>OHGA01000079.1_pt1 | contig 31851 bp, 30 predicted proteins | sample 1567621 | NCBI WGS metagenome assembly OHGA01 (sample SAMEA3879607, study PRJEB24766) | human gut metagenome | biome: human-associated habitat; feature: feces | place: USA | collected 1985/1987
TGCCCTTCAGGCAATTAAAATCTTTTTTAAAGATTTTAATTGGAGTTCAGTATCACAGAGCTTGCCCATTCAGCTGATAGATACTGTTCAAAAGCCGGATGCCCGCGGCGGTGCGGAAAACCCGCTCCCGGAAGCTGCGGATGGCAGACTTTGTATAGCCGCTTTCGTCCGCGTTGACCAGGAAATCCGCCTCCAGCAAGATCTGATAGTCCATGCCCTCCACACCGGTATGGGTGTGATGGTGGGCAACCAGCCAGGAAATCCGGGTCACGTCCTCCCTGGCCGCAGGCAGCTCCCGGAAGAATTCCTCCACCAGCGGTGGGCTTTCCCGCTCCTGGTTTTTGCCGTCGGTGTTGCCGTATTTCTCCCGGCACAGCGGGCAGGCAATGTCGTGAACCACCGCAGCCAGCTCCAGGACCGTCTGGGTGTGTCTGTCCAGGCCCTCCAATTCGCCGATGGTTTTGGCGAAGGCCCAGACCTTGAGGAAATGATTGATGTCGTGGCAGCTGCCCCGGTAAAATTCGATCATTTTTTGCGTCGCGGAGGCAATGAGCATGGCGATTTCTCCTTTCGGCGGTATTTTCATTATTATAACCCCTTCGGCCTGGAAAATCTACCGTCATCTCGCCAAAACTCGGCAGAATCTCTCCCGGCTTTTTCGGTTCGGTCCCGGGAGCGGTCAGAATTTTGTCGCACTCCACCTCAAATATGCACATTTTTCATTCAAAATGGCAAAATAGTAAGATTGTACAAAAGGAATCCCTCTGTTTTAGTGGATGCAACAATTTTTGTTTAAGCGTTAAAATTGTTGTTGATTTTCAAAAAATAAACGGTTATGATGTTCTTGGTCAAAGAAATTCAGGCAGCAAGCAAACTGATAGAAGGGATGATTTTATGACAGAAAAAATCCAGGTCGTCACCGATCGGGCCCCCTCACCCGCAGGTCCCTACTCCCAGGGAATTATCGCGGATAAGTTCGTATTCGTGGCAGGCCAGCGGCCGGCCAACCCCAAAACCGGCGAAATTGTGGAAGGCGGCATTCAGGAGCAGACCCGTCAGGTCATCGAGAACCTATCCGCCGTGCTCACCGCCGCAGGCTCTTCCATGGATCGGGTAGTGCGCAGCACGGTTTACCTGTCCGACATCGGGAATTTTGCCCCCATGAACGAAGTCTACGAGAAGATGATGCCCAAGCCCTATCCCGCCCGCACCACCTTCGGTGCCCAGCTGCGGGGGATCCTCATTGAAATCGATGTGATCGCCCTGCGAAATGAAGCATAAAGGAGCCATGTAAATTGAATTCCATTGAAGAAGTCCTGCCGCTATTAGAAACAGTTATTAAGGGCATTGCCAAGCATTTTGGAAACAGCTGTGAGCTTGTCCTTCACGACTACCAGAAGGATTTTTCCTCCTCCATCGTGGCCATTGAAAACGGAGAGCTCACCGGCCGCAGCGTTGGCAAGGGCGGCACGGAGATTGGTCTTCGCATTATCCAGGGCGACCAGCGGGAGGATGGGCTGTACCACTACATGACCCAGACCAAGCAGGGTCGTCGGCTTCACTCCAGCACCATCTACCTGAAAAACGACCAGGGGGAAATTCTGGGAAGCCTGTGCATCAACAACGATATCACCGACCTTCTGAACCTGAAAACCACCGTCAACCAGCTGGTGGAGCCCTTTGAGCAGGCCTCTGAGCCTGCGGAAACCATCGTATTTTCCGACGTGGAGGAAATGCTCATCGCCCTCATCAAGGAATCCCTGGACAAGATCGGCGTTCCCGTGGCCATGATGACCCGAGCCCAGAAGCAGGAGGGCATCCAATACCTGAACAAACGGGGCGCCTTCAAAATCAAGAATTCCACCAACATTGTAGCAAAGTACTATAACATCTCCCGCTATACCATTTACAACTATCTGAACGGAGACATTACGGAAGAATAGGAGGAGCGTATGCTGAATAAGGAACTGATTCAACAGGAATTTGGATTTCTCGATGGCGAGATTTTCCTGAACGTATCCCAGGTCTGTATGCCGCCCATGCGGGTGCAGAAGGCCTACGGAAGCTTCATGGCCGATTACGTCAGGGTCTTCGGCGACGGAGTGGTGGATGCCGCCTGGGCCATCGTAGCGGACTGCCGGGAAAAACTGGCGAAATTGGTAAACGCCGAGGCTTCCCACGAGATTGCCTTCGTCAAGAACACCGCCGAGGGCATGTCCATTCTGGCCGCCGGATACCCCCTGAATCCCGGAGACAATGTGGTCATTGCCGACCAGGAGCACCAGTCCACTCTCTTCCCCTGGATCAACGCCCATGAGCACCGGGGCATTTCTCTGAAAGTGGTCAAAAGCGTAAACGGTACCATTCCCACCGAGGATATGATCGCCGCCATCGACACGCATACCAAAGTGCTGGTCATTTCCAGTGCCCAGTTCTCCACCGGCTTCCGGGCCGATCTGGAAGCCCTGGGCAAAGTCTGTCACGAAAAGGGCATTGTCTTTGCCGTAGACGGCATCCAGACTCTGGGGCGGCTGAATATGGATGTTCAGGCCCTGCACATTGACTATCTGGTGGCCGGCTCCAACAAGGGGTTGCTGGGTTCTCTGGGCTGCGGCTTCGTCTATTGCAGCGACCGGATCGTGCAGGATATCATCCCTCCCTATGCCGGGTATCAGAGCACTGTCAGCCACGTCTCCCCGCCCTCCATCACCACCAATTTTGAGCACCTGGAATGGTATCCCCACGCCCGGCGGTTTGAAAGCGGCAACTTAAGCTACAACTGCATTCTGGCGGTAGACAAAGGCGTGGAGCTGCTGCTGGAGCTGGGCTTGGATAACATCGAGTCCCACGTCCTGGAGCTGGAGCGGTATCTGCGCGGGAAGCTGACGAACCTTCCTCTGTATGTGGTGCAGCCCGCTGACCCTAAGTTCTGGTCCGGTATTATCTGCATCTACTACCCCAAGGAAAAGGACGATGAGGTCATCCGGATTCTGAAGGGCTACCACATTCACGGCACCATGCGCGGCGGCTATATCCGCTTCGGTCTGGATTTCTACAATACCAAGGAGCAAATGGACACCGTTGTCAAAGCTCTGTTTGAAGTAGCAGAGCTTGCAAAATAAAAAAGAAAAGAGGAATCTGTATGAGTTTGTGGCAAAAATACAAGAAAACCCCGCTGCTGACCAAGCTGCTGGTAGCCATGATCCTGGGCATTGCCCTGGGTATCATTTTCGGCCCCAGCGTCACCGTCATCAAGCCACTCGGCACGGTGTTCCTGAACCTGCTGAAAATGGCCGCTCTGCCGCTGGTGGTGGTAAACCTGATCTCCGGCATTGCCTCCCTGGACGATCCCAAGAGCTTCGGCCGGGTAGGCGGCAAGATCATGGTCTACTACTTCGCCACCACCGCCGTGGCCATCGTCCTGGGTCTGACTGTAGGCTTCCTGTTCAAGCCCGGCGCGGGCTTCCAGCTCACCGGCACCTATGACGGGGCGGTGCAGACCATTCCTTCCATCGGCGAAACCATTGTCAATCTGATTCCCTCCAACATTTTTGCCTCCCTGACGAGCGGCAGCTTTGACCAGATCGTGGTGTTCAGTGCCTTCGTTGGTATCACCATTCTATTCCTGCCCGCCGAGCAGAAGGCGCCCCTTGCCAAGGGCGTGAACACCCTGGCCTCCCTGTTCAACAAGATGGTTGGCCTCATCATGGGCTACGCCCCCATCGGTATCTGCGCCCTGATGGCCTCCACCGTGGGCACCTACGGTGCCGATCTGTTCGGCTTCCTGGCAAAGTACCTGGGTGCTTCCTACAGTGCGGCAGCCCTGCATGTGTGCCTGTATCTGATTCTGCTGTTCGTCTTCACTGGCATGAAGCCTCTGTACTTCCTGAAAAAGGCTCTGCCACTGATGGTTACTACTCTGAGTACCAGTTCCTCTCTGGCCTGCGTCCCCGTGAATCTGCAATGCGCCGACGACCTGGACGTTGACCGGAAGGTCTCCGGCTTCACCATCCCTCTGGGCTCCCAGATCAACAAGGACGGCAACGGCATTATGCTGGCCATCACCTTCCTGTTCGCCGCCCAGTGCGTAGGCGCGGACACCAGCCTAGCAACCCTGCTGCGGGTCATTCTGATCTCCCTGATTCTGACCACCGGTGCCGGCGGTGTACCAGGCGGCGGCATCGTATCCATCGCCATCGTGGTGGATGCCTTCGGCCTGCCCCTGGAAGTCGTGGCTCTGGTCTCCGGCATTTTCACCCTCATCGACGTGGTATTCACCACCATGAACTGCCTGGGCGACCTGGTGGGCACGGTCATCGTGGACCGCTCCGAGAAGAAGCGCACTACCCGGCTGGAAGGGCACTCTGAAAACTGATTTCAACTCCTTACATCCAAACACCGCCGAGGAAAGGGAATGGCCCTTTCCTCGGCGGTGTTTTTCGGCTTTATTTGCCCGGGTGCAGGATGTCCTGCAAATGATCCAGCAGGAATTGCTGGGCGCCCTGAGAGTAGTAGACCGCCTGGTAGGTGCCGTACTGGCTCTCCCGGGTTCGGACCGTCAGACCCAGCTGCTCCCCTGCCTGGGTGGGCAGACGCTTGTATTTTCCATCCGGGCCCTCCTGCTTTTGCAAAAAACCCTTCAAAATCAGCCAGTTTGTGATGGTCGTGTGGCTGAGCCGCTTCCGATCCGGGTCCCCGATGGCATTCATCACCAGTTCCAGGAACTGGCTGATGAGAATGGGCTCCTGAGACGGCTTCACCCGGCGAAGCTCCTCCTCGGTGATGTAAAAATCTCCCTTAGCGGACTTACTCACCTTGCCGCCGTTGGCAATCAGCTGATCCAACACCCCGGATACATAGAAAAAGCACCGGGCCAGTCGGACGTTATTGAGTACCGAGTCCTCGGGCACCTCCTCATCCGTAATGGGGTTGATCCCCTGGGCCAGCTTGTCCAGATACATCTTCGCACGCTGCATGGTTTCCAGTTCTGTCATTTAGGCCTGCCTCCTTTTTTCTAGGGAAGCTCTGATTAAATCGGCAAGAGCTGGGAGCGAGAGATTTTGTTCTCAGGCAAGGTTTGGAAAATGGAGGAATACTTTGTGTATTTCCCATTTTTCAAACCGCAGACTGGGGGCAAAAGATCCGCTGCCCAGCCGCAGACGATTTATTCAGAGTTTCCTTAGTTTAACATTTTTCTTTGCTTTCCGCAAGACCGCACAAAGCGGCGGGCAGCAGATTCTCACGCTTTTTCATTTTGGGGCAAACCGGTCATTACCCGTTTTTTCGGGAAAGAGACTGCACATAACCGTCCAGCTCCTGACGGCTGATCAGGGAAGGGATTACGCCCTCTTTGGAAACGCTGTAGCCCGCGGCGTAATTGGCAATTTCTACCGCCTTGGAAATTTCCACGCCCCGGTACAAATAAGCCGTCAATGCGCTGAGGAAAGCGTCCGCCGCGCCGGAGGCATCGAACACCGGAAAAGTAACTGCCGGGAAGTAGCGGGATTGGCCGTCCTTGCGGATATAGCAGCCCTTGGCTCCCAGGGTGACCACAACCGTTCCCACGCCCTGGCGCAAAAGAAAATCAGCCTGCTCATCGATTCCCTGAATATCCGGGCAGATTTCATTCAGCTCTTCCCGGTTGGGGGCAATGATATCCACCTTTTGCAGCAGCTCCAGCGGCAATGGGCCACAGGCCGAAGGCTTCAGAATCGTGGGAATCTGATGATCTTTGGCCATGCGGCAGGCCTGTATCACCGTCTCCATGGGAATCTCCGTCTGAATCAGACAGAATGCCGCGTCCTCGAAAAGCGGTGCCATTTCCGCCACATCCTCGCCGGACAGGTGGGCATTGGCCCCGGACATGATGGTGATCATGCTCTCGCCGTCCTTCTGGACGAAAATATAGGCCTGACCGGTTTTTTCCCCGATGACCCTTCGGACACCTGCCCGGTTAATATGGTACTGATTCAGCGTATCGAATACCACACCGGAGTCGGAATCGCTTCCTACGCAGCCAATCACCGAAGTGCGGAAGCCCAGCTTGGCAAGCCCCACCGCCTCGTTGAGAGCCTTTCCGCCGGGATGGAAGGCCGTAGAAGAAGACACAACGGTTTTGCCGGTGCGGGGCAGCTTGTCCATCTTCAGGTAGTTATCAATATTGATACTTCCGACAACCAGAATGCGCCTGGGCAGCTCCCTGTACGGAACGCCCAGAGAGCCATTGCCTGTTATCGAGATTTCCGGCACAAACTCCGGGAAATCTCCCTCCTGTTTCTCAATCTCCCTCACAAGTCGGTGGCAAAGATAGCTTCCGTAGTCCGCCATCGGCACCGGCACGGCAGACAGAGAACCCAGGGCTTCTACCGGATCACTTTGCGCGCACAAGGTCAGAAGAGACAGCTCCGTGGGAATGGAAATATTCCGATCTCCGGCGGCTTTGTACATTTCGATTCCAGTGCTGTAACTTGCTGTAATAACGGCACTGATATCATGGGAAACGATTTTTTGAAGCAATGCGTTGGATGGCTCCCGATAAACGAGAGACGGATCCGCCAGAATGTGATTTTCAAACAGGCACTTCCGGTAGCCCTCCAGAAAGCTCTCAGCATCGGAATCCACGCAGGCAATATGACTGTGCCCCAGTTTGACCAGGGCATCTGTCATGGCATAGCCAAAGGACTCTAAACCCAATCGAAAGCTATCCGCATGGGGGGCCTTGTAGAGATAGACCGGGATTTCCTCCCGGGCCAGGGTCGGCAGATGGCGCAGGCTTTCCTCGCCCACCGGTTCCCAGATAAGGCCGTCAATATGATGAGACGTGAGAATGGCAAGGTTCTTCTCCTCCAGCACCGGGTCTTCTCCGCTGAATCGCGGAATGATGGAATAGCCCATAAGCTGTGCCTGTCGGGAAAAACCCTCCAGGAAATCACCGCATTGCTCAAAGCTCTTGAGCAGTACGCCGAGAATGAAGGATTTGGAGCCGCTGTCCATTGCGGCGGAATAGGCCTGATAATTGTATTCCTTCACCAGGTTCAGAACCCGCTCCCGGGTGGCCGCGCTGATGCTGTCATCCTTTCCATTGATGACCTTGGAAACCGTTGATGGAGATACTCCCGCCAGTCTTGCCAGATCCCGAATGTTCATTGCTGCTCCTCGCTCTCGTTCAATATCGACAATATTATAATTCACGATCCCGATAAAATCAATGGTCAAATGGTCATAGTCACCAAAAAGCTCAATTATTCAAAGTTGGATATTGACAGATTGGAAAGTTCGTTGTATATTATCGCTAAAGAAAACTGTTTCGGAAAACTATTTCGTTGGAGGGATAACGTGAAAATATTGAATTTGGGTTCTCTGAACGTGGATATCACCTACCTGGTGGATCACGTTGTTGCACCCGGCGAAACCATAAAAGCCTCCCGCCGGGAACGGTTCTGCGGAGGCAAGGGGCTGAATCAGTCCATCGCCCTCGCCAAAGCCGGCGCGCAGGTCTATCATGCCGGCTGTATCGGAAGAGACGGCGAGATGCTCAGTGCCATGCTTCGCAACGCCGGTGTGGATATCCGTTTCTTGGAACAGGTCGATGAGCCCTCCGGACACGCCATTATCCAGGTGGATGAAAAGGGGCAGAACAGCATCGTGATTTACGGCGGTGCCAACGCCTGTGTGACCAGAGAATACATCGATCAGGTAATCGCCAATTTTGACTGCGGTGACGTGCTGCTGCTGCAAAATGAAATTTCCAATATTGACTACGCAATCCAGGCGGCAGCTCATCAGGGAATGCGGGTCGCGCTGAATCCCTCCCCCTTTGATGAAAGGCTTCTGGACTGCGACTTGCGCAAGGTCAGCTGGCTGATTCTCAACGAAGTGGAAGGCCAGCAGATGACCGGCTGCTCCGCTGTGGAGCCCGAGCAAATTCTGGAACAGCTCCACAAACGCTATCCCCAGGCAGCCTGCGTGCTGACCTTGGGCACAGCCGGCGCCTACTATCAGGATGCGCATACCACCGCCTTCCAGGACACCTTCCGGGTAAAATCCGTGGACAGCACCGGGGCGGGCGATACCTTTACCGGTTTCTTCCTGGCAGGCATGACCCAGGGCTGCGACGCCAAGCAGGCCATGCGCCGGGCGTCAGCGGCGGCAGCCATCTCCGTAAGCCGCCGGGGTGCCTCCGCCAGCATCCCCACCGATCAGGAGGTTCGACAGTTCCTGGATTCCGAACTGCCATTAACGCTTTCTTTTCTCTGAATGTCAACTCGCCCGCCGCAAAGCTTTGCGGCGGGCGTCAGTTTTCAAAGAATTTCCGATTTCAATGGGCGAAGCGGGGCTTGTTGGCAGACTGAGAAGGGGATGACCAAGCAGTCATCCCCCTCCTTGCAATTGCAGTATTAGCCGTTCCGGTAAGCTCTCACGATTGCCTCGTCGCTGCACACAAAGGGATTCAGCCGGCCCACGCCCTGGAACATTTTGTACAGGGTAGGATTTTTCTTCGTGGTGAAGCCGGACAGATTCAGGCTGGTCAGGCTCCCGCACCCGGCGAACATGGCGCTCATGCTCTGAACCTTGCCGGTGTCAAAGCTGCTCAGATCAATGGATGTCAGACCGGCGCAGCTGCCGAAGCGGTTTGCCATGGCAGTGACCTTAGAGGTATCAAAGTTTCCGCCAGGCAGAAGTCCCTACTGGAAAAGGGGCTGGTATCCGGTGCCGGTACCAACTGACCCCTTCCGCAGCGGAAAAAGCCCCTCCCTGGGTTTTCATCCCCAGGGAGGGGCTTTTTATCGTTTCCGGTGCGCCAGAGTTACACCGCTTCGTGGGTGCCGTAGTAGGCGTTCAGGTACATCTGCCGGATTTCGCTCATCAGGGGGTACCGGGGGTTGGCGCCGGTGCACTGGTCGTCGAAGGCCTGCTCCACCATGGCATCCAGCCGGTTCAGGAAATCCTGCTCGTCGATACCGTAGTCCCGGATGGTCTTCTTGATGCCCACCCGCTCTTTCAGGGCATCGATGGCGGCAACCAGATTCTCCAGTTTCTCCTCGACCGTACGGCCTCCCAGCTTGAGATAATCCGCAACCTCCGCATACCGAGCCAGAGTGTGGGGATGGTCGTACTGGGGGAAGGTGCCCATCTTCACGGGAACCTCGGCGGCGTTGAAGCGCAGCACCTCGTCGATCATCAGGGCGTTGGCCACGCCGTGGGGCAGATGATGGAAGGCACCCAGCTTGTGAGCCATGGAGTGGCACACACCCAGGAAGGCGTTGGCGAAGGCCATACCTGCCATGCAGGCGGCGTGAGCCATATTCTCCCGGGCACGGGGTTCCTTAGCGCCGCCCTCGTAAGCCTTGGGCAGGTTCTCAAAAATCAGCTTCAGACTCCGCAGGGCCAAGCCGTCGGTGTAGTCGGTAGCCATGACGGAGGCATAGGCTTCCAGGGCGTGGGTCACGGCATCAATGCCGGAGGCGGCGGTGAGGCCTCTGGGGGCGTTCATCATCATGTCCGCGTCCACGATGGACATCTTGGGAAGCAGCTCGTAGTCCGCCAGCGGGTACTTGACCCCGGTCTGCTCATCGGTGATGACGGCGAAGGGGGTCACCTCGGAGCCGGTGCCGGCAGAGGTGGGGATGGCCACAAAATAGGCCTTTTCGCCCATCTTGGGGAAGGTGTAAACACGCTTGCGGATATCGCAGAACCGCATGGCCATATCCTGGAAGTCCGCCTCAGGATGCTCATAGAGCACCCACATGATTTTGCCCGCATCCATGGCGGAGCCGCCGCCGATGGCGAGAATCAAATCCGGCTGGAAGGCGGTCATCTGAGCCGCACCCTCCCGGGCGCAGGCCAGGGTAGGATCGGGAGCCACATTGTAGAAGGTGGTATGGCGCACGCCCATTTCGTCCAGCTTCTGCTCAATGGGTTTCGTGTAGCCGTTCTGATACAGGAAGGAATCGGTGACGATGAAGGCCTTCTTATGCTCCTTCAGTTCGGACAGAGCAACGGGCAGGCAGCCCTTCTTGAAATAGACCTTTTCAGGCGCACGGAACCACAGCATATTCTCCCTCCGGATGGCAACGGTTTTGATGTTCAGCAGGTGCTTGACCCCCACATTCTCCGACACGGAGTTGCCGCCCCAGCTGCCGCAGCCCAGGGTCAGGGAAGGAGCCAGCTTGAAGTTGTACAGGTCGCCGATGCCGCCCTGGGAGGAGGGGGTATTCACCAGAATCCGGCAGGCCTTCATGGCGTGAGCAAATGCATCCAGCTTCTCCGGGCAGTTCACCTCGTCCAGGTAAATGGAAGCGGTGTGGCCAAAGCCGCCGTCCCGCACCAGGGTCTCCGCCTTTTCCAGGGCATCGGCGAAATCGGAAGCCCGGTACATGGCCAGCACGGGAGAGAGCTTCTCATGGGCGAAGGCTTCGCTCAGGTCGGTGGATTCCACTTCGCCGATGAGGATTTTGGTCTTCTCCGGCACCTGGATTCCGGCCATTTCGGCAATTTTAGCAGCCGGCTGACCCACAATTTTCGCATTCAGTCTGCCGCCGGGAAGGATGGTATCCCGAACCTTCTGCGCCTCATCCGCATTCAGAATATAGCAGCCCCGGCGGACGAATTCGGCCTTCACGGCCTCATAAACCCCGTCCAGCACCACCACGCTCTGCTCGGAGGCGCAGATCATGCCGTTGTCAAAGGTCTTGGAGTGGATGACGGAGGAAACCGCCAGCAGAATGTCCGCGGTGTCGTCAATGACGGCAGGGGTGTTGCCGGGGCCAACGCCCAGGGCGGGCTTTCCGGAGGAATAGGCGGCCTTCACCATACCGGGGCCGCCGGTGGCGAGAATCAGATCGGCCTGTCCCATCAGCTGATTGGTCAGCTCCAGACTGGGCTGGTCAATCCAGCCGATGATGTCCTCAGGGGCACCGGCGGCCACCGCCGCCTCCAGGACGGCCTTTGCCGCCGCGATGGTGCAGCCCTTGGCTCTGGGATGGGGGCTGATGATGATACCGTTTCGGGTTTTCAGGCAAATCAGGGCCTTGAAAATGGCGGTTGAGGTGGGATTGGTGGTGGGAATCACCGCGGCGATGACGCCGATGGGCTCGGCAATCCGACGGATGCCATAGGCGGTGTCCTCTTCGATGATGCCGCAGGTCTTGGTGTCCCGGTAGGCATTATAAATGTACTCGGAGGCAAAGTGGTTCTTGATGACCTTGTCCTCCACCACGCCCATGCCGGTTTCCTCCACGGCAAGCTTTGCCAGGGGAATCCGCAGCTGATTGGCGGCAGTGGCAGCGGCCAGAAAAATCTTATCCACCTGCTCCTGGGTGTATTCGGCATACTTCTTCTGGGCGGCACGGCACCGGGAAAGGGCGTCTGTCAATTCCTGAGGGTTGGTGACGGGAGCGTATTGTTTTTCCATAGTAAACCATCCTTTTCCTTTTTAATCAGTAATTGTATACCGATATCTGTTTATCGATACTATACATCATGGATATTTCCTTGTCAATAGGCAATCCCCACAAACGGAGAAATTTTTGTATCCCATCCGTGCGGGAAGCTTTTGGATGATTTTCCTTTCCGAAAGGCGGTTGACTTTCAGGGTTGAAGGCCATATCATGAAGGAGACCCGGAACGCACCGCTTTCGGTGTGTACGGAGTAACGCTTGGGAGGCTGACTATGAAGAAAATTCGTGCGATCTGTGACATTCAGGCAGAAGATGTGGAATTAAAGGCAGGAACCATTCTGGAAATTGTAGAGGTCGTGGAAGATCAGATTGTCGTCCGGATTCCGGAGGGAGAATATTACTGCATGAGCTCCGAAGCCTTGGAAACCGGCTTTGAAATTGCGGAGAATTGACCTCCCGCTTCCCTCCGGAAAACCGCTTGCGCCGAGTTCTGAAATATGCTAGAATAAGAATAGGATTTTAGCGCAATCGGAGGGGAGGGTGCGGTAATGGCATATGTGGAAGGGCTTATCAGTGTGGTGATTCCCACACGGAACCGGGCCGCCCTGCTGGGTCGGGCTCTGAACTCCGCTCTGGGCCAGACCTACTCCCCTCTGGAAGTGATCGTCGTGTCCGACGGCTCTGAGGACGAAACCGAAGACTTTATGCGAAAAATGGAAGAAACCCACGAAAATGTCAGGTTTCTCTCCTATTTCCCGGGGCAAGGAGGAAATCACGCCCGAAACATAGGGGTTCAGGCGGCTCAGGGCCAGTGGATCGCCTTTCTGGATGATGACGACGAGTGGCATCCGGACAAACTGCGGCTGCAAATGGAGCTTGCGGGAACGGATGAGGAAATGGGCCTGATCTGCACGGCCTCCACCTATGTCCAGGATGATACGGGCCGTCGGCAGTACTTCTGCCCGAACGCGCCCTACGATGCCTCCCTGGCAATTCTGGAGGAAAACTGCGTAGGCTCCACCACCTCCGTGATGGCAAAGCACGCTCTTCTGGATGCCTGCGGCCTGTTTGACGAGGAAATGCCCGCCCGGCAGGATTATGACATGTGGGTGCGGCTGTGTCAGGTGACGAAGGTTGGCGTGGTGAAGCAGTCCTGCGTGGAATACCACAATCTGGCGGAAAATAACCAGATTTCCTGGGACTATCGGCGATTTGTAGCCGCCAACGACCGATTGCGGAAAAAATACGGAGCCCTGCGGATCCAGCGGCTCGGCCCGGCAGCAGAACGGGCGGTGCGGGCTCGGGAAGCCCTGTCCGTGGCCCGGAAGGCCTTCAAAGCGGGCCGTCGGGATATCGTTTGTGTCTTCGCCCGGGAATCTCTGAAAATCCGGTTTTCCGCAGAGGCGATTGTCTGTCTGCTGGCCGCTTACCTGCCCGCCGGACTGGTAAGCCGGGTGTATATGTCGCTGTGTTGGAAAAAATGATGGGGGTTTTCTCCCCCGGCTCCAAGGATATTTCCTCCCTGCTTTTGGCCGGGAGGAAAATTTTTCTGTACATTTCGGGGTTTTATGGTACAATGAAAAGGTTTACGGCAGCAAATTCCCCCGTAAGAGATAGGAAGGAGTTTTTTCATGCAATTTATCCGCAATTTTGCCAAGAAGTACAACGATACCAGCCTGATTGTCCGGATTCTCATCGGTCTGGCGCTGGGCACGGTGCTTGCGCTCTTGGTTCCCGATGCCGGCTGGATCGGCATTTTTGGCAGTCTGTTCGTTGGGGCTCTGAAGGGCATCGCCCCGGTGCTGGTCTTCGTCATCGTATCTTCCGCCCTGGCTCAGTCCAGCGCCAAGCTGGATCGCCGGTTTGCCACCGTCATCTGGCTGTACCTGCTGACCACCTTCATCGCGGCGGTACTGGCAGTCATCACCAGCTTCCTGTTCCCCGTCACCGTTGACCTGGTGGAGGCGGCCCAGTCCGATGTGATTCCCCAGGGTCTGGGCGAGGTGCTGAACACCCTGCTGACCAACTTTGTGGCCAACCCTGTGGCCGCCATCATGAACGGCAACTACATCGGCATTCTCTTCTGGGCCTGCCTGTTTGGCCTGGCTATGAAGGGCATCGGCTCGGAAACCACCAAGCAGTTTATGGCAGACATTGCCGACACCGTTTCCCAGATCGTCCGCTGGGTCATCAACCTGGCTCCCTTCGGCATTATGGGTCTGGTGTACGCCAACGTGGTGGGCAACGGCATGGCCATCTTCACCCAGTACGGCAAGCTGCTGGTGCTCCTGGTGGGTACCATGCTGCTGATGGCGCTGGTCATCAATCCCCTGATCATCTTCGCTTATCTGCAGTGCAACCCCTATCCCCTGGTACTGCGGTGTCTGAAAGAGTCCGGCCTGACGGCCTTCTTCACCCGCTCCTCCGCCGCCAACATTCCCGTGAATATGGCTCTGTGCGAGAAGCTGGGCATGGATCGGGATATGTACTCCGTGTCCATCCCTCTGGGTGCCACCATCAACATGGACGGTGCCGCCGTGACCATCACCGTCATGGCTCTGGCCGCCGCCAATACCCTGGGCATTTCCGTCTCCTTCACCGCCGCCATTGTGCTGGCCTTTATGAGCGCCCTGGGTGCCTGCGGCGCTTCCGGCGTGGCCGGCGGCTCCCTGCTGCTGATTCCCATGGCCTGCTCCCTGTTTGGCATTCCCAATGACATCGGTATGCAGATGGTAGGCGTGGGCTTCATCATCGGCGTGGTGCAGGACTCCGTGGAAACCGCTCTGAACTCCGCCGGCGACGTGGAATTTGCCGCCACCGCCGAGTTCTACCAGTGGCGCAAGGAGGGCAAGCCCCTGCCCGAGTTCCTGCGGAAGAAGTAATAAGGCATTTTATGGCGAAACCCCCGGACAAAAGTCCGGGGGTTTTGACATTCATATGGAAAATTTTCACGGAAGTGACACGTTCTTTCGTTTCTGCTCAGTACCAAACGCACCGATATCGAGCCTGTACCCAACGGTCTTTCGGTGACTCACCAGCCTGACACGCATCGGCTGTTGGCTCTGCCGCCCCGGCTTATTGGCAGCTGCGGTGGATGCCGGTGACGGAGAACTCCACCCATTCGGCAATGTTGGTGCAGTGGTCGCCGATCCGCTCAAAATACTTGGCGATCATCAGAAGATCCAGGGCGTACTCCCCTTCCGTGGGCTTCTGGGCAATGCGTGTCAGAATGTCAGTTTTGATCTGATTGAAGAAACTGTCCACCACGTCGTCATACTCCATGACCTGCTTGGCAAGGCTCAGATCCTGGCGGACATAAGCATCCACCGCCTGGTTCACCATGTACTTGGCCGCCTTTGCCATTTCCTCGATCTGGGAGCTGTGCTCCTCCGGGGCACGCTGCATCTTGGGGATCAAATCCACGATGTCCTCGGCCTGATCGCCGATGCGCTCCATATCGGTAATCATCTTCATAGCCGCGCTGATCTGCCGCAGATCTCCCGCCACAGGCTGCTGGCGCAGCAGCAGCTTCAGGCAGATAGTCTCAATGGTGCGCTCGCTTTCATCGATGGTGGCTCCCACATGGGCGGTTTCCTCCGCCAAGGCCTGGCTGTAATCCGTAAGTGCCTTGGATGCCAGATCGATGATTTCCTCGCAGGCCGCGCCCATCTGAATCAGCTCCTGATTCAGATTCCACAGCTGCTCCTGGTATACATCCCGCATAATATTTCCTCCTTAGCCGAACCGGCCGGTGATATAGTCTTCTGTACGTTTGTCTGTGGGCTTCGAGAACAGCTGCTCGGTGTCACCGTACTCCACCAGCTCGCCCAGCAGGAAGAAGGCGGTCTGATCGGAAATCCGCACGGCCTGCTGCATATTGTGGGTGACGATGACGATGGTGTACTTCTCCTTCAGCTCCATAGCCAGATCCTCAATCCGGGAGGTGGAAATGGGGTCAAGGGCAGAGGTGGGCTCGTCCATCAGCAGCACCGTGGGCTCCACCGCCAGGGCTCTGGCGATGCAGAGCCGTTGCTGCTGACCGCCGGACATGCCCAGGGCGTTCTTTTTCAGCCGATCCTTCACCTCGTCCCAGATGGCCGCTCCCCGGAGAGCCTTCTCCACGATCTCGTCCAGCTGGGCCCGATTGCGGATGCCATGGGTTCGGGGGCCGTAGGCGATGTTGTCGTAAATGCTCATGGGAAAGGGATTGGGCTTCTGGAAGACCATGCCGATCTCCTTGCGCAGGCCGTTGACCTCCGCGTCGAAGATGTTCTGCCCCTTGTAGTTCACTTCACCGGTGATTTTCACGCCGGGAATCAGGTCGTTCATCCGGTTCAGGGTTTTCAGGAAGGTGGACTTGCCGCAGCCCGAGGGGCCGATCAGGGCGGTAATGGACTTTTCCGGAATGTCCAGCTGAATGTTGTGCAAGGCCTGGGTCTGACCGTACCAGAGATTCATGTCCCGGACGGTAATAATCGGTTGATTCATAATTCTCTCCTTATACTGCGTTCTTCTTTCGATAATATTTCGTAACCGCGCTGGCAGCCAGGTTGATGGCAAAGGCCAGCACCATGAGGATGGCGGCAATGCCGAAGGCCACGCCGAACTCGCCCTGCTCCTTGGCGTAGACATACAGGGCAACGGTCAGGGTTGCGCCCGCGCTGTGCAGTCCCTTGGCAAAGCCGTTCAGGGCATGGGCAAAGCCGGCGGTGAAAAGCAGGGCGGCGGACTCGCCCAGAATCCGTCCTACGGACAGGATGCAGCCGGTGATCACACCGTCCACGCAGCTGGGCAGCACCACCGTGCGCACCACCCGCCATTTGCCCGCGCCCAGACCGAAGGCTCCCTCCCGATAGGACTGGGGCACGGTCTTCAGGCTCTCCTGGGTGTTGCGCAAAATGGTAGGCAGATTCATAATCACCAGGGTCAGAGCCCCTGCCAGCAGGCTGGTGCCCAGGGTGTTGGAAAACATCAGCATACCCACCAGGCCATAGATGATGGAGGGAATGCCGCTGAGGGCCTCGGCGGCGTACTCAATAACACCCACCAGATGCCGGTTGGAGGCATACTCCGTCAGGTAGACCGCCGCGCCCACGCCCAGAGGCAGGACAACGGCAAGACTGGCAATGACGATATAAAGGGTGTTCAGGATATCCGGCAGGATGCCGATCTTTCCGCTTAAATAGCTGGGCTTGGTGCTGACGAACTCCCAGCTCAGGTTGGGAACGCCCTTCAGGAGTACATAGCCCACAATGCAAAGGGTCAGCAGTGCGGTCAGTCCGGTTGCCACCCACATGCCGATGCGCACAAGCCACACAAAACCCTGACGGGAAGCGGGCATTTTCTCGTTTTTCATTCCTTTTTGCCTCCCTTCAGGAAGAAGTTCAGAATCGCGTTGATGAGCATAATGAACAGGAACAGCACCAGGGCGATGGAAAACAGGGCCTGACGCTGAAGGCCGCTGGAGTAGGACATTTCCGAAGCCACCGCGGTGGTCAGGAACCGGACGGACTGGAAAAGCCCGGGCATGTTGGCGGCGTTGCCTGCCACCATCATGACCGCCATGGCCTCGCCAATGGCCCGTCCCACGCCCAGCACCACCGCCGCGGCAATGCCGCTTTGGGCGGCGGGAGCGGACACCCGGAACCAGGTCTCCTCCGGCGTGGCACCCAGTGCCAGAGAAGCGTCCTCATATTCCTTGGGTACCGCCTCCAGAGCGGTGACGGACATTTTAATGATAGAGGGCAGGATCATAATGGCCAGGACAATGATGGCGGCAAGCAGGCTGGCTCCGTCCGGGATATGGAAGAAATTCCGGATTCCGGGCACCAGCACCATCATGCCCACCAGGCCGTAGACCACGGAGGGGATGCCCGCCAGCATGGAAACCGCCTGGCCCATCCATTCCCGGATCGAAGCAGGTGCCATTTTCGCCAGGTACATGGCGGTGAGGAAGCCCACAGGCACGCCCAGCAGAATTGCCCCGGCAGTGCCGTAGACGCTGGTCAGAATAAAGGGGAGAATACCGAATTTGGGTTCTGCCGCCGTGGAGGCCCAGGTGGTTCCGAAGAGGAAGTCCGTAAGACCGATCTCCCGGATGGCCGGAATGCCGGAGATGACCAGATAGCCGGTAATCAGCAGCACACAGGCCACCGTCACCAGCCCCAGCAGCAGGAAAATACCGTGAACCACTGTTTCCAGCAGATTGTTTTTGACTTTCATAGACTGTTCCTTTCCTATACTTTTTACGGTTTCATTGTAGATTTGAAATGTAAAGTGAGAAATCAGCCGATTGTAAAGTTTGCGTCAAGTCACCCTGGTTTCTCCGAGAACCACCCTATAGCGCATGTCATTGCGAACCAGTGGTGCTCCGCGCAGCGAATCAGAATCTCAATGACTGCCTGTGGCAGTCATACCTTAATGTAACGCAGACTGGCGTGGCCCCTTCCAGGGATTCCCTCCGGTCACAATCCGTTCCCCCAAGCCTTCCCCTCCAGTCTGGCCTCCTCGCAACGACACGTTCTATCCAAGAATTGCGCAATGACATACGCTATTTGAAAATGCCTGCAAACGCAGGAAAACACCCCCTCGGGTGAGGGGGTGTCTTCCATCCATATTAGCCGTTGGCGGGAACCGCACCGGCGGCGGCGATGATCTCGCCGACATCGGCGGAGGTGGCGTAGTCGAAGAAGGCCTGAGCCACATCGTTCAGCTTCTCACCGGTCTTGGTAGCCAGGACGAAGGGACGCTGGATGGTGTAGGTGCCGTCCTTGACGGTTGCCTCGGTGGGGGTAACACCCGCCACCTTCAGAGCCTTGACGGTATCCTTGACGGCAGCCAGAGAGGCGTAGCCGATGGCGTCGGGGTTCTGGGCAACGGTGGTGATCACGTCGCCGGTGGAGCTCAGCTCCTGACGGTACTGGCAAGCGTCAACCACGCCCACGATTTCCTCAAAGCCGCCCCGGGTGCCGGAGCCGGCCTCACGGCCGATGAGGACGATCTGGCTGTCATTGCCGCCAACCTCGGACCAGTTGGTGATCTTGCCGGTGTAGATGTCGGCAATCTGCTCCAGGGACAGGTCTTCCACAGGGTTTGCAGGGTTCACAATCATAGCGATGCCATCGTAGGCCAGAACGGTTTCGGTCAGACCCGCTTCCTTCTCAGCATCCTTCAGGGCACGGGAGGACAGGCCGATGTCGCAGCGGCCCTCCTGGACAGCCTGGATGCCGGAGCCGGAACCGGTGGGGTTGTAAGTAAAGGTGGTGTCGGGGTTTGCCTCCATGAAGGCCTCGCCCAGTGCGCCGATGACCTTCTCCATGGAGGTGGAGCCGTCGGTGGCGACGGTACCGGAGAGCTTTGCGGCAGCGGTGGTTGCGGGAGCCTCCGTAGCGGGGGCGGCGGAAGCCGCGGGAGCGGTGGTGGCGGCAGGTGCGGCGGTCTGACCGCAGGCGGCCAGGCTCAGTGCCAGAATCAGGCACAGTGCAATGCTGACAATACGTTTCATTTTCTTTGATCTCCTTCATCAATTCATTTTCGGATTCACATCCTACGGGCATTATCCTATTCCCGCTGTGTAAAATCCAAAAGTCAGGAATTGTAAAGCCTCTGAAAAATCTTCAAGAAAACTTAATTTGTCATTCCGGGCATTTCATGCTATGATAGTATCGCCAATTAAGGAGGTAAATGTATGAAAAAATGGTATCTGACCCTGATTTTGTGTCTGCTTCTGGCAGGCTGTACCATAAAGGACGAACCCGTGACTCTGCCCGCGCCGGAGCCCGCCACCAAGCCCGTGGCGCAGACCAACTGGATTCAGCCCCTGCCCGGGACCCTTGACCTGGAAAACCCGGGCAGCTGCACCCTGTCCGTATCCTTGGCAGAGGGGGACGTCTATCTGGACGATACCGGCGTATTGCGGATGAAGCTCACCGTATACGACTATGACCGCTACGGTGCGGCGGATATTGCCGCCCTGCGGGTGGGTGACACAATCTCCATTGACGCGGAAAAGGTGGTGGTGAAGGAGCTGAGCGAGGATGCTTACGGCACCGTGGACATCAACGGCGGTCTGAGCGGCGACGGCTACAGCCTGACCACCAACGACGACGCCACCTATCACCGGCTGCTGGAGAATGACTCCAAAGACTACCGGGAGCTTGGCGTCATCACCGTGCCCGTGGACGAAAGCCTTGTCTACACCGATATGTCTCAGCCTGACAAGGATCCCAAAGTCTATGTTTCCGGCGATTTCCTCACCCCGGACAACGGAATTGACTATGGCTTCTATCCCCAGAACACCACCGTCCGGCTGGAGAACGGCCGGGCCGTGGAAATGACCCGGATCTTCGTGCCCTGAGAAATGGCTCCTTCGCGGGAAGGGGCTTTGGCTGGGGCAGCCTTGTTAACGGTTGTCATTGCGAACCAGTAGCACTGATGTGGCCCTTTTCAGGGATTTCCTCCGATCACAACCCGTTTCCTTAGCCTTCCCCTGAAAGGGGAAGGTGCCGGTCGGGCGGATGAGGTTGCTGTCAGAAAATGTTCAAATAAGAGATTGTAGGGGACGATGCCCTCATCGTCCCGTGAATTGCAAGTCCATCCTTATATTCCAAGGCTCACAAAATATTTCGGTGCTGGTCCCTCCGGGGGCAATTTTCTTGTCCCGGCAAGAAAATTGATAAGAAGCCGGCTTAAGGGGCGCTGCCGAAAAGCCGCCCCCTTAAGAATCCCCCGGCCGCATCGCCGGAAGCGCACCAGAATGTTTCGGATTGCTATGGCAGTTCTTTTGAAAACACTCAGATAAAAAAGATTTTTTGATATTTTACCCCGTTGTTTGCGAAACGCAAATAACGGGGCTTTTAAGTTACATTTGTGTTTATTTGACGCTTATCCCCCAAAGATACTCCTTGCAAACCCCTACTTCCTGTGATAAAATAAGCTGAAAATCCTGGAAAATTGGATTATCGGGAGTTCTCACGAAGAAGCAAGGAGGAATCCATCGGAATGATCAAAAATATCGCGGATTATCTGGAAATCACGGAAAAACAGTTTGGAAGCAAAATCGCCTACACCGATGAAGCCAGAGAGATCACCTTTTCTCAGCTGAAGGCGGACGCTCTGCGAATCGCCGGCGGTCTGCTGGATTCGGTTGCCATCGGCACCCCGGTGCTGGTGTACATGAATAAGAGCGTGGAGGTCATCGAGGCCTTCCTGGGCGTTGCCTACACCGGCGGCTTCTATGTGCCCATCGACATTCAGATGCCCTACGAGCGGGTGAAGCTGATCATCGACACCCTGGGAGCCAAGTGCCTGATCACCCGCCGGTGTGACGAGCTGCCCGAGGAAGTCAAGCGGGAATGCACGGTATTCTACATAGAGGATTTTCTGGCAAATGATGCCGTTCGCACCGAGGAAATCCAGGCCCGGCAGCGTCGCTCCATCGATACAGATCCGGTTTACGCCATCTTCACCTCCGGCTCTACCGGGGTACCCAAGGGCGTGCTGGTCAGCCATCGCTCCGTCATCAATTTTACCGAGTGGTGGTGCGAGACCTTCGAATTCGACGAAACCGAGGTTTTCGCCAACCAGACTCCCTTCTACTTTGACGCCTCCGTCAAGGACATCTACGCCACTTTGCGCTGCGGTGCCACCATGCACATTGTCCCCCGGAAGCTGTTCTCCCTGCCCAAGAAGCTGGTGCGGTTCCTGATCGACAAAAAAATCACCTGCATCGACTGGGTGCCCTCGGCTCTGTGCATGATCGTCAACTTCCGGGCTCTGGACAAGGAAAAGCCGGAAACCCTGAAAAAGGTCATGTTCCTGGGGGAGGTCATGCCCACCAAGCAGTTCAATCTGTGGCGCAGAGCCATGCCCCAGGTGAAATTTGCCAACCTCTACGGCCCCACCGAGGCCACCGGCGACTGCACCTACTATAAAATTGAGCGGGAATTTGAGGACACCGAGCCCATTCCCATCGGCTACGCCTGCAATAATACAGAGGTTCTGCTGCTGGACGGCGACCGTCTCGTCACCGAGCCGGAGACCGTGGGCGAAATCTGCGTCCGGGGCTGCTCTTTGGCTCACGGCTATTTCAATAACCCGGAGAAAACCCGGGAGGCCTTCGTCCGCAACCCCTTGCAGCCCAACTATTACGAGCGGATTTACCGTACCGGCGACCTGGCCAAGTACAATCAATACGGCGAGATCGTCTTTCTTGCCCGGAAGGACTCTCAGATCAAGCACATGGGTCACCGGATTGAGCTGGGCGAAATCGAGACGGCTCTGGGAGCCGTCCCCGGGGTGCGCAGAGGCTGCTGCCTGTATGAGCACAAAACCCAGAAGATCGTGGCCATCTACGAGGGCGAGTTGGATCCCAAGGCACTGACCGAGCAGCTGAAGGGCAAGCTCCCCGCCTATATGATTCCCAACCGGTACGAGGTTCTGGCGGAAATGCCCATCAATCTCAACGGAAAAATCGACAGAACGCTGCTGAAGCAGCAGTATATTAAGGAGAATTGACATGAAAGAACAAATTCTGGAGCTGCTGGAGTCCATCCGTCCCGACGTGGACTTTCAGAAGGAGCAGCATCTCATTGACGACGAAATTCTGGAATCCTTCGATGTGATTCAGATCGTCACCACCCTGATGGACGAATTCGACATCTACATTGATGCCGACGACATTGAGCCGGAAAATCTGAACAATCTGGACGCCATCTGCGCTCTGGTAGAGCAGAAAAAGTCCGAGACCTGAATGGAGGCTCCATCCTTTTCCCCGGGGGATGTCCATATCTTTCCGGGCGAGCTGATTGACGAGCGGATGTATCTCATCCCCGCCGGGGACGAGCCGGTGGTTATCGACCCTCACGCCGATGACGAATTGCTTCCCCACCTGGAGGGAGCTTCACTGGTTCACGTCTTTCTGACCCATGAGCACTATGACCACATTTCCGGGGTCAACTGGCTCCGGGAGAAGCTTCCCTGCCGGGTTTATGCCTCGGCGGTCTGCGCCGAAAGCATGGAAAAGATACCCAACAGCACCGTGCATTTTCCCCTGCTCTTCATCGGCGACCCAGAAAAGTACGCCTGGGCAAAAAAGAACCTGCCCCTGCCCTATGTCTGTCAAGCAGACGTGCGGCTGGCCGCTTCCCCCGCCGCCCCCCTGCCGGGCGGCGACTGGCTTGCCTGGGCCACGCCGGGGCACTCCCCCGGGGGCATGTCCTACCTGTACCGGGGGAAATATCTGTTCTCCGGGGACAGTCTGCTGGGCAACGGCATGGAGCTGAAATCCGTCGGCGCCAGCCAAAGGGCTCTGGCCGGGACTCTGGAAAGCTACCAAAAGCTCCCCGGGGAAATTCTGCTGTTTCCGGGCCACGGCGATCCCGCTCCTCTGACTGATTATTTCTCAAAAGCAAGGAAGTACTATCCATGGATCTGAAATCTATCGCCTATGTGGGCTTTGCCGCCATCGTGGCAATTGCCTACTATCTGGCCGGCCGGTTCAAAAACGGCCAGAAAATCGTCCTTCTGTGCGCGAACCTGTTCTTCATTCTGGCCGCCTCCGGGCTGAAATCTCTGGTCATTATCACCGCCTGCGTGGCCATTTCCTTCTTTGCCGGGCTGCTCATCGAGAAGAATCTGGGGCAGAAGGAAAAAGCGAAAAAATTTTTCTGGCTGGACGTGATTTTGTCCCTTGCCATTTTGTGCTACTTCAAATTCTTCCGGGACAGCTTTGAGGCGGTGCGGCTGTTTTTCAGCCACCGGGGGCTATCGATCAGCACCCTAGTCAGCCCCATCGGCATCTCCTATTTCACACTGACCATGATTGCCTACGCCAATGATATCTATCACAAGAAGCACCCGGCGGAAAAGAACTTTCTGAATTATTTCGTCTTCATCACCTATTTCCCCTCCATTCTTCAGGGGCCCATCAACCTATATAAGAAAACCGCTCCCCAGTTCCAGCAGATTCACAAGCCCAATGCCGATCGGATGATTATGGGGATCCAGCGTTCCCTCTGGGGCTACTTCAAGAAGGTGGTCGTCGCCGACCGGATCGGCATTCTGGTGCTGGGGATTCTGGGGGAGGAAACCGCCGTGGGCTTTACCCTGTTCTGGGCCATGGTGCTCTACAGCTTTCAGATCTACGCCGATTTTTCCGGCGGCATCGATGTAATCATGGGCATTTCCGAAGTGCTGGACATCCGGCTGCCGGAAAACTTCCGGGCTCCGCTGGTGTCCCGGAGCGTCACCGAATACTGGCAGAGATGGCACATGTCCCTGGGCGAATTCATGGAGAAATACCTGTACTATCCCATCGTGCTCAACAAATCCGTGATGAAATTCTCCAAGAAGATTCCAAATTCCTACCTGAAAAAGGTGTTTTCCGCCACTCTGGCCTCGGTCATCGTCTTTGTACTGGTAGGCATCTGGCACGGCACCGGCTGGAACTATGTGGTCTACGGCTGCTATCAGGCTTTCTTCGTTTCCTCCGCCACCCTGCTGGGGCCCTGGTATAAGCGTGTTCGGGCGAAGCTGCATTTATGCGACAGTGCCATCAGTTGGCGGCTGTTCCAGACTCTGCGCACCTTCCTGATCCTGACCTTCGGTCGGTTCTTCATCCGAGCCGGGTACCTGCGTCAGGCCTTTACGCTGTTTGGACGAGCAGCCCGCTTTAGTCCCGGGCAGATTCACATTCTCTTTGACGACAGCCTTACCGCCTTCGGCCTGGACGCGGCGAACATCCGGGTCATGTACCTGGGGATCCTGCTGATGATCGCCGTGGACATTCTCCACGAGCACAAGATCAAACTCAGGGAAACCCTGATGAAGCAGGACATTGTCTGCCGGTACGCGGTGTATCTGCTGGCGGTGTTTTCCATCATCATTTTCGGCATTTACGGCCCGGAATTCAGCAGCGCCTCCTTCATTTACCAGGGCTTCTGAGGCAGGAGAGATTCTTTTATGAAAAAATATATCATTCGGGTCGTGGCCTTTGTGCTGCTGTTCTGCCTGTGCTTTTCGGCGGCACAAAGCGTGCTCCATTACCGCTGGTCGGTGGAGGATGATCTGTATACCAAGAACATCCTCTATTCCCGGGCATCTGACAATTCCATCGATATTCTCGCCATCGGCACCAGCGAGCTCTACGACGGCTACACCCCCATTGTGGGCTATGAAGAAGCCGGGGTCACCGGCTTCAACTTTGGGATGGCCTACCGCTCTGCCATGACCGCCTACTATCAGCTTCTCTACGCCCTGGAGTACCAAACTCCCTCCGTGGTCGTCTGCGATTTCAGCTGCCTGTTTGACGATATGCTGCCAAGCGAAGCTGAGCCTGTCCACCGGAAGGTGGTAGAATGTATGCCGGACAAGAAGCTGAAAGAGCAGCTCATCCGGGAAATCTGCGCCGTAGACAAGAGCCAGTCCTACCTATCCTGGGAGTTTCCTCTTCTGCGCTATCACTCCCGGTGGAATGAGCTGACGGACGCGGATTTCTCCCGGGACTATCTGGTCAAGGCCGACTATCCCAGCTATCAGAAGGGGGCCGGTATGACCGACATTCCCCGGGCGGGTTCTCTTTCCGCCATCGTGCCGGAGCTATGGAACTGCGCCGGTGCCGAGCCGGAGCCTATGTCCCAGTACAGCATCCACTACTACGATTTAATGATCGAAACCTGCAAAGAGCGGGGAATCCCGGTGGTGGCCGTGTTCATGCCCAGCATTTCCCACGCTTTTCACTCTGCCGTTCGCTGGGATGCCACCAAGGCATATCTGGATTCCCGGGGCGTTCCCTATCTGAACTACTGCACTTATGAGCAGGTCCAGCGGCTGGGACTGAATCTGGATGACCACTACTGCGACGACTCCCACCTGAATGTGGCAGGCTCGGTAATCTTCACCAAAGCCTTCATCCATGATTTGCAGGAGATTCTGCCCCTGCCCGACCATCGTGGCGATGCCCGCTACCAGAGCGAGTGGGACGTGCCGCTGACCCAATTCCGGGAAAAATATCCCGCATTGTAAAAACAGGCTCCCCTGGACACTGAGGGGAGCCGTTTTTTGCGGAAAAGTCCGGCAATGGTCTTTCTTTTTCGTATCATCCCCTTTCCATTTTGGGAAAAATGTGCTATAATGTCACCAATCTGAAACTGGAGGCAGCCCCATGGTAATCAAGCAGCCATTTTACTATCCCCCAGGGAAGTCCGACCGCACCCTGCACATCTATCTGCCTGAGGGCAAGGGCGGCCGTTTCCCGGTGATGTACTTTTTCGACGGGCACAATCTGTTCTTTGATTCCGATGCCACCTACGGCAAGTCCTGGGGGCTGAAGGAATTCCTGGACGGCTGGAGCAAGCCTATGATTGTCGTGGGCATGGAATGCAGCCATACCGGCAACCAGCGGCTGGAAGAGTACCTGCCTTACCCTGCCGCCGGTGACAACGCGGGAAAGCTCACTGCCAGGGGAGACGAGACCCTGGACTGGCTCATTACTCGGGTGAAGCCCTACATCGACGGCCGGTTCCCCACCATTCCCTTCCGGGAATGCACCGGCATCGCCGGCTCCAGTATGGGCGGCCTGATGGCCATCCGGGGGGTACTGGGCTATAATCGGTGGTTTTCCAAGGCCGCCTGCCTGTCCAGTGCCATCGGCTTCTGCCCGGAGGGAGTCTTTACCGACGCGGCCATGGCTCCCATCAGCGCCAATACCCGGGTTTACCTGTCCTGGGGCTCCCGGGAGGCCTGGGGCCGTCAGGGCCCGGAAAACCGGGATGACAACAGCCAATCTTACCGCTGGAACCAGGGTCTTGCCCGGGAAATCCGCCGGAAGGGCGGCGCCACCCTGGTCTACTGCCAGCCGGACGGCGGCCACTGCGAGGCAGACTGGGAAAAGCAGATCCCCCAATTTATGGATTTTCTGTGGATGCGTTGATTTCCCCGTAAAAGCGAAAGAGCAGACGCTCCCGGCTTCAAAAACCGGGAGCATTTCTATATCAAAATCATATAGCAGTTCTCTGGAATTTGGTATTTTACTTTTTGGGAAATTGGTATTATAGTTAAGCCAGAAAGAAAAACAAGCCAAAATTCAGAAAGGAGATGGCATTATGAAGCTGGTTAAGAAGATTGAGATGGTTCTGGACGCTTACTACGACTCGCCGTATACCATTTTTGTATCAGAAAGGAGAAGCCTTATGAAAGTTTCTAAGAAGATTGCTGAATTGCTCACCGAGTACTACGAAACCTTCAAGCACTGACACCGGCTGTGGCAGCCGTCCGCACCGAAAGGAGAAGCCTTATGAGAATCGTTGAAGACGCCGAAATCCTTCAGGCGCGCCGCTACACGACCTTCCGTTTTTGATTCCAACGAGAAGAGGGAGTCCATGACAAATACCGACCATTCATAAACCCCGTCACTTGCGAACGCAAATGACGGGGTTTTTCGTTATTCCTCTTCCAGGAAGTCCGCCGGGTGAGCCTGAAGATCGTCCTGAACGTAATCCAGAAAGGCCTGGGAAAGCTCGCTCATCGTGGCGTCCCGCTTGTGCACCAGCAGGTATTGCGCCTGCCGGGAAGGCTCCACAATCCGCCGGGAGACCATGCCCGGCATGGGCGCCGGAGTGGTCTGGGGAAAGATAGACACCCCCACATTGGCGTGAGCCATGGCCAGCACATCCAGAAAATTGGAGTGCTCCCCCACAATGTTCGGCTCTGCCCCAACCAGCCGGAACCAGCTGCGGATCTCGTCAATCCGGGAGCTTCGGTGGGGCACGATCAGCGGATACCCTGCCAGCTCCTTCAGAGGCAGCGGCTCCCCAGGCTGAGCCGCCAGGGGATGGTTCTCCGAGAAAATGGCGCACCAGGGCTCATCGCCTACGGGAATGCCTTCCAGGTGTTCGCTGTCATAGGGTGCGGCAATCACGCCCAGCTCATAGTAGCCCCGGAGAATCTGGTCGCTGATATCGTCACTGCTGCCGTTGGCAATTTCAAAACGCACCAGGGGATATTCCTCCCGGAATCCTGCCAGCCACCGTCCGGTGAGAAAGGCGGCAAGCCCCGCCACGCTGCCCAGGCACAATGTGCCGCTGAGACCCATGGCAAAGGAGGACACCTCCTCCCGGGTTCGTTCCGCCAAATCCAGAAGCTGCTCCGCCCGCCGGTAGAGAAGCAGCCCCGCCTCGGTCAGCTGAAGGCTTCTTCCGCCCCGGACGAAGAGCTGGGTGCCCAGCTCCTCCTCCAAATTCCGGATCTGGTTGCTCAGCGGCGGCTGGCTCATATTCAGCCGCTGGGCCGCCCGGGTGAAATTCAGCTCCTCCGCTACAACGGTAAAATAATTCAGGCTCCGAAGATCCATGGATTTCCCTCCCGATTCCCGTAGGGTCTATCTGAAAACCGTCAACACGCCCAAACAGCGGGTCTTTTCCACCTGCTGGGCACCATTTTTTCTTGCAATACGCAGAGTATTCCTGCAAAAAAATGGCTTCATCAGGAGAAAAATCCCTCACCGTTGGTCATATTTCCGGTTTTCAGATAGACCCTAATTTCCTGCCATAATGGTAGCACATTTTCTGCCGTTTTGCAACGGAAAATGGCAAAGAACTGCCCCATGCCGATGGATTCCGGCATGGGGCAAGATGCCACAAAGGGAGCAATCCGTCAGCGTTATTTCTGATCCTCCGGGAAGGCATACCGGGCCTGATACCGGGCGTATTCCTCGGCGAAGGCAGCGCTCTCCTGAAGCTCGCCGGCTTTCAGGGAATTCAGGTACTCATGTGCCTCCAGCTTGCCCTCAGACACCTGCAGAATCTCCACCGCCACATTGGAGCAGTGGTCTGCCGACCGCTCGAAGGCGGTGAGCAAATCCTCCAGCACGAAGCCGTACTCCACGCTGCAAGTGCCCTCCCGGAGTCGGCGGATGTGCCGGGACTTGATCTCCCGAACCAAGGCATCCACCACCTGCTCCTGAGGCTCCACTTTCCGGGCCAGTTCCCGGTCAAAGCTCCGGTAGGCCTCTACCGTCCGCCCCAGGATGTCGGAAACGGCCCGCTCCAGCACCTCCAGCTCCCCCTGAGCCTGCTGGGAGAAGACGATCTTCTTCTCCTCCATTTCCAGCGCCGCCTTGCCCACGTTCACCGCATGGTCGGCAATCCGCTCCACATCGGAAATGGTGTACAGGAGGGTATTGAGAATCCGGCTGTCGGCAACGGACAGGCTCCGGCTGGACAGCTGCACAAGATAAGTGCCCAGAGCGTCCTCATAGCGGTCGGTATTGTTTTCCAGTTCCATCACCCGATCCAGGCTCTTTCTGTCAAACTTCCGAATCAGCCCCATGGCCAGACGCATGGCCTGGGCAGAATCCTCCGCCATCCGGGTAGCAATGTCCTGGGAGCGCTGAATGGCAACCGCCGGGGTGGCCAGCAGACGCTCGTCCAGCAGCACCGGCTTCTCCTCCTGCTTGTCATCCGGCACGGACAGGGTTGCCAGCTTGACCAGCAGCCCATTCAGCGGAAGCAGCAGGGCGGTGACGCAGACGTTGAAGGAGGTGTGGATGACCGCAATGTTCATCTCGCTGCAGGTATCCCCCAGGAAATTCCAGGGATGGAACAGGCCGATTCCGTAGAACACCAGAACAAAAAGCAGACTGCCGATGATATTGAAGTACAGGTGCACCATAGCCGCCCGCCGGGCATTCTTGTTGGCACCGATGGCGCCCATCATCGCCGTAACACAGGTGCCGATATTCTGACCCAGGATTACCGGGATGGCGCAGCCGTAGGTCACAATGCCGGTGGCGCACAGGCTCTGCAAAATGCCCACGGAGGCAGAGGAGGACTGGATAATGGCAGTCAGCGCCGCGCCCACCAGAATTCCCACCAGAGGATTGGAGAAAGAGACCATCATCCGGACAAACCAGGCCTCGTCCTTCAGAAACTCCATGGAACCACTCATCAGCTCCATGCCGGTCATCAGAGCCATGAAGCCCAGCAGGATCCCGCCGATGTTCTTCTTTTTCTCGGAATTGGTAAACATATACAGCACAATGCCCAGGGTACCCAGCAGCGGAGCCAGGGTGGTCGGCTTAAACAGCTGCACAAGCAGGCCGTCTCCCTCCAGACCGCTCAGGGACAGAATCCAGGCAGTGACCGTGGTGCCCACGTTGCTGCCCATGATGACACCCACGGCCTGCTTCAGGGTCAGAATGCCGGAGTTGACAAAGCCCACCACCATTACCGTAGTGGCCGAGGAGGACTGAATCACCGCCGTCACCGCCAGACCCAGCAGAAAGCCCTTGGGCACATTGGAGCTCATCTTCGCCAGAATGGTCTGGAGCTTGCCGCCGGCGGTGCGCTCCAGGGATTGCCCCATGGTATCCATGCCGAACAGGAACAGTGCCAGACCCCCCAGCAGGGAAATCAGCTTCAAAAAATAAAAAGTCATGCTTGTCTCTCCTTATCGTTATTTCAAGCTATCCATTCTATATTATAAGGAACCGCCGGAAGGAATGCCATCGGTTCTATGCAAAGCTTATGTAAAGTTCCTGTAAAGTTTCCGCTCGGAAATTTCCTTCGTTTTATCTGTGTCCCGGAAATCCATCCCGGTCTTTCGTCATTTGGGATAAAACCGTATTGAATCTTTGGTGTGCATGTGCTATAATGCACATAATCCGGCGGGGAGGCAGTCCCCGCACTGTCGGGAGGTATTCTGAATGAAGCGTATTATCACCATCGGAAGAGAATTCGGCTCCGGCGGCAGCGATCTGGGTCGCAGACTTGCCCGGGAGCTGGGCATTCCCTACTACGACCGGGACATTATCCTGCGCACCGCCAAGGCCAGCGCTCACCTGACCCCGGAACAGGTTCGTCAGTGGGACGAGCGGGTGCCCATGGAGTTTGGCTTTACCCAGAGCCTGTTCAATTTCTACAGCCGCCCTCTGAGCGAAGAGCTGTGGAACGCCCAGGTAAAGGCCATCCGGCAGATTGCGGACAAGGAAAGCTGCGTCCTCGTAGGCCGGAACGCGGACTACATCCTCAAGGAATACGACCACTGTCTGCGGGTGTTTGTCCATGCGGACAGAAGCTGGCGGCTGCTGCGGGTGCGCAAGTCCATGCCCGATACGCCCTGGGACGAGCTGCAGTCCGACATGGATACCGCCGACCGAGCCCGCCGGGCCTACTGCGAAAAAATGACCGGCAGAGCCTACGGAGACTGCCGGAATTATGACCTGACTCTGTGCACCAGCACCCTGGGCTTCGAAAAAGCGTACCAATTGCTGAAGAGTGCCGCCGAAATGATGGAATAATTTGTGAGTTCCGTAGAATATGGACAATTGTCCTTCTCTCGTGTTGATTTTTACTTGGGAAAGTGGTAAAATACCGGCATGATGTTTGGTGATAAAGGTGTGATGTGTGACATTCCACCGTCTTTTTCCCGTGCATCTGCGCCGTATCCGGCGAAAATCCCATTTTTGTAAAAAACAGAGGAAAGGATGAATTGTTATGAAAAAGTTTACTGCACTGTGTCTGGCCATGGTAATGGTTCTGTCTCTGGCTGCCTGCGGCGGCTCCGCAAAGCCCGCCGAGACCCAGGCCCCCGCGGCTGCCGCCACTGAGGCTCCCGCCGCCGCTGCCACCGAGGCTCCCGCCGCTTCCGGAAAGAAGTGGGTCATCGCTTCCGACACCGTCTTCAAGCCCTTCGAGTACACCGATGCTTCCGGCAACTTCGTGGGCATTGACGTGGACATCGTCGCAGCCGTTGCCGCTGACCAGGGCTTTGACTACGAGATCAAGAGCCTGGGCTGGGACGCTGCCATCGCCGCCTGCCAGGCCGGCCAGGCTGACGGTATGATTGCCGGTGCCTCCATCACCGAGGAGCGGAAGGCCAACGGCTGGCTCTTCTCCGATGGCTACTACACCGCCACTCAGTCCATGACCGTGGCCGCCGATTCCAACATCACCGGCTTTGACGGTCTGAAAGGCAAGGACGTTGCCGTCAAGACCGGCACCCAGGGTGCTGCCTACGCCGAGACCCTGAAGGACGAGTACGGCTTCAAGCTGGTCTACTTCGAAGATTCTCCCACCATGTACCAGGCGGTTCTGGGCGGTCAGTGCGTTGCCTGCTTCGAGGACACCCCCATCATGCAGGCTACCATCAAGGATAACGGTTTGGCTCTGAAGTGCCTGGAGGATACCGCAAACGCGGGCGGCGATTATGGCTTCGCCATCTTCAACGCCGACAACCAGGAGCTGCTGGACATGTTCAACAAGGGCCTGGCCAACATCAAGGCCAACGGCACCTACGACCAGATCCTGGCTAAGTATCTGGGCTGATTCCCAACAATATGCCTGTGGGGGACGCCTGTAGGCGTCCCCCGCTTTCGCAAATCCCTTTCATACTGATTAAAATCTTTAAAAAAGATTTTAATTGTCTGAAGGGCATGGAGTTCATATGAGACTTGTTT
>OHGA01000087.1_pt1 | contig 30791 bp, 29 predicted proteins | sample 1567621 | NCBI WGS metagenome assembly OHGA01 (sample SAMEA3879607, study PRJEB24766) | human gut metagenome | biome: human-associated habitat; feature: feces | place: USA | collected 1985/1987
CTTATGCCACAATCCCGGCGCTGTCGCTCCCCGTGCGGGGAGCGTGGATTGAAATCGTGCGGTCTGCTCCCATGCCCACGCGCTCCCAGTCGCTCCCCGTGCGGGGAGCGTGGATTGAAATTCGAGCCATCCATCTCCAAGTCGGTAACGATGGCAGTCGCTCCCCGTGCGGGGAGCGTGGATTGAAATGATAACATCCACTTATGCCACAATCCCGGCGCTGTCGCTCCCCGTGCGGGGAGCGTGGATTGAAATATTTCACCCCCTTCTGTGTTATCATTTCAGTAGGGTCGCTCCCCGTGCGGGGAGCGTGGATTGAAATTCCTCCCGATATTCCAGCGCCAAGTCCGCAAGCGTGTCGCTCCCCGTGCGGGGAGCGTGGATTGAAATGCCGATGCCGATGTGGTTTTCCAGCGTTTCCATGGTCGCTCCCCGTGCGGGGAGCGTGGATTGAAATCAAGATTTTTTGATCTTTTTTTTCGGCCTCTGCCGTCGCTCCCCGTGCGGGGAGCGTGGATTGAAATGGCTGATGATGCTGGTCAGCTGATGGTGCTGGTCGTCGCTCCCCGTGCGGGGAGCGTGGATTGAAATGGCTTGTGTGTCCGTCTCCAGCGGTGGAGGCGGACGTCGCTCCCCGTGCGGGGAGCGTGGATTGAAATACGGCGGCGACTGATCTGCCGCATTTGCTGCCGTCGCTCCCCGTGCGGGGAGCGTGGATTGAAATTGCCGGATCGCGTCCGGCTTTTTGATAGCCTTCCGTCGCTCCCCGTGCGGGGAGCGTGGATTGAAATTTATGGAGCCTTCCGCGCGCGGGAGTGAGCGCTGCCGTCGCTCCCCGTGCGGGGAGCGTGGATTGAAATATACTGTTGCTGGACATGGAATCCAGCGCGTACAGCGTCGCTCCCCGTGCGGGGAGCGTGGATTGAAATGTAGCGGATGTCCTCGACGGTCGTGTACGTGCGCGTCGCTCCCCGTGCGGGGAGCGTGGATTGAAATTGCTGGTGCATTCCCTGTTCCGCCGCAAGCGCCGTCGCTCCCCGTGCGGGGAGCGTGGATTGAAATTGCCGGGCGACCGCGTAGCCGTCCATGCGGCTCTGTCGCTCCCCGTGCGGGGAGCGTGGATTGAAATTGCCGGGCGACCGCGTAGCCGTCCATGCGGCTCTGTCGCTCCCCGTGCGGGGAGCGTGGATTGAAATATAACATTCCAGCTCCGTCGCTGGAATCAAGGACGTCGCTCCCCGTGCGGGGAGCGTGGATTGAAATGCGTCCAGCCCGAACATCTCCTGATACAGGCGCAGTCGCTCCCCGTGCGGGGAGCGTGGATTGAAATACAGACATCACCCCTTCATATCGAAAGCGTATACGTCGCTCCCCGTGCGGGGAGCGTGGATTGAAATCCCGGCTCCCGCGAACGCCCGGCGTCCGGGCGCTCGTCGCTCCCCGTGCGGGGAGCGTGGATTGAAATCGCGATGGCCTCGTTCGCGGGGTCAGCCGTGGGGTCGCTCCCCGTGCGGGGAGCGTGGATTGAAATGCGTCGCGCGGACGGGGCTTGTGCGACCGCGGCGTCGCTCCCCGTGCGGGGAGCGTGGATTGAAATTGCTGCTGTCATGGTTTTCTTCCTTTCCTTTTGGCCGTCGCTCCCCGTGCGGGGAGCGTGGATTGAAATATCTTGTCCCAGACAGCCACGCCGCGCCATGTCCGTCGCTCCCCGTGCGGGGAGCGTGGATTGAAATCATGGGCAGGGTGGCAGGGTCTACGCTGGCCAACGTCGCTCCCCGTGCGGGGAGCGTGGATTGAAATGCGTCATGACGTTGGCCATCTTCTTGCGACCCAGCGTCGCTCCCCGTGCGGGGAGCGTGGATTGAAATTCCCTCCGTTAAAACGGCAAATCCTCATCGTATACGTCGCTCCCCGTGCGGGGAGCGTGGATTGAAATATTGCCTTTCCTCCCCAGTTTGTACAGCTTAGCTGTCGCTCCCCGTGCGGGGAGCGTGGATTGAAATCTCCGTCGGGATGCAAAATACTTGGAAAAGCGCGTGTCGCTCCCCGTGCGGGGAGCGTGGATTGAAATACGATACGCTTCCCCGCGTTCAGCCATCCGCGTCGTCGCTCCCCGTGCGGGGAGCGTGGATTGAAATACCCCTTCTGCACCGCGAAAACCGGGTCGCGCGGGTCGCTCCCCGTGCGGGGAGCGTGGATTGAAATCGCTTGCTTATCCCAGACAGAGACGCGGAAGAAGGTCGCTCCCCGTGCGGGGAGCGTGGATTGAAATCGCATCGGGGCGGGCAGTCTGGATTGTCAGGCTGTCGCTCCCCGTGCGGGGAGCGTGGATTGAAATCGCGTTGTGGTAGCGGTCTTTCCATTCGTCCCCGGTCGCTCCCCGTGCGGGGAGCGTGGATTGAAATCTGACGGTGTTGTCATCGTCGGCGGGCATCCCGCGTCGCTCCCCGTGCGGGGAGCGTGGATTGAAATAGTAGGCGCAAGGGTGAAAGCCGTCGCGATTACGTCGCTCCCCGTGCGGGGAGCGTGGATTGAAATATTTTCGTGGCCGTTTTCGGCCTTTCGCGACGTGTCGCTCCCCGTGCGGGGAGCGTGGATTGAAATTTTGGCTGCGGCTTCGGCTGTTCGTGCTTCACTTCGTCGCTCCCCGTGCGGGGAGCGTGGATTGAAATACCACCTTCCAGCGCTGTGACGCGGGCTTCCAAGTCGCTCCCCGTGCGGGGAGCGTGGATTGAAATGCAGGCGGTCAGGGGAGCCGCCGGGGTTCACCCGGTCGCTCCCCGTGCGGGGAGCGTGGATTGAAATATTGTTTTCTATCCTTTCGTTTCGCGCTGGTTGCGTCGCTCCCCGTGCGGGGAGCGTGGATTGAAATGCAAAGCTCAGGCGTTCGCCCTCCGCGCCGCCGTCGTCGCTCCCCGTGCGGGGAGCGTGGATTGAAATCTTTGCGAGGTTGGTCATTTCCTGCGGGACGCGCCGTCGCTCCCCGTGCGGGGAGCGTGGATTGAAATTTTTCGACCACAACCGCGTGATTTATACGCTTTCCGTCGCTCCCCGTGCGGGGAGCGTGGATTGAAATGGGCTCAAACACTCACACAAATAACAAGTTTAGCGTCGCTCCCCGTGCGGGGAGCGTGGATTGAAATCAGAAGTTGACAAGCCAATTTAAATGGAGCTTGCCGTCGCTCCCCGTGCGGGGAGCGTGGATTGAAATTGCAAACAATACTTCCAGTGGATTAACAAAAGAAGTCGCTCCCCGTGCGGGGAGCGTGGATTGAAATGCCAAGTTGGGCGCCGTTCGCACAGAACGTAGGACGTCGCTCCCCGTGCGGGGAGCGTGGATTGAAATAAGTTCAGACGGAGGGAAAAGAAAATCATCGTTGTCGCTCCCCGTGCGGGGAGCGTGGATTGAAATTTTCGCGATTTTGTTGATGATTTGATAGCACCGCTGTCGCTCCCCGTGCGGGGAGCGTGGATTGAAATATTGCTTGCCGTTAAGTTCTGTATGGCGCGGTCAGTCGCTCCCCGTGCGGGGAGCGTGGATTGAAATGATTTTGTTAAACCCAGAGGGGTAAAAAAGGGATGTCGCTCCCCGTGCGGGGAGCGTGGATTGAAATGCTCACATCCGCAATGAGGTCGATGGAACTCGCCGTCACTCCCCGTGCGGGGAGCGTGGATTGAAATTTATGAAATCGAAGCTAATTGCAAGGGCGAAAACGTCGCTCCCCGTGCGGGGAGCGTGGATTGAAATATTGACGCCTTATCCGTGGGGTAGTCCGAAGTACCGTCGCTCCCCGTGCGGGGAGCGTGGATTGAAATAAATCAAGCCGGGCTTCCCCCGGCGGTTCCCCTGGTCGCTCCCCGTGCGGGGAGCGTGGATTGAAATGGCAGCGGCGACAGCAAAGTGCCGGACTGCTCGTCGTCGCTCCCCGTGCGGGGAGCGTGGATTGAAATCGCAACGACTTTCCCGCCGGTTGAAATTGTACCCCGTCGCTCCCCGTGCGGGGAGCGTGGATTGAAATCTGATTCAGGCGGATTTTCAGCCGCTCAACCAGCGTCGCTCCCCGTGCGGGGAGCGTGGATTGAAATATACCCACGACGACGGAACGATTGTCGTCGAAAAGGTCGCTCCCCGTGCGGGGAGCGTGGATTGAAATCGGGCACATAGCCCTGCTTGATTTGAAACCTTGTCGCTCCCCGTGCGGGGAGCGTGGATTGAAATCTCTTCACAGAATGCCTCTTTGGAAATCCACTTGGTCGCTCCCCGTGCGGGGAGCGTGGATTGAAATAGGCTGCGCCCCGGTCAGTTTGCTCTCGCCACAGTCGCTCCCCGTGCGGGGAGCGTGGATTGAAATTGCATCCAGTGGAGGACTGCAGATTTGCAACCATGTCGCTCCCCGTGCGGGGAGCGTGGATTGAAATCTTCTTTCCGCCGGGTCGCCCGGCTTGATTTAGGTCGCTCCCCGTGCGGGGAGCGTGGATTGAAATTTCATGTTTCCCATCCTTTCCTTGATTTGGATTCGTCGCTCCCCGTGCGGGGAGCGTGGATTGAAATCAAATCAAGAAGGGCATCACGCCCGGAAAGGATAGTCGCTCCCCGTGCGGGGAGCGTGGATTGAAATACGGAGACGGTCGCAGGGCTGCTGGCGCAGGGCTAGTCGCTCCCCGTGCGGGGAGCGTGGATTGAAATCAAATCAAGCACCGCCCACGGCGGCGGTTCCCCTGTCGCTCCCCGTGCGGGGAGCGTGGATTGAAATGATTTCGCCGGCACCGATTTCCTCCGGCGTTTCGGTCGCTCCCCGTGCGGGGAGCGTGGATTGAAATAGCCATCCGCGTCAACTCGCTTTCCAGTGATAAAGTCGCTCCCCGTGCGGGGAGCGTGGATTGAAATGCTTCCCAGATTGCCGCCCGCGCCTCTGCGTTTGGTCGCTCCCCGTGCGGGGAGCGTGGATTGAAATATTGCCTTTTCCAGCGTTTTTCCTGCTGCAATGGCGTCGCTCCCCGTGCGGGGAGCGTGGATTGAAATATCTCCAAGGACACCATCAGCACCCCGCCGCCGTGTCGCTCCCCGTGCGGGGAGCGTGGATTGAAATCGTGTGATGTACCCGGCAAAGCGGTTCGCACGTCGTCGCTCCCCGTGCGGGGAGCGTGGATTGAAATCATCAAGAGGGCGGTGTTTTGCAAGTCGCATTGTGTCGCTCCCCGTGCGGGGAGCGTGGATTGAAATGCTTCATTCTTGCGGCTGTTGCTTTGGTGCGATACCCGTCGCTCCCCGTGCGGGGAGCGTGGATTGAAATCTCCTTTCCTTGACTTGCCCAGCGGTCAAGTTTTCGTCGCTCCCCGTGCGGGGAGCGTGGATTGAAATGCAGAGATAACAATCCAGAACTATGAATCTGGAAGTCGCTCCCCGTGCGGGGAGCGTGGATTGAAATAACCCCCTGCTTTCTGCAAGGTTTCTAATGTTTGTCGCTCCCCGTGCGGGGAGCGTGGATTGAAATGGCGATCTTCAGGCGTTTGCGATGGAAAACAAGCTGTCGCTCCCCGTGCGGGGAGCGTGGATTGAAATCCTACAGCGCGGTGCTCGACGTCTCGCCCGACAGCGGTCGCTCCCCGTGCGGGGAGCGTGGATTGAAATGTAGCGGATGTCCTCGACGGTCGTGTACGTGCGCCGTCGCTCCCCGTGCGGGGAGCGTGGATTGAAATTATGTACTTCTCCCAGCGCCAATCTTCACCCGTGTCGCTCCCCGTGCGGGGAGCGTGGATTGAAATACCCGTCAAGTCGTGGACGTGTGCAGGATGCCTCGTCGCTCCCCGTGCGGGGAGCGTGGATTGAAATGCTGACGACGGTCATATTTGGATTGCCGCGATTTCGTCGCTCCCCGTGCGGGGAGCGTGGATTGAAATAGCACGCGCCTTGTCATACTCTTTGAGATACTCGTCGCTCCCCGTGCGGGGAGCGTGGATTGAAATAGTAGGCGCAAGGGCGAAAGCTGTCGCGATTACGTCGCTCCCCGTGCGGGGAGCGTGGATTGAAATCAGTAGGGCGGTGAAGTAGGCAATCCGTTGCTGGTCGCTCCCCGTGCGGGGAGCGTGGATTGAAATCCGGACGACACCGCCGCGGTCACGGCGGCGATTGGTCGCTCCCCGTGCGGGGAGCGTGGATTGAAATTTTTGCTTGCGCTCACAGCATCCGCGAACAGCGCCGTCGCTCCCCGTGCGGGGAGCGTGGATTGAAATGCCTTTTTCGGGCGACCGCCAGCGCGTCCGGCTTCGTCGCTCCCCGTGCGGGGAGCGTGGATTGAAATTCCGCGCCGCCGAGGAAGCCACCATTCGCGGACTGTCGCTCCCCGTGCGGGGAGCGTGGATTGAAATCCCAGCACCGCCACTTTGTGCCGTAGTCCTCTGGTCGCTCCCCGTGCGGGGAGCGTGGATTGAAATTTTGGGCGGGTGTGTTTGCTTTTGCACTCGCCCGTCGCTCCCCGTGCGGGGAGCGTGGATTGAAATACGGACGAGCTGCTGCACCGTCTCGATGTCCTCCGTCGCTCCCCGTGCGGGGAGCGTGGATTGAAATGGCTCGGCCAAGGGCGGCGAGGGGCGCGGGAAGGCGTCGCTCCCCGTGCGGGGAGCGTGGATTGAAATTGCGCATGGATTGAGACGCTGCCGAGAGCGGAGTCGCTCCCCGTGCGGGGAGCGTGGATTGAAATCGACACGCCCGAAAAAACGGCGCTCAATGCCGCGTCGCTCCCCGTGCGGGGAGCGTGGATTGAAATCTCCTTTAGTCCTTTTTTAGGCAAGTATACCGCAGTCGCTCCCCGTGCGGGGAGCGTGGATTGAAATTCTCTGGCTCTGCGATTTGCTTCTTCGCGTTGCTCGTCGCTCCCCGTGCGGGGAGCGTGGATTGAAATGCGCTGTCCAAAAACTCAACGTCCTGCGCGAATACGTCGCTCCCCGTGCGGGGAGCGTGGATTGAAATTTTGCAAGATGGCGGACTTGCTCGGCGTAACGGTTGGTCGCTCCCCGTGCGGGGAGCGTGGATTGAAATTGTGTTGGAGATAGCATCCCCAACTCGTACAATTGGTCGCTCCCCGTGCGGGGAGCGTGGATTGAAATATTGCCTTTCCTCCCCAGTTTGTACAGCTTAGCGTCGCTCCCCGTGCGGGGAGCGTGGATTGAAATATTTCCAGCGACACAAGCAACACCCCGCCACCGTGTCGCTCCCCGTGCGGGGAGCGTGGATTGAAATGACATGGTGGAGCGAATTGAGAAAGGGGAAAAGCGTCGCTCCCCGTGCGGGGAGCGTGGATTGAAATAACGCCATTCTGCCGCAGCAGCTTCGCCATCTCGTTCGTCGCTCCCCGTGCGGGGAGCGTGGATTGAAATACGTCATGCAACGGAATATCAATCAGCGCACGGAGTCGCTCCCCGTGCGGGGAGCGTGGATTGAAATCATGATTTTACGCACCGCCCAGTCCGCCTTTTGGTCGCTCCCCGTGCGGGGAGCGTGGATTGAAATGGACGGTTGGGAAATGCAGACAAAGCGCTGGAAAGAGTCGCTCCCCGTGCGGGGAGCGTGGATTGAAATTCTTTTGGAACAACTCGTTTTCGCTCTCTAATGGTCGCTCCCCGTGCGGGGAGCGTGGATTGAAATGTTGCAGTCTAACATCAAAAGCATCCGAAAAGAGGTCGCTCCCCGTGCGGGGAGCGTGGATTGAAATCCGTCCATTATTTCAGCGGCGCAGGCACGACAAGTCGCTCCCCGTGCGGGGAGCGTGGATTGAAATTCCCTCCCACGGCGTTTCTGTCCTCTCCTGCTTGTCGCTCCCCGTGCGGGGAGCGTGGATTGAAATAAATGCGCGGCGCTGAAGTATGTCCAGCGCCAGCCGTCGCTCCCCGTGCGGGGAGCGTGGATTGAAATATCGAATGATAAATACCTATCGCCAATGGTATATCGTCGCTCCCCGTGCGGGGAGCGTGGATTGAAATTCGAAAACGATGATGTTGTACATGGCTTTCCTCCTGTCGCTCCCCGTGCGGGGAGCGTGGATTGAAATGTTGCCATCCAGTCGCACGAAGCGGATGCGCAGGTCGCTCCCCGTGCGGGGAGCGTGGATTGAAATGCTGCCGCGTTGCGGATTTGCAAGGGCGTGCCCGCGTCGCTCCCCGTGCGGGGAGCGTGGATTGAAATGACCTCGAACGGGCGCTGGAAACCCGGCGGAGCGGTCGCTCCCCGTGCGGGGAGCGTGGATTGAAATAATGAGGCGCGCCTGAACGACGAGCTTCCTGCCGTGTCGCTCCCCGTGCGGGGAGCGTGGATTGAAATACCGTACACAAACGATGAGTTTGCGCCGCACTCGGTCGCTCCCCGTGCGGGGAGCGTGGATTGAAATCAGGACGGGCATATCCCAGCGCGTAACGTGGATGGTCGCTCCCCGTGCGGGGAGCGTGGATTGAAATCTGTGAAAATGTCATTTTTGTGCCCCTACCTTGAGTCGCTCCCCGTGCGGGGAGCGTGGATTGAAATGGTGTCGCAGCGCTCCATGTCCAGTTCGTTGCCGTCGCTCCCCGTGCGGGGAGCGTGGATTGAAATCACTTTGAGCACCAGTCCCGACGCGCTGGCGACGTGTCGCTCCCCGTGCGGGGAGCGTGGATTGAAATTGTGCCGCACGTTTCTGTTCAGCACGCGCCTTGGTCGCTCCCCGTGCGGGGAGCGTGGATTGAAATCGTGGCTTCGCGGAAATGGTGCAGAAACCATTTGTCGCTCCCCGTGCGGGGAGCGTGGATTGAAATACGGCGTGAGCGAAAAACAAGTCGAATACGCAACGTCGCTCCCCGTGCGGGGAGCGTGGATTGAAATCGTCATTGCGGCACGTCGCTGTTCTCGGATTGCTGTCGCTCCCCGTGCGGGGAGCGTGGATTGAAATCTCCTGTCAGCACTCGTACCATCTCTGATACTGCGTCGCTCCCCGTGCGGGGAGCGTGGATTGAAATTTCACAGCGTGTGCACTTTGTCGGACGGGTTACAGTCGCTCCCCGTGCGGGGAGCGTGGATTGAAATACGTTGTCGATTTTTCGCTCGATATTGGCGAAGTCGTCGCTCCCCGTGCGGGGAGCGTGGATTGAAATTTAGGCGACGGTACAGCTCTTCCTTGCCGACAAGCGTCGCTCCCCGTGCGGGGAGCGTGGATTGAAATCCTTTCTGTCTGCTCGTGCCGCGCTTTGTACCCGCGTCGCTCCCCGTGCGGGGAGCGTGGATTGAAATATCAACCCTTCGCACGGGCTTCCTGCACCCGCGGTCGCTCCCCGTGCGGGGAGCGTGGATTGAAATATCAACCCTTCGCACGGGCTTCCTGCACCCGCGGTCGCTCCCCGTGCGGGGAGCGTGGATTGAAATGCGGCGTTTCGCGCACTCTGCTAAAATCGCTATGTCGCTCCCCGTGCGGGGAGCGTGGATTGAAATAGCGACGCGCTCGGTGTTGAGGTACTGCGTCATGTCGCTCCCCGTGCGGGGAGCGTGGATTGAAATACATCATCCAGCACGCCATTGAGGGGAGCGAGAAGTCGCTCCCCGTGCGGGGAGCGTGGATTGAAATTCCTTTCCTTAACTTGCCCAGCGGTCAAGTTTTGTCGCTCCCCGTGCGGGGAGCGTGGATTGAAATCGTTGCGGCGCTTGGTGATGCGCTTGGTATCTCGTCGCTCCCCGTGCGGGGAGCGTGGATTGAAATTCCATCTCCGCAAGAATTTTTTCCGCCGTAGCGTCGCTCCCCGTGCGGGGAGCGTGGATTGAAATCCGTACAAGTGGCTATATGCTGCCTATGTCGTCTCGTCGCTCCCCGTGCGGGGAGCGTGGATTGAAATGATGCTGCACGGACAGCGCAATCTCCGACGCGCAAGCGTCGCTCCCCGTGCGGGGAGCGTGGATTGAAATGAGCCGGGCGAAGAGGAGGCTGTGCCCGCGCAGAGTCGCTCCCCGTGCGGGGAGCGTGGATTGAAATTTCTGTCGGTGCGGCTGCCCTCTCACGAATGCCGTCGCTCCCCGTGCGGGGAGCGTGGATTGAAATCATGCTCAACGCATCGCTCATTTGAAATGCGCCCGTCGCTCCCCGTGCGGGGAGCGTGGATTGAAATGCCCTCGGACATGGCTTCCAGCGCATCGGCGACGGTCGCTCCCCGTGCGGGGAGCGTGGATTGAAATATTTCCAGCGACACAAGCAACACCCCGCCACCGTGTCGCTCCCCGTGCGGGGAGCGTGGATTGAAATACGTCGCGCTGATACGTTGCCGTCGCGCCAGCGCCGTCGCTCCCCGTGCGGGGAGCGTGGATTGAAATGCGTCGAGGAATGCTTTGAATTCATCAAGTGTTGAGTCGCTCCCCGTGCGGGGAGCGTGGATTGAAATATCGCAAGGCACATTCCGGCGAAAATCATCTTGATGTCGCTCCCCGTGCGGGGAGCGTGGATTGAAATTTAACAACAAATTTTCAACTGATAGGAATGCAACGTCGCTCCCCGTGCGGGGAGCGTGGATTGAAATGGGAATCACAAGCATTACCCTTCCCCCCCTTAGGTCGCTCCCCGTGCGGGGAGCGTGGATTGAAATCAATAATACGCTGGTATTTCCGCGCCGCTGTTCCGTCGCTCCCCGTGCGGGGAGCGTGGATTGAAATATAGTTCTGGATTGTAATCTCTGCGACATTGGCGTCGCTCCCCGTGCGGGGAGCGTGGATTGAAATGGCGTTTCCTACGATTATCTTGCCGGGTGCGACGGCGTCGCTCCCCGTGCGGGGAGCGTGGATTGAAATAAGCACGTCTGAATACGATTGAGGGGGCGCTGAAACGTCGCTCCCCGTGCGGGGAGCGTGGATTGAAATATGGTACTCATGTTGTGTCCTCCTATTTTCCGGGACGTCGCTCCCCGTGCGGGGAGCGTGGATTGAAATCAGATTGTGAACGCCGATCTGAATGTGTCGCTGCGCGTCGCTCCCCGTGCGGGGAGCGTGGATTGAAATATTTCGCGCTGGTTGCGTGTTTTTTGTGTGCCTGTCGCTCCCCGTGCGGGGAGCGTGGATTGAAATTGTCCTCCACCGCATTCTGTCTGCGTAGGCAAGGTCGCTCCCCGTGCGGGGAGCGTGGATTGAAATACGCACGATGAGCGCCGCAAAATCATCCGCCTTAACGTCGCTCCCCGTGCGGGGAGCGTGGATTGAAATCAGCAAATGGAGAAAAAATAGCTTCCACCGCCGCGGTCGCTCCCCGTGCGGGGAGCGTGGATTGAAATCACCGCCGCGCGCGTGCGCTCCCGCGCACACGGTCGCTCCCCGTGCGGGGAGCGTGGATTGAAATATTGAGTGCAACCTCTACGGCTGGGTAGACAAGCGGTCGCTCCCCGTGCGGGGAGCGTGGATTGAAATGTATATCGCGGAGCTGGATGCCAGGGACGACATCGTCGCTCCCCGTGCGGGGAGCGTGGATTGAAATCTCCGGGATGGTTGCCAGATTTCGCGGCATCACGTGTCGCTCCCCGTGCGGGGAGCGTGGATTGAAATTCGCCGCCAGACTTCGACCCGCTGATAGAACAGGTGTCGCTCCCCGTGCGGGGAGCGTGGATTGAAATGTGCGCCAGAAGCACCCCCAGCGCGTGAACGTTTTGTCGCTCCCCGTGCGGGGAGCGTGGATTGAAATTGCTTCCTCCTGCGTTTCGTGCGCCAGAAGCACCGTCGCTCCCCGTGCGGGGAGCGTGGATTGAAATTGGAAGAGGCGACGCTGAACGCAAAGCAAGAATGGTCGCTCCCCGTGCGGGGAGCGTGGATTGAAATTGGAAGATATTGTATATGACGAACTTCTTACTGCGTCGCTCCCCGTGCGGGGAGCGTGGATTGAAATCCGTTGTTTGCCAGCTAAGCGACGACGTAACCTTGAGTCGCTCCCCGTGCGGGGAGCGTGGATTGAAATCCGATGGTCGGCGGATTTATTGCAGCGAAGGGTGCGTCGCTCCCCGTGCGGGGAGCGTGGATTGAAATGGCTTGCTGCAAAGCATCATTATAGGCGTGTAGCGTCGCTCCCCGTGCGGGGAGCGTGGATTGAAATTCTGCTTGCTGCCGTCATTTCGTCGGCGTTGCCGGTCGCTCCCCGTGCGGGGAGCGTGGATTGAAATCAGTGCTCGTCAAGCATCCGCTGGAAGTCGCCCAGGTCGCTCCCCGTGCGGGGAGCGTGGATTGAAATGCTGATGTCCGTCACATTCCTTCGAGTTTCTGACCGTCGCTCCCCGTGCGGGGAGCGTGGATTGAAATAATTTGTTCACAATTTACGATGGCACTTTGCTGCGGTCGCTCCCCGTGCGGGGAGCGTGGATTGAAATCGTGAAGTCCATTTCTGCGACTTCCTCCGCCGTCTGTCGCTCCCCGTGCGGGGAGCGTGGATTGAAATCAACAGCGCTGGTGACGGACAAGACGCTGACGCTGGTCGCTCCCCGTGCGGGGAGCGTGGATTGAAATCTTTAGGTATCCTGCACACGCCCATGACTTGACGTCGCTCCCCGTGCGGGGAGCGTGGATTGAAATCCGTTGTTTGCCAGCTAAGCGACGACGTAACCTTGGTCGCTCCCCGTGCGGGGAGCGTGGATTGAAATGTTGCCATCCAGTCGCACGAAGCGGATGCGCAGGTCGCTCCCCGTGCGGGGAGCGTGGATTGAAATCACGCTGCGTATAGCTTGTTATAATTTTGCGCGGGTCGCTCCCCGTGCGGGGAGCGTGGATTGAAATGAGCCGGGCGAAGAGGAAGCTGTGCCCGCGCAGACGTCGCTCCCCGTGCGGGGAGCGTGGATTGAAATTCCGCAGCACGGCAGATGGGCACTTTTACCACTACGTCGCTCCCCGTGCGGGGAGCGTGGATTGAAATGGTAAATCCTGCCGACTGATAATCGATAATGGAATGTCGCTCCCCGTGCGGGGAGCGTGGATTGAAATTCCGCAACCCGCGCAGCGGCGGGGGTTTCGGCTGTCGCTCCCCGTGCGGGGAGCGTGGATTGAAATCGCTACGCAGGGCGGTGGTACGTCCCGGCGGACCGGTCGCTCCCCGTGCGGGGAGCGTGGATTGAAATCGGCTCCCGTGGGCGTCCGCTGGTTGCGGGCGCGTCGCTCCCCGTGCGGGGAGCGTGGATTGAAATATATTTGCTGACGCGCATGGTTCCGTCGCGGGTTGGTCGCTCCCCGTGCGGGGAGCGTGGATTGAAATCTGCAAATGGCGAAAAAATGCTTCCCCCGCCGCGTCGCTCCCCGTGCGGGGAGCGTGGATTGAAATAAATCAAGACGGGCGCACGCCCGGAAAGGACAGGTCGCGTCGCTCCCCGTGCGGGGAGCGTGGATTGAAATGGAAGCGCTGAACAGCTCCGCCCAGCGCGGGGGCGTCGCTCCCCGTGCGGGGAGCGTGGATTGAAATTTGCCCTTGCAGGTGATGGCGTCGGGGGCGAAGGTGTGTCGCTCCCCGTGCGGGGAGCGTGGATTGAAATCTTCGCGATGTTGAACGGGTTCAGCAAGTGCCACATGTCGCTCCCCGTGCGGGGAGCGTGGATTGAAATTGAGGAGGTACAACACCATGACCACCACCACCAAGTCGCTCCCCGTGCGGGGAGCGTGGATTGAAATAGCTCGTTTGCGACCGTGCCACCTACACCCCGGAGTCGCTCCCCGTGCGGGGAGCGTGGATTGAAATTTCTAAGTCTTCTTCATTTCGCACTGCGTCCTCCTGTCGCTCCCCGTGCGGGGAGCGTGGATTGAAATTTCCTTGCAGAACCGGGTTTTGTATGCTTACATGTCGCTCCCCGTGCGGGGAGCGTGGATTGAAATCGGTGCGAGGCGAGAATGTGGTTGTACAAGGAGTCGTCGCTCCCCGTGCGGGGAGCGTGGATTGAAATGCCGAGCCGGTCATCACCGTGTACGGCTCCGGCGACAGTCGCTCCCCGTGCGGGGAGCGTGGATTGAAATTCCGCGTGTGGTATCGCCTGTCAGACCGCTCCAAGTCGCTCCCCGTGCGGGGAGCGTGGATTGAAATTGTCACCGCTTATAAATTAGGAAAGGATGAGACACGTCGCTCCCCGTGCGGGGAGCGTGGATTGAAATTCTCAAAGTACGATGCGCACCCGGAGAGCGCATGGGGTCGCTCCCCGTGCTGGGAGCGTGGATTGAAATTACTCCATCCGCAAGGATCAGCGCGACGAGGCGTTGTCGCTCCCCGTGCGGGGAGCGTGGATTGAAATGATGATGCGATGCAGCGCAATTCGCAGGCTGTAACCGTCGCTCCCCGTGCGGGGAGCGTGGATTGAAATGCCTTGTGAGCCATTCATCGTGGCCGGGCTGATTTGTCGCTCCCCGTGCGGGGAGCGTGGATTGAAATTCCGGCTTGCTTGCCGCCATTGAGCCGTGCTGGGAGTCGCTCCCCGTGCGGGGAGCGTGGATTGAAATTTCCCAGCCGTTCGTCTTTTGCGCTTGTTTTCGTCGCTCCCCGTGCGGGGAGCGTGGATTGAAATTATAAGTCAGATTTATCTGACTTTACGGGGGTTAGTCGCTCCCCGTGCGGGGAGCGTGGATTGAAATAATGCGTATGAAACAATAAATCGTAACCGAGAGGTCGCTCCCCGTGCGGGGAGCGTGGATTGAAATATTGCTTGCCAATGTTAATAATACGCTAATAACGTCGCTCCCCGTGCGGGGAGCGTGGATTGAAATGGTAAATCCTGCCGACTGATAATCGAGAATGGCATGTCGCTCCCCGTGCGGGGAGCGTGGATTGAAATCCCAGCCGTTCGCCTTTTCCGATTGTTTTCGGGCGTCGCTCCCCGTGCGGGGAGCGTGGATTGAAATAGTCGAAGTACGAAAAAGCAAACGATGCAACGCGAGTCGCTCCCCGTGCGGGGAGCGTGGATTGAAATGGGTTGATTGCGATCCGTGCGAAGAAGCGCACCAGTCGCTCCCCGTGCGGGGAGCGTGGATTGAAATCCTGAGCGCGGCGTCCGCCACCTGCACCGACGCGGTCGCTCCCCGTGCGGGGAGCGTGGATTGAAATGCGCTGTACTTGCTCCACCATTCGGCGGGGATGCGTCGCTCCCCGTGCGGGGAGCGTGGATTGAAATCGACCTGCAAACAACGGCCTGCGAGGTTTCCGACACGTCGCTCCCCGTGCGGGGAGCGTGGATTGAAATTGCGTGCTGTGTATACGTACCCTTACCGCGAGAAACGTCGCTCCCCGTGCGGGGAGCGTGGATTGAAATATCGTGGCCGGGTTGATTTGGTAGCCCTGCGCCAGGTCGCTCCCCGTGCGGGGAGCGTGGATTGAAATTGGAACACGCTGTGCAGATTCAGAAGGTGGTAGCGTCGCTCCCCGTGCGGGGAGCGTGGATTGAAATGTCGCTAACAATCGACGATATTTCCACCGCAAGGTCGCTCCCCGTGCGGGGAGCGTGGATTGAAATCTTCTTTCCGCCGGGTTGCCCGGCTTGATTTAGTCGCTCCCCGTGCGGGGAGCGTGGATTGAAATGCCGATGCCGATGTGGTTCTCCAGCTCTTCCATGAAGTCGCTCCCCGTGCGGGGAGCGTGGATTGAAATAACAAGCGCCTCTTCACGCGTCTTGAACACCTTCCGTCGCTCCCCGTGCGGGGAGCGTGGATTGAAATCCCTTCCATCCGCGCCTATCCGCACGGCACGACCTGTCGCTCCCCGTGCGGGGAGCGTGGATTGAAATCTGCGGATTAGATTCCACGCCATTTTGTGCCGCCGTCGCTCCCCGTGCGGGGAGCGTGGATTGAAATTTTTAGATACTCCTTTTTAGCAGCAAGGCGGCAGTCGCTCCCCGTGCGGGGAGCGTGGATTGAAATCAGAGGTATTCAAGCTGCATTGCCAGGCTGCCAAGTCGCTCCCCGTGCGGGGAGCGTGGATTGAAATGCTTCATCCTCGCGGCGGTTGTCTTGGCGCGATAAGTCGCTCCCCGTGCGGGGAGCGTGGATTGAAATGCCTTGGTTTCCGTGATGCCGTAGGCGTTCAGAGGTCGCTCCCCGTGCGGGGAGCGTGGATTGAAATACCACGTCGTGAGACGCACAACGGCAGCAGTATGTCGCTCCCCGTGCGGGGAGCGTGGATTGAAATTCCGCGCCGCCGAGGAAGCCACCATTCGCGGACGTCGCTCCCCGTGCGGGGAGCGTGGATTGAAATGCTTCATCCTCGCGGCGGTTGTCTTGGCGCGATAACGTCGCTCCCCGTGCGGGGAGCGTGGATTGAAATGTGACCGCGCGGATAGCGTCGCCAGCAGCTTTCGCGTCGCTCCCCGTGCGGGGAGCGTGGATTGAAATTGCGTTGGAGATAGCATCCCCAACTCGTACAATTGGTCGCTCCCCGTGCGGGGAGCGTGGATTGAAATTCTCGGTTGCTTATACGCATGGGGGAGCGTGGCGAGTCGCTCCCCGTGCGGGGAGCGTGGATTGAAATGGTACGATGCCGAAGGAAGAGAAATTGAAAGGCATGTCGCTCCCCGTGCGGGGAGCGTGGATTGAAATGACCATACACGAATTAGCGATTTAAGCAAGGGAGGTCGCTCCCCGTGCGGGGAGCGTGGATTGAAATAATCGTATTCAGACGTGCCTGAATTGTGCCTTTGTCGCTCCCCGTGCGGGGAGCGTGGATTGAAATGACCATACACGAATTAGCGATTTAAGCAAGGGAGGTCGCTCCCCGTGCGGGGAGCGTGGATTGAAATCTTGGCCTGCGGCATTTGCGAAAGCACCAGTTAAGTCGCTCCCCGTGCGGGGAGCGTGGATTGAAATCTTTAGTAATATCATACACGCCATCGGTTCCCGTCGCTCCCCGTGCGGGGAGCGTGGATTGAAATTGGAATAAATAGCGCTGGTAGTATTGGAAAAGCGTCGCTCCCCGTGCGGGGAGCGTGGATTGAAATCTCCAGCACAGCCCGAAGTCCGCACAGCGTGTTTATCGTCGCTCCCCGTGCGGGGAGCGTGGATTGAAATATAGGCATTTATGCGATTGTAATCAAAGGGGGGAGTCGCTCCCCGTGCGGGGAGCGTGGATTGAAATGGCGACATGTCCTACTACTGGATTGCCGACCGTCGTCGCTCCCCGTGCGGGGAGCGTGGATTGAAATGCTCCACTCGTCGCGCGCGCGCCAGAGGGCCGTGACGTCGCTCCCCGTGCGGGGAGCGTGGATTGAAATGCGACCATGTTCATTCTCATTCCTTTCCCCCCTGTCGCTCCCCGTGCGGGGAGCGTGGATTGAAATGGTTTCGGCTGAGTCCGCTCCCAGCTCTCGTCAGGTCGCTCCCCGTGCGGGGAGCGTGGATTGAAATTCCGGCGGCTGGTGCGGCCGCTGGTGGCTTCTCCGTCGCTCCCCGTGCGGGGAGCGTGGATTGAAATCTTTTATTTTGTTTAGACGATTAAGTTCCCGATGTCGCTCCCCGTGCGGGGAGCGTGGATTGAAATATCAGTCCGCGCGCCACAAGGTCATTGCGCTTCTTGTCGCTCCCCGTGCGGGGAGCGTGGATTGAAATTTCTCCGGCAGATAAATCACGTCGCCGTTTGTATCGTCGCTCCCCGTGCGGGGAGCGTGGATTGAAATGCGCTCTAAGGCGCTTCTGGTTTCGGATGGGGAAGTCGCTCCCCGTGCGGGGAGCGTGGATTGAAATAATCTGTTTGGGAAAATTGATAGCCGCTATGCTCGTCGCTCCCCGTGCGGGGAGCGTGGATTGAAATGGTCAACAACCATTGCTTGTATCATCGGGCATCTTGTCGCTCCCCGTGCGGGGAGCGTGGATTGAAATAATATCTGTGCTATCCGAAAAGTAAAAATCTTGGAGTCGCTCCCCGTGCGGGGAGCGTGGATTGAAATAAAAATTGTTTTCTCGTACTCATACGCTTGCTGCCCGTCGCTCCCCGTGCGGGGAGCGTGGATTGAAATATCGCAAGCGATTCGACCGACGTTGCAAGTAAATCGTCGCTCCCCGTGCGGGGAGCGTGGATTGAAATGCATTCGGTGGCGTTACTCGCTGACGGGTGAGGAGTCGCTCCCCGTGCGGGGAGCGTGGATTGAAATACCGCTACAAGTTTACTTGCACCACCCACCACAAGTGTCGCTCCCCGTGCGGGGAGCGTGGATTGAAATCTGACAGCGCCATCATATAGCCTTGCGGCGTGTCGTCGCTCCCCGTGCGGGGAGCGTGGGTTGAAATGACGGGATGTCCCAGCGGACGAGGAGCAGCCCTCGTCGCTCCCCGTGCGGGGAGCGTGGGTTGAAATAGCGCGTTTTTGATGGCAATCAGCACATAGCCCTGTCGCTCCCCGTGCGGGGAGCGTGGGTTGAAATGACGTTGGACAAACGCCGGAAAAAGTGGTATCTGTCGCTCCCCGTGCGGGGAGCGTGGGTTGAAATGGCTGTCGTGTACTGGTATGACTTATCCGACAGCACGTCGCTCCCCGTGCGGGGAGCGTGGGTTGAAATGGCTGTCGTGTACTGGTATGACTTATCCGACAGCACGTCGCTCCCCGTGCGGGGAGCGTGGGTTGAAATGCGCTCATGTACGATGGCGCTGGCATTGATGTCTGTCGCTCCCCGTGCGGGGAGCGTGGGTTGAAATGCGTCGTGCTAATCTCGACGATACAATTAGTCGTGTCGCTCCCCGTGCGGGGAGCGTGGGTTGAAATTGTGCTGCCTGAGACGCGGCAAGCTGCAAGCCGAGTCGCTCCCCGTGCGGGGAGCGTGGGTTGAAATCGACCATTCACGGCGTGAGCGAAAAACAAGTCAAAGTCGCTCCCCGTGCGGGGAGCGTGGGTTGAAATTTGCTCCGGGTCGCCCTGAAACGTCGCGCGAAACTGTCGCTCCCCGTGCGGGGAGCGTGGGTTGAAATACAAAGTCTATGATAGATAAGCTGCTGCCGTCGCGTCGCTCCCCGTGCGGGGAGCGTGGGTTGAAATGCCAGAGCCTTGACAAATCCCCGTATAGGTGGCGTCGCTCCCCGTGCGGGGAGCGTGGGTTGAAATGCCCTTTGCCCGAACCGCTTGCCATGCTTTATTCCGTCGCTCCCCGTGCGGGGAGCGTGGGTTGAAATTGTTTTTGGTGAAGCTGTTTGCGTCCGCGTATGCCGTCGCTCCCCGTGCGGGGAGCGTGGGTTGAAATCTTTCGCGGCGGCGCTTGTGCGTCGCCGTCCGTCGTCGCTCCCCGTGCGGGGAGCGTGGGTTGAAATAAAAGTCCTCGCGATTTGGTTGTCGAGCATCCTCGTCGCTCCCCGTGCGGGGAGCGTGGGTTGAAATGTATTCATCTCCCTCTGACGTCCGGCCTTAAGCCGTCGCTCCCCGTGCGGGGAGCGTGGGTTGAAATCGTACCCCTGTCCGTTCTGCGGCTCGACCGTCAGTCGCTCCCCGTGCGGGGAGCGTGGGTTGAAATTCGCCCAGATACTCCGTGTAGCGCTGGATAGTCGGTCGCTCCCCGTGCGGGGAGCGTGGGTTGAAATGTCCGGGTCCTCGATCGCGAGAGTCTCCCTCAAGTGTCGCTCCCCGTGCGGGGAGCGTGGGTTGAAATGGGAACGTCACGTCAGGGCTTGTCCGCGCAGACCGTCGCTCCCCGTGCGGGGAGCGTGGGTTGAAATTGCTGGCGGCTGGCGGCTCTGGCTGGCCGCTGGGTCGCTCCCCGTGCGGGGAGCGTGGATTGAAATACCGGGCGAACGCGATTCTGGGAAAGTACAGCGCGTCGCTCCCCGTGCGGGGAGCGTGGATTGAAATGTTACTTTTCTGTGCGTGTACGACAAAAGTCGTCGCTCCCCGTGCGGGGAGCGTGGATTGAAATCAGCAGCATCCGCGCCGTATGCGCCCGCTCTCCCGTCGCTCCCCGTGCGGGGAGCGTGGATTGAAATATCTGGTCGTGCCAAAGACCATTGACGAGAAGGGTCGCTCCCCGTGCGGGGAGCGTGGATTGAAATTGCGATAGCTGGGACGAAATGCTGGATTCCCCCGGTCGCTCCCCGTGCGGGGAGCGTGGATTGAAATTCGAACGCGATGGGGCTGTAGCCCAGCACGCCGTGTCGCTCCCCGTGCGGGGAGCGTGGATTGAAATAGTTTCTGTTTTCCGGGGTTCCCTTCCAACAGCGTCGCTCCCCGTGCGGGGAGCGTGGATTGAAATAAATCGCCGGGCGCACGCCCGGCGGTTCCCATGGTCGCTCCCCGTGCGGGGAGCGTGGATTGAAATAAGCTCTACCCGCGCAAGGAAGCCTGACCCGCCGCAGTCGCTCCCCGTGCGGGGAGCGTGGATTGAAATAGCAGCTGTGCCATCGTCCGCGTTGCCAGCGCTGTCGCTCCCCGTGCGGGGAGCGTGGATTGAAATGCACAGGCTTCCACCAGCGTCAGAACATAATTGGGTCGCTCCCCGTGCGGGGAGCGTGGATTGAAATTGCGATAGCTGGGACGAAATGCTGGATTCCCCCGGTCGCTCCCCGTGCGGGGAGCGTGGATTGAAATGAAAGAATCCTCGGCAGCAAACCCAACGAATAAGCGTCGCTCCCCGTGCGGGGAGCGTGGATTGAAATTTTTCTGATGTGCGTTCCAGTTTCGTGGGGTCAAGTCGCTCCCCGTGCGGGGAGCGTGGATTGAAATGAGCATTGCTTTAGTGTTAGCTTCACGTCCGCGCGTCGCTCCCCGTGCGGGGAGCGTGGATTGAAATGACTGGTATACCGCCGTTTTGAGCAATTCCAGCGTCGCTCCCCGTGCGGGGAGCGTGGATTGAAATAGGAACGCGCGGTCTTTGAGTTCCACGCGATCCGTCGCTCCCCGTGCGGGGAGCGTGGATTGAAATTTCCACGCTTTTCAAAATGCCGTCTGCTCCCGTCGTCGCTCCCCGTGCGGGGAGCGTGGATTGAAATTATCACAGCGAAGCGTGGAAGAAAGCGCGAAAAGCGTCGCTCCCCGTGCGGGGAGCGTGGATTGAAATGCCGCCCTTGGCCGAGCCGAAAGCATTGCAGGGGTCGCTCCCCGTGCGGGGAGCGTGGATTGAAATAATGGACGAGCAGTCCGGCACTTTGCTGTCCCCGCGTCGCTCCCCGTGCGGGGAGCGTGGATTGAAATATGCCTGTTATCTTCAACCCGCAGAGCATCTGGGTCGCTCCCCGTGCGGGGAGCGTGGATTGAAATCCCTGCTTGCCGCCGTCATTTCGTCGGCGTTGCCGTGTCGCTCCCCGTGCGGGGAGCGTGGATTGAAATTGGACTTTCTGAACATGACGCTCAAACAGTTTTAGTCGCTCCCCGTGCGGGGAGCGTGGATTGAAATCGCACGGCGGGCGTTTCGGGCGTGGGTTCAGGCGCGTCGCTCCCCGTGCGGGGAGCGTGGATTGAAATATGGTGTCCTCCTGTTCCGGGCGTGCGCCCGTCTTGTCGCTCCCCGTGCGGGGAGCGTGGATTGAAATTCGGAGAAAAGGCCGCGATTGAGCGCCTGTTCAATGTCGCTCCCCGTGCGGGGAGCGTGGATTGAAATGCCTCATTGCGTCATGCCCTTTTGACGGATTTTTCTTGTCGCTCCCCGTGCGGGGAGCGTGGATTGAAATCGCTGCAAGTCAATCACGCCGTCACCACCTCCGCGTCGCTCCCCGTGCGGGGAGCGTGGATTGAAATTCTCGTCAATCGTGTGCGGCACGATCAGGTGGATGGTCGCTCCCCGTGCGGGGAGCGTGGATTGAAATATTCACGCCCGCCGCAAAGAACTGGGGCTAACCCTGTCGCTCCCCGTGCGGGGAGCGTGGATTGAAATCGCCAGCTCCGCCTGAATCAGTGGGTCACGTCCTGTCGCTCCCCGTGCGGGGAGCGTGGATTGAAATTTGCCTTTTGTGACTTTTCACCAGCGCAAGCGCGGTCGCTCCCCGTGCGGGGAGCGTGGATTGAAATCCGCCGGTTGAAATTGCATCCCTGCAAACTTGCGCGTCGCTCCCCGTGCGGGGAGCGTGGATTGAAATGAGAAGAACGCCGTCGGTCTGGGGCTGGCGACGGGTCGCTCCCCGTGCGGGGAGCGTGGATTGAAATTTGTAAATCATGTGATCCTTCTTTCCGGGCGCATAGTCGCTCCCCGTGCGGGGAGCGTGGATTGAAATCCTCTGTACAAGTCGATGCAGGAAATTTCGCCGGAGGTCGCTCCCCGTGCGGGGAGCGTGGATTGAAATAAATCAAGCGCCGCCCACGGCGGCGGTTCCCCTGTCGCTCCCCGTGCGGGGAGCGTGGATTGAAATTGCAAGGTGAACAACATCCACAGCACCATCCACGTCGTCGCTCCCCGTGCGGGGAGCGTGGATTGAAATAACACACCATCCTCTCACTATAATATTGTACCATGTCGCTCCCCGTGCGGGGAGCGTGGATTGAAATAAAGCGCGGCAAGGAATGCCCGGTATTCTACATCGTCGCTCCCCGTGCGGGGAGCGTGGATTGAAATCAAACCTTATCGGGCAGTCAGCGCGTCGATGATGTCGCTCCCCGTGCGGGGAGCGTGGATTGAAATGAAGCAGTTCCAGCAGTAACAATTTTTCCTCATCGTCGCTCCCCGTGCGGGGAGCGTGGATTGAAATGTGGAGTAGCGTAATGGCGGCCACGCCGAAGTTGTCGCTCCCCGTGCGGGGAGCGTGGATTGAAATAATGATGCCAGTGTCCAGCCCTGCGTCTCTTGCTGTCGCTCCCCGTGCGGGGAGCGTGGATTGAAATAAACTGTCAACACTATTGAGAACGCTGTCGCACACGTCGCTCCCCGTGCGGGGAGCGTGGATTGAAATCCATTGCGAGGAAGGAGGCAGCAATGCGGTATAGTCGCTCCCCGTGCGGGGAGCGTGGATTGAAATGCCGGGTGGCGACGTGTTTGCTGGTGCGGAGCTGTGTCGCTCCCCGTGCGGGGAGCGTGGATTGAAATATGATGCGCTGACCATCGCGGGCGGCGACCCTGCGGGTCGCTCCCCGTGCGGGGAGCGTGGATTGAAATTTGTGTGTACAGCAAGACCGGAAGGCTCAACATAGTCGCTCCCCGTGCAGGGAGCGTGGATTGAAATATCTTCTCCGGGTATGCGCGTACTGCCATGTTTCGGTCGCTCCCCGTGCGGGGAGCGTGGATTGAAATATGGTGTTATCCTCCTCAAAATGTTTTTTGGTGTTGTCGCTCCCCGTGCGGGGAGCGTGGATTGAAATAATAAGGTCGTTGTCCCAGTTCGCAAGCACTTTTCGTCGCTCCCCGTGCGGGGAGCGTGGATTGAAATGCGGTCGTCCCGGAAATATGCTGCTGCTTGTCCTGTTGCTCCCCGTGCGGGGAGCGTGGATTGAAATCTTTTGTGTGCCGCCATAGCCCAGCTTGAGGTTGGTCGCTCCCCGTGCGGGGAGCGTGGATTGAAATGTCAGCACGTCCAGCTCATTGGCTTCCCGGAAGGGTGTCGCTCCCCGTGCGGGGAGCGTGGATTGAAATACCATCCGCTACCGCCGGAGCATCCGGCAGGAGCAGTCGCTCCCCGTGCGGGGAGCGTGGATTGAAATACCTTTAACGGGCGGCATTGCCGCCGGGACATGGTCGCTCCCCGTGCGGGGAGCGTGGATTGAAATCGTTTCCACCTGCTGCTTGTAGGCGTCGAACGCCTCGTCGCTCCCCGTGCGGGGAGCGTGGATTGAAATGTGCATCAGGTCACGCACAAATCGCTCATAGGCAAGGTCGCTCCCCGTGCGGGGAGCGTGGATTGAAATGTGGCAGATCACGCAGACGCTTTGCAGGTTGTCGTCGCTCCCTGTGCGGGGAGCGTGGATTGAAATATCATGCGCGAATTGCTTGCTTACGCAAAGCAAGCTGTCGCTCCCCGTGCGGGGAACGTGGATTGAAATGCGCTGTCCAAAAACTCAACATCCTGCGCGAAAACGTCGCTCCCCGTGCGGGGAGCGTGGATTGAAATACGTTTGTCTGACAGCCTCTTGCACTCGGAGACATGTCGCTCCCCGTGCGGGGAGCGTGGATTGAAATGCCGCAGAAGTCAAGCAAGTCCATGCCGGGACAAGTCGCTCCCCGTGCGGGGAGCGTGGATTGAAATTAAAGGGGAAGGAAAACCCTTAGGGCAAATCATCCAGCTTGTAAACGCCATCGGACAGCTCCTCCATCTGATCCACGAGCTTTCCGTCACGGTACACCTCAAAGACCGCGCCGCTCAGATGGTGGTCGGGATAGTCCTTATCCACCTTGGTCAGCTGAACGCTGCCGCGAATGAGCTTGTTGGTGATCTCGATCTCTACCCCAGCACCGTTCTGATCTACCTTCACGGTATAAGGCGTATCATCCATTACATAGCCCTCCGGTTCGGTGATTTCACGCACCACATACTCGCCATAAGGGATGTCCGCGAAGGAGAAGCTGCCGTCCTCTGCGGAAACGGTGGTCAGGATAGGCTCGGTGCCGTCTGTGAGGAACAGCCCGATGGTAGCTCCGGCCAGCGCCTTGCCGTCCTCATCCTTCTTCATGCCGTAGATCTCTCCGTAGATCATCTCGTTGGTAATGCTCTTTCCATCATTGACGGCAAGCTCCACAACGGGGATTTCCTGACCGGCATAGGCGAAGGTCACAGGGTACTTCTCATCGGAGAGCATATAGTGGCTGTCGGTGCTGATTTCTCTGACATAGTAGCTGCCGAAGGGGACATCGCTCTTGAGCACGGCTTTCCCGTTTTCGTCAAGGGACAGAATCTCAATCAGTCCGTCCGCAGGAATGACAGAGCCGTCTGCTGCGGTAAGCTCCTCGGCGGCATAGAAGCCGAAGGTCACGGCGGAAAGCTCGTTATTCATGCCGATACCGAACTGCTTGTTCTGCTCCAGTACCTTGGAAAGAGAAATCCGCGCCTTCTGTCTGTCATTGCAGAAGCTGGCAGCGGTTTCGGTGATCTCAATCTCCTGGCCGGCGTAGACAAGCTCTGCGGTATGGGCGTCCTTGTTAATGACCATCCCGTCGGGGGCTTTCATCTCGGTGATTTCGTATTTTCCCAGATACAGCGGCTTGCTCTCCGCCATGCCATCTGCGCCGGTGGTCTCCGTATCCACCACCTCGCCGGCACTACAGCGCAGCGTACCATCCGGGGTGTAGATGTCCGCCGCGGCCTTGATCTCATAGGTTGCTCCTGCAAGACCCTGCACCGTATAGACCGGCTGGTAGACTCCGTCCGCCGCCGTAACAGAGGCAAACACCTCGCCGGTTTTGGAAATCTTGATAATGCCCTTCTGCGCGTAATTGCCCAGCTTCACTGCAACGATTGTCACGCCGCTTTCCTCGGTGGAATTCTCTTCGGTCACATCGAACTTGACCGCCTCATGACTGAGCACATAGCCGTAAGGAGCGGAGACCTCCTTGAGGGAGTAGCCCTTGCCAAACTCCAGCTTCTCCGGCGTGATGAGCATGCCGGCGTCATTGGTGTAGAAGGTGTCGATGGTGGTAACCTCCGGATAGGTAAAGGTCATTTCCACCTTGGAGCCATCCGGACGGAAGATCTGGAAGCCCGCACCTGCATAGGGAATGGTATTGCCGGTCTCCGCGTCTACCTTGATGGCCTTAATGAAGGACTCGAAGTTGACGTTGTTGATGAGGTAGCGGTAGGTTTCGCCGTTCTTGGCAATAAACACATCAAAGTCGCTCATCAGCTCACGGCCCTCCCAGCCGGAGATCTGATGGACGGTATACACGCCATAGGGCAGGTCCTTGCTCTGGGCAAAGCCGTTTTCATCGCAGGTCAGATAGTCCCGCTTCGTATCCTTTGCCGCTTCATAGCTGCCTGCGGCTTTCAGATAGACGGCGAATACTGCGCCCTCTTCGGGAGTTTCGATCTGCGTATCACCGTTATCCGAGTGCTTGATGATGGCGATATTGCCCTTCTGCACCTGCTCGCTCACAGCCACGGCAGGCGCAGCGTTCAGCTCAACAGTGTAATTGGCCGCCTCTGCGCCGACAGGATAAACGGTGCTGTCCAGCAGATAACCCTCGGAGGGGCTGATCTCACGAATTGTCCAGTCGTCGCCGCAGACATAATAGCCGGTGGTGAACTGGCCAGTTTCATCGGTGTAGTAGGTATCCACAAGCTGATTGCCCTTATAGATGCCGTAGGCGGCACCGGCAAGAGAAGCATCACCCTGCGCCATTCCGCTCTCACAGTCGCTCTTGGTGACGGTGACATTGAATTTCTTGAGGATGTTGGAAAAGCTCTTATTGGTTACACTGTTCCATTCCACTGCGGCACTCTGGCTGTTGGGAACCACATAGCGAATGGCGGTGTCCATCTCCTCCAGTGTGTAACCGGTGCCGATGAGCACATCCTTGAAAGTCGCCACACCGTTTCATCGGTAACAGCAAATTCATCCACGGGCAGACCGCTGAGGGAGGTTCCCAAAAGGTGGAACTTCACACCCTGGTTCAGTCCGTCCTCGGAGGTCTTGGTCACGGTCAGATCACCGCGGCGGAGCACATTGTTGAAGGAAACCGTCGCCGTCTGTCCAGCGAGCACGGTAACACGGTGGCTTTCCTGGGGCACATACTTGTCATAGCTCTGCTCGGTGACGGTATAGGTGCCGGGCATCAGATTGTCGATGTGAATTTCACCGTTTCGGTCGGTGGTAACGCTCTGATTGACGCCCTCGCCGGTGATGGTGAAGGTAATGCCGTCCACCTTGCCGTCCTCGCTGGTCTTGATGATTTTAGCGCCTCCATAGCTGACCTTCAGCTTGAGAAACGCTCTTACAGGGTCGCTGACGGAGGCCGTATAGGTGATGGTATCCTGAACGCCGCCGTTGGGGCCGTACTTATAGTCCGTCCAAACAAGAACACCGCAGCGGGAAGCGCTTCGACTTGCGGAGATCGTCACATTGCCGCTGGGAGCCGTATCGGTGGTGATAGTGAGCGTATTGCCCGACACACTGAAATGAAAGCCCGTCTCACTGGCAGAGAAGGTAAACTGTGACAGCACGCGGTTGGTATCCGTGAGCTCGGCAATGTACTGACTGCCGTCCCACGCAAGCTCAATGGTCTTTGCGCCGCCGCTGCTTCTGCTCATAAAGCTCGGGCAAACGGCGTGGCTCTGCACGCTGGACTCGATGCTGTCGCAATAATCCATGATTCGGCTATACAGCGGGTGATTGGGAGAAACCAGCGACAGGATCGCGTCATAGCCGCCGGTGCTCACATGGTCAAAGTCTGCATCGCGCTCGCCCACAACCGTTTCCCAAACGAGCAGCTGGGTAGCAAAGGCGTGGGCCAGCTTATCCGCATCGGAATCGTTCTGCGATCTCCAGGAGGTGGAAAGGTTGCCCTGATAGCCATACTGCATGATACGCCCCAGCAGCAGCTTAATGTCATCCGGCTCGATGGTGTTGTTGTACTGGCTGGGATAGTTATCCCAAAAATCCTCACCGAAGCCGTGGTAGGTATCGCCGACATTTCGGGAAAGGCCCGGCTCGATGCAGTGGCACACCTTCCCGTCAAAGGAATCCATGCAGTGTGGTGTAGTTGCTGGAGCCTGTTGCCCAGCCGTTCATATAGTTTTTCGCGGAGTGTCCCCATGCGTCCTCGGAGTAAATCTGAGCAGCGTCCCCGTCACGGGGGAAGGAAATCATATAGGACTCCGCTGTTTCGCTTGCGGCGAAGGCCGTGGTCGTGCCAAAACCCGCAATCACGGTGAATGCCATGAGGACTGCAAGCAGTCCCGACATTCCTCTTTTGAAAATCTTCTTCATTCGTTCTGTCCTCCTTCAAGGCATGAAAAAAGCACCGTGCTTCCACGATGCTCATTTCGGCGTATTGACTTGTTGATGCTTATGCCGACTCAAATGTTGATTTTCTCCCTCTGGTTCGGCTTTTCCTCGCTCATAATCGACTCGATGACCTCGTTATTCAGCTTTCCGTCCTGAGAGAACCGCTTCAGCTTAATGGCTTGGGCAAGGGACGGCGTGGCATCTGCGTAGGCGATTTGCTCCAGCAGGGCATTCTGCTCCTCCTTTTGCAGGTACGAAAGCTCCACCACCGGTCTGAACGCAATACGCCCCTCGTCAACCAAATCCAGAAGCTTCGGAATGAACTCGGTAAGGCGAATATAGCAGTATACTTGGGCTTGTCCATCACCGGTTTCTTCTTTCAAAAGAGATGCCGATTTCACTCCCCTTACAGTCAATCAGAATGTAGTCGTAGCTCTTTCTCATGCCGTCGATGGCATTCTTCAGAACATACTCGCGGCTCATGACATTGAACAGACCTGTTTCATACCGAAGAGCTCAATGTTCGAGGGAAGCAAATCCACACCTTCCTGGTGCCGGATAATTGCACCCTCCGCAAGCGGCTCATTATCAATGACCGACTGCATAAGGGAAGACAGCGACACTTCCAGCTCATCGGGGTTCTTTACGCCGAGGTTCACGGTTAAGCTGCCCTGCGGATCAGCATCCACCAACAGAACCCGTTTCCCAGAGCTTGCAAGTCCCACGCCGAGATTGACTGCGGTCGTCGTTTTGCCGACGCCGCCCTTCTGATTTGTGATGGCGATCACCTTACAGTTTTCCATGGGGTTTTCCTCCTTTCTCTTTATTTGAATCATTTCTGATCCCCGAAAGCCTCAAAATACCTTTTGGTGCTTTCGTCGCTGCATTTCATTTTTCCTCGAACCCAAAATGTAGAAAAGGAAATCAACAGGCGTTCGGTTGCTGACCAAACTCATAGGAATTTCACCTCTGCCGGGTACTCCGCCAACCCCATAGGGAAGTATCATTGTCCCTGAATCGTTTCATCGCCTTATCCGTAGCAAGCGGATATTTCAGAATGGTTCGGAATCGCTACCAACCTTGCTTTCCGTGATAACCCTTATGGGCAGGAAGTTCGTGGCGCACCTTCATCCGACTGGAGCTTACGCCCCGATCAGGAATGTACCTGTTGAATGTGTATTCGATTGTCAAGGAACAGGTGAGAGGTTATTTGCCCCTCAAGTGGTAGATCACGGGAAAGGGCAAAAATTAAGCATCTGGAGAAATTTCTAAAAAATTTTTTCACGGTCTCCTCCTTCGAGCATTCATCATTGGAATATCAGAAAACAAAAAAGGCCCAGCTACCACAATGGGTAACTGGGTCTCAACCATCCGTATATGGTATAAACGGGAATAAACTTCGCCAAAAGGATTCAAAGTAAAACAAAGATACCGGGAGGGAAAATTGTCTCTATAGATGCGCCTCGCAGAGCTCGGAATGGAGGGAGATTTTCCCCTATTTTTTTAACCCATTCATCGCTCCAAACCCGGTTTTCCCCTATGGTTAACCCATTAAAAATGGGATAGAGAGTATCAAATTTTCTCAAAAGGAAACAGCAGAATCAAAAAAGAAAAGCCCCGGAAACCGTTGCGTTTCCAGGGTTTTTGGCATTTTGAAGTCTCGATCAGCGCTTGCTGAACTGGGGCGCGCGACGAGCAGCCTTCAAGCCGTACTTCTTACGTTCCTTCATACGAGGATCGCGGGTGAGGAAGCCAGCCTTCTTCAGGGCAGCACGCAGTTCCGGATCAGCCTTGCACAGGGCACGAGAGATGCCGTGACGAATTGCGCCGGCCTGACCGGACACACCGCCGCCGCAGACATTCACCAGCACGTCGAAAGAGGTCGTGCCGGTCAGCGTCAGGGGCTGACGAACGGTCATCTTGAGGGTCTCCAGACCGAAGTAGTTATCAATATCACGCTTGTTGATGGTCACTTTGCCATCACCGGCGACCAGGCGGACGCGGGCAACAGCCTTCTTGCGGCGGCCAACAGCGCTGTAATCAACCTTAGCCATTTGTTTTTCTCCTTTCCGCCTTACACGAGGTCAAACTTCACGGGCTTCTGCGCCGCATGGTCATGATTCGGGCCAGCGTAGACCTTGAGCTTCTTGGCCATCTGGCGACCCAGCGGTCCCTTGGGCAGCATACCCACGACAGCACGGCGGATTGCAAATTCAGGCTTTTCAGCCAGCAGCTTGCGGTACTTGGTTTCCTTCAGGCCGCCGACATAGCCGGTGTGATGATAATAAATCTTCTGATCCAGCTTCTTGCCGGTCATAACGATCTTATCCGCATTGATGATAATGACATAATCGCCGGTATCCACGTTGGGGGTGTAAATCGGCTTATTCTTGCCGCGAAGGATGTTCGCGACCTGGCTGGCCACACGGCCAAACACCTGACCCTCGGCATCGACAACATACCACTGACGGGTAATGTCAGCCGCTTTCGGCATGAACGTCTTCAAAGGTTTTTCCTCCCTAAGTGATGGTTCTCTATGTGTGTGCGGCACGGCATGATGGTCGCATGTCCTCCGCGGGTGTTTCAATAGTTTCCGGGGCAAGCGGAGCTATTGATGCCATCCACTATTGTACAACAAACTCGCCGCTTTGTCAAGCGCAAAATGCGCATTTTTCAAGGATTAACAGTGATAAGGAACTAATTTACTTAGCTGTACTGGCATATTCATCGGTATTCCAGAAGCGTTCTTCGGACATTCGGCGCACCTCCCTTCATTTGAAAACTGAAAGTTGTTTAATTCTTTTCGTAATAAACAATATCCATTCTATCATTTATATTTTCAACCAATCCGGTCCTTTTATATCCCAACTTCTCATATAAATAACATTTTCCTTCTTCTTGAAGAATAGTGTCAAGTTTCCAATTATCATGTCCATGAATTTTTTCGACTTCTTCAAATGCTTTTTGTGCCAGCCCTTTATTTCTAAATTCTTTCTACAATATTTAACTTATCTAAAACCTTTT
>OHGA01000091.1_pt1 | contig 29556 bp, 29 predicted proteins | sample 1567621 | NCBI WGS metagenome assembly OHGA01 (sample SAMEA3879607, study PRJEB24766) | human gut metagenome | biome: human-associated habitat; feature: feces | place: USA | collected 1985/1987
TCACGCCGTCGTTGGTGATGAGGGGCGCGCCGTACTTCTTGCCCAGAACCACGTTCCGACCCTTGGGACCCAGGGTAACCTTCACGGTGTCGGCCAGCTGGTCGATACCGGCCTGCAGCTTTTTGCGGGCTTCCTCGCCGTAAACAATCATCTTAGACATAGTGCATTTCCTCCTTAGTCAGTCACGACAGCCAGGATTTCATCCTGCTTGACGAACTTGTATTCTTCCTTGTCGATGGTCACGTCGCTGCCGACGAACTTGCCAACGACCACCTTCTGACCGACCTCAACGGTCATGGTCACGTCCTTGGTGCCGGGGCCAACGGAAACGACCTCGTAAATCGCGGGCTTTTCCTTATTGGTGGTAGCCAGGATGATACCGGAAGCGGTGGTTTCCGGGGCTTCGTGAGCCTTCAGCAGAACATTGTCAGCCATGGGTCTGAGTTTCATTTGTAATTCCTCCAACCATATAACAGTATTTTAGACTGCGGCTTTTCCGCATACATCTACGATCTTTAGCACTCACTATCTCTGAGTGCTAATACAATATACCCCACTTTGCCAAAAAAAGCAAGAGGGAAATTGGAAGAAACCGTAAATAAATTATTAACGGCCGGGAGCCCCGGCGGGCAATGCGTGCGCCAGCTGGTCAGTAGTCGTCACACCATTGGCTACCGCTCGGTATCGTTCGATTTTTATAGAGTAGAACCGAAAACCATATGTCATTGCGAACCAGCGGTGCTCCGCGCAGCGAAATTGCCGGTGGCAATTGCTCCATAGTGTAAAGGTGGCACGCGCGTCCCCCGCAAGCGCGAGACGGATGAGGGCCACTTGCCTCTCCCTATGGGAGAGGTGCCCCAAAGGGGCGGAGAGGGCGTTTTTTACCCTCTCAGTCACTTCGTGACAGCTCCCCCCAGAGTGGGAGCCAAGGGGGAGCGAGGGGAACGGATTCCCGAACCAGCGACATCTTCTATCAGTGCCCATGCCGATGGAGCACCCTACTCCTGCCCCTCCTTTGCCATGGCAGCTCTCCGAAGCACCGCGAGAAAAATGTCCCCGGTAGACAGACGCTCCACATCCTCCGCTGCCACCAGCGGAATCTGCCGCAGGGTCTGCTCCCCGGACTTGACGGAAAGACTGCCCAAAGTCTGCCCCCGAACCACCGGGGCGGCTACGCTGTCCTCCAGAGAAATCTCCGTGGTGATTCCGCTTCGCTGGCTTTTTTCAATGAGCATTCCGGCGGTTTCCTCCATTTTTACCGGAACCTGGGTCTGCTTTCCCAGCCGGACGGCCACCTGGGGCAGTTCCTCCGGTTCCGGGGCTACCACCGCGAAATTGGCAAAGCCATAGTCCAGCAGCTCTTTGCAGGCGGCGTTCCGGGCCTGACTGGTTTTCGCCCCCATGACCACGGCAATCAGCTCCATGCCCTCCTTCTGGGCGGAGGCGGACAGGCAGTAGCCCGCTCCCGCGGTGTAGCCGGTTTTCAGCCCCGTGGCTCCGGGGTAGAAGCGAATCAGCTTGTTGGTATTGGACAGGCCGAAGGCTCCGTTCCGGACGGTGTCCATCCAGATGGTGGTGTACTTTTTGATATCGGGATGATTTTTCAGCAGCTCCCGGGACATGAGAGCGATGTCGTAGGCACTGGTGCGGTGGAGCTTTGCGCTGTCGTCATCGTCCAGGCCGGTGCAGTTGACAAAATGGGTGTCCTGCATCCCCAGCTCCTTTGCCCGCCGGTTCATGGCCTCCACGAAGGTACTTTCCGAGCCGCAGATGTGCTCGGCCATGGCGCAGGCGCAGTCGTTGGCGGAGGACACGGCGATGGATTTGAGCATATCCGACACGCTCATAGTCTCCCCGGCCTTCAGATAGATCTGGCTGCCGCCCTTGGCCGCCGCGGCCTCGGAGGCGGTGACGGTGTCCGTCAGGGCGATTTTCCCGGAGTCCACCGCTTCCATAATTAAAAGCATGGTCATGACCTTGGTGACGCTGGCGGGAGCCAGTGCCTCGTGGGAATTGCGCTCATAGAGCACCGTGCCGGTGGTCACATCCATGAGCACCGCGCTTTTTCCCGCCTCCGCCAGGGTAGCCGCCCCGGCGCTCAGCGGCAGCAGACTGAGCAGCGCAATGCCGACGGCGGCTGCCAGAATCCTCTTCATGATAACCCCTCCTCGCCTTTGCTTCATTTTACGCCGGAGGTTCGGGAAATATGATTTGCCATAGGAAAAATATATCTGGGAGATAAGGAGAAAAATATTCCAAAACCCTATTGACATTGCACAAAACAGGAAGTAAAATATCGTGAAAAATAACGACAAACCGGGTCTTGCTTTGTGCGGAGCCGGATTTCTTTTGAGGTGATTTTATGGCGAAAAGCAGTACCCGTGATTTAACCGTCGGCTCCCCTATGGGACTGATTCTTTCTTTTATGCTGCCCCTGCTCTTCGGTCTGCTCTTCCAGCAGTTCTACAGCATGGTGGACACCGTTGTGGTGGGCAAATTTCTGGGTGTGGAGGCTCTGGCAGGCGTTGGCTCCACCGGCTCCGTAAACTTTCTGGTGCTGGGTCTGTGCAACGGCGTGTGCGCCGGATTTGCCATCCCCGTGGCTCAGAAGTTCGGACAGAAGGATTTTGACGGCCTGCGCAAATTCGTGGGCAACATGATCTGGCTGTGCTCCATCATCGGCCTGGTTGTGACCCTGACCACCACTGTCCTGTGCCGTCAGATTCTGACCTGGATGGACACCCCGGCGGAGACCTTTGACCACGCCTACAATTATATCTGGGTAATTTTCCTGGGCATTCCGGCTACTATGCTCTACAATCTGCTCTCCGGCATCATCCGCTCCCTGGGCGATTCCCGGACGCCGCTGGTGTTTCTGATTCTGTCGAGCCTGCTGAATGTGGTGCTGGACATCGTGTTCATCGTCACCTTCCGGATGGGCGTGGCGGGCGCCGGTTGGGCCACCCTGCTCAGCCAGCTGATTTCCGGCGTTCTGTGCCTTGGGTATATGGTGAGGCGCTTCCCGGTGCTCCACCTGAGCCGGGAGGATCTGCGGCTGCGGGGCATTTATGCCCGGCACCTTCTCAACATGGGTCTTCCTATGGGCCTGCAATATTCCATCACCGCCATCGGCAGCATTCTGCTTCAGACCGCGGTGAACGGACTGGGCGCCAACGCCATGGCGGCGGTGACGGCGGGCAGCAAGGTGCAGCTGCTCTGCGCCTGTCCCTTTGATGCCATCGGCACCACCGCGGCCACCTTTGCCGGTCAGAATCTGGGCGCGGAGAAGCCTCACCGGATTCACCAGGGGGTTCTGGACTGCACGGTGCTGGGCGTTGTTTACTCGGCGGTCATTTACATCGCCATGTACTTCTGGGGTCGGGATCTGTGCCTGATGTTCCTGGATACCAAGGATCTCCAGGCTGTGGAGACCATCGGCACCATGAGCCGTCAGTTTTTGCTGGTGAATCTGGCCTTCTATGTGCCCCTGCTGTTTGTGAACCTGCTGCGGTTCACCATCCAGGGGTTGGGCTTCTCGGAGTTCGCGGTGCTGGCCGGTGTTTTCGAGATGATCGCCCGGGGCGTCTTCGGCATTTGCCTGGTGCCCCTGCTGGGCTTCACGGCGGTGTGCTACGCCAGCCCCGCCGCCTGGATCATGGCGGATCTGTTCCTGTTCCCGGCCTACGTCAAGTGCATGAAAAAGCGGGGCTTCTCCTTCGGAAAAAAGAGCGCCCAGCCAGAGAAAACCACAGTATAAGAAAAAGGGAATACTTCCCATAATCTTTGCCTTTTTCAGAAAATAGCCAGATTTTCAATCAAAAATTAGACAATTTCTCCAAACTTTGTCCTTTTCAATTTTTTTCTCTGGAAAAAGGGAAATACTTATGGTATACTTCCCTTGTAATAATAAAAATAATATATGGAGGAATACCGTACATGCGAGGAATCCCGTCTCTCATCACTGACATCCGGAAAAATGTCTTTACCGAGGTCGCCCGTATGGCTTACGCCGGCGGTGACTACACCAACGCCGAGGATCTGCCCTACAAAATCGTTCCCGGCGACCAGCCTCTGCACCGGGAATCCATCTTCCTGGAGCGTGCCATCGCCGGTGAGCGGGTGCGCCTGGCTATGGGTCTGGGCATCCGTCCCATTCAGACCCGGAGCCTGATGACCGAGGGTATGGATGCCGCCGCCGTTGCCGAGCAGTACTACGAGCCTCCGCTCATCAATATCATTCCCTATGCCTGTCACGCCTGCCCCACCAACCAGTATAAGGTCACCGTGGGCTGCCAGAACTGCCTGGCCGCCTCCTGCCAGCAGGTGTGCCCCAAGGGCGCCATTTCCTTCGTCAACGGCAGAAGCCACATTGACCCGGACAAGTGCATCCGCTGCGGCAAGTGCGCCAAGGCCTGCCCCTATCACGCCATTATCCACCTGGAGCGGCCCTGCCAGGCCTCCTGCGGCATGGACGCCATCGGCTCCGATGAGCACGGCAAGGCGACCATCAACCAGGACAAGTGCGTGGCCTGCGGACAGTGCCTGGTTTCCTGCCCCTTCGGCGCCATCGTGGACAAGGGGCAGATCTTCCAGGTCATCCAGTCCATTCTCAAGGGAGACAAGGTTATCGCCATTGTAGCCCCCGCCTTCATCGGCCAGTTCAGCGGCATGGTGTCTCCCGGCAAGCTGGTCACCGCCATGAAAATGCTGGGCTTTGACTCCGTGGTGGAGGTGGCCATCGGCGCGGACATGTGCACCATCGAGGAGGCCAAGGACTTCCTGGAGAAGGTGCCGGGGGAACAGGACTATATGGCAACCTCCTGCTGCCCGGCCTGGCACTCCATGATCGGCAAGCTCTTCCCCAGCGAGTCCAAGAAGATTTCCATGACCCTGACCCCTATGGTCTTCACCGCCCGTCTGATGAAGAAGGAGCACCCCGGGTGCAAGGTGGTCTTTGTCGGCCCCTGCGCCGCCAAGAAGCTGGAGGCCATCCGGGCGGATATCCGCTCCGACGTGGACTTCGTGCTGACCTTCGAGGAGCTCATGGGCATGTTCGAGGCCAAGGAAATCGATTTTGCCGCCCTGGAAGAGTCCGAGGGTCTGAACGAGGGCACCGGCGCGGGCCGCGGCTTCGCCGTAGCCGGTGGCGTTGCCCAGGCCGTGACCAATCTGGTCAATGAGACCCACCCCGACCTGGAGGTGAAAACCGCCCGGGCAGAGGGCCTGCGGGATTGCCGGAAGCTGATGATGATGGCCAAGGCCGGTAAGTACAAGGGCTATCTGCTGGAGGGCATGGCCTGTCCCGGGGGCTGCGTGGCCGGTGCGGGCACCATCCTGCCGGTGGATAAGGCCGCCAAATTCGTGGAGAAGTACAGCAAGGAGGCCGCCAACGCCTCTCCCACCCAGTCCGCTTACCGGGATGTCGGCGAGGATCTGGATTGATTCTAAAAAAGCCCAGGGCACGGTGCGCCGCACCGTGCCCTGGGCTTCTTCTGTGCATTATAGAATCCGTAGGGGCGGCCACTGGCCGCCCGTGGCTCCCCTTGCTGATCAAGGGGAGCTGCCCCAGTGCGCACACTGGGGCTGAGGGGATCAGAACTGAATATTTTGACAATCCCTCAGTCATGACCTTGCGTGAGACGGCCATGACAGCTCCCTTTACACAAGGGAGCCGGGGTGCTCCCGCACCAGTGCGACACAACAATTGCCTGCTATGACATGCGCTGTTTGTTGCTGCTCAAAAAACGGAACGATACCGAGCCGGTACCCAAAGGTCTACCGATTTCAGACCAGCCGTGCACGCATTGCCCGCCGGGCTCCCGATCACACATTGTCAGCAATGCCCCACCGCCGATACCGAGCTTGCACCCAATAGTCTATCGAAATCAGACCAGCCAACGCACGCATTGTCAGCGGCGACCCGCCGCCGGCTCAGCGATGAGAGCCCAGGAAGAACAGAGCCAGAGTGCCCGGGCCGGAATGAGAGCCGATCACCGCCCCCACATAGCTGATGACCACGTCCTTCACGCCGCACTTTTCCTTCAGCTGATGGCTCAGATACTCCGCGTCCGACAGACAGTCTCCGTGGGAGATAAACATGGTGGAATTGTCATAACCTGCGCCCAGTTCCTGGGCCTTCTTCACCATGGCGTCGATGGCAGCCTTCCGGCCTCTGGTCTTGGTCATGTTGATCAGATGCCCCTCGTCGTCCACATGGAGCAGCGGCTTGATTTGCAGCATGGTGCCCACCAGGGCGGTAGCCGCGCTGATCCGACCCCCACGCTTCAGGTACATCAGATCGTCCACGGTGAACCAGTGGCACAGATGGAGCCGGTTGTCCAGCACCCATTGGGCAACCTCATCCAGGGACAGACCCTCGTCCCGCTTCTTGCAGGCATACCACACCAGCAGCCCCTGACCCATGGAGGCGCAGAGAGTATCGATGACCTGAATCTTGCGATCCGGGTACGCATCCTTCAATTCTTCGGCGGCGATGACGGCGCTCTGGTAGGTGGTGGAAAGGCCGGAGGAAAAGGCCAGCACCAGAACGTCCTTCCCGGCGGCCAGAGCCTTCTCCATGGCCTGGCTCCAGCGGCTGGGGTTGACGGCAGAGGTTTTTGCCACTTCCCCGGCCCGAAGCCCCTGGTACATATCCTTCAGCGTGTCGTCGTTCTTATCGTCAAAGGTATTGCCCCGGAACTCCACGGTCAGGGGCACAAAGGTAAGTCCCAGCTGGCCGTACATGGGCGTGGGGAAATCACAGCAGGAATCGGTAATAATCTGAAAATCCATTTTTCTTCACTCCGTTACTCTAGACCAACCGTGCCGTCTCGTGCTATCATAAAGAACACACGGTTTTTACTTTGTTATCATACAATATTCCCGGTGGGAAGTCACGCCTTTCTTGGGAGAAAAGCCCCTGACAATCCCCACCGGGGGTAGAATATAGCCCTCTACTGACAGTAGAGAGGTGAATACAGGCCGTTTGGGAGGAAAATATGACGAAATTGCTGCTTCGGCTGTTTGTAAAAGATGGGGAGAATCCGGATGACCCGAAGGTGCGCGCGGCGGTGGGCACCCTGTCCGGCGTGGTGGGGATCGCCTGCAACCTGCTGCTGTTCGGCTTCAAGCTGCTGGTGGGAACCTTGACGGGCTCCGTGTCCATTACCGCCGATGCCATGAATAACCTGTCCGATGCCTCCGGCTCTATCGTGACCTTCATCGGTTTCCGGGTGGCGGATAAGCCCGCGGATGCCGGACACCCCTACGGCCACGCCCGGGCGGAATATCTGAGCGGTCTGGGGGTAGCGGTGCTAATCCTGGTCATCGGCGTGGAGCTGGTCAAGACCTCCGCCGAAAAAATCCTCCATCCCACGCCGGTGGAATTTTCTGCCATCGCGGCGGTGGTGCTGCTGGCATCCATCGGCGTGAAACTGTGGATGAATCTGTTCAATCGGGCCCTGTCGAAAAAAATCGACTCCAAGGCGCTGCTTGCCACCGCCGAGGACAGCCGGAACGACTGCATTACCACCTCTGCGGTGCTCCTGGCCGCCTTGTTTGAAAGACAGTTCCACATCCCCGTGGACGGCTGGGTGGGTCTGGCAGTGGCGGCCTTTATCCTGCACAGCGGCTGGGGTCTGGCCAAGGATACCATTTCGCCGCTGCTGGGGGAGAACGCGGATCCGGAGCTTCGGGAGAAGCTGGTGGATTACATCGTCTCCCAGCCCAAGGTGCTGGGCTATCATGACCTGATGGTTCACGACTACGGCCCGGGCCAGCGGTTTGCCAGCATCCATGTGGAAATGGACTGCCGGGAGGATCCGCTGGAGTGCCATGAGATCATCGACGACATGGAGCGGGAGTGCCTGCGCAGCCACAATGTCCATCTGGTGATCCACTATGACCCGGTAGTGGTGGACGACCCGGAGCTGAATCGGCTTCGCAAGCGGGTGCTCTGCCTGCTCCAGAGCCGGGATCCCCGGCTGACCCTCCACGATTTCCGGATGATCCGGGGCAAACGGCACATCAATCTGGTGTTCGACGTGGTGATTCCCCTTTCCCTGGAGCCGAAGGAAGAGGAAATCTGCCGCTTTCTGGAGGACACCCTGAACGCCGAGGGGGAGGTCACCTATCATGTGGTGGCGACCTTTGACACCGCAGAGTTCAATTGAAGCCGAGACATTTTTGAGAAGGAACGAAAAATGTATGTGATTGCAAGGAGGCCAGCGGCCGACGCGGCCCCCTCCGGGGATTCCCTCCGGTCACAATCCGTTCTCTTCAAAATGTCGGAAATCTTGACTTTTTCAGGGAATGCGGATTGCCACACCATCCTGCGGGATGGTTCGCAATGACTTGCGTTACTTAGGGACGTTCCCTAGAACCTGAGAAATAAAAAACCGGCGTGCCGCTTGCCGCGGTACGCCGGTATGCTTATCTGCGGAGCTTCCGAGCCCAGGCAAAGCCTGCCCCGGCCAGCCCCGTCAGGGATACGAAGAGAATCCCGGCCCACAGGTGGATGGTATCTCCGGTGGCGGGGTTCGTGCCGTCCTTGGCAGCCAGAACCTGGAAGGCCGTCTCTGCCTTGCCGTCCTCAAAATGAACGGTAAGGGTGTGCTTGCCCTGCTTCAGGGTGTTCAGGTAGCTGTTTTTCAGGGTAACGACGGTACTGCCGGACTTGGCGGTGTAGGCGGAATCCGCCAGACGCTTGCCGTCCACGGACACGCCCACGAACTTGCTGAACTCCCCGTTGGCGGTGAAGCTCAGGGTTTTGCCGCTCTTCTGGTACCACTTGCCGTCGGCACCGGCGGTGACGGTATAGGCGGGGGACTTTTCCGCCTCGGTGATGGTGAACTTCACCCGGACGGAGCCGGTGTAGCTGCTTCTGTCAGCGGCAGTGATAATGGCATAGGCGGTGCCCGGCTTGCTGTTATTTTCGTAGGCCAGCTTGTAGTCCGTGCCTGCGGTCAAAACCTTGCCCTCCACGGTGACGGTGACCTTGGGTTCCACGTCCTTACCGGCGTAGACAAACTCGGTTTTTTCCAGCTTCACGCTGTCCTCGGTGATGGCCAGAGGCTTGGGGGGCTCGGAAGGTTCCGAAGGCTGAGAAGGCTCGGAAGGCTGGGAAGGTTCCGAAGGCTCGGAAGGCTGGCTGGGTTCCGTGGCCTTGGGCACGATGGTGAAGGGAATCTCCACCTTGCCGGTGTAGCCGGCGGTTTCAATGCCGGTGACGGTGGCCTTAGCCTGGCCGACCTCGGTATTGTCGGCGAAGCTGAGGGAGTAGTGCTGATCCAGAGTCAGCAGAGTGCCCTCCACCCGGACGGTGACGTTGGGCTCAATGGGATTGCCGGTATATTCATACTCGGTGTGTTCCAGTGTGACGTGCTCCTGGGTGAGGGAAATGGGTTTCTGGGTCTCGTCTTCCTGGGCCTGGACGGCCAGGGGAGCGGCGGACACCAGGCTCAGCGCCAGCAGAGAAGCTGCCGCGCGCCGAATCAGGGATGTGCGCATAGTAAAGGTTCCTCCTTGTGTTTCTGAGACCGGCCCTGTGCCGATCTGCCTGGATGATAGCATAAACACAACTTTTTGTCAACAAAAACGACTGTAACTTACAGAAATTACATATTTTCTAAACTTTTAGACAAATTTCGACAAAGGAGGAAAAAGAAGGAAACGAGGCGAAAAAGGACGGGTCTATTGCGCCCCTTAATACTCTTTCCTGCGATAGATACAGGTGGCCACGGGACAGGAGATCCCAAACGCAGCCAGTGCGCACCCAATCATCATCGCGCCGCCGAAAAGGATCTGCGCCTGGGTCATGGGGGCCGGGAACGGTGCGTTTACCAGAGCCGTAAGCCCCATGACAAGCCCAACCCCGCCAAGAAGGCTGATGACCAAAGACACCTCATTTCGCTCTTCGCCGCCGATGTAAAACAGTGGGAAAAAGATCGCCCCCATAAACAGGCTGATTCCAACGCCTGCCACGAACAGCAGGAAAATGTCAGTTGTTCTGTCAAACGGGAAACCGCGCAGCGCAACAGACAGTGCCGCGCCCATTCCCGCGAAAGCCATTCCCACAGCCAACCACGACAGCAAGCTCAAATAATAGCTGCGCACAATGGCAGACCGGGTTACGGGGGCGGTCAGCTTGTACTTGCTCCATTTCCCAACGCTTTCCTTTCGCACACTCGCAATCGAATTGAAAGAGAATCCGATCATGGAAAGCAGCATATAGCCAATCATCCACGAGGTGTCCCGCTTGCCAAGGACGGCGGCGAAGATCCCCAGGACAAACAGGATCACGGCAAAAACTTTTGCGTTGGAAAGTGCCGCGTAAAAGTTATTTTTCAGAAGCCCTTTCATACCCGCTCCCCTTTCACTAACAGCAGCATGATTTCATCCACGGAAGTCTGGTCAATCACAACGTCCTTATACTTCCTCTGGGCCGCTTTTCCGTCAGAAACCAGCACGTCTATCTGAAAATCCCGTTTCCGATAGGCAAGAATATCTTTCGGGTCTAAGGCGAGAAACTGACGTTCCTTGCAGCGCATGACCGCGTAGTGATACGCCAGATCGTTTTTGGACGCCGTCAGAATGAGCCTGCCATGGTGGATAAAGGTGATATAATCCGCAACCTTTTCTAAGTCGCTGGTAATGTGGGAAGACAACAAGATGGAGTGGGTTTCGTTCTGCACAAATTCCAGAAAAACGTCCAGCATTTCGTCCCGCATGATCGGGTCTAAGCCGCTGGTGGCCTCGTCTAAAATGAGCAGCTCCGGGTGATGGGACAGTGCGGCGGCAATGGTCAGCTGCATGGTCATTCCTTTGGAATAATGCTTGATTTTCTGCTTTGCTGGCAGGTGAAAGTCCGCCAAATACTTCTGAAATAGGGTAGTGTCCCACCGGGTATAAAGCCCCGCCATGACCTTGGACAGCTGTTCCGCCGTCCAGTAAGGGGGAAAATTGTCCCCATCGTAGACAACGCCAATTCTTTCCCGCAGGCTCGTGTCCGTGTCCGACATTTCCCGGCCAAAGAGCTTGATCGTTCCGCTGCCTTTCCGGATGGTATTCAAAATGCAGCCGATGGTGGTGGTTTTTCCCGCTCCGTTTTCTCCCACAAATCCCATAATGGCACCGTAGGGCAGAGAAAAAGTCACATCCTCCAAGGCAAAATTCGACTTGGGAAAGGCTTTGGAAACCTGCCGCAATTCTAAAATATGCTCCATGCTCATTCGTCCTCCTGATAGAATAGGGCCAACAATTCCGTCAATTTTTCCAGCGAAATGTTGCTTGTCCGGCCAATCTCCGCGGCGGCCTGCAAATGTTCCTCCGCGATCCGCTGCTGTTCTTCTTGGTAAAATTCCTTGTTTTGGGCGGAGACAAAGCTCCCTCGGCCCACTGTGGTTTCGATGAACCCGTCCCTTTGCAGATCCTCATAGGCTTTCTGCACCGTAATGACACTGACATGGATGGATTTTGCCAGTGCCCGCATGGAGGGAATGGAGTCGCCCGCCTGCAGCTCGCCGCTCATGATCATCGCTTTCATCTGGGAGGTGATTTGCTCATAGATCGGCTTGCCTGCGTTATTGCTGATGATGATTTCCATAATTCACCGTCTTTTCTAATTGTACTTAATGTATAAGCACATTATAACACTTGCGGGCGCATAGTCAACCCATAAAAACTGTGGAATGCGCAGAAAAACCCGGGCGGCTATCAGCCGCCCGGGTTGGGTGCGAAGAAATTCAATTACTGAAACTGCCGGATCAGCTTCTCAAACACGGGAAGGCTTCTTTGAATCATGTCGTAGCTGACGCAGTAGCAGATCCGGAAGTACCCCGGGCAGCCGAAGCCGTCGCCGGGCACCAGCAGCAGATTCTCCCTTTTTGCCAAATCCGAGAATTTGTTGGCATCTCCCCCGGGAGCCTGGATGAACAGGTAGAAGGCTCCGTCGGGCTTTGCCATTTTGTAGCCCATGGCCGTTAAGCCCTGATAGAGAGCCTGCCGGTTCCGGTCGTAGCTCACCAGGTCCGGCCGCAGGTGAGCGCACCGGGCGATGACCTTCTGCCACAGACTGGGGGCGCAGACATGTCCGCAGGAGCGGGCGGCTCCGGCCACGGCGGCGTAGACCGCCTGACTGTCCGCACAGGAGCCGGGAACCAGAACGTAGCCGATTCGCTCACCGGGCAGAGACAGGGACTTGGAGTAGGAGTAGCAGATGATGGTGTCCGGATAGATGGCGGGAAGATAGGGCACTTCCACCCCGTAAACCAGTTCCCGGTAGGGCTCGTCGGAAATGAGGTAAATGGGATGGCCGAAGGCCGCTGCCTTCTCCCTCAGAATGGCGGCCAGAGCCTCCAGGGTTTGGCGGGTGTACACCACGCCGGAGGGATTGTTGGGGGAATTCAGAAGCACCGCCTGGGTGTTGGGGGTGAGCATGGCGGTCAGAGCCTCCAGATTGATCTGAAAATCCGGCACGTCCGGGGGCACGACCTTGAAAATCAGCCCTGCCTCTTCGGCGAAGGGCTTGTACTCCGGGAAATAGGGAGCCACGGTGAGCAGCTCTCCCCCGGGCACGGCCAGTGCCCGGAATACGCTGACCAGCTCCGGCGCCGCGCCGCAGCCCAGGAAGAATTCCTCCGGCTTCGTGGCCGCACCGTAGCGGGCGTTCAGGTCGTCGGAAATGGCGCGTCTGGCTTCATAATCGCCTACGGCAGAGGTATAGCCGTGCACCAGCAGGGAGTCGGTGTCATCCAGAATCGCCCGGACGGCCTCGTTGACCTCCGGAGGCGCGGGAATGGAGGGGTTGCCCAGGGAATAGTCGTAGACGTTTTCCGGCCCCACAATGGCGGCCTGCCGGCGGCCATACTCGAATAAATCCCGGATGCAGGAGCGATTGGCTCCCAGGGCATAGGCTTTTTGGTTTACCATAATTTTTCCTCCTAGTTCTCATACAGCGGTGCGGCGGGGTCGTAGGGCTGAGCCTTGTAGGTCACGGAGCCAATGGGCTTGCCCTCCACGCCGTACTTGGGATTGTAGCCAAATAGGTTTACATAACGAGCGAGGTCGTCCTTTTCCTTTTCCATTTCCTCCATGACGGCCACGGTAGCCAGCACGTCGTCCACCGCCCGGTGGGAGTTGACTACCTTGCCGGTCAGACCGTAGACCTCGATGGCGTTGCACAGCCGGTGAGGATAGGCGTGGCGATCCTTGTAAACCGTCAGCAGATCCAGCTTGTCCTTGCCTTTTAAGATGGCCGGGTCGCCGTCCCGAAGGAGCATATAGAACAGAAAGCTCAGGTCAAAATGGGCGTTGTAGGCCAGAAGCAAGGTGTTTCCCTGAATCAGCTCGGCGATGTCCCGGCAGACCCGGGTTTTGGACAGCCCCCGCTCCCGGAGATCCTGGGTGGAAATGCCGGTGAGCTGTTCGATTTTCGGGGGCACGAAGCTGCCGGGAGCCAGAGCCACCAGCTCATCGTATTCCTGGGTGACTTTGGGCTGACCGTTTTCCGGCTCCACCACCACCGCGGCGAATTCGATGATCTCGTCCCGGCTGTATTGGAGCCCGGTGGTCTCCGTGTCGAAGAGCACCAGCCGGTCGTATTTCTCAAACAGGGATGTAAACATAGTCTCTTTCTCCGTATGTTAATTTCAGACCAGCGACATGGCCCGGGCCAGCTTGCTTTTGGGCTGAACGGACAGTCCGAACTCCGCCGCCAAGTTTTGGGCGAAGGCCTCCGCAGCCCGGTCACTGCCGGATTTCAGCTCCACCTCCACCTCGGCAAAGGGCAGTTCCTTACCGCCGCCCAGGAGCACGCCTTTGTCCAGAGCCAGCTCCACGGTGCCGTCCTGGGTGGGAAGAAGCTTGGCAAGCCTTACGAACCGGGCGGCGCAGAAGGGAGCCACACCGTCCTGGACTATCTGGGACAGTTCCTCCGGCGCGCCCAGGGCGATGAGCTTCGGAAGCCCCTCAGAAATATCCGGAGCCTCCACTTCCCATTCCCCCCGGCTGCCGTCGGGCAGAGGGGTCTTGACGGTGCACACCGACACCCCGTTTTCCAGCCGCCGCCGGAGCGTCCAGCGGCGCGAGCGCAGGACAAGCAGGGGGGTGTCATAATAGGCGGTCTCCATGGAAATGGACTTAAAATCACCGAATTTTTCTCGGATTTTCTCCAAATCCCCGGCTTTGGCCTGATATTTCAGTTCAAATTCTCTTCCCATGGTGACGCTCCTTTTCAGCCTTTGCCCATCATTATACACCGAACCAATTCCAGATGCAAGAATCATTGTGGAGCTTGCCATTCCGACAGCATAATTTTTCCGCCTGTGCTAGGATGGTGCCATTCTGGAAGAAAGGCGTGGTGTACCAATGATGGTGGAAGCGTATTTGCGGCGGGGACGCCGGCGGATGGAGCAGCTGCTATTGGAGCCGGGAATTCGGGGGCTGCTGCTGGCTCTGTTCTACGGGGGCAGCGGATTTCTCCTGACGGCGGCCAGCCTGGGCAATTCTCCCCAGCCCATCGCCATGGGGATGATCTGCGGCTTCACCGGCTGGCGGGCGGTGCTGATAAGTCTGGGGGCACTGGTGGGCTATCCCACTTTTTGGGGCAGCGGGGGCTTGCAGGGAATTGCCTGGGCGGCCTCGGCGGGGCTGCTGGCGCTGCTCCTGGGACGGCGGGAGGAGAGCCGGAACCAACCGCTGATGATTCCCGCCATCGCCGCCTTCCTTACGGCCATCACGGGGCTGTGCTTTCAGCTGCTTCTCCGGGATCGGACCCCGCCGCTGGTGTATGGCCTGCGCATCGGCCTGACAGGACTGACCGCCATGCTTTTTACCCAGGCCGTCCGGTGCCGGGATCCGGTGACGGACTGGCTCATCGGGGCTCTGGCGACGCTGGCACTGGCGCAGATTCCCCTGGGCATGGTGAACCCCGGGTGTGTGGCCGCCGGGGTGCTTGCGGTGAGCGGCGCTTTTCCCGCGGCGGCTCTGGCGGGGCTGGGACTGGACTTAGCTCAGGTGACGAAGGTGCCCATGACGGCGGCGGTGTGCCTTGGCTGGTTCATACGGCTGATCCCCTTCGACAAACGCTGGCAGCACTACGCCGCCCCAGGCTTCGGAGCACTGGCGGTGATGGCGGCCTGCGGCATCTGGGATTTGTCGGTGCTGCCGGGGCTGGTGCTGGGCGGCGGGGCGGCGGCTCTGCTTCCTGCCCGCACTCAGATTCCTCGCCGCCGGGGGGAGACGGGAGCCGCCCAGGTGCGGCTGGAGGTGGGGGCGGAAATGTTTTTCACCCTGCGGCAGCTGCTTACCGAAACGGAGCCCCCTGCCGTGGATGCCAAGGCTTTGCTGGAGCGGGCACAGGAGCGAGCCTGCGGCACCTGCTCCGCAAGAAACCGATGCACCCAGCGGCTGAGCCTGAGCCTGGAACACCTGGAGCACCCCTTGGAGGCGGACTGCCGGAAGCAGGGGCGGCTCATCCCTCAGCTGCGCCTTGCCCAGGAGCAGCGCCGGGGGCTGGAAGCAAATCAAAAACGCCTGCTGGAATACCGGCAGGCTCTGGCGCAGCAATATACGTTTCTGGGGGAGTATTTGCGAAATCTTGCGGACGGGCTCCCCCGGAAGGCCCGGCATCCCCTGCCGGAATTTCAGGCTCAGGCTGCCGCCCGGAGCCGGGGAAAGGAGCGAGCCAATGGGGATCGGTGCATTGCTTTTCCCGGGGCTGAATGCCGGTACTATGTGCTTCTGTGCGACGGCATGGGCACAGGGCTGGGGGCGGCGCAAGCAGGCTTCACCGCCGCGGGGCTTCTGCGGCAGATGCTGGCGGCGGGATTTCCCGCCGGGGATGCGCTGGAAACGCTCAACAGTCTTCTGACACTTCGGGGCAGTGCCGGGGAGGTGACGGTGGATTTAGCGGAGGTGCAGCTGGACACGGGCATTGCCAGCCTGTTCAAATGGGGGGCGGCGCCCAGCTGGCTGCTCACCCGCCGTGGAACCGAAAAAATAGGGACAGCCACGCCGCCGCCGGGTCTTTCTTTGGAAGAAAACCGGATGACGGTGGAGAAGCTGTCCCTTCGCCGGGGAGAAGTGCTGATTCTCGTCAGCGACGGTGTGGATGGAGAGGGTATCCAGCACCAGTCTGTCCTATCTCCGGATGCGCCGCCTGGGGAGCTGGCGGCGGAAATTCTGGACAGAGGCTGCGTAGGCGCGGAAGACGATGCCACGGTTGCGGTCATCCGTCTGCGCCCTGTCAGCCTGCCTACAGGGTAGCATAAAAGGGGTGCAAATGCTGTCGAAATACCGTTCCTCCGGAAAAATTTTCGGAGGATTTTCGGAGAAAAGGAAGTGGTTGCGCTTTTGCCCCTCCTGTGTTATGATGCAGGAAAACACAGGAGGGACGGTCAATGGACAAGCAAATCATAGAGAAAATTCTGGAGGGTGCCGAAGTGGCTCCGGGGATGGACATTCTGGACATTTCCGCCGGGGTGCTCACCGCCGGGTGCCGGGAAAGAAGCCCGAAAAGCCTTGCGGAAGGGGCGCTTTCCCAGGTGGAATCCCTCCGGGGAGAATACGATCGGATTTTGCTTTGCGGCCCTTTGCCGGAGGGCGTGAATGTGAAGCGGCTGCTGCGCCGATTGGCGGGACTTCTGAAGGAAGACGGACGGCTGAGCATCGCCTGCGATCCGGCTCAGGCTCAGGACATGCCCCCGGCGGAGGAACTGGTGAAGCTCTTTGAGCCCCATTTTCATGTGGAAATTATGGTCGCCAACCGGCTGCTGTACCAGGTCAGCGGGGTCAAGCGGGATCCGCTGGCTCAGGTGCACTGCGGGGTGACCCATACCCATGGCGGCCTGACCCACACCCATACCCACGGAGACGTTGCCCACGAGCACACTCCGGAGCCGGGAGCCACGCCCATCCGGGAGCTGCTGGTGCTCATGCGGTATCTGGTCAGCCACAACGATGCCCACGCCCAGGAGGTGGCGGAGCTGGCTTCCCAGCTTCAGGCGGCGGGAAAGGACGTAGCCTATGATGAAATCATGGACGCAGTGTCGGATTTCGATATGGTCAACGCCAAACTGGATGCCATTTTGGCTCAGCTGACGGTGGAGGAGTTCTAAGCGGAACGGCGTAGCCGTGACAGATGAGGGCAAAGGCTCCCCTTGCTGACCAAGGGGAGCTGTCTCGTGCGTCCCCCGCAAGCACGAGACTGAGGGGATCAGAACTCCCATCTTTTTGTGTGCTTTCATTGACGCAGTTTTACAATCCCTCAGTCAAAAATCAAAGATTTTTGCCAGCTCCCTTTGCACAAGGGAGCCAGGGTGCTCCCGCACCAGTGCGTTTATCGATGGTTCTCGGAAAAACCGGAAAATTGTACCACATTCTTCCGCTTTTTCGCAATGGCATGTTTTCTTAACGGCCTTTCGAGTCCCGCAGCTGTACCACCGAATGACTTTTCTTCGTTCACACCCCTGACGGGATGCGCCCGAAGAAAAGGGGACTCTCCCCCGAGCTAAAAAAGTGTCCACTGGACACTTTTTTACCCGCCCTTCGGGCGGGCCGCTCTCTTCGAGTCCCGTATCCACCCCATAAAAAGAACACCATCCGGAAGGATGGTGTTCTTTTTATGGGGTGGATAATGGGACTCGAACCCACGATCTTCAGAGCCACAATCTGACGCCTTAGCCAACTAGGCCATATCCACCATATGCAATTTGCTGAAAACGGGGCGGGCAAAGATGGCACGCCAGGAGGGACTCGAACCCCCGACCTACTGCTTAGAAGGCAGTTGCTCTATCCAGCTGAGCTACTGGCGCATTTCTATGGAGCGGGTGACGGGAATCGGACCCGCGTATCCAGCTTGGAAGGCTGGTGTTCTACCATTGAACTACACCCGCAAGTCCCTGCCCTTAGCAGTTTCAGCCAGAGCATTTTACCATAGAGCGCCGGAATTGTCAACCGAAATTTTTCAGAATCCCGGGAATTTTTTCATAAATCACGTCTGCAACGGCCCCGTCGGCGCATTTACACACATTTTCATACCGATCGGCGATTTTTCCGTCGGCAGGGGCATAGGCATAGTCCGCATCCACCATCATAGGCAGGTCATTGTCCGCGTCGCCGACGCACACCAGGATTTTCCGACCCAGGTGGGCTTGCAGCTGCCGGGCGGAGCGGCCCTTGCTGACCCCCTTGGCATGAACGTCGATAATTCGGGTGGCTGCCCGGAACACCACGCAGGCATCCCCGAAGGTCTCGTTCAGAATCCGCTCAGCCTCGTCCATCCGGCGCACCTCCTCCGGAGTGCCGGAGAACATGCTGTCCACGGTGTCGTCTTTGAAGGTGCCGTACAGGGAGAATTTCAGAAAGGTACCCAGGTCGTCTCCGGGCTTTACGAATTGATAGGCGCAGCTATGGCTGGCGCAGAAAACGTCCCAGCCCGGGTGGTCGGGACAGGCATAGTGCGCCTGAAGTCCCTGAACCTCCACGGTCAGGTCTGGAAACAGCCGCCGGGCGGTGTTCACGGTCTCCCAGGCATCCAGGGGAATCGGGTGACAGAACTCGAATTTTCCCGTGGTCAGGTCATAGGCGGCAGAGCCGTTGTAGAGAAGCAGCGGGGCGTTCACGGGTACAATGTCCCGGAAGGCCTGAATCATGGGCACGCTGCGGCCGGTGTTCACGGTGAAAGCGCCGCCGTTGGCCATAAAATATCGGATGGCCTCCAGATTCCGCTCCGGAATGGTGGAGTCCGGGGCAGTCAGCGTCCGGTCGTAGTCAACGGTCAGCAGAACATCCGAAAAATCCATTTATGTCATCCTTTCCAGCTTTTGCAGCACATCTTTGAAATATTGGGGCAGCTCGGCGAACACCATCACCGGATGGCCGTCTCTGGGGTGGGCGAAGCACAGCACCCCGGCATGGAGACACTGGCTGGACTGACCCAGCTCCGGCTTTTTGTGGCCGTAAACCGTATCGCCCAGAATGGGATGACCGATGTAGGCCATGTGCACCCGAATCTGATGGGTGCGGCCGGTTTCCAGCTTGCAGCGGATGTGGGTATAGCCCTTATATCTGCGGATGACCTCCCAGTGGGTCACGGCGGGCTTGGAATTGCGCTGGGTGACGCACATTTTCTTCCGGTCGCTGGGATGCCGTCCGATGGGGGCGTCCACGGTGCCGGAATCCTCCTTCAGCACCCCGCAGACAATGGCCTCGTAGGTTCTTGCCATGGAGTGATCTTTCAGCTGGGAGGCCAGCACCGTGTGAGCCAGGTCGTTTTTTGCCACGGCCAGCAGCCCGGAGGTATCCTTGTCAATCCGGTGGACGATGCCGGGGCGCAGTTCCCCGTTGATGCCGGACAGATCGTCTCCCAGGGCGTAGAGAAGCCCATTGACCAGGGTGTCGTCCTGGTGCCCGGCGGCAGGGTGCACCACCAGCCCCTTGGGCTTGTTAATCACCAGCAAATCCTCGTCCTCGTAGACAATATCGAGAGGTATGTCCTTGGGCTGAATATCCACGGCCTTGGGCTCCGGAATTTCGTAGGATATGGGGTCGCCGGGATTCAGCTTGTCGTTTTTCTTCCCGGGCTTTCCGCAGCGAAGAACCTGCCCTTCCTCAATGAGTCTTTGGGCGGCGCTCCGGCTCAGACCCGGTACGCTCCGGGTCAAAAAGGCGTCCAGACGCTCCCCGGGGGTGTCAGCATACAGAGTCATTTGCTCTCCTTCCAGAAATCCTTGTGCATTAGAAGCAAACTGACCATCAGCACGGCGCAGCCGCAGGTGATGAAGCAGTCGGCCACGTTGAACACGGGAAAGTCCATGAAGGTGGTTTCCAGCATGTCCACCACATACCCCAGCCGCACCCGGTCGATCATGTTGCCCAGGCCGCCGCCGTAGATGGCCGCGATGCAGAACCGCTCCAGCTTGGTAAAGCCCACGGGCTTTTTGAAATACTCCCAGAAAATCAGGCCGGTGAGCACCAGAAAAATCAGGGCAAAGAGCCACTGCTGCCCCTCAAAGGAGGAGAAGGCGGCGCCGGTGTTGCGCACATAGGTGATTTGCAGAATGCCGGGGATGAAGGGCTGAGCGCCCGCGGCGGGAATATAGAGTACGGTAAAATACTTTGCCACCTGGTCGGCGATGACGATCAGGGCGACAAACAGACTGTAATAGAGAAACATAGGCTTCCTCCTCGTTTTTACCGGAATATGATACCATGCCGGCCCGGGAATGTCAAAGGGGCTGGGGGAAAAAGAGAGTCCTTTGAAAAAAATAGAGGCTGTCAAAAACCATGTCATTGCGAACCAGTGTGGTGCTCCGCGCAGCGAATCAAAATTCTAATGACTGCCAGTGGCAGTCATACCTTGATTTATGCACACTGGCGTGGCAATCCCCCGGTAATTCCGAGAACTACCATAAGTGCGACCTCATCCGCCCGACCGGCACCTTCCCCTCTCAGGGGAAGGCCTAGGAAACGGATTGTGACCGGAGGGAATCCTTGGAAAGAGCCGCACAAGGGAGCCGGGGTGCTCCCGCACCAGTACGCTTTTCGATAATTCTCAAAGAGTTGGAATTGACCTCATCTGCCTTCTGGGGCACACGACTTATTTCTCCTTCCCGGCGGAAAGGGACTTGGAGGACATCGTCGTATAGGCCTTCCGGGCGGCGGTAATAAGTCCCTGGAATTCCTCGGACAGCAGATGCCGCATGTCCGCATCACCGGACAGGGTTTTCGCGTAGGTCAGGATATTCTTCGGCTGGAACACATCCGAGGCGTGCTCGGCCGTGCCGGTGGAGAGCAGGGCGTACATTTCCTCCACCAGCTGATTCCGCTCCTGATTGGTCATGCTGGCAAACCAGTTCTTAATGGTGGCATCCATAAACTGAGAAGAGCCTGTGATTCCCTCCACATGCACAAAGTCCGGCCCCACCACCTCCCAGGAATAGGGGTCATGCTGCATGATGCCCACATTGGAGCTGCGCAGAACCTGGTATGGCTCCTCGTGCTCCAGCAGCATTCCGATCACCGAGGACTGGGGCACAAAGGTGTGGATTCTGGGCACCACCTCCAGATAGCCGGGATCGCCCATCATGTACTTGGTAAAGCCCGGGCCGTCGTTGTTATAGACCTCCAGAATCCGGGCACGAACCTGGGGCGAACACCGGGCTGCGGCAAATACCGCCAGATTTCCCCCCTTGGAATGTCCCGCCACCCGTATGGGTGCCTCGGCACTCTGCGCCGTCCTGCGGATGTACTCCTGCGCCAGCCGCTGGGCGGGAACGGACTGCTGGAAGGTCATATTGAAGTCCTCCTTCCAGCCAACCAGGGAATTGTCCGTGCCCCGGTAGACCACGAACATGGTGCCGTCGTCCAGCAGGAAGGTCATTGCCGCGAACTGAGTCTCCTGTTCCGGAAGGAACCGGTTTTCGTACATGCAGAGCCGGGTCTGGCCAAAGCGGGGAGTGGCCGCGGCGGCACGAAGCAGATCCATATCCTTTTTCACCCGCACCCGGTTCTCCGGATTCTCAAGGGTAAAGAACTCCGCCGCGCACTCCCCCAGAGTCATCGCCTGGCTCGGTTCCGCCTTCGCCTTGTCCCCATAGAATACATAGGCCAGGGTAGAAAAAATCAGAGCGTCTACCGGATTGGGTCGAACCTGGGAAAAGGTCAGGTCGCCTCGCCAGGTCAGATAGTCAAACATATTCGTCATGGTTCCAACCTCCTTTTTCTTTTATGATAGCAGATAATTGCAAAATTTTCCACCCTATTTTGCCACCGTTGACAAATGGAAATTCCCGGCGTAAAATAGGCATCAGCATACTAAGGAGGTATGGTTATGGAACTGACCCGAGAGCAGGCAATGGGTCTGCTGAGAAAGTACAATACCGAACCCTTTCACATTCAGCACGCGCTGACGGTGGAGGGTGTCATGCGCTGGTTCGCCCAGGAAAACGGCGAAGACGCCGACTTCTGGGGACTGTGCGGCTTACTCCACGATGTGGACTTTGAGAAGTGGCCGGAGCAGCACTGCCGGAAGGCTCCGGAGCTGCTGGCGGAGGTGAACGTCAGTGCGGAAATGGTGCACGCCATCTGCTCCCACGGCTACGGCATCTGCTGCGACGTAGAGCCCACCGCCCAGATGGAGAAGATTCTCTTCGCCGCGGACGAGCTGACAGGCCTCATCGGCGCCGCCGCCCGGATGCGGCCCAGCAAGTCCGTCATGGACATGGAGCTGTCCTCCCTGAAAAAGAAGTTCAAGGACAAGAAATTCGCCGCCGGATGCTCCCGGGACGTGATCCGCACCGGGGCTGAGCGTCTTGGTTGGAGCCTGGACGAGCTGATGGAGAAAACCATCCTTGCTATGCGCTCCTGCGAAGCTTCCGTTGCCAAGGAAATGGAAGAAATGGCTATCTGATAAATATGGGGCTGTTGCAAATTGCAACAGCCCCATATTTACGCAAAATTTTACGGTTATCATATGTAGGGGCGGCCATTGGCCGCCCGCGGGCGACGAATCGTCGCCCCTACAGATTCTATGATAGAACTCTACTATTTTCCTCAAAATATCTGCTTCAGAGGCTTGATATACTGCTCCCGGCGGCGATCCTTCTCCGCAAGGTAAGCCACATCGTTGCCCGCGTGAATTTCCCGGAGATACTCGTAGTGATTCTGCAAGATCTGCTCGTTGTGCCGAGCCAGCATCATCACGGCGATGGAGGAGCACTGGTCGGAGGCACGCTCAAAGTAGGTCAGCGCCTCCATAAACACCAGGCCGCTGGCAATGGAGCACTGGCCGTTCTTCAGCCGCTTGGTGTGCCGATCCTTCAGCATCATGATCATATCGTCAATGGTCTCTTCCAAGGGTTCGATGGCCTTGGCCGCCTCGTTATCGTCCTTGGAGAAGGCATCGACGGTAATTTCCAGAATCTCGTTGACCGCCTGGGTGATGAGCGCCAGCTCCTTCTTGGCCATGTCGGAGAAAGCGGCGTTCTCGCTTTGCAGACGCTGAGCCAGCTCCACCATGTTGGTGGCGTAGTCGCCGATGCGCTCGAAGTTGGGCACGGTCTGCATCAGCATATCCAGCTGCCGGTCGTCGGCCTCGGTTTCCACCACCTTGGACAGACCGATGAGGAACCGGTCGGAGTTGTCCGTAAACTGGTCGATGCAGTCCTCGTCCTTGTCGATTTCCGCCGCCAGCACCGGGTCGTATTTTGCCAGCACCTGGCAGCCACGCTCGAAGTTCAGATGGGCCAGCCGGCCGGCGGCGGCCACCGCCTTCATGGTAACGGAAAGGGCCATGGCAGGAGAATTATAGAGCTTTTCATCCAGGGTGTGCAGCTCCGGATGCCGCTCGGCCTCGGGCTTGTCGTCCTTGACCACAACCAGGGACAGCTTCACCAGCCAGTCGGCGAAGGGAATCAGCACCACCGCGGTGGCCAGATTGAATACCGTCTGGAAGTTGGCGATTCCACCGCTGTCCACGGCACGAACCCAGAAGGCCTCGCCGAATACGGAAAGCCGACGCAGAACGTACATAACAATCAAAAACAGCACCGTGCCGATGGTATTGAAGGCAATGTGCACCACGCCGGTACGCTTGGCATCCTTGGAAGAGCCGATGGAACAAACCATAGCCGTGGTGACGCAGGTGCCCAGGTTAATGCCCATGATGATGGGATAGGCCATGGCAAAGGTAATGCCGGAGCCGGGAACGGAAGCCACGGTTTGCAGCATACCAACCGTTGCCGAGGAGCTCTGGACAATCACCGTCAGCACCAGACCAAAGAGAATGCCGAACAGCGGATTTGCCAGGAAGGAGACAAAGGAGGTAAAGGCCTCCGTTCCAATCAGAGGCTCCACGCCGTCGGTCATCAGTTCCAGACCGATGAACAGCACGCCGAAGCCAATGCAGATATCACCGATGGTCTTGGAGTTCTTGCTTTTGACGAACATGACCAGAACAATGCCCGCGATCAAAGCAATGGGTGCCAGTCTGTCCGTATTGAACAGCCACAGAAACAGGCTGCCGTCGGACTGGATAGAGCCCAGCCGGATGATCTGGGCGGTAACGGTGGTGCCGATATTCGCACCCATGACGATGGATACCGCCTGACGCAGGTTCAGAACCCCCGCGCCGATCAGAGCGACAGTCAGGACAATCGTAGCCGTGGAACTCTGAATCACCGCAGTGACCATGGCACCGGTGAGAACGCCCATGACCACATTGCCGGTGACCTTTTCCAATATCCGCTTCAAAGCGGCGCCGGAACTGTTTTTCAGACCGTCGCCCATGACCTCAATGCCGTAGAGGAACATGGCCAGACCGCCCAGAAGCTGAATAATGGCGCTTAGAATCTCCATATCATACTCCTAAATCTCTATTTGATTTTGACACGAATATGGGCCCGCTGCCAGGCCCGATACCATTATAAAAAAATTTTCTGTAAATGTACAGTGACAATTTTGGACTAATTTTGACAAAATCCTTACGCATATTTTACAAATGCGCCAATTATTTTCCGGTGGAGCCAAATCCACCGGCGTTTCTGTCCGTGTCCGTCAGATTCTCTGTCCATTCGTAGGCCGGGGTCAGCACAGGCGTAATGAGCATCTGGGCGATCCGCTGACCCGGCTCCACGGTGCGCGCCTGCGACCCGTGGTTGTGCAGAGCCACCACGATCTCCCCCCGGTAATCGCTGTCGATGACCCCCACCTTATTGGCAGGCGCAAGCCCCTGCTTGCAGGCCATGCCGCTGCGGGCATAGACAAGCCCCGCGCAGTGCTCCGGCACCTCCATGGCAATGCCCGTAGGTACAAAGACCGTCTGGCCGGGTTCGACGACAAGGGGCTTCTCAATGCAGGCCGTCAGGTCTGCCCCCGCCGCCCCGGTGCTGCCGTAGGCCGGAAGGACAGCTCCCGGACGTAAACACTTTACATGAATGGTATCCATCAGATCATTCCCTTTCTGTCCCCCTGCCAGTCCTCCCACAGGACGGTTTTTCCCGCGGCCAGGGATTTGGGCACGTCGATGAGCCGCTGGTTTTCCGAGCCCCGGAACCGGAGGCTGAGATTTTTCTTCTCCTTGATAAAGGGGCCGTCCACCAGCACGTCCAGATAGCTCAGGTATTCCGAGCAGTCCCCCAGCCGTCCGGATAGAATGTCCTTCTCAAAGAGATAGCCCGAAAAGGCCCAGATGTTTTTTTCCGGCAGTTCCTTCTTTACCGCTCGCAGAAGCTCCACCACCGCCCCCTGGTTCTGAGGCTCAAATGGCTCTCCCCCCAGCAGGGTCAGGCCCCGGATGAAGGCAGGTCGGAGCATATCCAAGATGGTTTGGATGGTTTCCTCGGTGAAAGGCTCTCCGTAACAAAAATCCCAGGCCACTTCATTGAAGCACTCCGGGCAGTGGTGGGTGCAGCCGGAAACGAACAGGCTCACCCGCACTCCGGGGCCGTTGGCGATATCGCAGTTTTTTATGGTTGCGTAATACATGTGCGTACTCCCCTTTCGCAGCAAATTCGCAGTTGGGAACAGTATATCATATTCTTCCCCCTATTTCCACCGGAAATCCAAAAAAGTGCCGCCCAGGCCGGGCGGCACTTTTCGCATTCGGTTACTTGCTTCCTTCCTCCGGATACTCCGCGTGATACTGATCCCAAAGAGCGCCCTGGCCTTTCTTGTTCAGACCCCGACGCACCAGTTTTTTCACAATGTCATAGAGCACCGCGAACATGGGCACGCACACAATCATCCCCGGCACGCCCCACAGACCGCCGCACAGCACGATGGCAAAGAGCACCCAGAAGCTGGAAAGCCCCGTCCGGTCGCCCAGAATCTTCGGGCCGATCACGTTTCCGTCCAACTGCTGCAACGCCAGCACAAAGACGATGAACCACAGACCCTTCACCGGATTCTCGATCATAATCAGGAAGGTGGAGGGCACCGCGCCGATGATGGGGCCAAAGAAGGGAATCACGTTGGTCACGCCCACAAAGGTAGAAACCAGCAGGGCATTGGGGAATCGGAAAATACTGCATCCGATATAGCACAGCAGGCCGATGATGGCAGAATCCAAAATCTTTCCGTCAATAAAGCCGCCGAACATCCGGTCAATGAAGGCAATCTCTCCCAGAAGGATATCCGCCCATCGGGGCTTCAGCAGACTTCTGACCATCAATACCCCCTGCCGGGCAAACCGCTTCCGGCTGGACAGCAGATAGCAGGCCACAATCAGGCCGATGAGCAGGTTATACAGGAACCGGAAAACCTTCACCAGGCTGTTGCCTACCCCGGTGACCAAGTTTCCCAGGCCGCTGATGCCGCCGGTCAGCAGACTGTTCAGATCCCCCAGGTAGGTGCTGAGCATGTTCTGCCCCCAGGTTTCCAGCTGATTGTACAAGCTCTCGCTGTTGGTATTGAGCAGTTCCAAAATCTGGGTCACATTCTTTTCATCGCCGAACCGCTCGGTAGCCCACCGGACGAAGGTGTTGATCTTCTCCGGGATGGAATTCCACAGGGTCATGAAGCTTTCATACAGCTGGGGAGCCATCATAATAATCAGCATGTACACGATCAGAATGCCCGACAGCAGGCTCAGCGCCACCGACAGCGCCGGAGCCGCTTTTTTGACCTTCTTGGGCAGTGTGGAGGACAGGGTCTGCTCATAGAAGTTGCACATGGGCCGCAGCAGATAGGCAATCACACTGCCGTAGACAAAGGGAGCCAGAATGTCCCCCAGCACATGCAGCTGGTCGCCGATGCCTTGGAACCGATACACCACGAAGAACACCACAATGCTGAGGCTGATGGCGCAGAACAGAGACAAGGTCATCATGAGAAACCGTTTTTTCTGGGGATCCTTCACATCCGTTACCTCGCTTTTCCTTTTTGGGGCTATTATATCAGTTCCCCGGAAATGCGGCGTGAATAAAATGTGAATTTTTCCGGCGCCGGCGGAGAATCGGGAAGGTGGCCTGGGGACTGCCGCCAGAAGGGAAAAAGTTTACAATTCCACCGTATTGCCATTTCCGCCCCGGCAGGATATAATAGGGGCAAACATCGAAAGGGAGGTTATTTCATGTATCCCATGTATTACGGCTTCGACTGGACCTATGTGGTTCTGGTGCTGCCCTGCGTGCTGCTGTCCCTGTGGGCCAGCGCCAACGTCAATTCCACCTTCAAAAAATATGCCAAGCAGTATTCCTGCCGGGGGCTCACCGGAGCGGAGGCCGCCCAGCGGGTGCTCTACGCCAACGGCATCCGGGACGTGCAGATCACCCGGATCAGCGGCAACCTGACCGATCACTATGACCCCCGGGACAATGTGATCCGGCTGTCGGACAGCGTTTACGGCAGCACCTCCACCGCCGCCATCGGCGTGGCCTGCCACGAGGCCGGACACGCGGTGCAGTACGCCCAGGATTACGCTCCCATCAAGCTTCGGGCGGCCATCATTCCCGTGACCAACTTCGGCTCTCAGCTGGCTATGCCCCTGATTCTGCTGGGCATTGTGCTGTCCGCCTTCGGCTCCATGTCCGATCTTCTCATCTATCTGGGCATCGGCTGCTTCGGTCTGTCCCTTGTCTTCCAGCTGGTGACTCTGCCGGTAGAGTTCAACGCCAGCCGCCGGGCACTGGTTGCCATTGAGGAAGGAGAACTTCTGACGGACGAGGAGCTGATGGGCGCCCGGAAGACCCTCCGGGCAGCGGCACTGACCTATGTGGCCGCCACCGCCGTGGCTCTTGCTCAGCTTCTTCGGCTGCTGGCCATCTTCGGCGGAAGACGCAGACGGGACTGATACTATTTCCTGATTAAAATTTTAATTTTAATCAGGAAGGCATCGCCTGAAGGCGCTGCCTGTTTTGTGATTTATAAGGAAAGAAATCACAAAACAAGTCTCATATGAACTCCATGCCCTTCAGGCAATTAAAATCTTTTTTTAAGATTTTAATTGGAGTTCAGTATGAAAAAGGGAGCTGCCAAGGCAGCTCCCCCTTATTTCGCCCGGATGTCCAGGTGATACTCCACGTCCCCGGCCTGGGCGTTTTCGATAATTACCCGATAGCACAGGTCAATGGTTCCCCCGTCGGGGACGATGTCATAGAATAGAAGGCTGGTTTCCACGGTCATAAGCAAGGCTCCGAAGGGCATTTCATAGAGACTGTCGTGGGAATCCCCCTGCCGGAAGACCATCTCGGATTTCAAAGAACCGGTTCGCTTCAGGGTAATCTGCCCCGGCTCCACCCGGAAGCTGGTAGTGACCCCCTCCAGCCCGGTCAGTGCGCTCTCCCGGTAGCTGATGTCCCAGCCCCCGTCCCGGAACTCCATGGTACCTTCCGTGGTCAGTTCCAGAACCTCCGCCTCCTGCTCCCCATACCGCTGGGTCGAGCGCAGGGACAGCATTACGGGCGTTTTCATTTTCCCGCCTCCATGGCAAGCTTCAGAAGCTCATCAATCAGCCGGGAATAGGGAATGCCGCTGGCGGCGAAGAGCTTGGGATACATGGAAATGGAGGTAAAGCCCGGCAGGGTGTTGATTTCGTTGAGCACCAGATGTCCGTCCTCGGTGGCGAAGAAGTCCACCCGGCTTAGGCCCTGACAGCCGATGGCACGGAACACCCGCACCGCCGCCTTCCGGATTTCCTCCTGAAGATCTTCGGGAATCCGGGCGGGAATGTAGGCGCGGGAGGTATCGGTGATGTACTTGGCGTCGTAATCGTAAAACTCCGCACCGGAGTCAATTTCGCCGCAGACGGAAGCCACCGGGTTTTCGTTGCCCAGGACGGCAACCTCGATTTCCTTGCCCCGGATGAATTCCTCCACCAGAACCTTGTCGTCATATTTTGCCGCGGCAGCCAGTGCCTTGGAAAGGGCTTCCCGATTTCCCGCCTTGGAAACGCCTACGGAAGAGCCGGTTCCCGCAGGCTTGACAAACATGGGATAAGCGAAGCGGGCTTCCAGCCCATCCAGGATTTTCTTCTCACCGGCTGCCAGTTCCCGTGCCCGCACCAGCTCCCAGGCCGCCTGGGGAATGCCCTCCTTGTCGATGACCAGCTTGGTCAGGGTTTTGTCCATCGCCACGGCGGAGGCGGAAACGTGGGGCCCCACATAGGGGATTCCTGCCATTTGCAGCAGACCCTGCATGGCACCGTCCTCGCCGTTCTCCCCATGAAGCACCGGGAACACCACGTCGATGGGATGGGTAATCACCCCATTCCCCTCGAAACACATCAGCCCCTGTCCCCGGGCAGGAGAGATCACTGCCGGGCAGGCGCCGGGGCAGGTGTTCCAGGTTTTGGCCGGGAGCATGGAGTAGTCCTTGCCGGGAAAATAGATCCACTGGCCCTCCCGGGTGATGCCCACGGGATAGACCTGATATTTTTCCTGATCGATGTTGTTCAGAACGGACTCGGCGGAGCGCAGGGACACCTCGTGCTCCGGGCTGATGCCGCCAAAGAGGATGCACACACTGTATTTTTTCATACTGTTACCTCAAATCAAAAAATGATACTGGAAATCCAGGAAAAGAGTGCTATAATAATGTCTGCTGAACAAGCCGCTTTGCGGC
>OHGA01000103.1_pt1 | contig 26782 bp, 22 predicted proteins | sample 1567621 | NCBI WGS metagenome assembly OHGA01 (sample SAMEA3879607, study PRJEB24766) | human gut metagenome | biome: human-associated habitat; feature: feces | place: USA | collected 1985/1987
AAGCATGGTAGTTTATCTTGGCAGTGATCATGTCATTAAAACTCCGGATTTTGATTTCCGGAAAAACTCGCTGCGTGTATCCACCACATTGGAAGATGCGAAGCAGCAGGCTCACAAAAAGGTAGGCATTGGCGTAGTCAGTGCATACCAGCTCAACCTGGAGCACCTTGTTTCCATTGAAGACGGACAGAGCGTACTGGACGGCTTTGAGAATGTGGATGTCATCCAACACATTTGTCAGGACGAGTGCAGCCTGTCCCTCTGTTCAGAACGAGCACTTAAGTCTTTGACTTTTCTTGAGGCAACATTCACCAATTAACGAATTTCATAATGGTATGGCATAGCCGGGATCATCACGATCCCGGCTATTTCGATAGAATATGATTTCCTTTTCCCAAAGGAGGCTGCCATTAGCTTCTATCACCTCAAGATTGCAATGTACCTGGGGTGTCAAAATAAGTGCAATCTTGCAATCTTACACTGGGTATGGTGGCGAACTGAATACACATACATAGAGCGGTTATGAACTCCGAAGTTTTTTCGGTGGTTGGTAACCGCTCTTTTTGTTTTTCTACGGAAAAACAAATCATCTCAAGGTGATCGAGCCACCGAAACAGCCTCGAAAAGAAAGGATGCAAGATGAGCAAAAACGAAACCCTTAACCTCGAAGTGTTTGACAACCCCGAATTTGGTAGGATGCGCATTCTGCGGGAAGGAGATAAGTACCTCTTCTGTGCCAATGATGCAGCAGTTGCACTTGGCTACTCCAACCCCCGAGCTGCGTTGCAGCGGCACTGCAAGGGTGTCGCGAAACGCGACACCCTTACTCCGGGTGGTGTTCAGAGCCTGTCCTATATCGCAGAGGGCGATCTGTACCGGCTGATCATCCATAGCAAGCTGCCCTCCGCAGAGAAGTTTGAACACTGGGTCTTTGAAGAAGTACTGCCCTGTATTCGCAAGACCGGCGGCTACATGACCGACAATCTCCTGACCGAAATTATGAACGAGCCTGACATCATTTACAAGGTTACTTCTGACATGCTGAAGGAGCGGGGTCAGCGGATGCGGCTGGAAAGTGAAGTAAAAGCCGCAAAGCCCAAGGTGGAGTATTTCGACTCCTTCATTACCGCCGAGGACTGCACCAACATTCGGACCACCGCCAAGGAGATTCAGGTGCCCGAACGGCAGTTTGTCGCATGGTTGCTGAAGAACAAGTATCTGTACCGGACTGCCAAGGGCTACCTGATGCCCTATGCCAAAAAGTCCAACGAGGGGCTGTTCATCGTGAAGGACTTCTACTATGGGTACGGGCAGATTGCCCACCACACCCTGATTACCCCCAATGGTAAGCTCCTGTTCATGCGCCTTGCCAGCCGCATCCGCGAGTCTGCCTAGATGCCAGATTGCCGCTGCGTAGGAAGAAGGTGTTGCCTATCCCTGTTTTCCGTGTAGAAAAAAACGCCAATTATACCACCATGAGCAATTACCACCTCAGAGACAGCACGATTTCCTTCAAGGCCAAAGGAATCCTGTCCATGTTTCTGAGTCTTCCAAAGGACTGGAGCTACTCTGTGAGCGGTCTTGCTGCCATCTCCAAAGAGGGCAAAGATGGTATCCTGTCCGGGCTGAAGGAGCTGGAAGCTGCCGGATATCTGGAGCGGCATCGATACAGAAATGAGCGAGGTTGGTTGGGCGACAGCGAGTATGTCATCTATGAAGTCCCGCGTCATGTCAGGTCAGTTCCGGCAACTCCTGAACAGGATTTGCCGGAACTGGAAAAGCCTGTTTTGGAGAAACCAGTTCTGGATTATCCAGATCAGGCAAGACCAGCGCAGGATATTCCTGCTCGGGAAAAACCTATGCAGGATACGCCTGTGCAGGAAAAACCTGCGGAGGAAAAGCCTTCACAAAGAAATATAGAACAAGAAAGAACAGATAGAAAAATAACAGATGAACAAATAGAAAGAGAGAATGGCTTGCCCCGCCATCGTTATGGCCTGTATCGTAATGTACTTCTGTCAGATGCGGAGTTTCAATCCCTGAGAGAACAGTTTCCAGGTGATTATGCTGCTCGCATTGACCGTCTTTCCGAGTACATGGCCTCCTGCGGCAAGACCTACAAGAACCATCTGGCGACTATTCGCAGCTGGGCGCGGAAGGACGCACAGAGGAATATCGACTACCATCATGGCATGTATACCTATGATGGCAATGACAGTTTGTAAGGAGTGATTGAACATGTTGGAGCAAGAATACCGCAGCCTGCAACGCCTGATGGAGATTGCAGACCTCCGGCAAAAAGGCATTCAGGACACACATCTGCTGGACTGGAACTTCCGGGTGGCAGAGGATACCCCCTATGTCCAGATGGGAAAGCGCTATGTGAATAACTGGCAGCAGGTCAAAGCAGAAAACCTTGGCCTTTTGTTTTGGGGTGATGTGGGCACGGGAAAGTCGTTCCTTGCCGCCTGCATCGCCAATGGGCTTCTCGATCAGGGTGTATCTGTCATGATGACCAATTTCACAAGGATTCTGAATAAGCTAAGCGATCTTCAAATCAAAGAGCGAAGTCAATTCATTGCCACCTTTGGCAAGGTGGATCTGCTGATTATTGATGACCTCGGCGTAGAACGAAATTCGGAGTTCGCCCTGGAACAGGTGTATGCGGTGATTGACGAACGATACAAAGCCAATCTGCCGCTTATCATCACCACGAACCTGACTCCAAGACAGATGCGAAGCGTTCAGGATGTTGCCCACGCCCGGATTTACAGCCGTGTTCTGGAAATGTGTACCCCCATTCTGCTTCAGGGTGCAGACCGGCGCAAATCCATCAGCAATGGAAAGCGGGTTCTTGCAAAGCAGATTCTGTTCCCACAAAAGGAGGTGCAGCCCAATGGCAAAACAGAGTGAGCAAGTACAGGAAATACCGATATCTGAGTTATTCCCATTCAAAGATCATCCTTTCCGTGTGCTGGATGATGAAGCCATGCAGCGCACGGTAGAGAGCATCTCGCAATTCGGAGTTCTGGCCCCTGCAATCGCCCGTCCCCGACCGGAAGGCGGTTATGAAATCATTGCCGGGCATAGGCGTCTTCATGCTTCCCAGCTTCTGGGACTGGAAACCATGCCTGTGCTGGTTCGCCAGATGGACGATGATACCGCCATTATTACGATGGTGGACAGTAATCTTCAGCGGGAAACCATGCTGCCCAGCGAGCGTGCCCGCGCTTACAAAATGAAGATGGACGCCATGGCTCGCAGGGCTGGACGACCGTCAAAAGAAAAATCCGGCCAACTTGACCGGATTTTTCTGGGCAAGGAAACCCGTGAGATTATTGCCGAGCAAACCGGCGAAAGTGCGCGGCAGGTTCAGCGGTATGTGAACCTCACGAACCTGATCCCGGAACTCATGGAGATGGTGGATAACAAGAAGATAGCGTTCAACCCGGCTGTGGAATTGTCTTTCCTTACTGCCGAGGAGCAGACAAACCTGTTGGACGCTATGGAGTATGGGCAGTCTACGCCCTCTCTTTCTCAGGCACAGCGTCTGAAGAAGCTCAGTCAGGACGGCGGCTGTGACCGCATGGCCATGTATGCCATGATGTCCGAGGAGAAAAAGAGTGAGCTGGACAAAGTCACCATCGATGGGAATGACCTCAGAAAGTTTTTCCCCAAGTCCTACACCCCCAAGCAAATGCACGATGTCATCATCAAACTGCTGACGCAGTGGCAGAAAAAGCGCCAGCGCGACCAAGAACGATAGGAGAACTATATGGCAAAGAAAAAGACTACGAAGAAAACCACCGAACCTGTTATGTACTACGCTATGCTGGCCCCGGAGCTTCCCATCACCGTCATGGATTTGGAGGAATGCTTTACCGCCGTCCCCTGCTTCGGTATTGCCGATCTGGTGATCGACTTCCCCGGTATGGGTCTGAAGCTGGGTACTGATCCCCGTGCCATCGTGGAAACCAATGAAAAGAACTTCCTGATCGGTCCCGGCATCATTTTCCGCACGGACACGTCCGGCAACGACATTCCCATCACCGTGGATGATATCCACCTGCTCCAGTCCCTGATGGTGTTCAAAAGTACCACCCTTCATGCCGGCAAGTACAACATCCCTGCCATTCAGCTGGACTGAGGAGGTGCGCATGGAACAGCAGGAGAAACTCACCGTCCTTTTGATTGAGCCTGAGTGCTACCCCAAAACCATCGAGATTGAGCCGGGTTTGGAACCCCTGCAAAAGGCTGTCGGCGGCTGGATTGAGGCCGTTTATCCGTGGGAGGACAAAGCCGCAATCATCATCAACGAAGAGGGCAAACTCGACCAGCTGCCGCTGAATCGGGCATTGCGAACGGAGGATGGTGAGATTTACGATATCACTGCCGGGAATATGCTGATTGTCGGTCTGGGCGAGGAGGACTTTTCTTCCCTGACCAAAGATCAGCTCGCCCATTACGAGAAGCTCTTTCATCAGCCGGAATCATTCATCCGGTTGGGTGGTCATCTGATGGCAATTCCCATCCCGGATAAGGAAGTCCGGCAGGCAGAGAAGGCACGAAAACAGGAAGCTGCTAAGAAAGCCCCCAGCCATGATGCCCGATGATGTACCTGTTGAGAGGAGGTGTGACCAATGCAGGAGGAAGTTGAAAACAGAACAGTCAACCTGGCAATCAGCACCACCAAGCTGACTGGCCGTTCCCTTGTCAATGCGTTCCGCGCCTATCTGAACCACCGCCGAAATGTGAAAGCCAGGAAAGCATCGGTTCATGACACCCACATCGTAGGTGAGCAAACCATCGATCAGCTTCTGGGGCAGAATCAGGGAGCCACCAATATTGAGATTGAGAAGACCGAGATTGCTGGCTTCAAACGGATTCTCAACAAGTATGGTGTGGACTATGCCATCACCAAAGACCGCTCTCAGGAACCGTCGCGTTATCTGGTGTTCTTCAAGGCACGGGATGGGGATGCGCTGACAGCTGCGTTCAAGGAGTACAGTGCTGCGATGGCGAAAAAGGCAGAGCGTCCCAGTATGCTGGAACTGCTTGCCAAGATGAAAGTCCTTGTGGCCTCCCTGCCCAGGAAGGTGCGTGAAAAGGCACAGGAGCGTGACCTATGACGAAACGGGAAATCAAACGGCTCCTGATCCTATCCATTCCCTATGTTGTATTCGGTCTGGTTTCCACGAATCTTGGCGAAGCATGGCGAATGGCGAAAGCGAATGTACCCAACTCTCCCATACTGGGATTGATGGGTGCGCTCCCTGCGGCGTTTGGAAACCTCACCCCCAGCTTCCAGCCATTTGACCTATGTGTAGGCGTGATTTGTGGTGTGGGGCTGCGGTTGGCGGTGTATCTCAAAGGGAAGAACGCGAAAAAGTACCGTCACAACCAGGAGTATGGTTCTGCCCGGTGGGGCAATGCCCAGGACATTGCCCCATTCATGGCACCAAGGTTTGAGGATAACATTATCCTGACGCAGACAGAGCGGCTGATGATGTCCAATCGTCCGGCTAACCCCAAGAATGCCCGGAATAAGAATGTGCTGATTGTGGGCGGTTCCGGTTCCGGCAAGACCCGGTTCTGGCTGAAACCGAACCTGCTCCAATGCCACAGCTCCTATGTTGTCACTGACCCGAAAGGCTCCATTGTGGTGGAGTGCGGAAATGCACTTCTGAAAAAGGGGTATCGAATCAAGATATTCAATACCATCAATTTCAAGAAGAGTATGCACTACAACCCATTCGCCTATATCCACAGTGAGAAAGACATTCTGAAGCTCGTCACCACGCTGATTGCCAATACCAAGGGGGAAGGCAAAGGCGGCGACGAGTTCTGGGAGAAGTCCGAAAAGCTGCTATATACGGCGTTGATAGCCTACATCCATTACGAAGCCCCCAAGTCAGAGCAGAACTTTGCTTCCCTGTTGGAGCTTCTGAATGCGATGGAGGTCAGAGAGGACGATGAGGAATTTCAGAATCCCGTTGATCTGATGTTCGAGGATTTGAACCGGAAAAAGCCAAACACTTTTGCGTATCGGCAATATAGGCTTTACAAACTGGCTGCGGGAAAAACTGCGAAATCCATCCTGATTTCCTGCGGTGCACGGCTGGCCCCCTTTGATATTGCAGAGCTGCGGGAGATTACGGCCTATGATGAACTGGAACTGGATACCCTCGGAGACCGCAAAACAGCACTGTTTCTCATCATGTCCGATACAGACGCCACCTTTAATTTCCTGATCTCCATGATCTACACCCAGCTATTCAATCTGCTCTGCGAGAAAGCAGATGATGTATATGGAGGCCGCCTGCCGGTGCATGTGCGGTGCCTGATCGACGAAGCAGCGAATATCGGTCAGATTCCCAATCTGGAAAAGCTGGTAGCAACCATCCGCAGCCGTGAAATCTCAGCCTGCCTTGTTCTCCAGGCACGAAGCCAGCTGAAAGCCATTTACAAGGACAACGCAGACACGATTATCGGCAACATGGACTCTCAGATTTTCCTCGGTGGTTCAGAGCCGACTACGCTAAAGGAACTCAATGCGGCACTTGGAAAAGAAACAATCGACAGCTTCAACACATCGGATACACGTGGCAATAGCCCTTCCTATGGCACCAACTTCCAGAAGCTGGGGCATGAACTCATGTCACAGGATGAGCTGGCAGTCCTGGATGGTGGTAAATGTATCTTACAGCTGCGCGGTGTCCGACCCTTTCTTTCCGACAAGTACGATCTGACGCAGCATCCCAACTTCAAGCTGACAGCAGACTATGACGAGAAAAACACATTCGATATCGGCAAGTTCCTCGATCACAAAGCCAAGCTGCACCGGCAGGACAGTTTTATGGTTGTGAACGCCGATGAATTAGGAGGATAAGCTACTGGAAAACACAAATACGCAATCCCCCAAGCGGGAAGAAGTAACCATCAAATTCGGGAAAGGACTTATCGGTCAGCACTTCAAATCCAAAACCGGTAAGGACATGGTACAGGTGAAGATTCCCAACCGTGATCCCAGCGACAAAACTCCCTGGGAATCCTTTGCCGTCCCAGCCAACTTTGTCCATGAAAACAAGTTCTCCAACGGCTTGTGGATGAAGCTCCCGGCTGATGGCACCACCAAAGTGTCCCGCTCCATGCCCCACGGGAAGGACGATATGGGACGCACCATTTGGCAGAATGAATCCAGGACTGTCTCCAACACACAGCTCAAAGCAATGGTGGAGGCATACAAAGAAAGACCCAGAGATTCCATGCTCGGTAATCTCGCAGCGAAGAAGAGTGAAAACAGGGCCTCTGCGCCCCGCTCTGCTCCCAAACCCAGCCGCGATAACGCTCGTTAATCCATGATTTTTGCCGCCTGAAACAGGGCGGCTTTTTTCATGCCCCGGCTGGGCAGCAGTGTCAGCAGACCATCTCACTGCGGTTAGCAGATATCAAATCAGGTTCTCAGGACATTACGCAGACTGGGGCATGACACACTATTTTTCGCCTAAATGGCAAGGAGATTACAATATGGCTTTTTTCAACAGTGCAATTACCGTTCTTCAGACCCTCGTTGTAGCGCTCGGCGCAGGCCTCGGCATCTGGGGTGCCATTAACCTGCTGGAAGGCTACGGCAACGACAATCCCGGCGCAAAGAGCCAGGGCATGAAGCAGCTTATGGCTGGCGGCGGTGTCGCTCTCATCGGCACCACCCTGGTCCCTCTGCTGTCCGGTCTGTTCGGCTAATTCCGGGAGAGACTGCAAATGAAGTGGGATTTGTACGGTACAGATCGTAAGGACATCATACTTGCTGATCTGGGACCCAAGAACCTTGAATGTGACTTACGCCGATATCAGGAATACTTGGGAGATGACTTTGGTGTTTCCGAGCTGCTGATGCTCATAGACATTAAAGCAAAGGCGGCGATTGCAGAGGCAATCAACGATGCTCCCGAGTTCCTGATTCACCAGCTTTGCAGTGCATTGGATGCTCGTGGCTACGGCTTGGGAGACACTTCTTGCGCCATCGATCATGTGGCTGAAGCTATCGAGAATTTAGCCGCCGACTGATCGCTTACAACTGAATATGTTTTTATATTAACTGCACCAGTTATTCAACCGACCGCAATTGCTGTCGGTCTTTTTTTCTGCCCAGAAGCAGGTGTGAAAGCTATCTGGCAGACCCATTCCTTTCACCAACACACCATCCCCATTGGGATAATCAGGAGGAAAACTATGGCATTTTTCAACTCTGCAATCACCGTTCTTCAGACTCTGGTCATCGCTCTCGGCGCAGGTCTTGGCATCTGGGGTGCCATCAACCTGCTGGAGGGCTATGGCAACGACAACCCCGGCGCAAAGAGCCAGGGCATGAAGCAGCTCATGGCTGACGGCGGCGTGGCCCTCATCGGCACCACTCTGGTTCCTCTGCTCTCCGGTCTCTTCGGCTAATCGGGAGGTAACACTTGGACAGCATACTCGAACAGATTACAGACTGGCTGAAAGAAATGCTGGTCAGTGGAATCATGCAAAATCTGTCCGGGATGTTTGATTCTGTGAATCAGCGAGTTGGAGACATTGCAACGCAGGTCGGAACAACCCCGGCAGCTTTTTCGCCGGGGATTTTCGGCATGATCCGAAATGTCTCCGAATCGGTCATCGTCCCGATTGCAGGTATGATTCTCACCTTCATTGCCTGTTATGAATTGATCCAGATGATCATTGACCACAACAATCTGGCGAATTTTGAAACCTGGACCTTCTTCAAATGGGTTTTCAAAACCTTTCTGGCCGTCACCATCATCACAAACTGCTTCAACATCACCATGGCTGTCTTCGATGTGTCGCAACAGGTCATTGCCGGTGCGGGAGGTATCATTGCAGGTTCGACTGCAATCGATTCTGCCGCGCTGGACAGTATGCAGGCGACTGTTGAAGCCATGGACTTGGGGCCGATGCTGGGACTGTATTTGCAGTCCTTCATCGTCCAGACCACCATGTGGGTGCTTGGCATTCTGATCTTTGTCATCGTCTATGGCCGTATGATTGAAATCTACCTCATGGTCAGCCTTGCCCCCATCCCGTTCTCCACCTTTGGCAACCGGGAGCAGTCGCAGATCGGACAGAACTATCTGCGCTCCCTGTTTGCCATCGGCTTCCAGGGATTCCTCATCCTTGTCTGTGTTGGCATCTATGCCGTTCTCATTCAGAGTGTCGCTTTCTCCCAGGACATTATCGCTTCCCTGTGGGGTGTTGTGGGATACACGGTGCTGCTGTGTTTCACTCTGTTCAAGACCGGCGGACTTGCCAAATCCGTACTCAATGCACATTAAGGAGGCAAAATGGCAGCTTATATTTCCGTGCCCCGTGACCTGACACGGGTGAAATCCAAAATCCTTTTCAATTTAACGAAGCGGCAGCTGATTTGTTTCTCTGTTGCTGCCATCGTCGGTGTTCCGGTTTTCTTCCTTTTGAAAAGAACCGGAAATGTCTCTCTGGCAACGCTGGGGATGATGCTGGTCATGCTGCCCATGTTCTTTCTCGGTATGTACGAGAAGGATGGACAGCCGCTGGAGAAGATTGCCCAGCACTTTATTCAGGCGAAAATCATCCGTCCCCAGGTGCGCCCCTACCGAACGAACAACTACTATGCAGCCCTGATTCGTCAGGACGAACTTGAGCAGGAGGTACAGCGAATTGTCCATTGATAAAAAGAAATCCAGAAAAGCAAAGGCAGCTTCTTCGGCTCCGGTTTCCACGAAAAAGCTGTCCAGAAGGCAGCAGAAGGAACTGCAAGCTGCGGTGAAGAAAGCCAAGCGGGACGATGGCGTTCCCCGGACGGCGCAGCAGTCTATTCCGTTTCAGAGGATGTTCCCGGACGGTATCTGCCGTGTCACAGATCGGTACTACACCAAGACGATCCAGTTCCAGGATATCAACTACCAGCTGGCTCAGCAGGAGGACAAGACTGCCATTTTTGAGGAATGGTGCTCCTTCCTGAATTTCTTCGATTCCAGCATCCATTTCGAGCTGTCCTTTATGAATATGTCCACCGATGCGGATGCTTTTGAAAAGAGCATCCGCATTCCTTATCAGAACGACGGTTTTGATGATGTCCGCGCCGAATACGGCATGATGCTCCGGCAGCAGCTTCAGAAGGGCAACAATGGTCTGACCAAGACGAAGTACCTGACATTCGGAATTGAAGCAGATTCCATGAAGCAGGCCAAGCCCCGCCTCGACCACATCGAAGTTGACCTGATGAACAACTTCCACCGGCTGGGTGTTGCTGCAAAGCTGCTGGACGGCAAGGAGCGGCTCCAGCTGATGCACAGTATGTTCCACATGGGTGACCAGGAGAAGTTCCGCTTCGACTGGAAGTGGCTTCCCAAGAGCGGTCTTTCTGTAAAGGACTACATTGCGCCTACCTCTTTTGCCTTCCCCGGCAGCAGGATCTTCCGCATGGGAAAGTTCTACGGAGCCATGAGCTATTTGCAGATCACCGCTTCCGATATCAGCGACCAGCTGCTGAAGGACTTCCTGGACATGGATTCCAGCGAGATCGTGACCATGCACATCCAGTCCGTCGATCAGAACAAGGCCATCAAGCAGATCAAGCACACCATCACGGAACTGGATCGGAGCAAAATTGAGGAGCAGAAAAAGGCTGTCCGCGCCGGTTATGATATGGACATCATTCCTTCCGACCTTGCCACCTACGGCAATGATGCCAAATCCCTGCTGAAAGAACTCCAGTCCCAGAACGAGCGTATGTTCCTTCTGACTTTCCTCGTCCTCAACACCGGCAGCACCAAGCAGGAGCTGGAAACCAATGTCTTTCAGGCCAACTCCATTGCACAGAAGCACAACTGCAATCTGCGGCGGCTGGACTACCAGCAGGAGCAGGGGCTGATGTCCTCTCTGCCGCTGGCCTATAACCAGATCGAGATTCAGCGGGGCATGACCACTTCCAGCACGGCAATTTTCGTTCCCTTCACCACCCAGGAGCTGTTTCAGGATGGAAAAGAAGCCCTGTACTATGGTCTGAACGCTCTTTCCAACAACCTGATCATGGTAGACCGGAAGAAGCTCAAGAACCCCAACGGTCTGATTCTCGGTACACCCGGTTCCGGCAAGTCCTTCTCCGCAAAGCGTGAAATCACCAACGCCTTCCTCACCACCAGTGACGATATCATTGTTTGCGACCCCGAAGCCGAATATGCCGCGCTGGTGACGCGGCTGAAAGGTCAGGTCATCAAGATCAGTCCCTCTTCCACCCAGTATATCAATCCCATGGACATCAACAGCAACTACTCCGAGGAGGACAATCCCATTGCCCTGAAATCCGATTTCATTCTGTCCCTGTGCGAACTGGTTGTGGGCGGCAAAGAAGGATTGCAGCCCGTGGAAAAGACGGTCATCGACCGCTGTGTCCACCAGATTTACCAGACCTACTTCGAGAACCCGGTTCCCGAACGGATGCCGATTCTGGAAGATCTCTACAATGCGCTGCTGAAACAGGAAGAGAAAGAGGCACGCCATGTGGCGACGGCGCTGGAAATCTATGTCAAAGGCTCTCTGAACCTGTTCAATCACAGAACCAATGTGGATGTGAACAATCGCTTTGTCTGCTACGACATCAAGGAGCTGGGCAAGCAGATGAAGAAGATCGGTATGCTGATTGTTCAGGATCAGGTTTGGGGCCGTGTAACTGCCAACCGTTCTGCCGGTAAGTGTACCCGGTATTATGTCGATGAGTTCCACCTGCTTCTGAAAGAGGAACAGACTGCGGCATATTCCGTGGAAATCTGGAAGCGTTTCCGGAAATGGGGCGGCTGCCCAACCGGTATCACCCAGAATGTGAAAGACCTGCTGACCAGCCGCGAAGTTGAGAATATCTTCGAGAACTCTGACTTCATTATCATGCTGAACCAGGCAGCGGGCGACCGGCAGATTCTCGCCAATACCCTGAACATTTCTCCCCACCAGCTGTCCTATGTCACCCATTCTGGTGAAGGCGAAGGACTGCTGTTCTATGGCAATGTCATTCTTCCGTTTGTCGATCACTTCCCCACAAATCTGGAGCTGTATCGCATCATGACCACCAAGCTGTCTGAGGTCACGCCGGAAAAGGAGGCGTAAATGGCCAGCAAGAAGCCTCGCCTCCAGTTCACGGAGGATTCTGGCAGTGCGGCTGATTCCAAGATGCGTAAACCGGCGCAGCCGAAACTCCTGACAGATGAGCAGAAAGCCAAAGCCCGGAAAGAGCAGCTTCGGTTCGGAAAAAAGGAAAATGCTGTCCCCATTGACCTGAATACCCGCTGCTCATCTATCAGAAGGGGTGTAGTGAAACACGACATCCTCCCGTCAAGAGCAACATCGGTGCTTACGAACCGTGAGGTTACGGAGGCAAATCAGGACGAGAATGTTGGTACACAAGCCCTTCAGGAGGGAGTTGCCACGGCTGAGAGCAGCATCCGGGAAATCGGCAATGCCCGATACGGTCATAAGCTCAAGCAGGCAGAAAAAACCGGGAAGCTGGAAAAGAAAGCGGATAAGGCAAATCTTGAGACCCGATATCGGGAGGCGATGGAAAAGGCCGATGCTGCCACATCCAATCCCATCTCCCGGTGGCAGCAGAGGCGGAAAATTCGCAAGGAATACTACGAAGCCAAGAATGCTGCCCAGAATGCAGCCAGCACCGCGAAAACTGCCAGGTCTGTGACAGAGCGTCTGAAAGATGGCTTTGATGCGATTCGGACAGCACTTTCCAGCAGCACCGGGATGCGTTCTGTGCTTGCCGCGGCGATGGCTTTCCTGCTGATTGTGGCACCGTTCCAATCCTGTTCCGTGATTACCGGTGGCGTGCTTACTACGGTGACAGCCACCTCGTGGCCTGCTGATGATATCCAGATCACCCGCGCGGATGCCTACTACACGAAACTCGAAGCCCAGCTTCAAAAGAAAATCAATACGGTAGAATCCAGGCATCCCGGCTGTGAGGAATATCACTACAATCTGTCGGAGATTGGTCACGATCCCACCATGCTCATCAGCTATCTGTGCGCCAAATATCAGGACTTCACTTTCAACCAGGTGAAGTCGGAACTGGAAGCCATTTTCAACCTGCAATACCATCTTTCTGAAGAAATCCGAACAGAGGCCCGTGTTACTACCCGGACGGTTCAGGTTGGCGACTATATCGGTCAGGTGGTCACAAGTGCCTATTGCAGCTGTCCCATCTGCTGTGGTATATGGTCTGGCGGTCCAACCGCCTCCGGTGTCTATCCGCGAGCAAACCATACCATTGCCGTAGACGCGAACAATCCCCGTTTGCCCATGGGTACGGAGATCATCATGAATGGCACGCTCTACAAGGTGGAGGATACCGGTAACTTCGCACGATACGGTGTGGACTTCGATGTGTACTATGACAGCCATCAGGCCGCTCTGAATCACGGGCACCAGACATGGGATGCCTACTATGCAGGCGGTAATGGCGGCTCCATTACCATCACCGAGGAAGAATCCGTGGACATCTGTTATGTCACGCTCACAACCTCCGATTTTGAGAGTATCCTGCTCAGCCGACTCAATGCCGATCAGCGTGAGATGTATGACATCTACCAGATCACCAAGGGCAATCGCGTCATGTTCGGTTCTCCTGTTGACCTGAATTGGCACAACAGCATTCTGTATGGTTATGGCTATCAGTGCTCCGGGGATATGGTGATTGAGAACAGCCAGATGGAAGTTCTTGTTCCCAGTGGCACACCGGTGCTCTCTGTTATGGATGGTCAAGTGGTGAGAATTGCCAGCGGTGTGATTACCCTCAAGAACGAAAAGGGATACACCGTGAAAATCGGTGGCTGCACCAATTTCACCGTTCCCGTTGGCACCGAAGTCGCAAAGGGACAGCCCATCGCACAGATTGGCAGTGCCGGCAAAATGACACTTTCTTTCAGCTATCGGAATAACAGCTTTAATCCCTACTTCTATCTGAATGTCGGAAGTATTATGGATTCCGTAGAGGTTGAGGCCACCGGAAAAGCTGCTCAGCTGATTGCCAAGGCAGAACAATATCTGGGTACGCCCTATGTTTGGGGAGGATACAGCCCCAGCGGTTTTGACTGTTCCGGCTTTGTGTCCTATGTGGTCAACAACTGCGGCGCTGGTTTCAACTTTGGACGACTAACCGCAGAAAGCTGGCGACAGCAGTGCAGCACCATATCCGCATCCCAAGCGCGACCCGGCGACCTGATCTTTTTCCAGGGAACCTACAATACCAGCGGAGCCTCCCATGTCGGCATCTATCTGGGAGATGGGAAAATGATCCATTGCGGCAACCCCGTGAAAATCAGCAGCATCAACACGGCCTACTGGCAGCAGCATTTCTACTGTTATGGCAGAATCCCCGGCATGTAGTCGGGGATTCTCAACTATGTAAAGGAGATTTGAAATGAGTATTAAACTGGACAAGCTCGGTGCAGATCGTGACCGCGCTCTGCGCAAGCGCAATGAGTGGGATGCCAAGTACAAAGAACTGGATCGGCTGTACAAGGAGCGAGAGAACACCGAAATCCACGATATCGTACACGCCGCCAATCTGACCCCTGACCAGCTGGCGCAGCTGCTTCAGTCCCTCGGGCATGGCCTGCCTGCCGGCGAGATTCCCGAAGAAATCATCAAACCCGCAACTGAAAACACAAATACCACTTCTATGGAGGAAATCGAAGATGAAGCGTAAACTCTTTTCCCTGTTTCTGACTGCACTGCTCTGCATGAGTCTGATTGCAGTCCCGGTATCTGCCCAGTCCAATGAGAATGAAGAACCCCTGCCCCCGCTGACACCGGAGGGCAACATGAATCTGGTGGACGACATGGTCACTGTGTCCGGCAAGCAGTTTATCACGGTGACGACCAGGGACGGCAACTATTTCTACATCATCATCGACCGGGATGACAACGGAAATCAGACCGTCCATTTTCTGAATCAGGTGGATGAAGCAGACCTGCTTGCTCTGCTGGATGAGGATGAACTGAAGGACTATACCGAATCCCAGAAGCCCACAGAACCGACTCCCACCGAACCGGTGCAGACGCACCCTACCGAGCCTCCTGTGGTGACAGAAGAGAAAGGAAACGGCAACTTCGCCGCACTCTTGCCGGTTGTCCTCCTTGCCGCAGTTGGCATTGGCGGCTTTCTCATGCTGAGCAGCTCCAAGAAAAAGTCCCAGCAGGTAAAGCCTGATCCTGATGCGGACTACCAGGAAGATGACGACTTTGAGCTGCCAGAGGACAGCTACGACGAAGAATAATCCAACCTGTGCGGGCAGACCATCTGCCCGCACTTTGTACATACCATCAAAAGGAGGAAACGCCAATGTATCATTTGGTAGTCACCGAAAAGCCATCTGTTGCTCAGTCGATTGCCGCCGTGATCAGTGCCACTCAGCGAAAGGACGGATATCTGGAAGGCAACGGATACCTCGTCAGCTGGTGCATCGGTCATCTGGTAGAGCTGGCAGCTCCGAGTGCATACGGCAGCTATGAGAAATGGAGAAAGGAGGATTTACCCATACTGCCGGACAAGTGGCAGTATCAGATTTCATCCCGGACGAAGAAGCAGTTTGAGGTGCTGCGCAGCCTCATGCTCCGTCCTGATGTTGACCGGCTGATATGCGCCACCGATGCCGGTCGTGAAGGCGAACTGATATTCAGGCTTACCTATCATCAGAGCGGGTGCAGCAAACCTTTTGACCGCCTCTGGATTTCCAGCATGGAGGATTCCGCTATTCGCGAGGGATTCCAGAACCTGAAACCGTCTGCCCAATATGATTCCCTCTATGATACCGCCCTGTGCCGGGAGCGTGCCGATTGGTTAATCGGCATCAACGCTACCCGGCTTTTCTCATGCCTGTATGGTCAGCCACTTTCTATCGGCAGAGTCATGACACCAACATTGGGCATGACCGTCCAGCGTGAGGCCGCGATTGCTGCGTTTGTGTCGGAGCCTTTCTACACAGTCCTGCTCTGTGTCAATGGCATGGAGATGGAAAGCAAGCGGTTTCCTGACCGGGACAGCACAGCCAGTCTTCTGGAAGCCTGCAAGAAAGAAGAGTATGTATTGATTCAGTCCATCGAACAGAAAGAGCGTACAGAGAAAGCCCCTGCACTCTATGACCTGACGACACTTCAGCGGGATGCGAACCGCATTCTCGGTTTTACAGCCCAGCAAACCCTCGACTACACCCAGTCCCTATATGAAAAGAAGCTGGTCACCTATCCCCGGACGGACAGCCGCTATCTGACCGAAGATGCTGCGCCGGTTTTGGAGCAGCTGGTTCCTGCTGTTACTGCGCTTTTCCATGTGAGCGGTGAAGTGGTTTTGAACGGCGAGCAGGTCATCAACAGCAAAAAGGTATCCGATCACCATGCCCTCATTCCCACCAAATCGGTTTCCAGTGTAAATCTCGAAATCCTGTCCAAGGGAGAACAGGAGATTCTGCGGCTGATTTCCATTCGGCTTTTGGCAGCTGTTGGGGAGCCGTACCGATTTATTGAGACTACCGTGACCGCCGAGTGTGCAGGTGAGGTTTTCACCTCCAAAGGCAAGGTGGTCGTCAGTGAGGGCTGGAAAGGCATCGTGAATCAGTTCTTCCCAGAGAAGACCACCCCGGAGAGAACGATTCCCGACACGGTCACGGATGCAGTTGTTCCCGTCACGAGTGCCCAAATCAAGGAAGGAAAAACCACGCCGCCAAAGCATTTCACAGAGGATTTACTGCTGCAAGCCATGGAGACCGCTTGCGCCGATGAATTCCCCGAAGATGCGGAGCGCAAAGGCATCGGGACTCCGGCAACCAGGGCGGCGACCATCGAAAAGCTCGTCCAGAAGGGATATCTGGAGCGCAAGGGTAAAGGCAAGATGAAGCATCTGATCCCGACACAAATTGGGCAGGCGCTGATCACCGTAGCCCCGGAACAGATTCAATCCCCCTCTATGACCGCTGACTGGGAAGAAAAGCTGTCCCAGATCGAGCATGGACAGTATACGCCGGAGCAGTTCATGGCGGAAATCATCCACATGATTACCGATCTGGTAAACACCTATGAAATTGTAGAAGGAGCAGAAGCACTTATGAGACGCAATCAGAATATTGGAATCTGTCCCCACTGCGGAAGTGAAGTAGTCGCGCGGGAAAAAGGCTGGATGTGCCGGAATCGGGAATGCCGGTTCGTTCTTTGGAAGAACAGCGCTTATTTCAAAAAGATCGGCAAACCTATGACCGAGCACATGGCCGCTCGCCTGATCCGGGAAAAGCGGCTGCGCCTCAAAGACTGTCAGAGCCAGCGCACCGGCAGGGTCTTTACTGCCGATGTGCTTATGCGTATTGAGGAAGACGGCAGTCCCACCTTCACCATGACCTTTCCCAATGGAGGTGCTAAAAAATGAGAGCGAATCTATCGCATGTATACCAGGAACAGGCAGAGCGTTTCTTTGGCAGTCAGGTGGATTCCTATGCGATAATGCAGCTGGATTCCAGCAAGGTCACGCCTTTTGAACCGTTTTCCTCTCTGCGTCTGCTGGAAAAGTATGGCTTGAAGCCCAATGCGGAGCACTACAACATCGTCTACACCGATGCACTGCCGGAATATCAAAACATCCATGTGTTTCTGGAGAGTACCTATTCCAGATTCAACATGGATCGCCCGGAGGATTTCAAAGGGCACAGTCTATCGGTCAGTGATATCGTAGCCATCCGTCAGGCGGGTGTGGTAAGCTGTTACTATTGTGACTCTGTCGGGTTCCAGAAGCTGGACATGGTGCTGGAACCTCAGAACTACCTGAAAGCAGCGGAGATGTCCATGGAGGACGACTACAGCATGCTGGATGGCGTGATAAACAACGGGGAAGCACCACAGCTGGAAGATACGCCGTCTATGCTGGGGCAGCTCAAAGAGAAAGCCGAAGCCTGCAAGGATACCCCCTCCCCGAAGAAACCCAAGAGTAAGGAGCGCTGAGCATTATGACTTTCAGCCGGGATGAAGAAGTCCTGATGATGCTTTATAGTCCCGGCAGTAAGTCGGGACTGGTAAAAGCCCTCAGGAAAATGTCTGCGGATTTAGATTTGGATGACCCGGAAGACAATCAGCTTTATCAGCTTACCCAATCGGTACTGGTCAAACTGGAGCAGATGAACGCTGTGGAGTTTCGCCAGCTTGACCTGTACCGCAATCTATAGAAATGGAGGAACACATGGTAGATAAACTGAAATCCCTTGTCCAAATGTCCGAGTTCATTGCCTCGAACAGCACCCAGACCTATGAAAACTGGACGCACTTTCTGCAATTCTCAGGGCGTTTTTACAAGTACACCTACGATGAGCAAATCAGCATCTACTTTCAGCGACCGGAAGCCACCGCCGTCGCCAGCTATGAAATCTGGAATCAGCAGATGCGCCGGTATATCAAGCGTGGCTCTGTAGGCATCGCAGTTGTTGACAACAGCGGAGATGGCACACGCCTTCGCTATCTGTTTGATATTGCAGATACCGGAACGAGGCAAAACTCCAGAACACCAAACATCTGGAAAATGAACCGGGAGCATGAGCAAGCTGTTGCACAGGACTTGGAGCGGCGGTATGGTATCCCCAACGACATCGGTTCGCTGGAAAACCACCTCGAACTGCTTGCCATGCAAAAGGCAACTGAGTATTGGGAGGAACATGGCAATCAGATTGCCCGTATCCTTGATGATAGTGCGCTGGCAGTGTATGATGAAGGTGCGCTGGGGTACAACTTCCGAAAAGCCCTATCTAACAGCATCCTCTATCAGCTGATCAGCCGCTGCCTTGGCAACCCGGATGATTACTTCGGATTTGAGGACTTCTCGGATGTGTTTGATTTCAACACCCCACAAACAGCCGCAGCGCTGGGCACCGCAGTCAACACAATTTCTTCTGAGATACTTCGTCAAATCGAAATCACCGTCAGAAGCTACAATCGGAATCAAGAAAGGAGTCAAAACAATGAAGCCGCAACTGACCTATATCCGCAACGGGGATTATCTGATCCCGACCCTCACGCTGGAGAGCACCGAACAGAGACCTCTGAACAAGTACGGACGGATGCGCCGGACATTCCTGAAGGAACACAGACCGATTCAGTACAGCATCCTGGCAATGACCCAGAAATTGTTCCCGCACTTGTGGGAGATTCAGGAGACAGCAGAGCGCAGACTGAACCAGATGATGGAGGAACTGCTGGCACAGAACCCGGCCCCGGACAAAGCGACCGACCCGATGGCGTGGGTACAGCACATGAACAGCCTGAAAGCACAGGCAGAGGAGACGATCTTCGCGGAGCTGATCTACAGCTAATTATCGAGGAGCCACCCATTGAGGGCGAACAGGTTTCCTTCTTCGCAAGTGAATATGAGCAGATACAGTCGATTGAAGTAGCAGAGCGTGATGTGAAAGCACCCTCTGCTATTTCTATTTCTCAGGATGTGATCGACTCCTTCCTCCGCAGCGGCGGCAACTCCAACGATCACAGAATGCTGATTGTCGCTGAGTTCATGAAGCAGAAGTCGATTCCTGAAATCGCCGCAATTCTTCAGAATATCTTTGTGGGTGGTCACGGTCTTAAATTCGGCTCTACTGACCATGCCGCTTGGTATCACCCGGACGGGATTCACCTGACTTGTGGCAGAAGCGCCCGTGACTCTCGCCGTGCCCAGGTGATTTCCTGGGAGGATGCCGCTCAGAGAATCGGTCGGCTGCTGGAAGACGGGCACTTTGCAACCAACATTGAGCTTGCCGAAGCAGCCACCCATGAGCGGGAACTGCTTGCCCAGAAGCTGATCTACGCCAGCCGCGATGCAATCGGAGAATATTTCCCCACCGTTCGTAATACAGGTCACATTTTCCCCGAACAGCTGGAACAGGTTACCGCCTTACTGTCCTCCCCGGATTCTCTGGCGACTATCACAGAAGAATTTTCCACTTTCTATTCTGCTTACAAGTCCGGGGAACCAGTCAGTCGATTCCGCATAACCAGCATCGATGAGATTGCTGCTGGTTTGATTGATCTGACTTTGCCTCGCAGAGAGTATTCCTCCGATTGGTCTGAGGTGCCTGAGCTGTCTGGTTTCATCACAGAAGATGAAATCAACGCACTGATTGCTTCCGGTCCTCTCATGGCGGGTGGAAAGCAACGGGTCTTTGACTATTTCTCCCAGAACCATTCCCAAAAGGAAGAAATCACCTTCCTGAAGAATGAATACGGAATCAGCGGAAAGAGCAATGCGCTTCCCGGCAGTTTCCAAAGCGATGTCATGTTTGAAGGAAAAGGCATGACCCTGAAAAAGCCCGGTTGTGCCCAGGTTGAAATGCGGTGGAATCAGATTGATGATCGAATCCGCAATCTGGTTCGCAAGGACGGCTATCTTACGGTAGAGGAAGCGGAGGAACGGCGAGCACGGCACAGCTCCGAAGAAGAGCTGCTCGCAGAAGTTTCTGATCTCCATGAAGATGAGCAATCCACGCCCGAGGCCGCACCGATGGATGCCGAAGAAGCTGGGGCTTCCCCGACACCGGAAGCCCCGGAACCTGAAGCACCGCTGGCAGAAGAATCTGAGGTTGCGGTAGAATCTGCCCCTGAAAACAGTCCCCAGCTTGCTATCCTGAGTGCTGCGCAGGAAGCAGAGTACCGCGCCATTCGGGAGCAGTACGACTCCACCATCCTGGTCGGCTTTGAACAAAACGGTTACTTTGAGTTCTACGGCGACGATGTTCAGAAAGTCAGCGATGCGTTAGGCTCCCACATCCTCACGAAGTCCGTTGAAAGCGGGGACTCCATTCCTGTGACTGGGTTCCCGGCAGAAAGCTGGGTGGCAAAGGGAAAGAAAATATGGAGTCACGGCAACAGCCTTGTCCTGATGGGTGCAAATGAGGATGGTTCCCACTACCGTTTCCACGAGTACAAGGGCAGCGAGTATCTTCCCATTGGGCAGAAGCTGGAAATTGACAACCGGCAGTTCATCATTGATTCTGTAGACTACCGCACCGGGAAAGTCACCTTGCAGGATGATTCTTTCCGCGCTGGAACCGGCTTTCCTATCTTCCGTGTGGAGCCTACTGATTTTGTTCGTTCCTATCTGGAGGACTGGCTGGACAATCATCCTGCGTACAACATCGAGACCGTCGAAACCATCCCGGCTGAGGAAAACCATCTGCCCTTCGATGTGGTCATCCAGACATTGAAAACCCCGTCCAGAGCGGTCGAACCAGAACTCCCTCCCAAGCCAGTAGGCCCGGCTGCCAACTACCACATTACCGATGACAACCTCGGCGTGGGCGGCGCGAAGCAGAAATTCGCAAGGAACTATGCAGCAATCTGTTTGCTCCACGAACTGGAAAGAAGCGGTGCTCAGGCTGATCCTGACCAGCAGGAAGTGCTGGGGCAGTATGTTGGCTGGGGCGGTCTTGCCGATGCCTTTGACGACACCAAGCCGGAATGGGCCTTTGAATACGCACAGTTGAAAGCGGAACTCACCGATGAGGAATACAAGGCGGCAAGGGCTTCCACGCTGAATGCCCATTACACCAGCCCTACCATCATCCGTGCTATGTACCAGGCCATTGAAAACATGGGCTTTCAGACCGGCAACATTCTGGAGCCTGCAATGGGCGTGGGCAACTTCTTCGGAATGCTGCCCGAGGGAATGCAGTACAGCCGCCTCTATGGTGTCGAGTTGGACAGCCTCTCCGGTCGGATCGCCAAGCAGCTGTATCCCAATGCACACATCACCATCTCCGGCTTCGAGCAGACCAGCGAGAAAGATTTCTATGACCTGGCAATCAGCAATGTCCCCTTTGGACAGTATCGTGTGAATGACCCGGCTTTCAATAAGCTGGGTTTTTCTATCCACAACTACTTCTTTGCAAAGGGCTTGGAGCAGCTGCGTCCCGGCGGTATTATGGCTTTCATTACCAGCCGCTATACAATGGATTCCAAGGACAGCTCTGTCCGAAAGTATATTGCAGAGCGGGCTGAGCTGCTGGGCGCTATCCGGCTTCCCAACAATGCCTTCAAAGCCAACGCCGGTGCAGAAGTGGTATCCGATATTCTGTTCTTTCAGAAGCGGGACAGGCCCATTGTCAATGAACCGGAGTGGGTTACCCTTGGGGAAAATAAGGACGGGTTTGCCATCAATCGGTATTTCCTCGACAATCCGCACATGGTTCTGGGTGGCGAAACCACGCAAAGCACCCGATTCGGCTTGGACTATACCGTAATCCCCAACGAAGAGATCCCCCTTGCTTCGTTGTTGAACGATGCCATCCAGCACATCCACGGGAGCTATCAGGAAGCGGAACTGCCCGACCTTGGTGAAGGAGAGGAAATCCGAGAGACCATTCCCGCCGATCCCAGCGTCAAAAACTTCTCCTACGCCCTGGTGGATGGAGAAGTTTACTATCGGGAAAACAGCGTGATGGTCAAGCCCCAGATCAAAGCCGCTGCGAAGGATCGGATTCGCGGAATGATCGGTCTGCGGGATTGTGTCCGGGAGCTGATTGACCTCCAGATGGATGCACTGACACCTGACCATGAAATCACCACAAAACAGGCAGAGCTGGATAAGCTGTATGATTCTTTCTCTGCAAAGTACGGACAGATCAACTCCAAAGGAAACCGGCTGGCGTTCTCGGATGACAGTTCCTACTATCTGCTGTGCAGTCTGGAAGTCTTGGATGAAGACAACAAATTTCTGCGGAAAGCGGATATGTTCACCAAACGCACCATTCGCCAGGCCAGAGCCGTTACCTCGGTGGATACTGCCTCGGAAGCACTCGCCGTTTCTATTGCAGAGCACGCCTGCGTCGATATGGCGTACATGTCCCAGTTGTCCGGGAAATCCGTTGAGGAACTTGCAGATGAGCTTCGTGGCGTGATCTTCCAGCTTCCCAACGCTCTGGATGAGAATGGTTCCCCCAGCTATGTGACGGCGGACGAATACCTCTCCGGCAATGTACGGCAGAAGCTAGCCATTGCTCGCCGCGCTGCGGAGGAATCCGAAGTGTTCCGGGACAATGTGGAGGCTCTGGAAAAGGCACAGCCCAAAGATCTGGATGCCTCCGAAATTGATGTACGCCTCGGTGCAACCTGGATTGACAAAAAGTATATTCAGGAGTTCATGGAAGATCTGCTCCGGCCTCCGTTCTATCTCCGGCGTTCCATTGTCGTGAATTACTCTCCCTACACAGCGGAGTGGAGTATTACCGGCAAGAAGAATGTCGGCTACCGGGATGTGAATGCGTGCACCACCTACGGCACATCCAGAATCAATGCCTATCAGATTTTGCAGGATTCTCTGAACCTGCGGGATTCCCGTGTGTATGATGTTGTCACAGAACCCGATGGCAAGGAGCGGCGTGTGCTGAACCAGAAGGAAACCACACTGGCACAACAAAAGCAGCAGGCGATCAAAGATGCGTTTCGGGACTGGATTTGGAAAGACCCGGAGCGACGGCAGACGCTGGTGGAGCTATACAACGAGAAATTCAACTCCACCCGCCCTCGGGAGTACGATGGTTCTCACATCAGCTTTAGCGGCATGAGCCCTGAGATTTCTCTGCGGGAGCATCAGAAGAATGCCATCGCCCACATCCTGTATGGCGGCAATACGCTTCTGGCACATGAGGTAGGCAGCGGCAAGACCTTTGAGATGGTAGCGGCTGCCATGGAGAGCAAGCGTCTGGGGCTGTGCAGCAAGTCCATGATTGTTGTGCCAAACCACTTAATTGAGCAGTGGGCCGGTGAGTTTCTCCGGCTTTATCCCTCTGCAAACCTCCTGGTCGCGCGAAGAAAGGACTTTGAACCAGCACATCGTAAGACATTCTGCTCGAAGATCGCTACCGGCGACTACGATGCGGTGATCATCGGTCACTCTCAGTTTGAGAAGATTCCCATGTCCTTTGAACGGCAGCAGGCATCCATTGAGAAGCAGATTGCGGAAGTGGAAGAAGGCATTGAGGAACTGCGTGCCAGCGGTGCCGAGCGATTTACTGTCAAATCCATGGAACGAACGAAACGCGGACTGAAATCCCGGTTGGAAAAACTCCTCTCCAGCACGAAGAAGGATGATGTTGTAACCTTTGAGCAGCTCGGCGTGGATCGTCTGTTCGTGGACGAGGCGCATTCGTACAAAAACCTCTTTTTGTATACAAAAATGCAGAATGTGGCGGGTATTTCCACTACAGATGCCCAAAAATCTTCGGATATGTATATGAAGTGCCAGTATCTGGATGAGAAAACCGGCGGGCGCGGCGTGATCTTCGCAACAGGAACTCCCATCAGCAACTCAATGACAGAGTTGTATACCATGATGCGGTATCTGCAAAGCGATACCCTCCGGGAAAAGGGCTGGAGCCATTTTGACTGTTGGGCTGCACACTTTGGCGAAACCAAAACCGTCATTGAGCTGGCTCCCGAGGGCACAGGCTACCGGGCAAGAACCCGGTTTGCCAAGTTCTACAATCTGCCGGAGCTGATTAACATCTGGAAAGAGGCGGCGGATGTGAAAACTGCGGATCAGCTGCACCTGCCTCGCCCGGATGCCGTATACCACAACGAGGTAGCGAAGCCCACCCCGGAACAGCAGGAGCTGGTATCCGAGCTTTCTGATCGCGCGGCAAAGGTTCACAGCGGCACTGTAGAGCCGAGGGAGGACAACATGCTCAAGATCACCTCGGATGGACGAAAGCTGGGGTTGGATCAGCGGATTATTAACCCCGATCTGCCGGATGAACAGGGAACGAAGATCAACATGTGTGTGGAGAATATTCTCCGCATCTGGCAGGATGGAGATGCTGAGAAGCTGACCCAGTTGGTGTTCTGTGATAGTGTAGCGATACGTTGCTACAAATAAACTTTAAGTGGGCGAAAGCCTGTAAGGAGGTAAAAGTAGCGGGGAAAACAGAGTTTTCCCTAACTGATATTCCGAAGAGTGGAATGATGGGGTAACGCCCTGAAACGCTCACCTAATACTACGTTGGAAGCAAAGGAGTGCAATATCCTGCGCTGACACAGCACGTTGAAGTCGGCTGAGAACCGTCCAAACAGAGCCGCAAGGCAGATGTGGAAAGCTGTCCAGAGGTGGATGGTGCGGTCTATAGGTCGGGGGTCTATAAAATGCCTATGACAAGAATGTGGCTGACAACCACTGACGAAAGTCCGAATGCACGGGTCAAGAAGAAAGAACGGTAGAAATGCCGTTGCCATGAAAATGGTGTATGTGGGGTAAAGTAAGGCGGTCGCAATGAAATTCCCTATAGCATTACAGGTGCTATCAAGCATACTGGCCAAAAGGATAGTCTAAGGGCATCATGTACAGATAGGAATATCGGAACGTAGAAAGTCCCGGATGTGGAGCGATTGCACGCTATGAAGCATGAAAAGGAAATCTGTGTCGTTAGAAATGAAGGTGCAGTATAACTTTTCTTAATCCGGGAGGAAGGTGCAGCCATGGTACCGTGTTCAGACAGCGATGACTGAATTTAGAAGCCGTGAAAAAAGTAAGCGGTGGAGGGACGGGCTGTAGTCAAGAGTAAATTGAAAATAGCATTATTAACAAACACGCATAGGTTCGAGTAGGACTAAGAAAGGTTAAGCCCACGAAAGTGAGTGATGACCGACTATGGCAACAAAGAAAAAGGCTTTGAAGAAATCGAAACTGCGCCATGCTGAATATTACGATTTCCAGGAAATTCAAGACAAGCTGTATGCTGAAAGTATGGATGGCAAGGTATTCACCAAACTGGTAGAAATAATCACCCTGCCAGAAAACATCAAATTGGCATACCGAAATATCAAGAAGAATAAAGGAAGTAAAACAGCAGGCACAGATGGCAAGGCCATACAGCACTTAGAAAAACTCTCTGAAGAAAAGCTCGTTGCGCTTGTGCAACGGAAATTCAGCTGGTATGTCCCCCAAAGTGTTCGCCGGGTAGAGATACCAAAGGACAACGGTAAGACAAGACCGTTGGGGATACCGACCATTATGGACAGACTTGTTCAGCAATGTGTTCTACAGGTTTTAGAGCCGATTTGTGAAGCAAAATTCCATGACCACAGCTACGGATTCAGACCAAACAGAAGCCAGCAGCACGCAATTTCTCAAGTCCATAAAAATATGCAGCTAAGTCATCTGCATTATGTAGTTGACATCGACATTAAGGGATTCTTCGATAACGTGAACCACGGCAAGCTGCTGAAACAACTGTGGACACTTGGAATACGTGACAAAAATCTGATTTCTATTATATCTGCAATGCTGAAAGCGGAAGTTGCGGGAATTGGGTTCCCAGAGAAAGGAACACCGCAGGGCGGTATCATCTCTCCGCTCCTGTCAAATATCGTACTGAATGAGCTGGATTGGTGGCTGGCAAGCCAATGGGAGAATATTCCAACGCAATATCCGTTCAAGCAAACACCTAACCGCAATGGCAGTCCCAATCATGGTAATAAGTTCGCTTCCCTCCGTAGAAGCGGATTGAAGGAAATAACCTGTGTACGATATGCAGACGATTTCAAAATATTTACCAGTAGCTATTCCAATGCGGTTAAGCTGTTCCATGCAACAAAGGACTGGCTGAAAGAGCGTCTTGGTCTGGATATAAGCCCGGAGAAATCCAAGGTAATCAACCTGAAAGAGGACTACTCCGAATTTCTGGGATTCAAGCTGAAAGTAATTCCCAGGGGCAAAACCAAACAGGGACAA
>OHGA01000109.1_pt1 | contig 26258 bp, 23 predicted proteins | sample 1567621 | NCBI WGS metagenome assembly OHGA01 (sample SAMEA3879607, study PRJEB24766) | human gut metagenome | biome: human-associated habitat; feature: feces | place: USA | collected 1985/1987
TCGGCCTTTTCCAGTGCCTTCTCGTAAAGCGGCATATTGTCGCAGTCGGGCAGCTTCTCATACAGCGCCTCCATTTGGGCGTCCAGCTCGTTCAGCTCCTTGATGTCTGCCAGAAGCGTTTCCTTCTCCGCTTCCGTCAGGGCGTTGGTGCTGCGGATAAACGCCGCCTCGTCAAAGTTTGTGAAGTCGTAGTCGTCAGGCAGGGCGTTGCAGATTTCGTCCAGCTTTTCCCACAGCGCTGCGTTTCTCTGGAAGATGGCGTCGCTCTTTTCCTCAATCGCCTCGATCTGCTCCCAGATGGCGTCCTCATTCTCGGTGGCAATTTTAGTAACAGGCTCCATTGGTGCGGATGTGGCGGCAAAGGCGGAGGTTGCTGTGCCGATGGCTGTTACCACCAACGCAAGTGCCAATACAAGGCTCCAAATCGTTTTCTTTTTCATGGTATTTTACTCTCCTTTTTTAATCGTTTTGGTTGGGCTTCAACCTTGATTGTAGTATACAGGAGAGCGCCAAATACTTCCCCCGCAAAAGTGCATGGAAAGTGTCACAAAAGTGCAACGAGACCAGCCCGGAAAATGAACGAAAGCCCGCTCCACGCCTCAAGGGCAGAAACGGGCGGACGTTCTTATTCTGATTTCACTTCGCGCATCAAGATGGACCTCATTCATATATTTCCCGGTCCGTTTGCAAAGGCAAGCCATTTTGCGCCGTAAAAATCAAAGTAGAAGCGCTGCCCCACCTCGTTTTCCACAAAGCGTCTTTTAATATGATACCAGCCGCGAAGCTCATCTCGCAGGGCGGCGTCCATGGAGATTGGCTCTACCCATACGCAGTCGTACCCGGTAAGCTCGTCCCTTCTCAACGGCATGGTTACTGCCGCGCCGGGTGTTGCAAAGGCCGGAGGCAGAACATACACTTCGGCTGCATCTGCCAGCGACAGACGCATCCCGCTTGCAAAGAGAAGCTCTCCTTCTATCGCATTCACCATTGCCCAGCCATATCGGCTTGAGAAGACGGGTGTATCATGAAAAGCCGGCAGAGCTTCCGGCGGAATCGGCTGAAGCATATCTGCCCGATGATATCGAGCTTCCGGAAGACCCAGAAGAAAGTCCACGCTCACGCCGTAAAGCTCGGACATCTGAATCAGGGATTCCACAGAAGGATTCTTCCTCTCGCCCTCCCACGCGCTCAATGTCGGCTGCGAAACACCAAGCATTTTGGCCGCCGCCGTTAGCGTAATCTTTTTCTGTTTTCTTGCCAATCTATATCGCCGAGCCGTAAAAATACCCCCTTCGGCATACCGCAAAGCTTCGCAGCGCGCATTGTCGGTTATTCTTTGTCCTTATTGACATTGACGGCAACTCCGTTGAATTCCAAATGATCTTCTACCGGAACGATTAACACCTTTTGACCGTCGATGACCTTCGCTTCCACAAGATGGCTGTATTCAGGGTCGATGGAAAGTGATACCTTCTCCGTTTTCAGCTCCACTTTCTTTGCATCAATCAGGTTGGCCGGATTGAGAACGGCGCCTACGCCGAACCGTTCCCCGCAGGCAGCTTGAAAAGCTTCCGCCTGTTCCTCCGAAGCACCGCAATCCAAAATAATCTTGCTCACTTCACAGGGGCTGACAGTCAGCGGCTCCGGATCCTTCGTCTCCCGATGCTCTTCAATCATTGCGGCAAGCTGACCGTGGATTGCCTGTATGATCTCAAGACTGCAGGCGCTGCCCAACGACTCGGAAAGAGCGGCCTCAAAGGCCTCCCGCTGTTCTGCGGCCGACATGGGCAAATCGGTATGGAATACTGCGTCGATAAACTCCTGATGCAGTTCTCCCTCTTTTCGGGAGTAAAACAGCGCATTGTAGATGTTGGCGCTGCGGTTATCAAAGGCTGGGAACAGGAAGCCCAGCTCCGGCGCAGCGACAGTTTGACTGGCGGCACAATGAAACTCGTTATCTCCGGAGAAATAGCCTAATTCCGTTTTTCCCGTTTTAACCGGGCAGACCGCACACAGAATATAGGAAAAGACCTCATCCGAGCCCTCGGCTCGCAGGGCGTCGTGATTTCGGCGGGGTACATCGTAGCTGTCGCTTGCCAGCAGCAACAGATAATTGCTCTCGCCCATGTCCAACGATTGAATGACTTTCTGATAAAATGCCTGCCGCACCCGAGCCTCCTTCGCACCGGATGTGCGCAGGTCCATCAACATTCTGTGTTCTTCCCCCGTCATGACCTGCTGGGTGGAAAACACAATATCGATCAGGTTTTTTCCGAGTGCTCCTGACAGTGCCTTTTTCAGCAGGCTGAGGTATTTTTCGGCTTCCTCCTGCGTCATCATGCCAAGCGACTCGTCCAAATCGGTTATAATCTCCTTATTGCTATTGACAAAACAGCCGTAAATACGGCTGATGGCATTTTTATCCGGCTTCCAGCGGCGTCGCAGCTCGTTGAGTTCTTTTTGGTTCATTGATTTTATCGGACCTTTCGTTATGATATTTGGCTGGTAGCATTGTGGCAGTTCAGATACATGTTCGGCTTTTCACCGTACTTGACATTCCGCATCAGCATTATGCCTGTATTTGAGCATCATTTCTTTTACGACAGGGCGGCCAACCTCTTCACAAGAGAATTCCAAATGGTGCTCTTCACAGTATCTGCGGATCACAAGAAGCATCATTTTTGTCGGAAGTGACCTTCCGTTTTCCCATCGGTTTACGGAGGTATAGCTGACACCCAATTCTTTGGCAAGCTGAGTTTGGGACAGCCTCCGTTCACTGCGCAGTTTCAGAATCGCATCTGCAAAGGTCATTTGCTCCACCTCTCTTATGTAGCACAGTATAGCATATTATGCCTTCACTAAGCAAGCCCGGAATTGTACATCCCATTCAACAAACAACGGGAGTGTTAGTTCAAAAAATTAGAGTTAACTGCTTATCTTATCCATATTGCAAGACTGCCGCTCGGCAGTTTTCGCTGTCGGGCGGCTATCTCATGCTTAAAGCAATATATTCAGGGTCTGCAGAGCAATGCTGATTACGGAAATAAGCACCTTGCATCCGTTCTCGCCTTTGAAAGATTGAACTTTAGAGAAGCATACGCCCCAGACGAAGGCGGAAACGAAGTTATTACAAATAGTGGCGATCATCAAGCCGCAGCTAAGCCTGCAAGTAGTATTGATTACAGGAAAGGCAATCAGACACAGGATAACATTCTGCCGCCCCTACATCTTGCTTATAATTCATCCTCCGTCCGCTTTTGCAGGAGGGACAAGCCCACAAAGCAGAGTGCAGAGAAGGAGATGCCGCAAAGAATGTATGTCCAGTTAAAGAACAGCAGGTTGACTGCGTACCGCATGGGCATCCGTGTAAAGAGTACCGCATACGGTTCGACCCTTCCGATCGCCTCCATGACCGTTGTGACACGGAAGGGACTGATCCCGCACAGATACGCGCCGAGGAAATACAATGTCAGCTTCTCGGCAACGGCAGGAAGCAGGAGTCCGAGTAAATAAAACCACGGTTTTTGCTTCTTGCAACACTTCCACAGATACAGTGCCCCAAAGCAGTACGGCAGCAACGCAAGGCAGATGCCCTGAGCGGTCAGGTGCAGCTGCAGCCCACATACAAGAAAGGCCATCCGAATCAAAAGGTATCCGCCGAGAATGATCAGCCAGCAAATCAGCAGGGATTTCAAGTTGAGTTTCCCATGTGCGGTTGCTTCATTGTTGTACATATTCTTTTCCTCCTTACAGATTCTCGTTTTTCAAGGCGTCGATGGGATTGTCCTTTTTCACTTTCCTCATTGCGTACATCATAGTGGCGAATACGACCAGAAATACACTCAGTACGGCGATGCCGATGGCCGCCCACGGCAGATGGAAGGAGGTTTCATAGGCCGTTGTGACTGCGCGGTAGATGAGATATGTAATGCCGCAGGACACCGGCAAACCGAGAAGCAGTGCCTTGGATCCGTACAGCAGGCACTCGTAATTCATCATCCTGCGAAAGCCCTTCTGCGTCATGCCCACCGATTTCAGCATGGCAAACTCCCGGCGGCGCAGGCTGATATTCGTGGAGATCGTATTGAACACATTGGCCGCGGCAATCAGGGAGATCAGCACGATAAAGCCGTAGGCAAATACCCGGATAATGGTCACAACATTCCGGTTTGTCTCGGCGTTTGCGGCGTAGTCGAAAAGCTGCCGGCTGCTGAGACCGTTTTCCGTCAGCACGGTCGCCAGATTTTCAAAGCTCGCGGTGTGATCGCTCGAGGTAAGGAAATACTCTGTATTACGGAATTGATTCAGCGCCGCCTCGGGAACCACGCTCTCCAGCATGCTGTACGGATAGATCATATTGATGGCCACCGGCGTGCTGCGGCTGACAAAGAACGGAGCCTCCTCAATGGTTTTTTCGGACCGCAGCGTGTATTTTGCAAAGGATTCCTTATAGGGCAGCTCGATGATGTCGTTCTCGTTGTCTCTGTTTTGATAGAGGACGACCTTGTTGCCGTTCTCATCGATCCGGCTGTCTTTTCTGTAATATCCGTCGATCTCTACATAGTAAAGGCCCTCGATCACGCACCCATCGCCCTTGAGCGTGTCCAGCGTGACATACTTCTCAAGCCGGCGGTCAAGCTCAATGTTGCGATCCAGGGCAATGCCCAGGGGCTTGTCCCGGTCATAGTAATCCGCTTCCTTCAGGTTGTACTTTTCCAGTAACCTGTTGAACTCGGCGTCCGCAACGAAGTACAGATAACCGGAGATGCTGAGCTCCTTCGGCGCTGCGTCCTCACGCTCCATGCCGAAGTCGGCAAAACGGTCGGCATACATTGCCGTGACATATTCGCGGGAGATATCGCCCTGCAAAAACTGTTTCTTGGTATAGGTACCTCCGGTGACATTCTGCTCGGAGAAAAGCAGTTCCAGAAGCGCATCGGGTGTCATGGTGGAGGAAGCGTCTGACTCCGCCGCGTAGATCAGGTCGAATTGATCGGAGGCCAACCCTCCCTCAGCGGATTCCATCATGTAGTCGGTGAAGGCCGCCGCAGAAACAAAGAGGACGATGCTCATAAAGAGGCTGACGACGGTGGTTCTGTATTTTTTCCGGTTGCGCTTATAGTGCTTGCCGGCAAGGACGCCGGGAAGTCCGAACAGCTTGTAGGCGAGCTTTGAGGTTCGGACGGGTCTGCCGCTTACCTTGATGTCCATGCTCTGGCGGATCGCCTCCACGGCGGAAACTCTGGTTGCTCTCTTGGACGGTATCCATGCCGAGATCAGAACCGTGACAAGTGCAATGACCGCAGCAATGACGACAGCCTGCCACGAAACACAGAGCCGCATGGGAATGTCCACACGGACAATGGAGAAAAATTTATCTCCGATCAGGAGGAGCGTTATGCCGATACCGCCGATACCCACCAGAATGCCCAGTGGGATGCCGACAATGCTGACCGCCAGCGCCTCAAACAGCACCATTCTTCGAAGCTGCTTTCTGGTGGCGCCCACCGAGGACAGCAGGCCGAATTGCCTTGTCCGCTCCGAAACAGAAATGGAGAATGCGTTATAGATGAGCGATACAGAGCCGAACACGATCAGCGCGATGATGATGGCGGCAAGACTGTAAAACGCGGTAAGGAAGGAATCGAACGGAGCCGTGCCGGAATACAGCAGGACCTTTGTATTGTAGGCATAGCGATACTCTTGCGTATAGCCCATTTCCCTCATGAAGTCATACACCCCGGCGGGCTTGTGCAGCTTGAAATAACAATGGATCAGAGACTGATCGGCGGATTTGGTGTCCGCTGCCGTAAGCGCTGTGTACCCGGGCGCGGAATAGTCCTCAAAGGTAGGCCTTTCATAGATACCGACCACCGTATAGGTTCTCGGTTCGGTGTTTTCGAGCCTTTCGCCGCTCATAATCTCCACCTGCGTTTCGCTGTCATAGGTGTATACGGGCGTGTCCTGTCCCAGCCTCCGGCCGTCAAGTGTCCTGTCACCCACATCAAGCGTGACGGTGTCGCCGAGCGTATAATTCACCTTGCCGTTTGATGTCAGGTGCTCCGGCAGAATAATTTCCGTGGAGTCCTTCGGCAGCGTACCTAAAATGAGATGCACCGGCATTGTCTTAAAATAGCCAGAGGCCACATCGCCGCCAAGCACATACAGATAGGGCTTGCGCTCGTTGGCGCTGTCGATCTTCGCGTAACCCAGAACCTGCGCGTAGGCTGCGGAGGAAACCCTGTCGGAATCGCGGATGTCCTCATAGTCCTTATATGCGGCGTCATAGACCGCTCCGTACCAGTCCCCGTCGATGTGGATCGCACAACGCAGCACGAAATTCTGCATACTGGAGACAAGGGTCGTGGACGCGCAGATCATCGCCGCCGAGAGCATAATGCCGATGATCGTGACGATGGTTCTCGTCCTGTTTTTCTTCAGGCTCTCTAAGGTTACCTTGTTGAAAACATTCATCTGCGGATCACCTCGTCTCTGGTGATTTTCCCGTCCTCAATGGAAAGGATTCGATCCGCCTGCAGGGCGATGCTCTCGTCGTGGGTGATGACAATAAGGGTTTGCCCGTATTTTTCGTTGGAAACCTTCAGCAGTTCCACGATCTCCCGGCTGCTTTTGGAGTCAAGATTTCCGGTGGGCTCGTCGGCAAGCACCACCGCAGGCGCATTCATCAGAGCCCGACCGATGGACACCCGCTGCTGCTGGCCGCCGGAGAGTTGGTTCGGCAGGTGGTTCTCCCGGCCGGTAAGCTTCAGAGTGGTCATCAGCTCAGCCAGTCGATTTTGATTGACCTTCTGCCCGTCCATAAGTACGGGGAGCGTGATGTTTTCCGTGACATTGAGCACCGGAATGAGATTGTAAAACTGATAGATCAGTCCCACCTGACGGCGGCGGAAGATGGCAAGCTGTTCCTCGTTCTGCGCATACACATCCTTGCCGTCCATAAATACCTTGCCGCCCGTAGGCCGGTCTACGCCGCCGAGGATGTGAAGCAGTGTGGATTTGCCCGAGCCGGAGGGGCCGATCACGGTGACAAACGCTCCCTTCTCCACCGAAAAGGAAACGCCGTCCAGCGCCCGCACCTCGTTCTCGCCCTTGCCATAAACCTTTGTCAGGTTTTCCACTCTCAAAATCTCCATATCGGGATACTCCTTTCGCTTTTTACACCCCCATTCTATTTTGTCAAGGTGACACGGCGGTGACTTTCAGGTGACGGATCCGTCACTTAGTAAAAAAGGGAGCCGCCGGTTTGCGTAGCACCCGCAAGGAAGTAAATTGGGGTTGTTGCAGGGCGGCATAGTCGAAAGGTTATGCCGTATTGCTTTTGCTTTGCCGTTCTACCGTCTGCTTTTCCTCGTCCTGCTTCAACTTCCCGATGAAGTTCCAAACGGTTTGGATTATCTGTCTGCGGTGTCCGTTGGACTTGTCGGGAGCATGGGCGATTATCTTCGGAGTAGTTGTTTTTGCTTTTGTACTAAGGAGAACTTTGCACCGCAAAAACCCCGCCATTGCGGCGGGGTAAGGCGGGATAATTCCGCCGCTATTGCATTATCCGCGTGCTCTGCGCTCCCAATCCGCCCAACGCGAATCGTCCTGCATTTGCCGCTTTACCGCCTCTTGGTTGGGAACGTCCCACCACGGCCACAGGTCAGGCAGCTCGGCACTGAACTCACAATCGGCAGAAGCTTCTCCTATATTAATTCGGACGTAATGAAGCAGCGGAGAAATATAGTATTCTTCCGTGCTTCCGCGCAGCTCGTCCAATTGCCCTGCATGGGAGAGCGCCTTATCAAGGGCAAAAAACGCCTCGCCTTTTTGGTCTGCAAGCCATAGATAATAGGAGCGCAGCATTTGGATACAGGACAGAAGCCCAAGGTTTATTCCATAGCATTGTTCGGAGCATATCAGCGTAAAAATATCCTCTATATGCTGAAGCTGTTCGGCGGCGGCCTGCGGCTGAATCGTGCCGTCAGCCAAAATGATTTGCACCATAAGCTCGGCGCTTTTTTGCACGGTTTCCAGAAGCGCTTCTCCGCCGGCGGCGACTGCGGATTTTCCGTCAAATGCGTTGATGCGCAAAAACGGCTTGGATGCGGTCAAATCCGGTGCGGATTCGGCCAAACGCATGGCTTTTTCATGCTCACCAATGTTTTTATAAAGCTGCGACAGCTCTGTTACTGCCTTCTGACGCAGTTTGCCGTCCTGAATGGTTTGCAGCAGCTTTTCATATAGCTTGATTGCCTCCTGCCATTCGGGATACCTTTTATGCCGTTCTGTATCGTATATGCTGTATCCGTCCGCATCAACAATATGATGTTCGCCGCGGCGCACATAACCGGCATTATAAAGGGCAGACGCAAGCGCCATAGTCAGCGTTTCGTTTCCGGGAAACTCAATAAGAGCCTCCCGGGCAAGCGAAAGACACGAATCCATGCTGACATCCTTCCCGTTGTTTTGACGGTTCATATCGTTGATACGAGCCGCAAGCATTTCAACTTTTTTTGACCGATCATTGTCATATCCGAACAGTTCATCTATCGATACTCCGAAATAGTTCGCAATAGACGGGAGCATTTCTATATCCGGATAGCATATAGCCTTCTCCCAGCGGGATACCGCTTGTGCCGTCACGCCAAGCGCAGATGCAAGCGCATCCTGTGTTCTTCCGTCCCGCAGCCGAAGCTCTTTGATTCTCTCACCCAGTTTAATCATAGTCGGACTCCTTTGTTTTTTATTCACCGGTGTGATTTTATTATAAACGTGGGATGGCATGGGAATCAATAATCAATCGGTTGTTTTGTTTTCAACATGGCGTTTAATAACAAACAACTTTGTTCAAATCTCCCTATTCAAAACACGGTATACAAAATCCATGTCCAGCCCGTTCCGCACGGCGTCGGCAAGCATATCATACTGGCGCTCTTTGTATTCGCTTACATCGAATGTGTCAAGCGCATTGAAGTCTATCCCCTTTTTTGTGCATACGGCTTTCAATATCGTATCGCTTATGCCCGGGGTGTCAAATATGCCGTGAACATAGCTTCCGTATACATTGCCTGCCCCTGCAAGCGCGGGCATTTCGGCTTCGCTGCGCCCCATGTGTATCTCATATCCCGAATAGCGCATTCCGTTTAAGCCGGACAGCATGCCGCCTATGCCGGAAAATACGCCCGAGGTTTGGCTTTGAACCTTTTCACCCAAGAAAACCGTATCCGTTTCCAATAGGCCCATGCCGAGTATTTCGGCAACGCCTGCCGCCTCCACCTGCTCAGGGTCGGAAACGGTTCTGCCGAGCATTTGATATCCGCCGCATACGCCGAATACAAGCGTGCCGGAGTTTGCGGCCTTATGAACGGCAGCCTCAAGCCCGCATTGTCGCAGCCATTTCAAATCGGCTATCGTGCTTTTTGTGCCGGGCAGAATTATAATGTCCGGCCGGTATAGCTCTGCTACGCTGTCAACATAGCGCAACGAAACATTGCCGTATCTTTCAAATGGGCTGAAATCCGTAAAGTTGGAAATTCGCGGCAGGCGGATTACGGCAATATCGATTAGCTTGCGTTCGGCGGATTTGTTAAAGCGCTCCGTCAGGCTGTCCTCGTCGTCAATATCCGCATGGGTATACGGAATAACGCCCGCAACAGGAACGCCGCACAGCTCCTCAAGCGTTTTAAGCCCGGACTCCAATATCGCTCTGTCGCCGCGGAACTTGTTGACAATGGTGCCCTTGATGCGCGCCCTTTCGTCCTGCTCAAGCAGCGCTATCGTGCCGTAAAGCTGGGCAAATACGCCGCCGCGGTCAATATCTCCAACCAGCAGCACCGGAGCATCCACCAGCTTGGCAAGGCCCATATTTACTATGTCCTCCTGCTTTAGGTTGATTTCCGCAGGGCTTCCCGCGCCCTCTATAACAATAATATCGAATTCTGACGCAAGGCTGTTGTAGGCTTCCAGCACATATGGTATGAACTCCCGCTTTTTGCGGTAGTATTCCATGGCCTTCATGTTCCCCTGAACCTTACCGTTTACTATTACCTGACTGCCAACGTCGGTTGTCGGCTTCAGCAGAATGGGGTTCATGCGCGTATCCGGCTCTATGCCGGCGGCCTCCGCCTGTACCACCTGCGCACGGCCCATCTCTCCGCCCGCCCTTGTGATAAATGAATTAAGCGCCATATTTTGGCTTTTGAACGGCGCCACGCGGTATCCGTCCTGCGCAAATATGCGGCAAAGCCCCGCGCAAAGCAGGCTCTTTCCCGCATTGGACATAGTGCCCTGTATCATAATGTTCTTTGCCATTATTGCTCCTTTCCCAACACTTGCCTTACGGCGGCTATAAGCTGCTCGTTTTGATCATGCAGGCGCACCGCTATCCTGTACCAACCCGAACCGAGACCGTGGTAATTATCGCAGTTCCTTATGGCTATCCCGTATTGTCTCAGCGCCGTGTGCAGATTGGGCTTGCCGTGGAGCAGCAGATAATTTGCAGCGGATGGGCAAACCCAAAAGCCGAGCGTCTCCATTTGGCTTTTCAACCAACGCCGCTCCGCGGGGATCAGCTCCTTTGCCTTCATCAGAAAGCTCTCCTCCCGCAATGCCGCAACACCGGCGGCCTGTGCAAGCATGGATACATTCCATGGCTGCGTCGCCTTGGCCATTTTTTCAAGCAATTCGCCATCGGAGCACAGGCAGTACCCCAAGCGCACGCCTGCCATGCCGTAGCTTTTTGTAAAGGCTTTAAGTATAAATAATTCCGGATGCGCCTTCAAAAAGCCCTTCATGCTTACCCCGTTGTCGGATAGGTCAATAAAGCATTCATCCAAAAACAGGTGAACATTATGCCTATGGCAAAAGTCCAATATCCGTTCAAGCACATCGGGGCGAACGGTTCTTCCGGTAGGATTATTCGGATTGCACAGGAACACCGCATCCGGCCTATGCTCCGCTAAGAATTTCAAGAAACCGTCATCCAAATCGAAATCATTGTCTTTATGCAATGCATAACGCTCCACCCTGCATCCCGTCCGTTCAAGGCCGAGAGCGTATTCCGCAAAGGTAGGCTCCACCTCCGCGGCAAGCCTTGCTCCGATGGCCTCGCTGTATGCATATATAAGCTCCGCGGCCCCGTTTCCGCATAGTATGTATTCACGCGGCATATCTTCAAAGGCGGCGATAGCGCGCACCAGCTTCCTGCAATAGGGGTCGGGATAATGATGCACGTTTTGCAGCGCTTCGCTCATCGCACCCAAAACCCCTTGGGGAGTCCCTAAGGGATTGGTATTAGATGAATAGTCCAGCACCGTTTTTTCTTCGTAAATATCCCCGCCGTGAGGGTTGCTTGTCCTATAAAGCATCCGTTCCTCCTTTAGAGCATAAGTATGCTAAGCAGCTTGACAACGACGCTCAGCAGCAGCGCAAGCAGCGCGGTAACATACAGCAGGCGTACCGAGCGCGGTATATCCCCGTGTTCTATTTCCCGCTGCGCATCGCCGATATATTTCTTTTTATGCAGCACGCCGTGATACCACGCATCTCCTGCAAGCCGAACCCCCAAAAGCCCGGCGCAAACGGATTCGGTTTGGGCGGAATTGGGACTGGCGTGATTGAAGCGATCCCTGCGAAATATCCTCCAGCCGTTTTTAACGTCCAAACGAAGTATAGCGCCTGCCGCAAGCATAAGCAATGCGGAAATACGCGCGGGGATAAAATTCAAAACATCATCCGCCTTTGCGGGGATAAAGCCTATGTTTTTGTACGGCGGCTCAATGTAGCCCAGCATTGAATCCATGGTATTGACCGCCTTATAGAAAAAGCCGAGCGGCGCACCGCCTATCGCAAGAAATATGAGCGGCGCAACCGTGCCGTCGGATGTGTTTTCCGCAACCGTTTCCACCGCGGCGCGCGTCACTCCGGCGTCATCAAGCTCCGCTGTATCCCTGCCTACTATCATGGATACGGCGTATCGGGACTTTTCAATATCGCCGCTTTCCAGTGCGCGGTAGACCTTCATGCTTTCATCCCCAAGCGATTTTGTGGCAAGTATATGCCAGCTCATTATGCTTTCCGCGCCAAGCCGCAGCCATGGGCTTACGCGGTGGCAAAGCCAAAGCATAAGCGCGGGGAGCGAAAACGAAACCGAAACCACGATTAGCCACAGTAAAGCCCCGGCAATTTTTTCTCCCGTATCCGTTTTGGGGAACAGTCTGCGCAGCCCGTGTTCAAGCGCGGCTATAAGCTTCCCTATCCAAATAACGGGATGGGGGAAGCCGTGCGGATCCCCAACGGTCAAATCGATTGCAAAGCCTATTATCAATGCAGCCAAGGACCACTTCATAATTGGCTGCCCCCTGCCTGCATTGTGAAAATATATATCGGATTTTGTCCGGTCATTAGATGATAAGCTCCGACCTTTTTATCGCGGGCGACCTGCATGGATATTACCTCCGTTTCGCTCCACGCAAACTCCTTCATGCACTCCGTCAGCTCAGCTACGGATTCAAGCGAAATAGCCGTTGCCACAATGCGTATGCGCGGATTTTTGTTGAGCAGGAGCGAAAGTATTTCCCGCATATTGCCGGCGCTTCCGCCTATAAACGCATGGGTGGGGGCAGGCAGGTCCATGCAGGCTTCGGGCGCGCAGCCGCAGATTACCGAAAGGTTTTCCGCAGAAAAGCTTTCCCTGTTAAGGTGCAGCAGCTTTACCGCTTCGCTTTTTCGCTCAATGGCGTAAACCGTTCCATGCTTAGCCTGCATCGCCATCTCTATCGCCACGGAGCCCGTACCCGCTCCAACATCCCAGCAGACGGATTGCCCTGTAAGCCTAAGCTTTGAAAGGCATACCGCGCGTACCTCGCTCTTTGTCATGGGAATTACGCCGTCCGCGCCGGCGCCGCGCTTAAACATATCATCGCTCAGGCCGTGTGTAACAACGGCATCCGTTTGGTCGTTTTCAATCAAAGCAACGCTTAGCGCGTCGTAAGTGCCGTTTGCAAGCTGCTCCGCCGTGCCCTGTGTAATTTTTTCATCAGGGTAGCTTAAACGCTCCCCTATGCCGATCTGCACGCCGCCAAGGCCGGCAGCCGATAGGGAGCGGCAAAGCCCCCGCATGCCGTTTTCTCCGCCGACCAATGCAAATACACGACTGTGGGCGCGGACATCGGGCACTATATCGTGCCTACGTCCATGCGCGCTGGTGACAAAAACATCTTCATATGATGTTTTCAATCGTGCGCACAGATATACCAACGAGCTGATACCGGGCAGCACATTCACTTCGCAGGAGTCAAGCAGCGGCAGCAGTTTTTTTGTGCCGCTGAAAAAACCAACATCGCCGGACATTACCACGGCAAAGCGCCGGTACTCGGCATGCGCAAATATAAAATCCGCAATGTCATTGGGCGCAATGGCGCTGTGTATTCGCTGTTCGGGCGAGGCAACAGCCTCCAGCATACGCTTTGCACCTATTAGGCAATCGGCCTGCTTAATGGATAGGAGAGCCTCCTTGGTCATTGTATTACGGCTTCCCGGGCCGATGCCTATAATATCCACGTGGGGCTTATGGGCGCAGCCGAACCGCGTACACAGCAGCTCTATGGCCTTGGAGTAAGAAACCCCGTCCTTCTGTGCGGGGCGGCCTATTACCACCATTCTTGCGTTCGCCTTCCTTGCCGCGGCAGCCTTTGCGTCAAAGCCGCCCTGCTCGCCGCCATCCTTTGTTATAAGCCAGGAGGCGGAAACGGCGCGGAGCATGGCAAGGTTCATTTCCTCCGAAAACGGCCCCTGCATGGCAATTATGTGGGCAGCCTTCAGGCCTGCTGTACGGCAGGCGTCAAGGGATGCTTCCATTGGCAGAACGCGGGCATATACGCGCTCCTCAAAACCCGTCAGCATGCTGAATTTAGCAAGCTCCTTGCTTCCGGTTGTAAGAAGAATGTTGCCCTCCGTGCCACACAAAAAATCTATTGCCGCATCCGTATCGGCAACATACACGGCGTCAGAGGGCAGCTCCGATGCTTCGCGCAAAAGGCGAAGGTATTCCGTATTCGTCGCATGGCAGGCGGTATAAATGCTATCCGTTATGGAGGCTGCATATGGGTGCGTGGCGTCTATCACCAAATCAAAGGCCGTATCGGATAGCATTTGCGTTATCTCCGCCACGGGGAGCCGCCTTGCGGAAACGGTCAGATTATCCGCAGCGGGGAGCAGCGTTTCGCCGTATTCGGTTGCGACGCAGGCCGTAACGTCAACTGGCTGGGAGCCCAAGAAAGCGACTATTTCCCGTCCCTCCGTCGTCCCCGCAAAAACGCATATCCTATACATCGTGATACCCTCTCGGCGTTACCATATTCTGTAAAATATTTTTCGTTGTCTCGTTGCCTATAAATACGGTGCAGAACATATCCACGGGCGCCGCTTTAAGCTCGCCAAGGGACATTAGGCACTTGCCCTCGCCGTCCCTGCCTATATTCCGGGCTACGCCGCAAATGCGGTTTTCGGGCAGATGGCGCAGCAATATATCGCAGGCCCTGCGGAGATGGCCGGGTCTGCCGCGGCTTGAAGGATTGTAAAGCACAATGGACATATCCGCGTACGCGGCAGCCTCCAGCCGCTTTTCTATTTTAGCCCACTCCGTAAGGCGGTCGCTGAGCGATATTACGGCAAAATCGTGGGTAAGGGGCGCACCTAACAGCGCCGCCCCGCTGCAGGCGGCAGTAAGGCCGGGAATAACCTCAATTTCGGGAACGGAGCATTCCCCCCTAAGCTCATATATCAATGCCGCCATGCCGTATATCCCGCTGTCGCCGGAGCAGACCATTGCAACGTTTTTGCCCTGCCTGGCTATATCTATGGCCATTTGGCAGCGCTTCGTTTCCTGCGTCATGGGCGTGGTCAAAAACTCCTTGTCCGAATAACGCTCTTTTACCAGCTCCACATAGACATGATAGCCTATTATAACGTCGCATAACTGCAATGCGCGGTCGGCCTTGATTGTCATGTTTTCATAATTGCCGGGGCCGATGCCCACAACCGTCAGTTTACCCAAAGCACACCTCCGTTTTTTCCGCCGCTACTGCGACTGTTACGCCGTTTAAGGCGGTTTTTTTCACTATCAGCTTATCCGCCCCGATAAGCGCCGCCCGTTCGCATACATTATCCACGCCTGTCACGCTTTGAACAAATGCGGAGGGCGTGAACTCTCCCGAAACATCCGTAAGCTCCTTAGATGAATAGAACACGGGCTCAATTCCGATATCCTTGCAGTATTTCAGAAGCCCTTCCTCATCGGACTTCAAATCAATGGAGGCTATGCACTTAACGGCTTTTATATCCAGTCCGTTCCGTGCCAATGCCGCGTTTACCGCATCGCGTATGGCGGAATCCGAAATTCCCCTTCTGCAGCCGATGCCTATATGCAATATCTTTGGAATTAACCGCAACGTTTGCTTAAAGGGCTGCTTTTTATTGTATGAAATGCATATCCCAACATCCCCGCTGTCGCCCGGTACAATGCCGTTTGGGAGGATAGTCGTTATGGCAAAATCACAGCACAGTGGAATATCCCGCTCCAAAATGGCGGAGGATACCGCTTTAACGCCGCGGATATCGTCTATAACAAAGCCGTTCGCGGCAGCCCATGCATCCACGGAAAATCTGTTGTTTATGTCGGTTGCCGTTGTTATAACCGGAACGGCATTTAGCCCCGTGGCTATTTTTAATGCCATTTCGTTCGCGCCGCCTATATGCCCCGACAGCAATGGTATAACAAAGCGTCCAAGCTCATCTATGCATATCACCGCAGGATCGGTTTGCTTATCCCGCACATGCGGTGCTATCTCCCTTACGGCTATTCCGCAGGAGCCTATGAATAGCATAGCGTCGGCCCGGGAGAAAAGCTCTCCGTAAAAGGTCCTTGACGGGCGGGGGATATTATCGAACCCATTTTCCGCAAAACGCTCCATTGTGTATGCCTTTATATCATGTTGCATAAATAGCTGCATTACCGCGCGGGCGGTGCGGCAGCCACGGCGGCTGTAAGCAAACAGCGCTATGTTCATTCCGTTGCCTCTCTGAATTCCGTTGTGAAGCCGGGGTGATACAGCAGGGAACGCAGATACTTATCTCCCATGCAGTTTCCTACAATTATGATGGAGGTTTTGGTAAGCCCGGTTGAGACTACCGTTTGATGCAGCGTTTCAACGGTGCAGCGGAATATGCGCTCCTCCGGCCAGGTGGCCTTGTATACTATTGCCACGGGCGTGTTTGCGGGATAGCCGCCCGATAGAAGGTCGGCTTGAAGCTGCTCCGTAAGCGATGTGCTTAGGAACAGCACCATTGTGGACTGATGGGCGGCAAGGGCGCGTATGGATTCCCGCCCGGGAACGGGAGTTCGGCCCGCTGTCCGCGTAATAATTACAGTTTGGCTAACGTCGGGCAGGGTGTATTCCGTTTTAAGGGAGGCTGCCGCGCCGCAGAAGGAGCTTACGCCGGGGCAAACATCGTATTCTATACCAAGCTCCTGCAGCGCGTCGAACTGCTCCCGCACCGCGCCGTAAATGCTGCTGTCGCCCGTATGGAGGCGAACGGTTGTTTTTTCGTCTCTCTCAGCTTTTTTTATTACTTCTATAACCTGCTCCAGCGTCATTTGGGCGCTGTTGTGGATTTCGCAGCCCTCTTTTGTATAACAGAGCAGGTCGGGATTGACCAAAGACCCGGCGTATATAACCACGTCTGCCTCGCTCAAAAGGCGGGAGCCCCTTACCGTTATCAGGTCAACCGCTCCGCTGCCCGCGCCTACAAAATGCACCATATGTTTTATTCCTCCCTAATCAGCTTCAATAGCGAACGGGCATTTTCCGTTTCGCCTAAAAGACCGTATTCCTTGGAAAAGAGTATAGCGCCCGTTTCCGTTTCGCCCGCAACCCTATTATCCATTATAAATGATATTCTGCCTGTAATGCTGCTTAGGGCTTGCGCGCAAAGCCCGAACTCGTTCAAAATGCGGACGGCGTCATCACAGGTAGCGCAGTTGAGCATCTCCGCGATCTGCGCGGCGGGAAGCCCCACAGCGCCCGCATGAGCCGCCATTATGTCCATTCGGCAGTCGCCGTATTTTGAATGCGTGTTCAGCATGCCGCCCGCTATTTTTACAAGCTTTCCTATATGGCCTATAAGCAGCGCGCCCTTAAAGCCAAGCTCCTTGCACGTATCAAGCGCATCCCCTATAAAATTGGAGGTTAGAACCGCTGACCGAGGGTCTATGCCCATGCCGTTTTGAATATACTCCGCACCGTAATTGCCCGGAGTGAGCAGAACGTATTCCGCGCCGTTGGCCTTCCGCTGCCTAAGCTCCACCCGTATTGTGTCAACAAGGGCCTGCTCGCTCATGGGCTCCACAATGCCGGTGGTACCCAATATGGAAATGCCGCCTACTATGCCTAACCGTGGATTGAACGTTTTTTTCGCAAGGCGTTCCCCGTCCGGCACGGATATAACAACGGAAAGCCCGCCGTGATAATCTGCCAAGCGGCATACCTCCTCAAGGTTTTCGCGTATCATCTGCCGCGGGACGGAGTTTATGGCGGCGGCGCCGATTGGCTGATCCAAGCCCCGCTTTGTCACGCGGCCCACGCCCTGCCCGCCTTCAATGGTTATCCCCGGCGTTTCCGTGCGGCTTACCTGCGCAAATATAAGGGAGCCTTTGGTTATATCGGGGTCGTCGCCGCTGTCCTTTTCAATGGCGCAGGATACCGCGCCGTCCTCCATGCTGATTTGCAGCACGTTAAGGTTAAGCGTAATACCCTTTGGCGTATCTATCTGTATCCGCTCCTTGCGCTTTCCGGTAAGGAGCATCCATGCCGCCGCCTTTGATGCAGCGGCGGCGCAGGAGCCTGTCGTATAGCCCAAGCGCAGCTTTTTCCCGTCCTTTACTATGTATTCTTCCATAAGTGTCACCGCATAATTTGATATAGCAGCGCGTTGCATATTGCCGCCGCAACATTGCTTCCGCCTTTGCGCCCCCTTGCAACTATATGGGGAACGTCTGAACCGATTATCAGCTCCTTGCTTTCCACCACGTTGACAAAGCCTACCGGAACGCCGATTATCAGCGCGGGGGCAATGCCGCCTTTCTCAAGCATATCGTGCAGGGCGATAAGCGCCGTGGGGGCGTTGCCGATAGCAAATATACAGGGCTTCGGCAGCTTTGCCGCGCGCTCCATGGATACATATGCCCGCGTTATTCCGCGCTGCTTTGCCTCGCTTGCCACATCCGCGTCGGACATAAAGCAATGCACCGTGCCGCCAAGCTTTTCAAGTATGGTTTTGTTGATGCCGGATTTTGCCATCTGGGTATCGGTAACAATATCGCAGCCGCTTCGCAGGGCTTCAATGCCCTTTGCTGCTGCATTTTCGGAAAATACCAGATTATCCGCGTAGTCAAAATCGGCCGTCGTATGAATGGCTCTTTTTATCACAAACTCGTTTTGCGGGTCAAGCACCCTGTCGCCCAGCAGCTCCGTTATGATTTCAAAGCTGCGCTTTTCAATGTCCGTTGGCTTTATGTTAGTTATCATTTTTATGCTTCTCCTTTAGGCATGCATTGTAGAAGCTGACGGCAAAGTCAGGGTTCGAATAAAAATGGAAATGGGGATATCCGGCGTAAAGCGTTTCGGTTGCGTGAACGCATTTCCAGCTTTTGCCCGATGCTTTTACGGCCGTGAATGAGCCGCCCGTGTTTTCGCTGTCCCAATGGTGAAACTCATGGCCGCGGATTTCCCCTCCGGCTGTGCAGAGCAGCGTATCATGTCCGGCCTTGAGGCTGATGTATCCGAACCTTGTGAGCTTGCCCGTATCAAAGCTTTTTCCTGGAATAAAGCCCACCATGGGATAGCTTGCTATTGATTCGGTAAGATACATGAAACCGCCGCATTCGGCAATACACGGTACGCCCCTTTCAAGAGCCGCCTTGACGGAGGCACGCATAGGTGCGTTTTCGCTTAGCCGCTGCGCATATAGCTCGGGATAGCCGCCGCCTAAATACATCCCCTGAATATCCTGCGGCAGTTCGCTGTTCGAAAGCGGGCTGAACGGAACCAATTCCACACCCATTTCCCTAAGCGCATCTAAGCTGTCCTCATAATAAAAGCAAAAAGCATTGTCGCAGGCAACGGCAATGCGAACCGTTTCCCGCTGTTTTGGCAGGTTGACCTCCTCGCAGTAAACCGGAGCGGCGCTTGCCGCCAAAGCCAACAGCCCGTCTATATCAATGGTCCGCTCCGCCTGCGAAGCCAGCATATTCAGCTTTTCATGCAGCCCCTGTACCTCCGCTGCGGTGATAAGCCCAAGATGCCGGCTTTCCAAAGAACATTCCCGCATTGTCGGCAAAAAGCCGAGCAGCTGCACCCTTCCCGCAAAGCGCGCCTCAATTTCCTTTGCAAGTACGGAATAGGTAGACGCGGTGCATTGATTGAGTATAACGCCCTTTATAAGATTGTTCGGGCAAAAATCCAAAAAGCCTTGTATGACCGCCATAACGGATAGCGATGCGCCCTTTGCGGCAACTACAAGCACGGTGGGGCTTTCTGTGAATAATGAAACCTCATATGTGCTTGCGGCGGTCGTTGTTAAGCCCATGCCGTCATAGAAGCCCATCACGCCCTCTATAACGCTTATGTCCCTGCCTGCGCCGTTTTTTGCAAGCAGGTATTTAAGCGTATTTTCATCAAAGAAAAACAAATCAAGGTTGGTGCATTCGGCGCCGATGATGCGGCTGTGAAACATCGGGTCGATATAATCGGGGCCGCACTTAAATGCCCCAACATTCAGCTCACGGTTTACCAATGCCTGAAGTATGGCGCAGGCAACGGTTGTTTTGCCGCAGCCGCTGTTCGTCCCTGCAAGAACGATTCTCGGTATCATGTATTCCATGAGTGTGCCTCCGCAGCGCTTTTGCCGCAATGAATGGGAATGCTGTTATTCTCCGCCAATTCAAGCAGCTTCAGATTCAGCCTATTAAACGATCCCGCAGGCGTTCCGGCATCTATCACTGCCTCGCATTGCAGCAGCAGTGATGAGGCCTTGCCGAAATGCTCATCCGTCATTGCCTCAAACGCGGGCGCGGCCACAACATGATTGCTCAGCTCCGTTGCCACCTGGCAATCAACATCGTTTTCAAAAAGAATACCTGTCGCAAACGGAACCTCGCGCTTTTGCAAGGCCCTGTAAAAGGATATGCCATAGCCGCCGCCGGCCACTACAAATACCCGCGGCGCGCCCTTCGGCTTTGTCAGCTCAATGCTGCCGAACAGAAGATTATAGGAGCCGTTGCTAAGATCATAAAGATGCTCAATGGTGCGGTTTTCAAGTATAACCTCGGGCGGGCCGAAGGCTTCGATTGTATCGCCCTTCACGCAAAGAAGATAATCGGATATCTTCATTGCCAAATCGATCTCATGCAGGGACATTATAACTATAATATCCTTTTTTTGCGCCATTTCGCGCAGAATGTCCAGCAGCTCTATTTTATGGCGTATATCCAAATATGCCGTGGGCTCGTCCAGAACTATTATCTCCGGCTCCTGACATATTGCCCTTGCAAGCATTATCCGCTGCCGCTGCCCGTCCGAAAGGGTGGTAAAGTCCTGCTCCGCCAAATCAAGCGCGTGTACGCGCTCCAATGCCTCCCGCACGGCCTCCCTGTCCTTTGGCGTGAGCTTGCCGAACAGATTTGTATACGGATAGCGCCCCATGGCCACCACCTCCGCGCACGTCATCAGCTCCGGACGTATCCTGTCCGTCAAAACAACGGCTACCTGCTTTGCCATGTCCTTGGGGGACCATTCGGATATCTCCTGCGCGTTGATATATACCGAGCCGCGAATGGTATCAAGCTGGCGGGTAATGGATTTGAGTATGGTGGACTTGCCTGCGCCGTTCGGGCCTATCAGCGTAAGTATCTTTCCCTTTTCCAGCTTCACGTTGATATCGCGTATAAGCGTATTTCCGTTGTAGCCTACGCTCAGGTTTTCCGTTTTGAAATAGTAATCCATGTCAATCCTCCTGTGCGCGGCGGCGCTTGACCATCATATAAATAACGATAGGTGCGCCGAACACGGAAGTTACCGTGCCTATTGCAAGCTCGGTCGGCGCAAACACGGTTCTTGCTATCAAATCGCAAAACACGCAGAATACCGCACCGCAAAGAAATGTGGCCGGAATCACGAATATGGGCTTTGAGGACCTTAGCAGTATCCTTGTAATATGGGGGACTGCAATGCCCACAAATGAAATAGGCCCTGCAAGCGCCGTTACGCTTGCGGAAAGAAGGCTTGAAAGCAGTATCAGCAGAATGCGGAACGGCTTAATGCGTATACCCATGCTTTGCGCATAGCCTTCGCCCAACGCATATGCCGAAATGGGCTTGGATAGCAAAAGCGCCAGGAGTATACCCGGTATGCATATCAGCAGCGCGGCCCTTACGTTATCCCAGCTTGCCCCGGCAAACGCGCCCATGGACCAGTTTGTAAGGTTTACAACATCGTGGTCGTTGGCAAATGTTATGCAGAAATCAGTCACCGCCCCGCATATGTAGCCTACCATTATGCCCACAACAAGCAGTATGGACATGGTGCGCACCTTCTGCGAAAACAGCAGAACTATAAATGTAATCAGCAATGAACCCAGGAACGCAGCCAGTATCAATGTTAAGGAGCTGATGCTGCCTATATACGGAGCAAGAAATATCAATGTAATGCCGACAACCATTTTTGCGCCGGAGGATATGCCAAGCACAAAAGGCCCCGCGATCGGATTGCGGAAAAACACCTGAAGCAGGTATCCCGATACGGACAGCGCGCCGCCCAAAACAGCGGCAAGCAGCATGCGGGGGATGCGGATGCGGAATAATATTTGGCTTTCGGTGGAGCCGTTGATTACGGAGTTGAACTCCTGCGCATATCCGCCTTTGGTGCAGATATTGGCGACGCCGTAGCGTATCCCGTCCCCAATCATGCGGAACACATCCTTTACGGCAACGGATACGGAGCCGATATTGACATTGACCACCAATGCCAGTATCAGCATACAGCCCAATAAAAGCATGACGAATGAAAAACGGCCGGTATTGCCAAGCCTGTTTTTTTCTTTATCGGAAGCGGATATGCCCTCTTTCGGTTTCATAGCCGGACGCCTTTCTTAATGTTTAATCCTGTGTTCGGGTCGTTTCAATGCAAGCTGTGCAGCCGCTTAACGCAGCCGATATAGATATGGCAGCTCGTCCAACCCGTCCGCTTCGCCGGAGAACACCTTGCGGAAGCTCTGTATCATCTGTCCAAGCTGTGTGGTCTCCTGATACATGTTTTCGCTTGTGCACCAAACGTTGCCGTTTTGAACGGCCTTTAGCTCCGCCAAAAGAGAGTTCTTTGCAATCAGCTCGTCTATGGTTCTTACTTCACCGCCGATGGTGCTGTTATAAATAATATAATCCGCGTCTTTTGCCGTGGCAAAAAACCGTTCCATCTCCATAACCACCGTAGAGGTTCTGGTTTCGGGATCGCCGAGATTGTCGAATACATAGCGGCCGCCCGCCAGCTCCAGCATCTTTGTAACATAGTCCCCGCTTTTTCGCACAACCACATGCCCCGAAGAGCTGATATGGAAAAATGCTACCGTTTTTTCAAAGCTTTCCGCATCTGCCGCGTCGTTGAGATATTCAACCTGCTCCGCAAACAGCTTCTCCGCTTCCGCTTCCCTGTTAAGCAAGGCGGCATAAAGCTTAATCCACTCGGTGCGGCCCAACGGATGCGGCTCCATGCTGGATTGATCTATGAATACCGCTATTCCAAGCTCCTCCAGCTTATCCTTCACCTCGGAAGCATGGCCTATCATCAGCGATTCAACGGCCAATGGGCAGCGGTACCCCAACAGCATTTCGTAGTCCGGCTCGCTGTATTTGCCTGCAAATAACATCCGGCCTTCCTGCATGGCAAGGCGGGCGTTTTCAATATGCCAGCCGTCCTCCCTTGTGCCGGATAGCCGTATGGCGTCCAAGCTGTCAAGCGCGTCAAACAAACACATGGCGGAGGTTGCCGCAAGATAAATGTTTTCAAGCGGCTGATACAGCACAACTATGTCATCGGCGATTCCTTTGGGCAGCGCTGCGCCTTCGGGTATAACAATATAGCGGCTCCCGTCCGCCAAGGATATCAGCTTATAGCCGTCCTGATAATAGTCAACGGAAAACTGCGTGGCAAACTGCAGCTCCATGCTCCGCTCAGGAACCCAGCCGTTGCTGAGTCCCGTGCTCTGCTGCTCATGTGCGCATCCGGCAAATAAGCTGCATATAATGCAAAGCGTAAGTATCAGGGGGAGAAAACGCCTGCGCCTCATGCGGGATTTCCTTTCTTTTTCCTGAGCAGCAGTATCACCGCCGCCGCGGCAGCGATAAGCACGATTGCCGCTATCAGAACGGGCAACAGTATATTGCTTTGGGACTTCAATGTATTTCCGTCAAAATGCAGCGTATATTCAACAAGGTGAGGTTCGCTCATGGCAACCGTAAGCGCGCTGACCGCCATATCCTCGTCCGCAACAACGGGAATTTCAAACGTGGAATTACCGTCCTGCTGTATCGGGTCAAAGCGCACGCCGTTGATAAGCATATATTCATAATTAGGGCTGCTCCAAACCACGGTGGCGGTCAGCAGGCCGGAGCGCGCCGTTATGGCAGCAGGGGATTCTATGCTTGCGCGTCCGCTTCCGCCCGTAAGCGTAACGTCCATTTTATAGCTTCCGTCCTTTATATCGGCCGCCTTGTATGCGCCTGCGGGCAGGTTGTCCGCCCTGAAAACCAGAACGCGGTCATACCATTTTTCCTTCTTTATGCTCCACGCTGCGCAGTCGGTATCCATATTCAAGGCCGCAATCTGCATGGTAAAGGTTTTTTTGCCCTCGCCATCGAGTACAAAAGGAATATGCTCCTCCTTCGGCGCCTGTGCCGCGGCCTCAGGCGTGCCGGGGTATACAAAGCCGTAGCCCTTGCCGCCCATTGTCATTGTAACTGACATTTGACCGTCCTGAACCGTAAGAACACATTTTGCCACCCTGAACATGGAGGAGCTTGACTCCACATATATTTCATAGGAGCCATTCCTTAGCTGGTTTGCATAAACGGGAACGGCGGCAGGCTCAGCTTCAGCATGAGCCGCAACGGGCGCGAAAACGGAGCAGAATACCGCGCAAATCATTATAACAATCGGGAATAACGTTTTTTTCATATGTGGTTTCCTTTTCAAAAGCTAAAAGCAGCCCCTGCCAATATATAAATAGCGGCGGAGACTGCTTTCCTTATTTACCTGAAATGCTCTGCCAAATACTTATTTAGCCATAGTTTTGGCGGCATTTGCAACTATCATCTGCTGGATGCCTTCGTACTGACCAAGACCGGTAAGTACGCACTCCACCTCATAGCCGGCGCTCTCGAAGGCGGTCTTCCAGGAATCCTCCTCATCACCGGCCATGTCGTTGTTGGCATGATCGCCCGCAACAATCATCAGGGGCATCAGGACGACCTTGGTGTAGCTGCCGACCTGTACCAAAGCAAGAACATCGTCAAGCTCGGGGGCGCCTTCAACGGTGCCTACATAGAAGTTGCTGCATCCGGCGGCGGTCAGCTTTTCCTGCAGCTTGCCGTATGTGGCGTTGGCTTCATGCTCGGTGCCGTGACCCATGAACACAAGGGCGGTGCCGGCTACGTTGTAGCGGGCGGTTTCCTTGGTCAGTACGCCTATCAGGTCGGTGTAATCCCCGTCATCCACCAGCAGGGGCCTGCCAATCTTCAGGCTGTCGAACTTGTCATTATACTTGCTGACTTCCTTTACAACATCATCGTATTCAAAGCCGGGTATGACGTGGGTGGGCTGAACGACAACTTCCTTAACGCCATCCGCCACAAGGCGGTCCATGGCCTCGGTAACATTGTCAATGTCTATGCCGTCACGCTTGTCCAGAACGTCTATTATAATCTGGCTGGTGAACGCACGGCGCACCTCGTAATTGGGATATGCCTCGCGCAAGGCGCTTTCTATTGCGCCTATGGAGACGTTGCGATTATTATTGTAGCTTGTGCCGAAGCTGACAGCCAGAAGAACGGGCTTAGCGGCGGCTTTGCCGTCCTGATTGCCGGAGCTGCAGGCGGCAAGGCCGATGGCGAAGCTCAGCACCAGCATCACAGAAACGATTTTTTTAGCGGTTTTCATTTTGGTTTCCTCCTTTGGGGTTTATGTTCTATTTTTTTCAGATGCCACGCACCGTGAAAAAGCGACGGTTTAACGGAGAAAACGGCACAATGAACTTTGCCTTGCAAAAAAACTGCGGTAGTCTCTAAGGACTGCCGCAACCGGTTTCTTGCATAGCAACTTGCCTATTCCTCCATACTCGAGAGTACATAAGCACAAACGCTTGAGCAGGTCTCCTGACTCGCGTATCATAAACGCTTTGCACTGCCTTCTCAGGATTGCTCCCAATGGCTGACATTCGTCTTGTGCGGCGTCTCCACGCATACAGTGGCGGTACCGTCCCGGATTCTGACCGGGTTATCTATTCTCCGCCGATTTTTTCCTAAATCAGCGGCACTCAAACGCAATATTTACTTATATTATGTAGTATAATGCCGAAATCACGGCTTGTCAACCCAAATATAGACAAGCCCTGAGCAGATGTGCAAGGCCATATGGACTCTGCCAAATTTGAATAAAAACAAACCGAAACCGCGCTAAATATTCACGCTCTCATAATTAACGGGAACAAACCGATTACATGAAAAATACGGTATGTATTTGAAAAATATATGCAGCTATTTAGCATTGAAGGAACTGCACGGCGGCGAGCATTTCCGGCCGCGGCTTTTCCAATTCCATGCCGTTGGTTTGTGTGGTATAAAAAAGCCGAAGAGCGCGATGATTTTTTCTTCCGTCTGTCTGGTAGCCATGGTTAGGCGCTCCTTTCAGACTGACGGCTCACTTGTGGCACATTCAGTATAGCACGGGTATCTTCATTTGTCAGCCCATCATTGCGGATCAGCCGCAAAATTTTATCCTCCATGGTTTCCTCCGCCGTTTCGCTGAGATGAACGCGCACCCGATAGGTGGTCTGTCCGAGAGGTGAAGTTATCGTGGAACCACGGGAGGATGAGCCGCAGGCCGGAGGCCGAGGTGCAGAAGGCCATTCTGGAGTTTGCCGCCCACTAC
>OHGA01000125.1_pt1 | contig 24063 bp, 18 predicted proteins | sample 1567621 | NCBI WGS metagenome assembly OHGA01 (sample SAMEA3879607, study PRJEB24766) | human gut metagenome | biome: human-associated habitat; feature: feces | place: USA | collected 1985/1987
CGCGTCCGCAGACGCGCCCCCAAGCTGCTCTTCCCCCAAGTTTCCGTGAAGAACCCAATAGTTCGCGCAGCAAAATCCGAAAAAAGGATAAAAACAGCCTGTGGACGAATTCCGCAGGCTGTTTTTGATTGCAATCAGAACAAGTCCAGCATGTTATCCAGATAGATTTCCTCCCGCACTTTCAGCTGGCATTCCGGCTTCGTCAGGTAGTACAGCAGGAATTCCAGCACCAGCGCGCTGCCTAACTCGCGCCCCTCAATCTTGAAGTTCTCAAAGCCCATCGGCAGGTACGTCTGCTGAATATCCGCCACCCCGATAAAGCCCGGATTCTCCATGGCCTTGGAGAATCGGTAGCCGCCCGCTGCGTCCGGTGCGTGGCAGCGGTGCTCGTCGCCGTCTTCGCCGAGGTTCTTCCGGCTGACGGCTTCGTAGCACGCGCGGCGGTCGCGGCAGCCGAAATAGCAGCACTCGTTGCAGAGGAACTCCACCTTGTCCTTTTGACCCTGCGGCAGGGCATTCAGCTTCTCCAGCGCGTGATTCAGGCGGAAATCCGGCACGACATAGCGGAATTCCGCTCGTTCCAGTTCCGCCTGCAAGTCGGGAAACGATGTCAGCACCTTCGTCGTTGAGGACACGAAATACAGGTTCGGATACGTTTTCTGCAAATAGCGCAGAAGCAAATCCGAATGGAGAATCACGCCGCCATTCCCGCCGTCGTTCAGCATCTGGCAGAGCGCATTGCAGCGCGCATCACGCAGATGCTCCGCGCGCAGGAGGGAGTTGCTGAACGTCAGGCGCGGCGAAATACCGTAATCACGCATCAGCGCCAGCACGTCCTGCGCGCTCGCCTCCCCCGACCCGACGCGCCCGCCGCCCCACAGGCAATCCGCCGGTGCGCCGTAAATCGAGCCGATGTCGCACCAATCATAGAAATATTCCGGATGGTTTCGGTAGAGCGGCAAAAATCGACAATACAGTTCATAAAACTCGAACAGACCGGGTAGGTGATAGTGGGCGATTGTCATGCCTGCTGCCCTTCTTCCGCCGTCAGCAGCCAGTCTTTGCCCTGCCAATGCACTTGCATCTGCACTTTCTTCCACCCCGCCGGCAGGCGCGGATGCAGCGTCGGCTTGCCGTCCTCGAAGCGCAGACCCAAGAAGCCATAGAGCAGCACCATATACGCGCCGCCCGCTGCCGCCGGGTGCGTGCCGCCAATGTACACCAGCCCCGCCCACTGCTTGCCGCCGCCGACAATATCCGCCTCGGCGGATTTCAGGAACAGCGGATACGCTGCCGCCGGACGCCCGATTGCGCACGCGCACAGGGCGTACATACACGCGGACAGACTGCTGCCATGCTCGGTTCGCGGCTCATAGTAATCATAATTCGCGGCGATGATGCCCGCCGGGTACTGCCCCAGCATGTACAGCAGGGCAATCACGTCCGCCTGCTTGATGACCTGCGTCTGTGCCGCCACGCCATACGCGCCGCCCCAGTATTCGCGCGGGTCAATCAGGCGGCTGCGCACCTCCGGCACGAGTACGTTTTCCAGCTTGAAGTAGCCGTCGAACTGCTCAATCAGCCCGGTTTTCGGGTCAGGTGTTTGATGCTTCAATTGCTTCGCGGCATCCGCAAAGTGCATCAGTTCCGCTTCGTCCGTCTCCGGCAGGTACTTCCGGCAGACCTCCACCGCGTAATTCAGCGTCATCCGCGCCATTTCGTTGGTGTAGGCGTTGTTCTTCACATGCTCGTGGTACTCGTCCGGGCCCATCACATCCAGCAAATCATAGGTGTCGCTGAGGATGCGCTTGGAAATTAGGCTCATATAGAACCTTGCGCATTCCAGCACGACGCGCGCGCCGCCGCTTTGCAGCAGCGAATCATCCCCCGTGTACTGCGTATATTTCCGCAGCCCATACACGACGGCGGCGCTGATGTGCACCTGCGTATCGCGGAAGAACGTGCGCATCGGTCGGCCCGTGAACACGTCGGTGACGTTGTAGTCCGTGCAAGCGTCCTTGCCGCCCTCGACGCTCTCCCACGCATAGAACGCGCCCGCATCGCCGTAGGATTTCGCCTTGTCCAGCGCGCCCGGCAGCGTCTGCACGCGGTATTCCAGGCAGTGCCGCGCCACCTCCGGCATACACGCCAGATAGAAATCCAGCATGAACATCTCTGTATCCCAGAAAATCGCGCCCTTATACGTCTGCCCGGACAGCCCGCGCGCCGCCACCGACAGCGCCGCCCGATGCCGCGGCGCGATGCTCATCAGGTGGTACATCGAATAATTGACCGCGAACTCCGCGCGCTCGTCGCCTTCAATCGTCACCCACGCTTTCTGCCAGAGCGCCGCCCACGCCGCCCGCTGTTCTTCGCGCAAAGCATCATACGCCGGGGCATTTTCTGCCGCTCCAATGGCGGATGCTTCCGGTTCGTCGCCGTCGCTGGTGGTGTACACCGCGGCGACCTCATCCAGCTGCCACGGCTGACCCGCCCGAAGCGCGATTTGCGCCGTCCGAACGCCGCCGTGCGTGATTTCGCCGTCCGTGCAGCTGCACCGGAGCGCCGTGCAGACGCGCTGGTGGTCATCCGTTTCGCCGGTCAGAGCGACGACGCCGTCCGATTCTGTCAGCGTCAGCGTCTCATAATGCGGGCCGTGGATGTCCCAGACGTTTTCGTCCACACCGAACGCAATGGTGACGATGCAGTCATGTGTCGCCGTGATGGTCACGCGCTGTGCAAGCAAATGCACGCGGTTCATGGCGCAGAACCGTTCCTGCCGGATGGTGATTTCACCCGCATCCGCCTTGAACGTGCTTTCGCGGGTGAACACGCCGTCGGCAATATCGAGCGCGAGGCGGTGCGACGTAAGCCGATCGGCATTTTCCGGCAGCGACACGCCTTTCACGGCGACATACAGCGGGTTCGGGGCATTCAGCGGCTCTTCCCAGCCCTGCCCCTTTTGATGGTGGATGCCCGCGAGGTTGACGGCGGTCATCTGCTGCACGCCCGCTTCGCCAATCGTCCCGCGAACGCCCATATACCCATTGCCCGTCAGGAAGCGGTTGCCGTTATCCGCGTCCTGCGCCGGGTCGAAGCCCGTTCGCTCAATCACCGTATTCATCCGTGTATTCCTCCTCATGTTCAAAACGTCCCTCCATGCGGTATTCATGGAGGGAAATTCGCGGCTGCACTGCGTTTTTCCTGCTACGGATTACAGGTTTTCAGGTGCGGAAATTTCGGTTCTGCGCAATTTGCTTCGTGGGAACGACCTCATCCGCCGACTGCGGCCGGCACCTTCCCCCTTGGGGAAAGCGAAGTCGGCTGAAGTCGTCTCCTGCCTAATTGCTTTTTTATCCTACATACTCCAGCAAGTCCGACAATTTCCCCAGATGATACGTCGCGCGCGCATCCTCCTTAGCGTCCCCCATGGCGGCGCAGGCAAACCCGCCCGCTTTGGCAGCTTCCACCCCTGCATGGGCGTCCTCCACCACCACGCACTGCTCCGGCTTCAAGCCCAGCATCTCCGCCGCCTTCAAAAACACCTCCGGATTCGGCTTCGAGTGCGTGATGCAGTTTCCATCCGCCACCGCGTCGAAAAACCCATCCAGCCCCATCCGCTCCAGAATGAACGGCGTGTTCTTGCTCGACGAGCCAATCGCCAGCTTCAAGCCGCGTGCGCGCAGGGTATCCAGCGTGCGCTTCACGTCGCCGGACAAATCAGCGGGCGACATTTGGTTCAGCAACTGCCGATAGCGCGTGTTTTTCTCCTCCGCCATCGCGTTTTTCTCATCCTGCGAGTACGCCTTGTCGCTTTTTTCGAGGATGATGTTCAAGCTGTCCATGCGGCTGACCCCGCGCAAAAGGCCGTTGCGTTCGCGGTCAAAGGGGATGCCGAGCCGATCCGCGAGCGCCTTCCACGCGCGGTAGTGGTACTCGTCGGTCGAGCAGAGAACGCCATCCAAATCGAAGATAATGCCTTGATATTGCATCGTGATTTTCTCCTATCAGTAAACGCAAATTTCCGCTGCCTGCGCGCCGTCGGTGCGGGAGGCGGAATTCATTGTGAACACAACCTTGACAAAACTGGCTTCCACACTATCGAAATCAATGCGGATGCGATTGCCCGTCGCAGGGTCGAATTGGTACTGCGTGGCGGGTGCGACTTCGGTAAAATTCTCGCCGTCTTGGCTGACCAGAACGGTGATTTCCTGAATGCGCGCCTCCCAGATGGCGGATGGATTCAGGCAGACCGCGACGGTCGAGATGGTATGCGTCTCGCCCAGCACGATGAGCATTTCCGCCGGGAATCCTTTGCTTTCCCAGTAGGTATCGGTTTTGCCGTCGTTGACGTTTCGGCTGACGTACACGTCGGTATGCGCGCCGGAAATGACTTCCTTATTGAGCGCGAAATTCTCCGTTTCGGGGAGGGCGATGTACTGGTCAGCAGGGTCAGGGAAGCACGCCGGACGCTCCGCCTTGGTCTGGTCGGGCGCGGGGACAACGGTCACGATGGTGGGAATTTCTTCTTCCGCCTGCGTCAGAAGGGGCAGGCACGCCAGCGACAGTGCGAGCATGGCGGATACGACAGAACGCATTTTCATAAGCGAAATTTCCTTTCTATAATGATGGTGGGTGTGGTGATGCGGGTGGTCGGTCGCGCCCATTTAGCGCGACAATGTGCAAGTGGGCGAAAGAGCAAGTTGGGGGGCGCGTCTGAGGACGCGCGAAATTACAACCGCTGCGCTGAAAGCGCTTCGCTGTTCAGCGCTCGTGTGGCAGAATTGCGTGCTTTTCCATTACTGGTTGCACGACAAACTGTTGGGGCGTTGCCCCAAACCCCACCAGAGGCGCTGCCTCTGGACTCCGCAAGGGGGATCCCCCCTTGACCCCTTCGCGCGATTGAATTGAGCGCTTTTCCCTTACTTCTTCCGCGTGTTTATCCTCTTTTTTCCTTACTCCACCACTATCCCCTCACAATAATCATCATACCGCAGCTTCATCTGCTTCAAATTCGTCATCTTCTCCCCCAGAATCGTCACATTCCGCAAGGTCACATTCGTAATCCGATTCTCCTCCCCATACCCCGACAATCTCGACGCCGGCACTTTCCCATCCAGCGTCCGCAGCACCGTCAGGCCATCAATCAGCACATCATCAATCGACCCAAACTCATCCTTGACCGTCGACCACGCCGAATTTTGCAGCGTCATCTCAATCAATTCCTTATTATTGCCGTTATCACCCTGCATGAAGGCGTTTTCGACGACGATGTTGCGGTAGACGATGGCGTGCACATACGCATCGTCGCTGTTATGGATGCTGATAACGGGCTTGTGGAAGTTGTACAGCACAGTGATGTTCTCAAACAGCACATCGCTGATTTCGGGGTCAAGCGTCCAGCCCTTGTCGGTTTCGTAGCCGATTTCCATGGACTGGGCGAGGTCCGTCCACACCTGCATGTTGCGGAAGGTGATGCCCTTGGTGGAGCCGGAGTAGTTCTTGATGACGAGGCTGTCATCCCATGTGCGGGCGAAGCTGTTCGTCACGGTGTGGTCGGTGCAGGACTGGAAGGTGAAGCCGTCGCCATTTTGACGGCCGGAAATGACCTTGACGTTGTTGATTTCCACATGCTTGGAGGAGTAAGAATTGACATTCCAGCAGTTGGAATTGGCGACGATAATGCCGTCGATGGTGACATCCTTCGCGTGATTGAGATCAATCGGGACGCGCGCATACGAGCCGGGCTGATTCCACGCGTCGTAGTCGCTGCCGTCGATGATGCCGCGCCCGCAGATGCGGACGTTCTTGGCGTTATTGACGGAGATGATGGAATGCAGCACCGCGCCGCCGGAGATATAGAGCGTCTGCCCGTCTTCCAGCGCGATGGCGTCCATGACCCACTCGCCGGAGGGGATATAGTAGACGTTCGGGTCGTCGGGATCAGGGACGTCCGTTTCCAGCGGATTGGCGAAGATGTGCAGCGCCTTGTTGACGTTATCGTTGAAGACAACGGTGTACTGCCCCGGCTCCGTAATCATGAAGGAAACTTTGCCGTCCTTGACTTCGGGCGTAATCCCCCACGACTGCGGAATGACGACGGCGCTCTCCACTTTGTCCGGCAGACCGGGCATTTCAACCTCGATGCGCACTTTGCCCTCGAAGTCAAAATAGGTCATAGGCGTGGTCGTCGGCTGGGTGTTGGCGTTCCAGATGTGTTCGTGATTGACCATCACGTCATAGACGAACAGGGCGTTGCCGTTCGCGGTAACTTTCGCCGTCGCGGAGGTCGTCATCGTCTTCGGGCCTTCGTAGAGGGTCAGCAGCGTCGGATTCTCTTCGGCAGTCGCGGGCATCATCCACGCGGTCAGCAGAAGCATCAGCACAAGCATCAGGATGGGGGTGGTTCTCTTCATCGTTCATGTCCTCCTTGTTCGCCGCGGCGTTTCCAGTGTGTGGAAATTGTCCGCATTTAGTTAAGCGCTAAACCCATGCCATGATTATAGCAGGAAATTTGGAAATGTGCAATGTGCCTGAAGATAAAAATTTTCAGAAAAAGCCTCTTTTCCCCTCTTGACATGTGGCAAATGGTATGTTATAATCATATCAACGATAGGTTGAGCGTTAAACCTATCCACCCGTCAACATCATAAAGGAGGTATCCCCATGAAGAAGTTCCTTGCTTTCCTGCTTTCCCTGACGATGGTGTTCGCGATGGCAGCCGTTGCGTTCGCTGAAGGCGAAACCTACCTGTGGGACAACTTTGACGACCGTGACCCGAATGCCAAACCTGAGCTTGCGCCCAACGGCGTGCACCTCTGGTGGGACAACTGGGCGAATCTGCGCGCAAAGAATGAGGACGGCGCGCTGAAGCTCGACATGCGCCCCAAGGCGTATGACCCGGAAGACTACGACAGCGAAGACGACTACTACGCCCATGCCGCCGACTGGATGGCGAACTGGGGCGAAGCCGTTGACATGTGGGGTTTGGACGGCGTCTCCTACTGCAAATACCTGACTATCCGCATCAAGGGCGCGGAAGGCGGCGAAGAGAACAAGCTCATCATGGACTGGCATCCGGAAGACGCCAAGTTCTACGCGGCGCGCTTCTCTGACCTTGTGCTGGCGGACGGCACGCACCCGGTCATCACCACCGAATGGCAGGATCTCGTCATCGACCTCGAAGCGTCCGGCTTCCCGGGCATGACCAACGCCCTGCACATCCGTGCGTTCGCCAAGTGCGTCATCTACCTGGACGAAATCACCTTCTCTGAAGCCGTTGCGCCCATCGACGCTACCAGCTCCGAAACCATTCAGGCTGGTCTGACCGCGCCGGAAACCGGCAAGCCCGGCGACCTGCCGATTAAGGACTATCTGGCTGAACTGGAATAATTCCAAAACGTTCAAAAAAGGGGGGACAGTTTCGGCTGTCTCCCCCTTCTTTTACTAAGGTAACACCGCACAAATGAGGTGGTTGGATGACGAATGGATTTTTCGTCAGATGCAAATGCAAATTCCGAAGGTTTACTGGATGTAAATCGAGGAATTTGCATGCCGCAGATGGCGGAAAAGACATCGCCAGACGCGCCGCCGAATTGTGCGGTGGTGCCCTAATTTTTTTCCAGAAACCGCTTGCGAACAACTTCAAAGACTGGTATACTTTTTATGATGCGCACGGACTTCGCGGACTTCGTCCGTTCTCTTTGATCCGCGCAGATTACCACGCCTAAAACACTGCATAAAATGGAGCATCGCATGGTCACACTCAAAGACATTGCCGCCGAAGCAGGCGTAAGCATTACAACCGTTTCCAACGTGGTGCATAACCGCAAAAGCCGCGTTTCCGAAAAGAAGGTTGCAAAAATCTGGGAGATTATCGAGCGCGAACACTACGTTCCCAGCATGTCCGCGCGCTCGCTGGCGAACGACCAGTCCGCCATCATCGCCATGGTCACTTACATCACGCCGCGCACCACCGGCAGCACCGTCAGCGACCCCTTCATGAGCAGCGTCGCCGCCAGCGTCGAGCAGCGCACCCGCGAAGCCGGCTACTACCTGATGCTGCGCTCCGCCGAAAGCGTCGCCGCGCTGGAAGGGCTGATTCACAGCTGGCGGCTCTCCGGGCTGATTATGACGGGGCTGTTTCAGGATTCGTTCTTCGATGCCGTAGCAAAACTGGGCATTCCCGTCGTCCTCATCGACAGCTATGTGGACGACCCGAACATCTGCTGCGTCGGCTTGGAGGATGAAAAAGGCGGCTACCTCGCCACGAAGCACCTGCTGGAGAACGGCCACCGCGTGATTGCGTTCGCGTCGCCGCCGATTTCCCCCGCGGGCGTTATCGAACTGCGCCTGCAGGGCTATCGTCGCGCCTTGGCGGAATACGGCGTGCCGTACGACCCGGCGCTTGTCTTTACGCAGGAAATTTCCGTGCAGGAGGGCAAGAAGCTGGGGCATCAGCTCAGCACACGTCCCGAAATCACGGGGATTTTCGCCTCGGCGGATATTCTGGCGGCGGGCATCATGTCCGGGCTGCATGAGTGCGGGGTAAGTGTGCCGCGCGATAAGTCGATTGTGGGCTTTGATGATCATTATATTTCGCAGCTGGCGATTCCGGGGCTGACGACGATTCATCAGGATTCGGAGAAGAAAGGCACTTTGGCGACGGAGATGATTTTGGCGCAGCTGCGGAAGGAAGAAATTGCGCAAAAGAAGGTTATTTTGCCGGTGCACCTTGTGGAAAGAGGCAGCGTGAGGAATATAAACGGATAAAGAAGGAAAAGAGGATAAACACGCATCTTTCCTTCTTTGTCGATTCCGTGATGAACCAATTCGGAAATAGTATCATACAAAATCATCGGCACAGCGCCAAATGAAAACTTGGCGCTGTGCCGATGCTGTTTAAAAGGGCGCATGCAGGTTCAGAAATGGCAAGTCATCAAGCAAAGTTCTCCTTCGCTCCACCGTTCAGAGGCGCTGCCCTTTATCCCAGTGTGATGCTGACCGCGCCATCCGGGCTGACATTCAGTTTCATACACAGCAAGTATCGCTTGTAAAACGCTTCCTTCTCCTTGTCCGTCATCATGATCCACGAGTTTTGCAGCGCCGTCTCCATCATCTCGCGAACGTTGAATGGTTTCGCGCTTTCTCCCGCCAGCTGCTGATTGATTTGCTCCTGAATTGCATTGATCAGCGTACTGGTTTTGATGTTGTACGACGCCGCCGTACAGAAGTCGTCAATGAAGCAGAACGGGATTTCATGCCGCGCCAAGGTGTCCATGATGGCCATGCCCGTTTTGCCCTTCTCCAGCATAACAAGGAAGCGGACGCTGTCCAGCTGGCGAATCATCGCCCAGTAGTCGCTGTCCGACGACACAAGGATGACCGCATCCACGCCGGAGGTATACACTTCGCGGCTTGTCCGCACCGCCAGCGCCATATCGCACTGCGATTTGTTCTGGTTCAGCCGCTCGACCTTAATATGTTCCAGCTCAAGGTTCGCTTTTTCATCCACCGCCGTAGAGAGCGTGCGGTCAACCAGCGTTTTCCATTGTGCCGTTGTATACTCGCTGTCAAACAGAATCACCTTGGATATTTTGCCCAGCTGCTCGGTCGGGAGGCTGCTCAGCGCCGCCGCGAGCTTCACGGCATCCGAATTTTCGCAGTCCACCGCAATCAAGCATTTTTTGCACTGCCCCAGCAGCCTGCCCAGATTGCGCATCGTGTGGTTGCCCGCATCACGCACCAGCGACAGGTTTTCAAAGCGGTCTTCGTGGCGCTCATAGAGAATCGTTACGAATTTTTCATCATTATAGAGGATATTGCCCTTGCTCTCCGGGCTTGTGGAAACGGCATCCCAGTTAATCCAGCAGTGGAACGGGTAGCGTCGGTTGTCGCTTTTGTAATATTCCCCTGCTTTTTTGATACCATCTTTTTTCGTCCCGTTCGGCATCAGGAAAATGGGTTTCACATAGTCCCACTTCACCCATTCCGGGAAAAAGCGCGCCACTTGATTGATTCGGTTGCTGATTTCACAATTGATGCTGATAATGTATTCGTCAATATCCGGCTTTGCTTTGTAAATTCTGACGCCGTCCTGTTCCAGCTGCGCCACTGCTTCTGATGGAATGAGATTCGGTACGCTGCCGATATTGCGGAAGCTCATGCGAAATTCACTCACAATGGCTGGATAATTGCGTTCCATCGCCGTGCGAATGCGGCACAGATTGCGAATAATACGCGCCTCTTTGTGCGCGTCCAGCTCTTCGTAACTTTTCAGCAGAAATGGCCTCGCATTTTCTTCACCAAAGTTTTCTTTGTCGATGCCAATGAGGTACGCCATCGGCGACACCAGCGTGTACGTTGAATTCTGGAACTCATTGTAGATGATTTTTTTGTCAAGCGGCGATAGCTTTTGCTGATTTTCCGGATTCTCATCGTCTATTTCAAGTGCTTGAACGAGTTTTGATAAATCAGCGAGATTATTGGAGGTGATTGTTTTACGCGCTTTCGGCTGGGTTTTCGTTTTCTTTGCCATGTGGAAGACTCCTTTTTTGTATTTCTTTGTTCATTTCCATCATACCATTTTGGCGGCGGCATTGCAAGGGCAGCAGCGCACAAATATATTCCTGCTTTGCGCATTGTTTTTCCCGGAAGTGTTTGACAAAAACTGCTCGATAGTTTTATTTTTCTTGACAGCAGGTTATTATAGTGCTATACTATTATTAACATTAGATACACACAAATTGATTATGTCGGGAGGGCTTTCTGTATGGAATACGTCACCCACCTCCGCGAGGACGGCAGCTATCAGCCGCTCAAGGAGCATTTGGAAGGCACAGCGACGCGTTCTGCGAAATTTGCTGCTTCTTTTGGAGCGAGTTCTCACGCCGAAAGAACAGCCTTGCTGCACGATATCGGCAAGTACAGCCCCAACGGGCAGCGCCGCCAGCGTGACCCGGAACACACTGCCAAGGTGGACCACAGCACGGCAGGTGCGAAGGCGGCGGCAGATTTGGGCGATATGCACGCGGCGTTTGCCATTGCGGGGCATCACGGCGGTCTGCCCGACTTGGGAACCCGTCTCAGCCTCGATGATGGCACATTGTGCGCACGGCTGAACAAAAAACTGACCGGCGGCGATGATCCATCCGCGTGGCGCAGTGAGATTTCACTGCCAACAGGCGTTCAGCTCACACCGTCGTGGCTTCCGCGGAATGATGTGCGCCTGACTGCCATGTACATCCGGATGCTGTTCTCCTGTCTGGTGGATGCTGATTTTCTGGACACGGAGCGCGCGCTCAGCAAGGAAGAAAAGCCACGCGGCATCGGCGATTCCATGCCAGCGCTGCTGGAAAAGCTGCAAGCGCACGTTGCCAAATGGCTGGAAGAGCCCAAGTCCGACCTCTGCGCGCTGCGCAACGAGGTGCTGCGGCGCTGCCTGCGCGGCAGCGAAGATCCGCAGGGCTTGTACAGCCTGACCGTCCCCACGGGCGGCGGCAAAACGGTTTCGTCGCTTGCCTTTGCGCTCAGCCACGCAGTGAAGCATGGGATGAAGCGCATCATCTACGTCATCCCCTACACCAGCATCATCGACCAAAACGCGAAGGTCTTTCGGGATATTCTGGGCGATGAGAACGTGGTGGAGCATCACAGTCAGGCGGACTTGCCCGATACGGATGCCGAAACGCCCGATGCCCTCCGCAAGCGCCTTGCCTGCGAAAACTGGGATGCCCCCGTCATCGTCACGACCGCCGTGCAGTTCTTTGAATCCTTCTACGCCGCCAAGCCCGGCCGCTGCCGCAAACTCCACAACGTCGCCAACAGCGTGGTGATTTTTGACGAGGCGCAAACCCTGCCGATTTCGCTGATGCGCCCCTGCGTCTCGGTAATCGACCAGCTGGTGCAGCATTACGGCGTCACCGCCGTTCTCTGTACCGCGACGCAGCCCGAATTGCTGTCCATTTTCAGCGGCTTCACCGCGGGCACCCGCATTCAAGAGCTTGTCCCCGACCCGGATGCGCTGTTCAGCAGCCTTCGCCGCGTCACCTTCCAGCAGGACGGGACGCTTTCGGACGAGGAATTAGCCGCGCGGATTCGTCAGGAAAATGCCGTGCTGTGCATCGTCAATTCCCGCAAACAGGCGCGCAGCCTGTACGAAGCCCTGCCGGAAGAGGGGCGTTTCCACCTTTCCACGCTGATGAACGCCATCGACCGTGAACGCACCATTGCCACAATTCGCGAACGCTTAGACAAGAAGCAGTGCTGCCGCGTCATCTCCACCAGCCTGATTGAAGCGGGCGTTGACGTGGATTTTCCGACCGTATACCGCGAATTAGCCGGACTGGACAGCATTCTGCAAGCCGCCGGACGTTGCAATCGCGAGGGAAAGGAAGCGGCGCAGGACAGCATCGTCCACATCTACCAGACCGAACACGCGGTTCCACCCATCATGCGCCCAAACATTGAAAGCTGCCGCACAGTGCTGCGCCTGTATGCTGAGGACATCGGCAGCCGCAAAGCCATCCACGCGTATTTTTGCGATTTGCTCTTCAAGCGCGGCGAAAATCAGCAGCGTTCACGACCCGTTTCGTCCGAAAATGATTTACTGGATACCAGCAAAACGCTGTCATCCGAAGCAAGATTTGCTTTCCGCGAAACCGCCGAGCATTTCCGCTTTATCGACACAGATACGGTAACGGTGTACATTCCGACACCTGAAAACAGCGAGGACATCAAAGCCCTGCGTGATGGGCACTATTCGCGTGAGCTTTTCCGCCGTCTGGGGCGCTGCGGCGTGAGTATCTACCGCCGCGAGTATCAGGCGTTGTGCAGCATCGGCGGCGTCACGGAAATTGCCGATGCGCACTGCGGCATTCTGAGCGACATCAAATTGTACACGCCGGAATGCGGCTTGCAGGTCAGCTGCACGAGCGGACTGGGGCTATTCGCCTGACATATATAATGAAGGAAAACTGAAACGGGCGGCAAGCATTGCGCCCACCGCCCGCCCCGTTAGACGATTGTCTAGCTTAGTATTTCAACCCACAGATAGAAGCAGCGAATTGCCCGCCGTTTCCATCCGACTTTGGCATTTTATCATCTTTTCGCTGGCGTGTCAAACCATGATTGATAGTTCTGTTCAATCTAAAAATTATTTTCTAGTTTAGTGAATTTTCTTCTTGACATATACGCTGTGCCGTGCTATACTGTTCTTGTCAAACGAAAGGAAGTGAGTTGCTGACGATACACCCATTCGTCCCCTTGCGAACTGTCACTTGCTCACATCGGCAAGTGTTGATTGAGAAGTAAGAATGAGGAGGTGAACCAATGTCCATCAAAATGGAGGTGTGGGGCGAGTACGCTTGCTTCACCCGGCCTGAAATGAAGGTTGAGCGTGTCAGCTATGACGTTCCCACGCCCAGCGCCGCCCGCGGAATGGTAGAAAGTGTATACTACCATCCAGGCCTAAAATGGCATGTGGATAAAATCTACGTCTGCAAGCCCATCCGCTTCACGAACATTCTCCGCAACGAAGTGGCATCTAAGATTTCCGCCAGCAACGTGCTGACCGAAGCCAACGGCAAGAAGCGCTCCTACATCGACCGAAACGCCGATATTCAGCAGCGCGCTACCACCATGCTGCGAAACGTGCACTACGTCATTGAAGCGCACTTCGAGATGACCGACAAAGCCAATCCGTCGGACAATCCCGGCAAGTTTCAGGACATCGTGAAGCGGCGTCTTCGCAGCGGTCAAGCGTACATGCAGCCGTATCTTGGCTGTCGAGAATGTACGGCGCATTTCCGGCTCTGGGAGGGCGGCGACATCCCCACCATCGACGAAACGCGGGATTTGGGCTATATGATTTTTGATATGGACTATTCTGATTTGGAAAACATCCAGCCGATGTTCTTCCGGGCGCAGATGGTGCATGGCGTGATTGACTTGACAGACTGTGAGGTGGTGAAATGATTCTGCAATCGCTCGTGCGGTGCTACGATTCGCTCGCCGCACAGGGCACGTTGAAGCGTCCCGGCTGGTCCGCCGTCAAGGTGCAGTGGGGCTTGCGTCTGACTGCCGACGGGCAGGTGTCGTCGGTGGAAATGCTCGGCGCAGCAAACGATAAGGGCAAGCTGCTTCCCCGCATGATGTTCCTGCCCACGCCTGTCAAGCGCACCAGCGACAAGGCCGCCAGCTTCCTCTGCGACAACGCCAAGTATCTGCTGGGCATCACCAGTGAAATGCGCAGCAGCGAACACACGCCGTCGGACAGCAAAGCCATCAAGGATGCAGGCACCTGCTTCCGCATCAGCGCCCAGCGGCATCGCGAGCTGCTGGACGGCGTATCCTGCCCGATGGCGCAGGCGATTCTCCGCTTTTTTGACACTTGGCAGCCTGAAAAGGCAGCACAGTCCCCTGCCCTGCTGGAGCATTTCGACGACCTGTGCAAGGGCGGCAATCTCGTTTTCTGCATGATGGACGCATCTGGCGAAGCCACAATGGCGCAGGATGTGCCGGAGATTCACGCGGCTTGGGATGAAGCTGCCTCCAGCAGTGTGGAGGATGATATCACGCGAGGACGCTGTCTGGTCACGGGCGAATTGGATACAATTGCTCGCTTGCACCCTGCCATCAAAGGGGTAGATGGCGCGCAGTCTTCTGGTGCATTACTTGTTTCCTTCAACAAAGGTAAAAATGCTTTCGAATCCTACGGACGAGAGGATGCGCAGGGCTTGAACGCCCCTGTCGGAAATCACGCCGCCTTTGCCTACGGTGAAGCACTCAATTACATGCTGCGCGAGAAGAATTACCACAGTCTGCTGGGATCTGCCACCCTCGTTTACTGGGCAGAAACGGCGCAATCCGCTTACAGCGACTGCTTTGCCGCTCTGCTGGGGACAAACGAAGACATGACGCAGAATACGCTGGACGGCATCATGAAAGCCATCCGCCTTGGGCATGGTCTTCAGTGGGAGAATGTTCCGCTGGATTCCCGTACACCCTTCTACATTCTGGGGCTGTCGCCGAATGCGTCCCGCCTGTCGGTTCGTTTCTTCCTGCAAGGGACGTTTGGCGATTTTGCCGCGAATTTGGCGCGTCATCAGGAGCGTTTGAACATCATTCGCCCATCCTATGACACGCGTGAAACACTTTCCGCCTATTCGCTGCTCAAGGAAACAGCGAATCCCAACAGCAGGGACAAGCTGCCGCCGTCGCATCTGGTGGGCGATTTGCTCCGCGCCATTCTTGGCGATACGCCTTACCCTGTTTCGCTGCTGACGCAAACAGAGCTGCGCATCCATGCGGAGCACAGTGTCAGCCGCGGCAAGGCGGCAATTCTCAAAGCATGGCTGCTGAAAAACGGCAGCAATCCACAGTACAAGGAGGTCATCGACGTGCAACTCAACGAACAGACGAATTACGCACCGTATGTGCTGGGTCGTCTCTTTGCGGTGCTGGAAAGCCTCCAGCAGAAGGCAAATCCCGGCATCAACGCTACCATCATGGATCGTTACTTCAACGCTGCCTGCGCAACGCCCAGCATCGTTTTCCCGACGCTGCTGAAGCTGGCGCAGAGTCACCTGAAGAAACTTGACACCGGCTATTTCATCTATTACGACAAGCAGATGACGGAGCTGTGCGGGCGCTTGACTGACAGCTACCCCGCGCGCCTGAACCTACAGGATCAGGGTATTTTCCAGCTGGGCTACTATCATCAGAAGCAGAAGTTCTTCACGAAAAAGGAGGAAAACAGCAATGTCTGACGTGATTCGCAACCGCTATGATTTCGTGGTACTGTTCGACGTGCAGAACGGCAATCCCAACGGCGACCCCGATGCCGGCAACATGCCCCGCACCGACCCGGAAACGGGTCTTGGGCTGGTGACGGACGTGTGCCTGAAGCGCAAGATTCGCGACTATGTGGCGACCGTCAAGGAGGGCGACCCGCATTACGGCATCTATATTCAGGATGGCGTTCCGCTGAATCGCTGCGACCGTGAAGGGCTGGAGGCCTGCGGCTACGGCGACATCAAGGAGGACGACCTCAAAAAGAAACTGAAGTCGAATGACCCGGAGATTGACCGCAAGCTGCGCGATTATATGTGCAGCCACTACTACGACATCCGGACGTTCGGCGCGGTGATGACGACGTTTGTCAAGGCATCGCTGAACTGCGGTCAGGTGCGCGGGCCGGTGCAGCTGGGCTTTGCCCGCAGCGTTGACCCCATTGTGCCGCAGGAAATCACCATCACCCGCGTCGCCATCACGACGGAAAAGGACGCGGAGAAGAAGGGCACCGAAATGGGGCGCAAGTACATCGTCCCCTACGGGCTGTACCGCGTGGAAGGGTTCGTATCCGCAAATCTGGCGCGCAAGACCACGGGCTTCAGCGAAGAAGACCTCGCCCTGTTGTGGGATGCCATCCTCAACATGTTTGAAAACGACCACTCCGCCGCGCGCGGCATGATGGCAGTGCGCAAGCTCATCATCTTCCGCCATGAGAAGGAACTGGGCAACGCCCCCGCGTGGAAGCTGTTTGAACGCGTGCGTGTAGCGCGTAAGGCGGACGTGACGGTTCCGCGCAGCTTTACGGACTACGAATGGACGGTGGATGACGCGAATCTGCCGGACGGCGTCACCTGCGAAGTGAAGGGGTGACGCAGCAGGACGCGACCCTCTCCGCCTTGCAGCATTACGCCTACTGCCGCCGCCAATGGGGATTGATTTTTCTGGAGCAGCAGTGGGCAGAAAATGCGCACACGGCGGAGGGGCAAGTGTTCCACCAAACGGCGCATCACGGCCCGGAAGCGGAATTGCGCGGCGATACGCTGATTCTGCGCGGAGTGCGGCTGGAATCCGCCCGCCTGCACCTACACGGCGTCAGCGACGTGGTGGAGTTCCACCGCAGTCCCGACGGTGTTGCGCTGCACGGACGCGAAGGGCTGTGGCTGCCGTACCCGGTAGAATACAAAAAAGGGTCAGACAAAACGCAGGATGCCGACGAGGTGCAGCTGTGCGCACAGGCGCTCTGCTTGGAGGAGATGCTCTGCTGTGCCATCCCGGAGGGCAGCTTGTTTTATGGCGAACCCCGCCGACGGACGCGGGTCGCGCTGGATGAATCCCTCCGTGCGCGGACGTTGTCGCTTCTGGCGGAACTGCTGGAGAATCAGGCGCGCGGACATACGCCATCCGTTCGGGCGCACAAGGGCTGCAATGCCTGCTCGCTCAAGGATGTATGCGTTCCGCGGCTCAGCCGAACTGGCAGCGTCCGCGCCTACATGCACGCCCGTATTGCGGAGGATTCGCCATGAGAAAGATGCTGAATACGCTGTTCGTGACGACGGAAGACGCCTACTTGTCGCTGGAAAACGAGAATATCGTCGTCCATGTGGGCGAGGAAAAGCGCGCGCAGTATCCCCTGCTGATGCTGGAGGGCATTCTGACTTTCTCCTACAAAGGCGCAAGTCCAGCACTCATGGGTGCTTGCGCAGAGCGCGGTATTGGGCTGACGTTTCTGACGCCGCGCGGGCGATTTTTAGCACGCGTCTGCGGCAGCGAGCGCGGCAATGTTCTGCTGCGCCGCGAGCAGTATCGGCGCGCCGACAGCCTATCCGCCAGCTGCCTGATTGCACGGAATTTCATCTTCGGCAAGGTATACAATCAGCGCTGGGTGCTGGAGCGTACCATCCGCGACCACGCCTTGCGCGTGAATGTGCAGGCACTCAAGGATGTTTCCGCCGCGTTAGATGCCAAGCTGCCGCAAATTGAATCAGCGGTTGATTTAGATGTGCTGCGCGGGCTGGAAGGCGACGCATCCGCCGATTATTTTTCGGTATTCGACGAAATGATACTGACTCAAAAGGCGGATTTCTTGCTGAACGGCCGCAATCGCCGCCCGCCGCAGGACAACATGAACGCCCTACTCTCCTTCGCCTATGTGCTGCTCGCCAACGACTGCGCTGCCGCGCTGGAAAGCGTAGGGCTGGATGCCTACGTCGGCTTCATGCACCGCGACCGTCCGGGGCGCACGTCGCTCGCCCTTGACCTGATGGAAGAACTGCGCGCCCCGATGGCAGATCGCCTCTGCATCACGCTGGCGAACAACCGTGTGCTGCAGGACAAGCACTTCGACCGGCAGGAAAGCGGCGCCGTCTTCTTGAACGATGCCGGGCGCAAGCAGTTCTTGACCGCGTGGCAAAACCGCAAACGCGAAGAAATCACCCACCCGTTCCTGAAAGAGAAAATCATGTGGGGGCTTGTTCCCTATGTACAGGCGCTGCTGCTTGCGCGCACCCTCCGCGGCGACACAGACGGTTATCCCCCATTCCTCTGGAAATAACCCGAAAGCGAGGCGTTCCCGATGCTGGTTCTAATCACCTACGATGTTTCCACCGTCGATGCAGACGGCAAACGCCGCTTGCGGCAAGTCGCCAAGCGCTGCGTCGTCCACGGTCAGCGCGTGCAGAATTCCGTATTTGAGTGCTCTTTGGATGCCGCGCAGTACAAGCTGCTTCAGGCGGAACTTCGGCAGCTGATTGACCCGGAAAAGGACAGTTTGCGCTTTTACAACCTCGGCAATCACTACGAAAGCCGGATTGAGCACATTGGCGTGAAGACGAGCTACGCCCCGGAAGGGCTGCTGATGCTGTAAGGGCGCGCCGCGCGAATCGCCCGTGCGAAGCGCAAGCCTCCAGCCTTTTGCAGGGAGGTTCGCACCGGATTTCGCGGTTTTTCCGGCAAAATTACCGCATTTTCGGCTAAGCTGATTCTCAAAAGGACTGTTTTGTGGTATACTTTTTGTGCAAAGCCTATGATTCTGATCGACAGAATTGTTACTTTGCGCAGTCGCTCCCCGTGCGGGGAGCGTGGATTGAAATGTCTTGAGCCAGTCGTGCTTGCCCAGATAAAGGTCGTCGCTCCCCGTGCGGGGAGCGTGGATTGAAATTGCCTCTTGTGCGAGGTTCGAGAGTCGTTCTGCTGTCGCTCCCCGTGCGGGGAGCGTGGATTGAAATCCGGCGTCCGGGAGTCCGGGCGTCGGGAAAGACGTCGCTCCCCGTGCGGGGAGCGTGGATTGAAATGTCGCGGCGTGGCGTGTCTCATCCTCTCTCGTCGTGTCGCTCCCCGTGCGGGGAGCGTGGATTGAAATAGAAGGTGGTAGCGAGTGCGGTCGTAGTGCTGCCGTCGCTCCCCGTGCGGGGAGCGTGGATTGAAATGACCTCTGCCAGAAGGTCATCGTCAGGCGGGTTATCCGTCGCTCCCCGTGCGGGGAGCGTGGATTGAAATCTGGATGGCGACGAGGTTCGCCTGACCGCCGAGCCGTCGCTCCCCGTGCGGGGAGCGTGGATTGAAATGCTGTCTGCGTGCCAGATGTAAAACACCGCGCCGGTCGCTCCCCGTGCGGGGAGCGTGGATTGAAATCAGTCGCGGCCGGTGCCGTCCGCGATGCGGCGGCAGTCGCTCCCCGTGCGGGGAGCGTGGATTGAAATAAAGCTGACGAACGCTTCGCAACGAAAGCCGTTATGTCGCTCCCCGTGCGGGGAGCGTGGATTGAAATCTCTATGCTTTCGCCCTGCGGCGCGCGGGCGGCTTGTCGCTCCCCGTGCGGGGAGCGTGGATTGAAATGATCGCGTCCGGAATGTCCTTGCCCTGTGTATTGGTCGCTCCCCGTGCGGGGAGCGTGGATTGAAATGTCTATACCTAAAAGCCAATTTACCGAAACGCCCGTCGCTCCCCGTGCGGGGAGCGTGGATTGAAATTTCCTCCGGCTTCCGAATATGACAAAAGGGCGGCATGTCGCTCCCCGTGCGGGGAGCGTGGATTGAAATCTGCTTCAAGGAGCTTTCGAGCGGATACAAAGCCGTCGCTCCCCGTGCGGGGAGCGTGGATTGAAATGATCTTTAGGCGATCCGTCCATGTTAAGTGTTTGTGTCGCTCCCCGTGCGGGGAGCGTGGATTGAAATCTTTTATGTTCCTTCACCTTCCTTCCGGACGGGATCGTCGCTCCCCGTGCGGGGAGCGTGGATTGAAATTGCCGCGCGAAATTTGCGAGCCAGTCCCGGTCCCGGTCGCTCCCCGTGCGGGGAGCGTGGATTGAAATTGAGCGGTGCGCGATGGCGCTCAGGTACTCCGCGTCGCTCCCCGTGCGGGGAGCGTGGATTGAAATCCGTGGTCATGGTTATCCCTCCCAGTTGTGGTGTCGTCGCTCCCCGTGCGGGGAGCGTGGATTGAAATGGGGCACTCTGCGTAGAGCAGAGTGTAGGTGTTGGTCGCTCCCCGTGCGGGGAGCGTGGATTGAAATTCGTCGTGGTCGGTCGTCATCGCCGCTCGTGGCGGTCGCTCCCCGTGCGGGGAGCGTGGATTGAAATCAAATCAAGCCGGGTTCCCGGCAGAAGGAGAAGAACGTCGCTCCCCGTGCGGGGAGCGTGGATTGAAATGAGCGGTGATACGACCATGCGCGTCAGCAAATACGTCGCTCCCCGTGCGGGGAGCGTGGATTGAAATCCGTCCCGCGTCGCCGTCCTGCAAGGCGACAAGTCGCTCCCCGTGCGGGGAGCGTGGATTGAAATTCAAGCCATGCGTCGAATTCGTCCATATCATAAAGTCGCTCCCCGTGCGGGGAGCGTGGATTGAAATGGTTCGGCCAAGGGCGGCGAGGGGCGTGGGAAAGCCGTCGCTCCCCGTGCGGGGAGCGTGGATTGAAATCTTGCCGACAAGCCCGAAAAGGTCAATCAATTTGGTCGCTCCCCGTGCGGGGAGCGTGGATTGAAATCGCGTGGTTGCGCAAAAAAACCTGCGAACCGTCGTCGCTCCCCGTGCGGGGAGCGTGGATTGAAATCCCTCACCCACGCATTTCCTGTCACGCGCGCATGTCGCTCCCCGTGCGGGGAGCGTGGATTGAAATATCGGGATGCGCACGCAGGACGAAATTCGGGACGTCGCTCCCCGTGCGGGGAGCGTGGATTGAAATGACCTCGAACGGGCGCTGGAAACCCGGCGGAGCGCGTCGCTCCCCGTGCGGGGAGCGTGGATTGAAATCCGGCTCGATGGTACGCATCAGCTCTTCCAGCTCGTCCGTCGCTCCCCGTGCGGGGAGCGTGGATTGAAATGGCGGGGATGCGGTCCATGACGCGGGCGCAGGTGGGTCGCTCCCCGTGCGGGGAGCGTGGATTGAAATGACTGCTGCGCCGTGTGACTCTTGATGCGCTGGCTCTGTCGCTCCCCGTGCGGGGAGCGTGGATTGAAATGTCCGGTACGACTTGAGCACGCGCGTTCCGTCGGTCGCTCCCCGTGCGGGGAGCGTGGATTGAAATGGGCGCACCGAAAATCTCCACGCGGAGCGTCTTTTGTCGCTCCCCGTGCGGGGAGCGTGGATTGAAATGTCCTCCCACGGCGTGTTTTCCCGCTCGTTTTTGTCGCTCCCCGTGCGGGGAGCGTGGATTGAAATTGGTACTGCGCCGCCGCAGCAGGGGTGACGATGGCGTCGCTCCCCGTGCGGGGAGCGTGGATTGAAATCTTGCGCTCCTGACGCATACGGCGTTCTGCTTTCGGTCGCTCCCCGTGCGGGGAGCGTGGATTGAAATAGCTGCTCCATCAGCCCAGCGTCAAGGCGCTCCGGTCGCTCCCCGTGCGGGGAGCGTGGATTGAAATTCCTTTCAGCGGCAGGGCGCGAATCAATCAACGCCGTCGCTCCCCGTGCGGGGAGCGTGGATTGAAATTGCGGATATCCACAGCATGGTCATCTTCGTGGCTGTCGCTCCCCGTGCGGGGAGCGTGGATTGAAATGGACAGCGCGGCGACGCTGATTCCTTGCACCCCGGCGGTCGCTCCCCGTGCGGGGAGCGTGGATTGAAATCTTGCGGGTTGTCGGACAGTCCGCAAAGGTAGTCGTCGCTCCCCGTGCGGGGAGCGTGGATTGAAATCAACTGCCGCTTGCTCTGATACACGTTCACACCTCGTCGCTCCCCGTGCGGGGAGCGTGGATTGAAATTGCTCGTGCTGAACAATACAGTTGGACGCCTGAGTCGCTCCCCGTGCGGGGAGCGTGGATTGAAATGGCAACTGAGGAACTCTCTTTCCACGCGAAGTATGTCGCTCCCCGTGCGGGGAGCGTGGATTGAAATACTGGAAATTTTTCTGCAAGGTGAACAACATCCAGTCGCTCCCCGTGCGGGGAGCGTGGATTGAAATGTTAAAATTCGCGGGGGGGGGTACACAGTACCGTCGCTCCCCGTGCGGGGAGCGTGGATTGAAATCACAAGCGTCATCCCTTCCTGCTGTTATTATATCGTCGCTCCCCGTGCGGGGAGCGTGGATTGAAATAGGTTCCCGGAAGGAAGGAAACAGATGGCGCTTGTCGCTCCCCGTGCGGGGAGCGTGGATTGAAATATCCATATCATAAAATGAGAACCAACACGCGGTTGTCGCTCCCCGTGCGGGGAGCGTGGATTGAAATATGGGTTACCTCTTTCTGCCGACGAATGTCAGCGTCGCTCCCCGTGCGGGGAGCGTGGATTGAAATTACGCCTCCCACCGCTTCGACGGCAGCGAAGACCGTCGCTCCCCGTGCGGGGAGCGTGGATTGAAATAGCCTGTCCGACGTGGATATGACAACCGCACGGCGTCGCTCCCCGTGCGGGGAGCGTGGATTGAAATCGCTGGCGGGCGAAGCCAATAAACATTTGGATGTGTGTCGCTCCCCGTGCGGGGAGCGTGGATTGAAATAGCGACGCGCTCGGTGTTGAGGTACTGCGTCATTGTCGCTCCCCGTGCGGGGAGCGTGGATTGAAATCAAACCTTATCGGGCAGTCAGCGCGTCGATGATTGTCGCTCCCCGTGCGGGGAGCGTGGATTGAAATCGTCCGGCAGCATCCAGACACGGCCTCCGCAGCCGTCGCTCCCCGTGCGGGGAGCGTGGATTGAAATCTCCCATGGCGTATTCGCCATCTCTTCCGGCGTGTCGCTCCCCGTGCGGGGAGCGTGGATTGAAATATTGATTAGTCCTCCTTAAAAGGGAACGTCGTCGTCGCTCCCCGTGCGGGGAGCGTGGATTGAAATCGTGATCTCTGCGTAGGGATATTTCAAAGCCAGCCGTCGCTCCCCGTGCGGGGAGCGTGGATTGAAATCGCCAAAGAAGGAAGAAATGACGATGACGACTAAGTCGCTCCCCGTGCGGGGAGCGTGGATTGAAATAGCTCCGGCACATAATCCGGCGGACGTGCATCAAGTCGCTCCCCGTGCGGGGAGCGTGGATTGAAATGAGAAACCATTCTTGCTTTGCGTTCAGCGTCGCCTGTCGCTCCCCGTGCGGGGAGCGTGGATTGAAATGTGTAAACTCCAACGAGGCGCGCGAAATCATCGAGTCGCTCCCCGTGCGGGGAGCGTGGATTGAAATCAGGATGCTCGTTTCTTCGCCGCGCTTGCCCGCCGTCGCTCCCCGTGCGGGGAGCGTGGATTGAAATTCGATGCAGAAGGTGCAGCGGCACCTCCCGTCGGGTCGCTCCCCGTGCGGGGAGCGTGGATTGAAATCTCCCTTACGTCTCAATCTGCGCCTTTGCCAACTCGTCGCTCCCCGTGCGGGGAGCGTGGATTGAAATTTCCTGCTTTTTGTACTCTTCACGGGCTGCAAGGGTCGCTCCCCGTGCGGGGAGCGTGGATTGAAATTTGCTCTGTGTTGTAATCGTCATATGCAGTTACGTCGCTCCCCGTGCGGGGAGCGTGGATTGAAATAGTCCTTGCTGGAGGAGCAAGGGATAATTCCGGGTCGCTCCCCGTGCGGGGAGCGTGGATTGAAATGTCAGAGCGCGCGGAAGCTGAAAGCCATGACGCGGTCGCTCCCCGTGCGGGGAGCGTGGATTGAAATTCGTTTTGTTTACCCCCACCGCCAATGCCAGAAAGTCGCTCCCCGTGCGGGGAGCGTGGATTGAAATAGACATACGCAAATCGGGATGTTGTCTCGCAGTTGTCGCTCCCCGTGCGGGGAGCGTGGATTGAAATGATAACATCCACTTATGCCACAATCCCGGCGCTGTCGCTCCCCGTGCGGGGAGCGTGGATTGAAAT
>OHGA01000159.1_pt1 | contig 19972 bp, 18 predicted proteins | sample 1567621 | NCBI WGS metagenome assembly OHGA01 (sample SAMEA3879607, study PRJEB24766) | human gut metagenome | biome: human-associated habitat; feature: feces | place: USA | collected 1985/1987
AGTCACGGGTATCGTGGGCAGGCACGGCCATGATGGCACCGGTGCCGTAGGTGGCCAGAACGTAATCGGAGATGAAGATGGGGATCTCCTTGTCGTTGACCGGGTTGATGCCCATGACACCCTCGAGCTGGACGCCGGTCTTCTCCTTGTTCAGCTCGCTGCGCTCAAAGTCGCTCTTGCGGGCAGCCTCGGCCTGATAAGCCTTGACGGCGTCGGCATTCTTGATGAGGCCTTTCTCCAGCCACTCCTTGACGATGGCGTGCTCCGGGGAGACGACCATGTAGGTAGCGCCGAACAGGGTATCGCAGCGGGTGGTGTAAACGGTCAGGGTATCGCCCGCGGTGGTGCCGAAATTGACTTCCGCGCCGTGGCTGCGGCCGATCCAGTTCTTCTGCTGGGTGGAGACGCGCTCGATGTAATCCAGGCCGTCCAGACCGTCGATCAGCTTGTCGGCATAAGCAGTGATCTTCAGCATCCACTGGCTCTTGACCTTGTGGACGACCTCGCTGCCGCAGCGCTCGCACACGCCGTTGACCACTTCCTCGTTGGCCAGCACGCACTTGCAGCCGGTGCACCAGTTGACGCTCATCTCTTTCTTGTAAGCCAGACCGTGCTTGTACAGCTGCAGGAAGATCCACTGGGTCCACTTGTAGTATTCGGGGTCAGTGGTGTTGATCTCGCGGTCCCAGTCAAAGCTCAGGCCCAGTGCCTGCAGCTGGCTCTTGAAGCGGGCCACGTTCTTGGCGGTCACGATTTCCGGGTTGATGTGGTTTTTCAGGGCATAGTTCTCGGTCGGCAGACCAAAAGCATCCCAGCCCATAGGGTACAGGACATTATAGCCGCACTGACGCTTTTTGCGTGCCACAATATCCAGCGCGGTATAGCTGCGGGGATGGCCAACATGCAGGCCGGCCGCAGACGGGTACGGGAATTCTACCAGTGCATAGAACTTGGGTTTGGAATGGTCGATCTCAGCATGGAAGGTGTGTTCATCCTGCCATACCTTTTGCCATTTGGCCTCAACGGCCTTGAAATCATATTTCATAAAGCTTCTCTCCCCACAGAAATTTGTGCGTACTGTGCTTTTGCGCTCCGCATCGGCTCCCCTGGAGGGGAGCTCCGGCGCAGCCGGTGAGTGGTGGTTCGGCGTCACGCACCCCTGTATTTTATGTTCTTTCGGGGTGCCAGCTCCCCTCAAGGGGAGCCATCCAGCATCCATGTTTACGCCTGCTCTTCCGGCTCTTCTTCCCACTCTTCGGCGGGCAGCTCCTTGGCGTCAGCCCACAGGTGCTCCAGGTCATAGAAGTCATGGGCTTCCGGCGTAAATACATGCACAATCACGCTGCCGTAATCCAGCAGCACCCAGCGGTTGCCGTCATGGCCTTCGGTGCGCAGCACGTTCACGCCTGCGCGGCCCAGCTGGAAGTCCGCCTCGTCTGCCAGCGCGCCCACATGGGTGGTGGAATTGCCGGTTGCGATCACGAAATAATCCGTTACCGTGGTCAGGTTTTCCACATGCAGGATGCGGATATTATAGCCTTTTTTCGCGTCCAGCGCGCGGGCCAGACGGATGGCAAGTTCTTTGCTTTCCATTCAATTCTCCTTTGTTGCAGGATCTATTATCATTCTGACGGGGTGCTGTCACCATCGGTGCTGTCCCCGTCCGTGCTGTCATCCGGCGCCGGGGTTGCGGTATCATAAACATCCGTTGTGGCCGAACCGTCAATGTTGTTTGTCTGCTGTGCGTCGGAAATTTCCTCGTTCAGGGTTCCCATAAACTGCACGCTGGGGTCAGATGCCGTCAGGCCGCTCAAATCAAACAGGCCGTCATCCCCTGCAATGTTCAGCTGGCTGGCATCCACCGGGCCGGTATTCTCGCGGAAATACTCGTTCAGCAGGTCTGCCGTTTCCTGCCTTGCCACCACAACGGTACTGTTGCCGTTATAGCTGATGGCCTGACCCATATACACGGGAGCCTGGCAGAACATAATGTTGGAGCTGGAAATTTTCAGCATACTGACCGCCACGCTGACAAGCTCGGTTGCGCTCAGGTCGGTTTCCATCTGGCTGGTGATGACCGGCAGCAGCTTGGCGATATCCCATACCGTCATGCTGCGCATACGGGCGAACAGCGCCGCATAGAAGTACCGCTGCATCCGCAGGCGGCCCAGGTCAGAGTCCGCATAAATGTGGCGGGTGCGCAGGAAGAACTCTGCCGCCGCGCCGTCCATGGTCTGGTAGCCCTGGCTCAGGTGGCTGCCGCCGTAATCCATATCCTGCGGCACATACACCCGAATGCCGCCGAAGGTATCAATGATCTGGGTCAGCGCTTCCAGCCGGACGGACAGGTAGCCGTCCACATGCAGGCCAAAAATGTTATAGATCTCATCGGCCAGCGCGCTGATGTTGTTGCCGCCGTTGGAGCCCTGCGTTTTGGCAATGGCGTTGATCTGATAATTGCCGGAGAAGCTGGCATCCGTGGTAACAAAGATGTTGCGCGGGATCTGCAGCATCTTGACCTGGCCGGTCTCATTGTTGAAGTGCAGGTACAAAATCATGTCGGTCATGCCGTCATCTACCTGCGAATCGGTTTCCTGCCCGGTCTCGGTGGAGCGGTCAATGCCCACCACCAGCAGGTTGAACTCTTTGCCCGCATACTCTTTGGGGGTGTTGATCAGCTGGTTCAGGCTGATGGACCCCGCCGACGGTGCAATGGCGTGCATGATAAAGACGACCGTGCCAAAAAAGATCACAGCGATGGCCAGCAGGGTGCCCAGTAACACCTTCCACCAGCCGCCTTTTTTCTTTTTCTTGCCGTTCGGGCCATAGGGGCCTGCGCCGCCTTTGCCTTTGCGGCTGCCGCCCTTGGGCGGTTTGCCACCGCCGCCTGCGGCAGATTTGCTGCCGCTCTTGCCTGCGGCGGATTTTCCGCTTCCGGCTGCCGGTTTCCCGGCGCTGCGTGAAGCCTGCATAACGGTGTCCTCCTGCTGCGGCGCGGCCTGGGGTGCAGCGGGCTGGGCTGCCGTTTGGGCAGCGCGGCGGGCCACACGCGCCTGATACTCTGCATCCGCGTTCATATCATAATGTGCGCGGCTGCCTTTGGTTTCGTTCAGGTCCAGCCGGCGCACCTGGGTGCGGGTGGCCCCCTGTGCGCTCTGGCTGCGGGCGCGGCGCTGCAGCTCCAACGCCTGGCGCTGGGCGCGGGTCAGGGGCTGCTCGCTCTGGGCAGCGGCCTGGACCTGCTGGCGCGCGGCAGCTTCGCGGGCAGCGTGGGCTTCCTGGGCCTGCTGCTGGGCAGCAGCGGCGCGGGCTTCCTGCTCTTTCTGCTGGGCGGCGCGGTAGCGGTCAACATCGGTTTGCTGCACACGGTTAAAGCTGCGGGTGCGGCGGGTGTTATTGGCGGCAAGCTGCTGTGCACGGCGGCGGGCAGCTTCGTACTCATCCTGATTCAGCGCACTGCCTGTTTTCACAGTACGCCCGGTGTTCACCGTGCGCGGCGCGTCACCAGCATGGTAGACATTGCGCGGCGCATCGCCGGTGTTTACCCTGCGGATCTCGCTCATAACGTTCCTCCCTTTTATTCAAACGATGGGAACTGGTCTTTCATCTTATTCGGTTACGGCACACCCGCAAAAGGCAGTGCCTGCCCCTTTATCGGGTGCAGGCCGCGCGGGCATCATCCAGTGCGGCAACGGTATCGGGGTCCAGTGGGTTGCCTTTTTCGCGCACAAAGGCAATGCTTTGTTCCAGTGCATGGCACAGCGCCAGGTCCAGGTTCTGCATTTCCTCGGCACGCAGCGCCTCCACACCGGGGTAATCCCGTTCGGCACTGGTCATATCCGCCATGTAAATAATCTTGTCCAACAGGCTCATGTTCTGTTTGCCGGTGGTATGGCACTCAATGGCAGATAAAATTTCCGGGTCCGTCACACCCCACTGTGTCTGGCACAAAACCGAGGCTGCGTACCCATGCCACACCGGCGCAGGGCGCTTGGCGGCATTTTTAGCTATTATAGCATTATCAGCAAAAATCTGCAACATCTCTGCCTTGGGCAGTTCTTTCGCGCTGTCGTGCAAAAGTGCCGCTAATGCGGCCTTTTCCTCATCCGCGCCATAGCGTTTTGCCAGCTTGACTGCCATTTTTTTTACATTTATGGTGTGCTTGTAACGCTTTTCGCTCAAACGGCTTTTTACCAGCGCTTTTGCTTCGTCCACTGTCATCAAGATCCGCATCCTTTCCCTATTTTATTGTACCCTATCCATGGCTTCAAATCAGCTTGCCGTACAGCCCGTTCCGGTGTATCACATCCGCCACCGGCGGGGGCAGCAGCTCCTTCAGCCGGGCAGGGGGATACTTTCCTGCGCGGATATCGCTGGAGGCACACTCCAGCACCGGGGCATCCGCAAACATGATCTTCCCGCCTGCTTCTTCCAGCTTTTGGGCTGCTGCACGCAGAGCGTCGCCATCGCCGGGTTCCCGGCTTTGCACCACCAGGGTGACCATAGCCAAAATTTCCCGCCAGCGGTACCATTCATCAAATGTTTCCAGCATATCGCTGCCAATTGTCATATACAGCTGAGCGCCGGGATACTTTTCCTGCAGCATGCTGACGGTATTATAGGTATAGCTGCGGCCCGCGCGGTCCACTTCCCACTGGCTCACCTGCACCTGGGGGCCAAGCGCCTTAAAGCATTCGCACATGGCAAGGCGCAGTTCGCCCGGCGTTGCGCTGGCGTGCTTGTGGGGTGGGATGCCCGCCGGCATAACCAGCACCACATCCGGCTGCACCGCCTGCATGGCGGCCCGCAGGTTGTTCATGTGCCCGGCGTGGGGCGGGTCAAATGTGCCGCCAAATAGCAGTGCTTTCATCTTACTTTTTCAGCAGTTCCGCATAAGCAGATTCCTTCGGCTTTTTGCGGAACAGCACAAACTTGCGGCCAATCACCTGCACGCACTCTGCATGGATGGCTTCGCACAGGATGTCGGCAGCCTCGCGGGCATCATACTCGCTGTTTTCCAGCACCTTCAGCTTGATCAGCTCGCGGGCTTTGATGCAGTCATCCACGCCCTTGATCAGCGTTTCATCAATTTCGCCCTTGCCGATCTGGAAAACCGGCTCCATGGTGTTGGCCATGCCGCGCAGTGCGGCGCGCTGTTTGCTTGTCAAAGACATTGTTCGCTCCTTATTGTTCAGTCAAAATCAAATCGTTCTATTCAGTTTTTCTCTGCGGCTCATTCGCCCAAAAATGCGGCGAGCTCGGCTTCCAGCTTTTCCATGGCGCGGCCGCGGTGGCTGATGGCGTCTTTTTCGGCATCGGCCAGCTCGGCATAGGTGCGGTGTGCAGTGTTGGGTACCGTGCCGCCGCCGGGCAGGCCGACGGCATCGGGGACAAACAGCGGGTCATACCCAAAACCGTTATCGCCCGCCGGGGTCAGGGCCACACTGCCGGGGCATTCGCCGGTCACAACCAGCTCCCGCCCATCCGGCAGGATCAGGCAGACCGCCGAAACGAACTTGGCGGCGCGCTGTCCCACCGGCACATTCTGCATCTCTGCCATCAGCTTTTCGTTGTTGGCGGCATCGTTGCCGTGCTCACCCGCATAGCGTGCGCTGTACACGCCGGGTGCCCCGTTCAGGGCATCCACGCACAGGCCGGAATCATCCGCCACGGTGGGCAGGCCGGTTGCCTTGCAAAAGGCTTCGGCCTTGATCTTTGCGTTTTCCGCAAAGGTGGTTCCGGTTTCCTCCGGGTCCAGGGTTACACCCAGCTCCCGCAAGCTTTTTACCTCGTGGCCGCAGCGGGTCAGGATGCGGCGCAGCTCTTTCAGCTTGCCCGCATTGTTGGTGGCTGCACAAACGATCATGCCTGTTCCTCCCCTGCCTGCTCCGTTTCCTCATTTTTATGCTGCGGAACCTCCGGCAGCAGGGCTTCGGCAAAATCGGTGGCGGAGAAGAAGATCAGGTCGTCGATCTTTTCCCCCACGCCCACAAAACGGATGGGCAGGCCCAGCTTTTCGTGCACACCGATGATGCAGCCACCCTTGGGGGTGCCGTCCAGCTTGGTCAGCACAACGCCGGTGGCACCGGCGGCGCGGCAGAACTCCTGCGCCTGGCTGATGGCGTTCTGGCCGGTAATGGCATCCAGCACCAGCAGCACTTCCAGGCTGGCATCCGGGCTGGCCTTTTTCACGCTGCGGCTGATCTTTGCCAGCTCATCCATCAGGCCCTTTTTGTTGTGCAGGCGGCCTGCGGTATCGGCAATGACCATATCATAGCCGCGGGCCGTGGCGGATTTGACCGCATCAAAAATCACGGCTGCGGGGTCAGCGCCCTCGCCCGCCTTGACCAGCGGCACCCCGGCACGGTCGGCCCAGGTTTCCAGCTGTTCGCTGGCCGCTGCGCGGAAGGTATCGCCTGCCGCCAGCATAACCCGCTTGCCCAGATCCTTGTACAGATAAGCCAGCTTGGCAATGGTGGTGGTTTTGCCCACGCCGTTCACGCCCACAACCAGAATAACCGCCGGTTTGCCGCTCAGGTCCAGGTCAGTTTTGGGGCTTACCTCGCGGCGGATGATATCGCGCAGGGCATCCAGCGCTTCCTGGCCGGTATGCAGGCCGTTGATCTCTACCTCATCGCGCAGCTCGTCCACCAAACGCACCGCGCAGCTGGGGCCGACATCGGCCAGAATCAGCTGCTCTTCCAAATCATTATACAGGTCATCATCAATAACAGAGCTGGTCAAGGTATTGACGATGTTCTGGAAAAAGTCCGTTCTGGTTTTTTCCAGGCCATCGCTCATTTTCTTCTTTTTCTTAAAAATATCGAAGAATCCCATGGCGGTTCCTCCTTTGAATTAACTGATCAGATCAGCGGAAACGTTTTCAAGGTCAAGGCGCAGGATTTTGGAAACACCATCCTCCTGCATGGTCACGCCGTACAGCACATCAGCTGCTTCCATGGTGCCGCGGCGGTGGGTGATAACGATGAACTGGGTGCGTTCGGTCATGCGGCGCAGATACTGCGCATAGCGCGTAACGTTCACATCGTCCAGTGCAGCTTCAATTTCGTCCAGGATGCAGAACGGCGACGGGTTGACGGCCAGAATGGCAAAATAAATGCTGATGGCCACCAGCGCCTGTTCGCCGCCGGACAGAGCCGACAGGTTTTTGATGACCTTGCCGGGGGGCGAAACCTGAATTTCAATGCCGGAGTTCAGCACATCGTTCTCATCCGAAAGATAGAGCCTCGCCGAACCGCCGCCGAACAGCTCGCGGAAGATCGCACCGAAGTTGCGGTTGATCTCCTTAAAGCTGGCGGTGAACATCTCCTGCATTTCGCTGCACAGCTCAGCAATCATTCGGTTCAGCTCCGCGCGGGATTTCTCCACATCGGTGACCTGTGCTTTCATGAAGTCGTACCGTTCTTTAACTTCCTTGTACTCTTCGATCGCGCCCACATTCACGTTGCCCAGCGCGCGGATCTTGCCGCGCACTTCGGCCACCTGGCGGCGCAGGTCTGCCACATTGGCAAAGGGTACACAGAGCTTTTCCGCCTCGGCTTCGGTCAGCTGGTATTCCTCCCACAGCTTGGATGCAGTGGTGTTCAGCTCAGTTTCCGCCGCGGTCTTGCGCTCGGCCAGGCGGGCCATCTCGCCGCTCATCCGCTCGCGCTCATCGGTCAGGGTGCGGTTTTCCTGGGTCAGGCGGGTCACAGCGGCTTCCTTTTCCATGCGCTCGGCATTAGCCTTGCGGATGGTTTCCTCCGCCGCGATGATCTTCTGTTTGTTTTCTTCGCTGGCGCGCTTGATTTCATTGGCGCGCAGCTCATTGGCGGCAATGCGCTCTTTGGCGGCGGCCACATTGGCCTGCAGTTCCCGCACGCGGGCTTCGGCTTCGCCGCTGCGGCCTTTCAGGGTTTCCAGCGCTGCTTCGTGCAGGCTCAGGTCCTTCTCGGTGCGCAGCTTCTGCATTCGGTTATCCGAAAGTTTCTGCGATGCTTCCTCCCGCTGGCGGGTCACATCGCTGGTGGAAGCGCCCAGGCTTTCCAGCTCTTTGCGGTGCGTTTCAATCTCGGCTTCCGCCTGTTTGCGGGCGTTTTCTGCCTGGGCGGCGGCCGCAGTGTTCTCCCGCAGCTGCTGTTCCAGCGCGGCGATCTCCTGCCCGCGGTGGGCGGCAGCATTCTTGCCCTCTTCCAGCGCGGTGTTCAGCTGATCCAGCTCCATCTCGGCTTTCAGGCGGGCCGCAGCGGCGGTCATGCTCTCGCTCTCGGCACCGGCCAGCTGGGCGGTCAGGTTATCCACCTCCGCTTTGCGGGCGGCGGCTTCCTTTTCGGCTGCTGCGCGGCGCTCGTCCAGTTTCAGCACCTTGGCACGCAGTTCGTCCAGTTCCTGCTTGCGGCTGAACACACCCACGCTGCGCGCGGTGGAACCGCCGGTAAAGGAACCGCCTGCGTTGATGACCTGGCCGTCCATTGTGACAATGCGGTTGCGGTAGCCAAGATTTTTGGCCACCGCCGACGCTTCGCCCAGATCCTCCACCACAATAATGCGGCCCAGCAGGTTATCAATAATATGCTGGTACTGGGGGGCTGTCTCCACCAGGTCGGCGGCCACCTCCGCCGTGCCGGTCAGGCGGCCATTGAATCGGCTGCCCTGCACGGTATCCAGCGGCAGGAAGGTTGCGCGTCCGGCGCGTTCTTCCTTCAAAAAGGTGATGGCCGCGCGGGCGCAGCCTTGGTCCTGCACCACAATGTTCTGCAGCGCAAAGCCAAGTGCCGTTTCAATCGCGATTTCGTACCCCTTGCGCACGCTCAGGATACCGGCCACCGGGCCGATGATGCCCCGCAGCCGCCCACCGCCCGCGGCGCGCATGACGGCTTTTACGCTCTGCTGATAGCCGTCCATGTTGCGCTCCAGATCCTCCAGAATGCGGATGCGCTGGGCGGTGTTGTTTTTATCCGCTGCGGCCTTCTGCAATGCTTCGGCTGCCTCGGCCTGCTGGCGGCGGCGGCTTTCCAGCTTGAGCTTTAAGCCGGAGCGGATGTTATCGTTGCGGGTCACGGCTTCCTCGCACTCTTTCAGGTGCTCGGCAGCAGCGTCCCGTTCCTCGGTCAGTTTTTGTGCCACATCACCCGCGGCGGCTTCCTGGTTTTTCAGGCCGTTCAGCTGGGCGCGGGCCGCTTCCACGGCGGATTGCAGCCCCGCACCCCGCACCTGCAGGGCAGTGGCATTCTGCTGCATGCGGGCCATGGCGGCGCTCACGATCTCCCGCCGCTCACCGCTTTGCAGCGCCTGCTGTTCCAGCGTGTTCAGCTGCTGGCGCAGCTTGTCCGCCTCGGCATCCAGATTTTGCAGCACGGTTTGCAGCTGGGTGATTTCCGCTTTGTGCTCGTCCGCTTCCTGCGCAATCCCCTTTGCGCCTTCCCCGGCGCGGGTCAGCTCATCGCTGGCGCTGCGGATCTGCTCGTTCGCGTGTTCGGTTTCGTTCTGCAAAACTGCCAGCTGGCTTTCGCTCCCGGCGTTCTGCTCGGTAATGGTGCGGATCTCAGCGTTCGCTTCCTCCACCTGCAGCATCAGCTGCTGGGCTTCGGCGCGCAGGGCTTCGGTGCGGGTGTCAAATTCATCCAGCTGGCGGGAAATGCGTGCATAGTCGCTTTCCGCCGCCTCATACTTGCGCTGCTGGTCCCGCACCGTATCCTGTGCGCGGCGGATTGAATCCACCCACAGGGTAATTTCCAGTCCCTTGCGGGTCTCGGAATATGCCAGGAACTGCTCCGCCTTTTCGCTGTCGCGTTTCAGGGGTCCAACCCGCTTTTCCAGCTCCCCCAGAATATCCCGCAGGCGTTCCAGATTGCCCTCCGCCGCGGCCAGGCGGCGTTCGGCTTCATTTTTGCGGTAGCGGTATTTGGCAATGCCAGATGCTTCCTCAAAAATCTCGCGCCGCTCGGTGGATTTTGCACCAACGATCTCCGCAATGCGCCCCTGACCCACAATGGCGTAGCCATCGCGCCCAAGGCCGGTATCCAGCAGCAGCTCGTACACATCTTTTAAGCGTACGCTCTGGCCGTTGATGGTATACTCGCTCTCCCCGCTGCGGTAATAGCGGCGGCCAATGGTTACTTCGTCCGCGTCCATTTCCAGCCCATGATCGGAGTTATCAATGGTCAGCGATACCGCCGCATAGCCCATTGCGCCGCGGGTCTGGGTGCCGCCAAAAATAACGTCCTCCATCTTGCCCGCACCGCGCAGCTGTTTGGAGCTGGTTTCGCCCAGAACCCACCGGATGGAATCCGAAATGTTGCTTTTTCCGGAGCCGTTCGGCCCCACAACACCGGTAATGCCTTCGCCAATGGTGATCCGCGTTTTATCCGGGAAGGACTTGAAGCCCTGTATCTCAAGTTCTTTTAAGCGCATAGATGCCCCTTTTTATGCCTGCTGTTCCAGCTTGGTCAGCGCCGCTTTGGCAGCCTGCTGTTCCGCAGCCTTTTTGCTGCGGCCTTCGCCCACAGCCAGCGCCTTGCCGTTCAGCGCCACAGTAACCTGGAACCGCTTATCATGCGCCGGGCCGGATTCCCCTGTCACGGTGTAGGTCAGGCGGTCATCCGGGTGTTTCTGCACCACTTCCTGCAGGGCGGTCTTGTGGTCATCCTCGGCGGTTTTGCCCTCCGTGATGAACGGCAGGATAAAGTTGCGGGCGGTCTCAATGCCGCCGTCCAGGAACAAAGCGGCAATGGTGGCTTCAAACGCATCCGAAACCACGCTGGGGCGGCAGCGCCCGCCGCCCAGCTCCTCGCCGCGGCCCAGCCGCAGGTAAGAGCCCAGGTCGATCTCCTGCGCAAACTGGAACAGCGCGTCCTCGCTGACCAGCGAAGCGCGCATGCGGGACAGTTCGCCCTCCGGGCGGGTGGAATGGTGGAACAGATAGTTTGCCACCACAACGGACAGCACACTGTCGCCCAAAAATTCCAGCCGCTCGTTATACAGCGTAGGGGTTTTGCTCTCGTTGGCGTAAGAGCTGTGGGTCAGCGCCGTGATGAGCAGTTCTTTATTCTTAAAATGGTAATGCAGCTTTTCTTCCAATTCCTCAGGGGTACGCGTGGTCATAAGATTGCCTTACCTTTCGTTCTCTCTGTTTTGCGATTGTATATCGGGATATTTTGCAGGCCGGGCGGGCAATGCCCGCCCCTGCAATGGGCTTTGGTTTTGCGGCTATCCCGTAGGGGCGCACATTGTGCGCCCGCTGCCTATATTTTGGTACCGGCCATTTCCAATGGGCGGGCATAGCATTTCAATTTTCGCACGGTATGCCGTTTTATTCCGCGTCTGTCTTTTCTGCTGCGGCCTTGGCGGCTACTTCGGCCAGGGCGCTCTGCATGGTGCCGCACAGGTCATTGGCAACGCACAGCTTTGCCTGGCGGATGGCGTTCTTGATGCCCTTGGCCTTGCTGGAACCGTGTGCCTTGATGACCGGCTTTGCCGCGCCCAGCAGCGGTGCGCCGCCGATCTCCTCAGAGTCCATCATGTGCTTCAGATTGCGCAGCCCGCCTTTTACGCCAAGGTAGCACAGCTTGGTCACAATGCTCTGCATAAAGATGTCTTTCAGCATGCCCAGCAAAGTACCTGCCACACCCTCGGTCAGCTTCAGCACCACATTGCCCACAAAGCCGTCGCAGACGATAACGTCCACCTCACCAGCCATAATATCACGCGGCTCAATGTTGCCCACAAAGCGGATGGCCGGGTTTGCTTTCAGCAGGCCGTGGGCTTCGCGGTACATCGGGGTGCCCTTGGTGTCCTCGGCGCCGTTGTTCACCAGCGCGACGGCAGGGTCCTTGCGGCCCATGACCTTATTCATGTACACGCTGCCCATGGTGCCAAAGGCATTCAGCATCTCGGCACGGCATTCGGCGTTTGCGCCGCAGTCCAGCAGCAAAAACGGCTGCTTTTTGCCCGGCATGCAGGTAGCCAGCGCCGGGCGCTTGACCCCCTTGACGGTGCGCACGATCAAACTGGTGCCCACATGCAGCGCGCCGGTGGAACCGGCGGAAACAAAGGCATCCGCCTCGCCGTTTTTCAGCATCGTCAGGCCTTTGACCAGGCTGGAATCCGTTTTGTGGCGCACGGCCTTGACCGGGTCATCGTGCATATCCACATCCTCGGTGCAGTGAATCAGCTCAAAGGGGGTCAGGTCCACGCCAAGCTCCTGGGCAGCGGCCTTGATCTTGGCTTCATCACCCAGCAGGGCCAGGGTCATGCCATCACCAAACTCTTTTACCGCATCGGCTGCGCCCTGTACGGTCGATTTCGGGGCGTTATCGCCACCCATTGCGTCCAGTAAAATTTTCATAATCCACCTCAGTGTTCCGCTTCGGCTGCCCATGCCCGCATAGCGGCCTGTGCAGCATCAGAAAGTGCCATATACCGTTCGCGCTTATCCCGGATGGTGTCAATCTCCTCGGTGCGCGGCAGAATGCCCATGTTGGCACCCATGGGCTGGAAGTCCTTGTTGGGGGTGGTGATATAATCGATCAGTGCGCCACACATCGTTGTGGTCGGCGGGGGCGGCAGCTCTCTGCCCTGCAAACGGGCGTACAAATTGCGCGCTGCCAGCAGGCCGGAAGCCGCGCTTTCCATATAGCCCTCAAACCCGGTGATCTGCCCGGCAAAAAACACGTTGGGGTGCTCTTTCAGGTAGAGCCCCTTGGTCAGCACCGCCGGGCTTTCCAAAAAGGTATTGCGGTGCATCACGCCATAGCGGATGAACTCTGCATGTTCCAGGCCGGGAATCATCGAAAAAACGCGCTTCTGCTCGCCCCATTTCAAATTGGTCTGGAAACCAACGATATTGTACAGCGTGCGGGCGGTGTTTTCGGCGCGCAGCTGTACGTTGGCCCAGGGGCGGTGGCCGGTGCGCGGGTCCCGCAGGCCCGCCATCACCTCAATAGGCATACAGCCTTCGTACACCGTCAGCTCCCCATCAAAGTCATGCAGAGGGGCACGCTCCGCGTTCAACAATTCGTTATAAAACGTTTCATATTCCAATTTGTTGAATGGGCAGTTCAGGTAATCGGCTTCACCGCGCCCGTAGCGGGACGCCGCAAAGATCTTTTCCATATCCAGGCTTTCGGCGCTCACAATGGGAGCCACGGCGTCAAAAAAGCTCAGCCGGTGGCTGCCGGTCAGCGCGGCAATCTGCTCCGCCAGCGCACCCTCGGTCAGCGGGCCGGAAGCCACCAGCACCGGAACGCTTTCGTCCAGCGCGGTCACTTCCTCGCGGTGAACGGTAATGCCCGAGTTCTTTTCCACCATTTCCGTCACAGCGGTGGAAAACACATCACGGTCCACCGCCAGTGCACCGCCAGCCGCCACGCGGGCGGTCTCGGCAGCATCCAGCAGGTGGGACCCCATCATGCGCATTTCAATTTTCAGCAGGCCGGAAGCCGAATCCGGCCGTTCCGCCTTGAGGGAGTTGGAGCAGATCAGCTCTGCAAAGCCTGCACTTTTGTGCGCTGGCGAAAACTTGACCGGCTTTTGCTCGTACAGGTCCACCTGCACGCCGTGGTCCGCCAGCCAAAGGGCGGCTTCACACCCGGCCAGCCCGGCACCGATGATTTTGATTTGCATGCGTTATTTCTCCGCTTTTGTCTTTTCGATATTCTTCACAAACCCGCAGCCCTCTTTGGCGCAGTACAGCTGGCCGCGGCGCTTGAACAGCGTTTTGCCGCAGTGGGGGCAGGTTTCCGGCACGGGTTCATCCCATGTCATAAAGTTGCAGGTGGGGTAGTTGCTGCAGCCGTAATACACGCGGCCCTTGGCGCTTTTGCGCAGCAGCATATGGCCGCCGCACAGCGGGCACAGGCCGCCGGTATCCTTTACAATGGGGTGGGCGTTGCGGCACTCCGGAAAGCCGGAACACGCCACAAACTTGCCGTACCGCCCGCTTTTGATCACCATGGGGCGGCCGCATTTTTCGCAGATCTCATCGGTGGGGATATCCTCCACTTTGATCTTTTTGCCCTCCATGTTCTTTTCGGCGGCTTCCAGGCTTTTTTCAAAGCCCTGGTAGAAATCGTCCACTGTTTTGACCCAGTCCGCCTTACCGGCTTCCACAACGTCCAGCTTTTTCTCCATATCGGCACTGAATGTCGGGTCCACGATATCGGGGAACTGTTCCAGCATGACCTGGTTCACCGCGCGGCCCAACGGGGTGGTTTTGAGCTTTTTCTGCTCCCTTTCCACATAGCCGCGGTCCACAATGGTGGTAATGATCGGCGCATAGGTGGAAGGGCGGCCAATACCGTTTTCTTCCAGCGCATGGATCAGCGTTGCTTCAGTATAGTACGGCGGCGGCTGGGTGAATTTCTGCTCCGCCGAAAGTTTGTTCAGTTTCAGGTCCTGGCTCACTTCCAGCGGGGGCAGGGCTGTTTCTTTCTTCTGCTTATCGTCGGTGGCTTCCTCATACAAAGCGGTAAAGCCGTCAAACGTTACATGGAAACCCGATGCGCGGAAGATATAATCCCCCGCCGTGATGTTGGCCGAAACGGTATCCATCAGGCAGTCTGCCATCTGGGATGCCATAAAGCGGCTCCAGATCAGGCGGTACAGCTTGGCTTCATCGCCGGAGATGCTGCCCTCCACCTGGTCCGGCGTCAGTTCCGGCATTGAGGGGCGGATAGCTTCGTGGGCATCCTGCGCCGCTGTGGCGGAGCGGGATTTCCAGACGCGCTTTTTGTTGCAGACGTAATTTTCGCCCCAGGTCTTGCCGATAAAGGTCTTAGCGGCTGCGGCGGCTTCGTCCGCAATGCGCAAACTGTCGGTACGCATATAGGTGATCAGACCGATCTGGCCATAGCCGTGCACCTCCATACCTTCATACAGGCGCTGGGCGGCACGCATGGTGCGGGTGGCCGAAAACCCCAGTGCGCGGCTGGCATCCTGCTGCAGGGTGGAGGTGATGAACGGTGGCTGCGGCTGGCGGCGGCGCTGGCCCTTATCCACACGGGTCACGGTGTAGGGTTTGCCGTCCAACGCGGCCAGAATGGCATCCGCCTGTTTTTTATTTTTCACCACCAGCTTGGTGCCGTCCGCCTGGGCTGTCAGCCGTGCGTTGAACGCACAGCCGCTCTGGCGGGGCTTCAGGTTGGCGTCAATGTTCCAGTATTCTTCGGGCTTAAAGTTTTCAATTTCGATCTCGCGGTCGCGGATAATGCGCACCGCCACGCTCTGCACGCGGCCAGCCGAAAGCCCGCGGCGCACCTTATGCCACAAAAACGGGCTGAGCTTATAACCCACCAGGCGATCCAGCGCGCGCCGGGCCTGCTGGGCGTTGAACAGATCCATATCAATGGTGCGCGGGTGGGCCATACCCTCCTGCACGCCCTTTTTGGTGATCTCGTCAAAGGTCACGCGGTTGGGGGCGGTGGGGTCCAGCCCCAGCACATTGGCCAGATGCCAGCTGATTGCCTCGCCTTCACGGTCCGGGTCGGTTGCCAGATAGACGGTCTGTGCTTTTTTCGCTTCGGCTTTCAGATCCTTGACCAGCGCGTTCTTGCCTTTGATGGTAATATACTTGGGGGTATAGCCATGTTCCACATCAATGCCCAGCGTGCTGGCGGGCAGGTCCCGGATATGGCCCATGCTGGCCGTTACAGTATAGCCGCGGCCCAGGTATTTGCCAATGGTCTTTGCCTTGGCCGGGGATTCCACGATCACCAGCTTGGTGCCGGGCTTTGCTTCGGTCTTTTTGGTGGTGCGCTTTGCGGCAGGTTTTTTGGCTGCGGATTCGCCGTCCTCTGCCTTAGCTGCCTTGGTTTTGGTCGTTGTCTTTTTCGTGGTTGCTTTTTTTGCTGCCGTTTTTTTCGCTGCAGTCTTTTTTGCGGCAGTTTTTTTTGCCGGGGTTTCTTCCGGCTGCGCTGCCTGCTGGGCAGTCAGCTCCAGTTCAGTTTGCTTTGCCATATCTGTTTCTCCCAAATTGGCGTATAAGTTCTATCTTAATCGGATACTTTCCGTAATGTCACCATACATGCGGGCCATATCCGCCCGCTGCGGCTGGGGCCGCTTGCCCTTATGCCGCGGTATACCGGCCCCCGCCGTTATCCACGGCGGCGCCGGCAAATTCCAGCTCCATGAGCGCCGCCAGAACAGCCTGCACGGCAAGCCCCGTTGCGGCAGCCAAGTCATCTGCCGTCTGCGCTTTAGGGCCCAGTTCTGCCAGCACGGTGCGGGCGTTGGGGGTCAGCTCATCCAGCATAACCCCCTCCTGCACCAGCTCGGTGCCGCCGGGTGCAATGTGCAGGGTATCCAGCACATCATCCGCCGTGCACAGGGCGCGGGCGCGGCCGGTGCGCAGCAGCTCATTGGTGCCCTCGCTGGTGGGGCTGTAAATGCTGCCGGGTACCGCAAACACCGGCCTGCCGTACTCTTCGGCATGGCTCACCGTGTTCAGCGTTCCGCTGCGGGTGCGGGCTTCCGCCACGCAGAGGGCCTCGCTCAAACCGGCAATCAGCCGGTTGCGGGCCAAAAAGGTCCCTGTCATTTTGCCCGTATAATCCGGCGGGTATTCGCTCAGCACGGCACCTCCCAGAGCTTCCAGCTCTGTGCGCAGGGTCACGTTCACCGCTGGGAAGGTCTTGTTGATGGCCGTGCCCAAAAAAGCAACGGTCTGCTGCCCGGCTTCCACCGCCGCGCGGTGGCCTGCGCCGTCCAGCCCTTCGGCCAGCCCGCTCACGATCACCACACCCCGCTCCGCCATTGTCAGCGAAAGATCCCGGCAGGCGGAAAGCCCATACTTTGTGGGGCGGCGGGTGCCCACCATGCCCACATACCGCCGCCCGTTCAGGCAGGCAGGGTTTCCGGTGCCGTACAGCACCAACGGCAGGTCGGGCAGGTTCCGCAGCCGCTGGGGGTAATCGGCGCTGTCCGGTGTCAGGATAAAAATATTCAAATCATCGCAGCGCTTTTTCAGCCCCGCCATTTGGGCCGGGGCTACCGCCTGCATAAATTCGCGGGCTCTTGCGCTCAGGTATTCCGGCGGGTTCCAGCCCGCTTTTACCTGACCATACAGTTCGGCCGGGTCCGGGTATTCTTCCAGAAGTCTGCCCGCCAGGCGGCAGCCGGACCCAACCGCTTCGGCCAGCCACAGCCAATACAGTGTGCTGTCCATACCTTATTATACACCTCTGAAGTGCCAAAGCAAGACGCTACCCGCAACCCCGGCGTTCAGGCTTTCCACCAGGTCCGTCATCGGGATGCGCACCGCCATATCGCAGGCCTGCACGGCAGCGTCCGTCAAGCCCTGTCCCTCACTGCCGATCACGGCGCACAGGCCGTCCGGGTAGCTCTGCGGGGCTTCGTCCAGCGGGCGGGAATGGTAGAGCGCCGCAGCCAGGCAGACCACGCCGCGTGCGCGCAGCTGCTGCAATGCCTGCGGCAGATCCTGCACCGGGGCCACCGGCAGCCGCCCGGCTGCCCCCATGGATGCCCGCAGTGTTTTGGGGGCAAAGGGTGCCGCGCACCCCTTGGAGAGCAGCACACCGTCAAAGCCAAAGGCCGCCGCGCTGCGCAGCAGGGTGCCCACATTGCCGGGGTCCTGCACCGCTTCCAGTGCCAGAATACGGCGTCCCTTTGCTAAAATATCTGCCGCCTGCCAGCCGGGATGTTCAAACACACCGAACACATCCTGGCTGGTTTTGGTTCCGGAAAGCTTTTGTGCCACCGGCTCTGTTACCAGCACAGTTTTGCCCGCAAAGGCTTCCAGTTCTGGGGTATGGGCCAGGGCCTTCTCGGTGGCATACAGGGTTTGCAGGGTACAGCCGCGGGCCAGCTCCAGACAGAGCTTGGGGCCCTCAGCAAAAAACAGGCCATCCGCCGTGCGGAGCTTTTCTTCTTCCCGCAGGCGGCAGGCATATTTGATTTTGGCGTTTTCGCGGCTGGTGATGGTTTCCATCTGGCACCCCCGTATGATCTCCATATAAACAAAATGACGCACGCGCGCGCGGCGCATGCGTCTTTGAAAAAGCTGATTCTTACAGCGCCTTCTTGGCGGTCTCGACCAGAGCGTTGAAGCTGGCGGGATCGTGGATGGCCATCTCGCTCAGCATCTTGCGGTTCAGCTCGATGCCGGACTTCTTCAGGCCGTTCATGAAGGTGGAGTAGTTCATGCCCTGGGCACGAACAGCGTTGTTGATGCGGGTGATCCACAGGTTGCGGAACTGGCGCTTCTTCTGCTTACGACCAACGAAAGCATAGTTGCCAGACTTCATCACAGCCTGTTTGGCCATACGGAAATGCTTGCTCTTGGAGCCGTAGTAGCCCTTAGCCAGCTTCAAAGTTTTGGTGCGACGCTTATGCGTCATGGTTGCGCCTTTAATACGAGCCATGGTAATATCTCCTTTTACACAGTCACATTAAGTCAAGTCAGAAAATGATTCAGCCGAATCAGCCGCCGTAGGGCATCATCTTGCGGACAGTAGCCTCGTTGGTCTTGTCAACGTACTTGGGCATACGCAGGCCGCGGGTGAGCTTGGTGGTCTTCTTGGTCAGGATGTGACGGCGCTTGGAAGCGTTGCGCTTGATCTTGCCGGAAGCAGTCATCTTAAAGCGCTTTTTGGCACCGGAGCAGGTCTTAAGTTTCATTTTAGCCATTTTCTTTTCCTCCGTAAGATAGAGTATTTACTTGGTCGGGCTGGGGGACAGGAACATCATCATGCTGCGGCCTTCCAGCTTAGGCTGCTTATCAACCACAGCCTTGCCTTCCAGCGCCTGTGCAAAGCGCTGCTCCACATCAATACCCAGACTGGTGTGCGCCATTTCGCGGCCGCGGAACCGGATGGAAACCTTTACCTTGTGGCCCTGCTGCAAGAACTTTGCGGCCTGGTTGACCTTGGTGTTAAAGTCGTTGGTATCAATGTTGAGCGAAAGGCGGATCTCCTTCAGCTCGATCACTTTCTGGTTTTTCTTGGCTTCCTTTTCCTTTTTCTGCATCTCAAAACGGTACTTGCCGTAATCGAGAATTTTGCAGACAGGGGGCTTGGCCTGGGGAGCCACCTTGACCAGGTCCAGATCCAGCGCCTGCGCCATTTTCAGCGCATCGCGGGGGCTCATAACGCCCTTCTGCTGGCCGTCCGCGCCAATCAGGCGGACTTCCTTATCACGGATCTGCTCATTGATTTCCAGTTCCTTGGAATTGCTGTTGCTCGCGATTGGAATACACCTCCGTTACAAGTCTTGAAAGATTGAAATGAAAAAGCGGCTGCCCCTAAAAGCAGCCGCCTGAATACGAAGTTGGCACGCAATCATTGCGTGATCTTTGTATGACCCGGAGCCCTTTGGCCCGCAAGGTGAACGACGGCACACTGCCGGACGCTGCTTTTTTTACCTCAAATACTATACCACAGCACAAACGCTGTTGTCAATACAAAAGCGTAAATTTCCCCACAGTTTTTTTCGCAGGGGCGCATTTTGTCGCTTCGGGTTCGTTATCAGCCCTTAACGGCCACGCACTCGATCTCTACCAGTGCACCTTTGGGGATGCCTGCTGCCTGGAAAGCGGCGCGGGCGGGGTACGGCTCGGTAAAGAACTCAGCGTATACCTCGTTCATGGCGGCAAAGTCTGCAATATCGTTCAGCAGCACCGTGGTTTTTACCACATCAGCCATGCTTGCGCCTGCAGCGGCCAGAATGTTGGAAATATTGGTCAGGCTCTGGCGCGTCTGGGTCTTGATGTCCTGCCCGGCAAATTCGCCGGTAGCCGGGTCAATGGGGATCTGGCCGGAAACGTAAATAGTGCTGCCTGCCTGGATGCCCTGGGAATACGGGCCAATGGCGGCGGGGGCTTTATCGGTATGCAGTGCGGTGTTGCTCATCGTTTTTCACTCCTATAATATAAGGCAATACCGCACAATTCCCGCCTAACGGCTCAAGCACCGCTCCGGCGGCTGCGGCACGGCATCTGCGTTGCCAAAATGCTCGATAA
>OHGA01000163.1_pt1 | contig 19783 bp, 14 predicted proteins | sample 1567621 | NCBI WGS metagenome assembly OHGA01 (sample SAMEA3879607, study PRJEB24766) | human gut metagenome | biome: human-associated habitat; feature: feces | place: USA | collected 1985/1987
ATTCTGTCGTAATTTGATTATAATTCTTTTGCAAACTTTTTGCAAGTATATTTTATTGCAAACATGGTGCAAATTTTCTTTCGTCAATCGTGCAAAATATAGGTACCGCACATTGCGCCGCAAAGGAGGAATAAACCGTGTTTAAGCTTAAACCGGGCAGCGAAACAATAACAAAAACCTTCCGCATACCCGTTGATATGAGCGAGCGTTTGGAACAGCTTGCATATAAAAACAACCTCTCGCTCAATGCCGTTATAATACAATGTCTGCAATACGCTTTGGATAATCTGATGAAACGGGAGTGGAGGAAAAGTAACCCTTCAAAGTGCTGAAAAGCCCGGGCAATCGCCCGGGCTTTGTTCTCACTTCATAAACATTTTAATGATTCTCAGCTTCTTTTTGCTGTATGGGAAGTAGCGCATTGGAAGGTCTATCTTGGTTGATTTATTGACTATGCTGCGCTCGTGCGTAAACGTATCGAAGCTTTTTTTGCCGTGGTAGCTGCCCATGCCGCTTTCCCCTACCCCGCCGAAAGGCAGCGCGGAGGAGGCAAGATGGATTATCGTATCGTTCACGCAGCCCCCGCCGAAGGAGCAGCTGTCCAGCAGCCTGCGCTCGGCGGCCTTGTCCGCCGTGAATATATAAAACGCAAGTGGCTTGGGACGGCTGTTGACAAAGGCTATAACCTCGCTTAGCGTATCAAAGCACAGCATGGGCAGCACGGGGCCGAATATCTCCTGCTGCATGATTGGCGCATCGGGCGAAACATCATCAAGCAACGTGGGCGCTATGAAGCGGCGCTCATCGTCAAACGTGCCGCCAAGGGCTATACTTTCGCCCTGAATAAGGTCCTTCACGCGGTTGTAATGCTTTTCGCTTATTATGTTTACCATGTCCCGCATATCGCCGTTTGGGAAAAACTGCTCCAGTGCGTCCTGATATTCGCTTACGAACGCCTCCTTAATGCTGCGGTGTATCAAAAGATAGTCCGGCTCAACGCACGTCTGCCCGGCGTTGAGCACCTTGCCGAAGGCTATCCTGCGCGCAGCCAGCTTTATGTCCGCCGTTTCATCCACTATTGCGGGGCTTTTGCCGCCCAGCTCCAGCGTAACCGGCGTAAGATGCTTCGCCGCCGCCTGCATAACGGTTTTGCCCACCTCCACGCTGCCGGTAAAGAATATGTAATCGAACTTTTCTTCAAACAGCGCCTGATTTTCCGCCCTGCCGCCCTCAACGGCGGCAATGTATTCCGGTGGGAATGTATCGCCTATCAGCTTGGCTATGGCGGTGCTTGTAGCCGCGGCATAGGCGGACGGCTTTACCACGGCGCAGTTGCCCGCGGATATTGCGCCGATTAGCGGATTTAAGCAAAGCTGCACGGGGTAATTCCACGGCGAAACAATAAGCGCCACGCCGTAAGGCTCGGGCGAGATGAAGCTTTTTGCATAGAACTGAGCAATCGGCGTTTTGACCCGCCTTTCCTTGGCCCATTTGGCAACGTGCTTTATATGGTAACTAAGTTCTTCCAGTACCATGCCCGTTTCGCACATATAGCTTTCCGTTTCGGACTTATTCAAATCCTGTTTCAACGCATCGGCAAGCAGCTTCTCGTTCGCGCGTATTGCCCGCTGAAGCTTCCTGAGCGCCTCTATCCTAAACTCCACCGGCCTTGTCGCTCCGGACTGATAGTATTTATGCTGCGCTTCCACCAGCGCGTGTATATCCATAAAGGTTTATCCTCCGCTGTTACGACTTATTTTACTTTATTATAGCATAAAGGCCGCGTTATCGCACGCAGCCCCATGTAAGCTTCACTTTATTGTTTCGCTGTTGTTTATAACCCCCGTGCCGTATAGGAACAGCGCATCGGTATATTGTGTGAAATCCACCATCCGCCCCAGCAGCTCCGGCGCAACGTAGCGGATGTCCACAAGCGTTACCCTGTCGAACCCTTCCGCAATAAGCGGCGCAATGCTTGAGCCGAACGAATCCCTAAACATTATCAGCGACCGTCCGCTGCTGCTGTTCGGATTTTCTATTGTCAGTATGGACTTTGACCCATGCAGGAACATTTCGTACGGATCGCGCCCGCTTAGCGCTTCCATGTCGTATACGTCAACGTATTTTCCGCTCTCGTAATCATATACGGTATAATCCGCAATGCTCCCGCCCTGCATGTAATACAATTTGTCAGGCTTCAACGGCAGCGCGCTCTGCGCATAATATATGCCGTAGAAGTCCGTATCCGCATCCGCCGCGGTGTATTCCGCCGCATCGTCCGCGCCCATGCCCTCGGCAAGCTTCTTTGCCGTGTCAAGTATCCTCTCCTGCCGCCAGTGAAGATCCGTTTTATAGTAATCCTCTATGCTTAACGTGCCGAATATGTCTATATACTCCGCATACGCCATATCCACCGTAAGCATATCCTTCAGCTTGTCGTAGTCTATGCCGAGATAGCCGTTCGCATCGGCCATAAAATAGTTCTTGTCCGGCACAAGGCTTAAATATGCCTTTATGCCGTTCGGCTCAAGGTAAGTATCGTAAACGTAGCCGAACCGCTTTGCTGCGCGCTCAATGCTTGCGCCGTTTAGCGGATAGTCCATCTTGCTTGCAATGCCGTCAACTATATAAATGCCATTATTGTCGCGCTGGAAAAATATATAATATGTATTCACGGCCTTAAGCGTGCGGAAGGCGTCCCTAGGCGGGAACTGATCCAGCTTATACTGTTCGTATTCGCTCATAAACTTGCCGGAAAGCACGCTGTCTATGCTGAGCTTTGGCATCGTCGCCAGCGCGCGCCTTTCGCTGAGGGATTGCGCGTCGTCCTTTTTAAGCGTTCCCCATATTGCAAAGCCGAATATTATTGCCGCCGCAAGCGCAACGGTAAGTATGCTTTTAAGCTTGGTACGCATATGCTCTCCCCTCCGCTAAAATCTGAAATACAGGAACGGGTTGAACGACCCGTCTATCAAATACGCCGTGCATAGGCAAAGCAGCGCCGCAAGCGCCACAGGCTCCGCTATCGCCATTATCGCCCCGCCGATGCGCGTGGCTTCAAGCTTCGCCTTTATGCGCTTAGGTAACGGCGTTGCGCCAAACGCGGCAACGGTAAGCGGCACGGCGTAGCTTCTAAGGTAATATAAAGCCTCCGTATTATCCGCCGCGTTTGCGCTGAACAGCGCGGCAATCGTCTCAAAGCCTTCCTTAACGCCCGAAGCGTCAAACATGATGAAGCACAGCATAACGAAAAACAGCGTGTATATATGCCCTATTGCTCTGTGCTTTTTGATAAAGCCTAAAAGCAGCGTTTTTTCCGCGATCAGCAGCGCCGCGAACATTATCCCCCACATGACAAAGTTCCAGTCCGCCCCGTGCCAAAGGCCCGTAAGCATCCATACTGTTGCAATGTTCAAAAGCGCGCGCGGCTTTTTCACGCGGCTGCCGCCAAGGGGGATATATACATAATCCCTGAACCAGGAGCTTAGCGACATATGCCATCTGCGCCAGAATTCGGTTATGCTTGCGGCAATATAGGGATAATTGAAGTTTTCGGGGAACGTGAAGCCGAATATTGCGCCAAGGCCAATCGCCATGTCGCTGTATCCGGAAAAATCGAAATACACATGCAGCATGTACGCCGCGGCATATACCCAGTAAAACAGCGTGGATTTTTCGCCGCTTGCCTTGAATGCGTTCACAAGCTCCGCAAGCACGTTTGCAATAAGCACCTTTTTACCAAGGCCCAATATGAACCGCCTTGCGCCGTATGCGGCCTTGTCCGCGCCGTATGCGCGCGCGGTAAGCTCCGCTTCAATATCGCTGTATCTCACTATCGGCCCCGCAATAAGCTGGGGGAACATGGATATGTACGCCGCAAACGCAACGTAATCCCGCTGCGGCTCAACGTCCGCACGGTAAACGTCTATAACGTAACTTATAAGCTGGAACGTATAAAAGCTTATGCCTATGGGCAGGGCAATGTTAAGCGCGGCTATTTTGAGGCCGAATACCGCGGCGAAGCTTTCCGCAAAAAAGTTGGCGTATTTGAACACGCCAAGCATGCCAAGGCTCAGCACAAGGCTTATTATAAGATATGCCTTTGCTTTTTTCGTTCCGCGGCTTTTGCCTATAAGCCGCGCGAATATATAGCCTTGGGTTATGGACAACACCATAAGCACCACATAGCGCGGCTCTCCCCAGGCATAGAATATAAGGCTCATCAGGAGCAGCGCCGCGTTTTTAAGCCGCCGCGGCATAAGGAAATACACCGCTATTGTCAACGGCAGAAAGCTATATAGAAATGCCGCGCTTGAAAACAGCATGAACTGCTCCCTCCCTTCGTTTGCGCTTAGAACGCTATCGCCTCGTCGTAAACTATCTCCGCGTTTTCATAGGCGGCGGTCAGCTTATCGCGGAAGGTGTTCACCAAATCCTCTGCGCCGTATACGGATACTATGCAGCCGCTAACCTTGGCAATCACCATCTTGTCCGGAAAGCCGCACATCCATTGCTTGGAATTAAGCCCGTCTCGTATGGCGGTGCATACGGCGTCCGTGTCCGCGGCGTCCTTCAGGTGAAACGCTCCGCAGGTGAACGTGTTCGCGTTCATCATGTGCATAAGGCTGGCGGCGGCGTCAAGCTTGTCCACCATGTCCGCCGGGAAGGAGGTGAGGTATGCAACCGTGTCCGCATCATCCAGCGCAACGTTGCCCGGTGCATCGTCCTTCATGTTTGCTTCGCTCATATCGCCGCCTGCGGCGGGGAACTTTTCATCGTCGGTATAGCTGTCCCACACTTTATTGAGCACATCCAGCGGATTTTCCGCGGTTTCGGCCGTGCCCTGCCCGTTTCCGTTCGCGGCGCAGCCAACCATGCCAAGCGCGAATATAATGGCCAATACGACCGCAATTGTCTTTTTCATAAACATATGTCTCCTTTCGTGCCTTGTAAAAAGGCATATACGCTATTATAAACGGTTTTCGGGCGGAAGTGGTTGCATTTTTATAATATATTATTTGCCGCATCAGGTAATGCGATGCAGCAGCACAGAAAAAGCTTATTCTGCCTATTGCGTTTTCCGGCAATTAGTGGTATATTTGTCTCCATTATAAAAACATATGTATCTGATATACGTACATTCAACAGTAAATGTACCGCACGGAAGGAGTTTGGATATATGAACATTGCTTTGCTTGGATTCGGGACTGTCGGCTGCGGATTTTATGAGCTGCTTACGGAGCGGCCGCTTTCGCTGAACATTTGCGCCGTGCTTGCGCGCAGGCCGCTTGAGGGGCTTAACTGCATGGTCACAAGCGATTTTTATAAGATACTTAACGAAGCAGACGCGGACATAATAGTTGAAGCCATGGGCGGGCTTGAACCCGCGCATGAATACATATGCGCTGCGCTTAGGGCTAAAAAGCACGTCGTTACAGCCAACAAGCAGCTTATGTGCGCATATTATGATGAGCTTACCGCACTTACGCGCGAAAACGGCGTGTCCTTACGCTGTACTGCGGCGGCGGGCGGCGGCATACCGTGGCTCATCTCCCTTGCCCGCGCGGCAAGCGTGGACGCGATAATATCCGTAAGCGGCATAATGAACGGCACATCGAATTATATACTGGACGCGATGAGCCGCCGCGGTATGGATTACGCTGCGGCGCTGAGCGATGCGCAGCGCCTTGGCTACGCGGAGGCCGATCCAACCGCCGATGTATGCGGGCTGGATACGCGGCGCAAGCTGGTGCTCAGCGCAAACATAGCCTACGGCGTATCGATAAGCGAAAGCGACGTGCCGTGCTTCGGCATAGCCAATATTACGGCGGAGGATATGCGCTTCTTTGAAGAAAACGGCCTTGCCTGCCGCCTGATAGGCCATGCGGAAAGGCACTTCGGCACAATAAGCGCCGCGGTGGAGCCCATGCTCTTCGGCGCGGATGCGGGCGAAGCGCGCGTATATGAATGCGGCAATATGATGAGCCTTTGCGCCGCGCATATGGGCGGACAGAGCTTCCTTGGCGCGGGCGCGGGCGCATACCCAACGGGGAGCAACGTGCTTGCGGACTGCCGCGCAATAGCCGAAGGCTGCTCGGCCTTCTATACGGATTCGTTCACCCGTGCGCAGGTGGATAATTCCCGCGCGTACCAGCGGTATTATATCCGTAAGCAGGGCTGTGCGCCCGTAATCACCACCCCGCTTTCGGTTGAGCAGGCGCACGCAATGTGCCGTGAGGAAGGCTTCAACGGCTTTATGGCTGCCATTGCCGAATGATTTGTTTTCAATTTTTGGGGAGATATATAAACAATGCTTAAGGTTGCCAAATTCGGCGGTTCATCAATGGCGGACGCCGTGCAGATACGCAAGGTATGCGCCATAATACGGGCCGACGAAGCAAGGAAGATAATCGTGGTCTCCGCCGCGGGCAAGCGGAGCAAGGATGACCACAAAATAACCGACCTTTTATACCTTTGCTATGCTCACATCAAATACGGTGTATCCTGCAAAGAAGTATTTGAGCAGGTGAAGCAGCGGTATTTGGACATTCGGGACGAGCTTGGGCTTAATACTCCGCTTGAGGCCGAATTTGACGCGCTGTGGGAGCGCATGCAGCACGGCATAGGTGAGGATGAACTTGTAAGCCGCGGCGAATACTTTTCCGCAAGGCTGCTGGCGGACGCGCTGGGCTATGACTTTATTGACGCAAAGCTGTGGCTCACATTCGCGCTGGACGGCAGCATAGATGAAGAAGCAAGCTACTCCGCGCTCAGGCGCATTGCAGTCAACAGGCGGGCGGTAATACCCGGCTTTTACGGCATTGCCCCCGGCGGGCGCATACTCACGCTCACGCGCGGCGGCAGCGACGTGACGGGTGCGCTGGCGGCGGCGGCGCTTGACGCGGACGTATACGAAAACTGGACTGATGTTTCGGGCATACTTATGGCGGATCCGCGCATAGTTGAAAATCCGGAGCATATAGACAGGCTTACATACAGCGAACTAAGGGAGCTTAGCTACATCGGCGCGCAGGTGCTGCACGAGCGGGCGGTTTTCCCCGTGCGGGAGAAAAACATTCCCCTTAACATACGCAATACAAACGAGCCTGACCACCCAGGAACAATGATAATGCGCGACATTGACGACAGCACGGAGCAGAACCGCAGCTTTATAACGGGCATAGCCGGCAGGAAGGGATACACGGTGATAACCCTTTCAAAAACGGGCATGTCCTCAACGCCGGGTGTGCTGAGGCGGATACTTGAAATATTTGAAAAGGCCAACGTGAACGTTGAATACGTTCCTTCGGGCATAGACAGCCTGTCGCTGGTAGTGTCCAGCGCGAGCGTGGCGGACTGCCTGTATTCGCTGCTTGGCGAGCTTGAGCGGAGCATAAAGCCGGACCATATAAAGACGGAATCAGATTTGGCCGTTGTTGCGGCAGTCGGCCGCAGGATGGCCTTCCGCCCCGGCATATCGGGCAAAATATTCGCGGCACTGGGCGAAAACGGCGTGAACATTCGCATGATAACGCAGGGCCCGGAAGAACTGAACATTATAGTAGGTGTTGAGGAAAAGGATTTTGAGCAGGCAATAAGGGTGCTGTACAGCAGCTTTGCCACGATAAGATAAGGAGCATAACATGAAGCAATACAGAATAGGCATACTGGGCGCAACGGGCGCGGTTGGGCGCGAGATGATGAAGGTGCTGGAGGAGCGTAAGTTCCCCATAAGCGAACTCAGGCTGCTTGCGGGCGCAGGCAGCGCGGGCAAGCGCATAAGCTTTATGGGCAAGGAGCATACGGTTGTTCAGGCGAGCGAGGATGCGTTTGAAGGGCTTGACATAGTGCTTGGCGCGGCGGAGAACGACATTGCCATGCGCTTCGCCCCCGCAATAGTTAAGGCTGGCGCGGTATTTGTGGACAATTCAAGCGCGTTTCGTTTGTATGAGGACGTGCCGCTGGTAGTGAGCGAGATAAATCCCGAGGACGTGCGTAAGCACCGCGGCATAATAGCCAACCCCAACTGCACAACAATAATATCGCTTGTGGCGCTGAACGCGCTGAACAAAGAAAGCCCGATAGAGAGCATAATAGCATCGTCCTATCAGGCGGTTAGCGGCGCGGGCGCGCAGGGCATAAGCGAACTGAGCGAGGAAACGGCGGCAATAGCCGCGGGCGAGGCCGTTAAGCCAAGCGTTTTCCCGTACCAGATAGCATACAACGTGATACCGCAGATAGGCTCCGAAGCCTTCATGGGCTACACGAGCGAGGAGATGAAGCTGCAAAACGAGGGGCGGAAGATACTGCACAGCCCCGAGCTGAAGGTAAGCTGCACATGCGTGCGCGTGCCTGTATTCCGCAGCCACAGCGTGTCCTTATTGATACGCACCAAGGAGAAAATAAGCGTAGCGCGTGCGCGGGAGCTGATAGCCGCCGCGGCGGGCTGCCGCCTTACGGACGACATTGCGAACCGCGTTTACCCCATGCCGCTCGATACGTCCGATCAGGATCTGGTCTACGTTGGCCGCATACGCGACGACCTGACGGACGAGCGCGGGCTTAACCTTTGGTGCTGCGGTGATCAGCTGCGCAAGGGCGCCGCGACCAACGCCGTGCAGATAGCGGAAATAGTCGCAGGCTTATAAGCAACACAAAACCGCCGTACATCATTCGTGGTGTACGGCGGTAAAACATCATTTCACCTTAAATAGCATATAAGATTCACGCAATCGGGCAGGGATTCGTCCACGTAGCCGCTGTCGGCAAAACCTGTTTTTTCATAAACATGCAGCGCGGCGGCATCATCCTTCTTCACGCATACCTCAACATGGTCAAAGCGCGCTTCTGCCTTCAACTGAGCAAGTATCAGCTCCAGCGCGGCCGTGCCGTAGCCCCTGTTCTGGAACCGCTCGTCTATCATGAACTGCTGAAGGTCATAGCCAACGGGTTCATCGATAAAGTCCCGCACAAGTGCAACGCCGACCATCTCCGCATCATTACAAATGCCTATCACGCGCGCATTGCAATCGCGGTAAACATATCCCCGCGCGATTATACCGATCGGCGGCGCAAGGAAGCGCCGCTGCGCTTCGCTCACGCTGAGCCGCGCAATCTCAAGCCAGTTCGATTCGTCAACATCCGTAAGCCTTATCATCAACTCTCCATTATATTGCGTTCAGCGGGCCGCCGCGGTCAACTATGGGCGCGCTCCATTCGCCAAGCTCCCCGCCGTACTGCGCGGCAAGGTTTATCACGCGGGTCGTGAGCGCATCCACATCCGCCTTTTTAAGCGAGCTCAGGCGCACAATATCCGCCCCGTAGGCCAATTCACGCTCCGGCGAATAGTTAGGCCCGGCATAGGCAAAACCCGCCTTGCGTGCAGCCTCCGCAAAATTGAGCATTATGCTTTCGGTCGGGAAATACACCGTGAAGGTAACGCGGCGGACTGCACTTATGCAGTCGCCGTGTTTTTTCATAAGCGCAATATGGTCGCGGTTAAGCTCCGTTTGCAGCTTTGCGGCATCCGGATAAAGCAGGGTTTTATACGTGAGCCAATCCGGTTCGTCCGCAAGCCCCGCGGTGCAGTCCATAAGCGGCGTTTTTTCGGCAATGGCTTCGCCCCGCTCAAATTCCTCGGCATCGTGAATATAGAAATAATACTGTATCTGCGCGTCTATTTCTATATACCCGGCGTACAGCGCGCCAAGCTTTTTTATCAGCTTATCCTTAACGCCCGAGGCAATGCTGCGCTCTATCGTGCTGAGCGTATCCCGCTTTTCGCTGCGGCTTTGGCAGCTTACATACATCAGCAGCGGCCGCGCCGCCCTGTCGGCATCTATCAGCGCCATGTCCGCGCCGAAGCGCGCCGTCGCCCCGTCAAGCGGCCAATCGTATTCAAACCATTGCGCGGAATTATCCTTCATCGCCTTATTGCAGCACGGCCTTTATCCTGCGCACGCCGGCACTGGAGGCCTCCTCCTTCTTTATCTTAAACGTACCCAGCTCGCCGGTATGGCTGGCATGCGGGCCGCCACAGATCTCCTTTGAATATTTGCCCATGGTATATACCTTTACCTTTTCGCCGTACTTATCGCCGAAAAGACCTATTGCGCCCTGCGCACGGGCTTCGTCAACAGTCATTTCCTCGCAGGTTATGGGTACGTCCGCCTGAATGGCTTCGTTGACCAGCTTTTCAACTTCCTTGACCTCTTCGGGAGTCATCTTGCGCTCAAAGCTGAAATCGAACCTGAGCCTTTCGGTTGTTATGTTGCTGCCCTTCTGCGCAACGCTGTCGCCAAGCACCTTGCGCAGCGCAGCCTGAAGCAGATGCGTTGCGGTATGCAGCCGCGCGGTAACCTCGTTTGCTTCGGCAAGGCCGCCCTTGAAGCGCTGCTCCGCGCCCTGCTTACTCTTGTTCTGATGCTCACTGAACGCGGCCTCAAAGCCCGCACGGTCTACGGTAAGGCCGTTTTCGCGGGCCATTTCCTCTGTAAACTCTATCGGGAAGCCAAACGTATCATAAAGATGGAACGCGGTAACGCCGTCTATTTTGCCGTCCGCAAAGCTGCCCTTCATGCGCTCGAACTCCTTCATGCCCTTCTTTAGGGTATGCTGGAAGCGGGCTTCTTCCTTTGCAAGCTCTGTGGTTATCTTTTCCTGATTTTCCTTGAGTTCGGGATACACATGGCAATATCTTTCTATAACGGCCTCGGCAACCTTGGAAAGGCTGTTTTCCGGTATGCCTATCTGCATGGCGAAGCGTATCGCGCGGCGGATAAGGCGGCGCAGAATATAGCCCTGGTCCACGTTGGACGGGGTAACGCCCCTGGGGTCGCCCAGTATGAAGGTTGCACTCCTTATATGGTCCGCAATTATACGGAAGGCCTTCTTGGTGGCTTCATCGTCATGATAGTTCTTGCCGCTCAGCTCCACAATGCGGGCAATTATGGGGGCGAAACCATCGGTATCGTATACGCTTTCCGCGCCCTGGAGGGTTGCGATGGTTCTGTCGAGGCCCATGCCGGTATCCACGTTGCGCTTGGCAAGCGGGGTCACGTTGCCTTCGGCGTCCTTATAATACTGCATGAAAACGTTGTTCCATATTTCAAGGTACTTGCCGCAGTCGCAGGAAGGGTTGCACTCAGGGCAGCACTTGGGCTTGCCGGTATCGAAGAAAATCTCCGTATCCGGGCCGCAGGGGCCGGAATTGCCGGGTATCCACCAGTTATGCTTTGCGCCAAGATAGAATATATGGCTGGGGTCAACGCCCATTTCCACCCAACGATCGTGCGATTCGGTATCGCGCGGGGCATTTTCATCGCCCTCGAAGCAGGTGAAATACAGCCTGTCCTTATCTATGCCCAGCCATTCCTCGCTCGTCAGCAGCTCATAGCTCCACGCTATTGATTCATGCTTAAAGTAATCGCCAAGGCTCCAGTTGCCAAGCATTTCAAAAAAGGTGCAGTGGCTCGCGTCGCCCACCTCGTCAATATCGCCCGTGCGCAGGCACTTCTGCACGTCCGTAAGGCGCTTGCCCGCGGGATGCTCCTGCCCCATAAGGTACGGCACAAGGGGATGCATGCCCGCCGTGGTGAACAGTACGGAGGGGTCGTTTTCGGGTATGAGCGAGGCGGAGGGGATAACCTTATGGCCCCGTTCTTCAAAGAACTTCAGGTACAGCGACCTGAGCTGATCGGAAGTAAGGTTCTTCATATGTATCGTATATCTCCTTAAATGTTTACAGTTTTGGACCAATAATGAATTATATCCCACACACAGCCGCCTTGTCAACGTGGGGCGCAGGCTGTATAATTTATATATGAAGATACGTTCGTTTTTTAGCGGCAGAAACCGCCGCATAAGAAAAAAACATACCCGCCCGGTCATAATGCTGAAGGGCGAGCAGGGGAAAAAGCTGCGCCGTGCGCTGATAATAGCCGGTGCTGCGGCCGCAGTCATACTGCTGGCGCTGCTGCTCAGGCCAGAGCCGGTGCTGATGAACAGCGCGGAGATTGCCAACGTTTGGAACAACGGCGTGCTGCGCGTTGGCCTGCGCAACGATGTGCCCCGCCTTGCGGAGGACGGAACGGGGCTTGAATGGGAAATAGCTCAGGCGCTGGCGGAACGCATAATGTCCAACTCCGATGATTACACGGGGGATATTCCCGCGCTTGAAGCAGTTGAGGTGACAAGCATGAGCGTTGGCGCAAAGCTGAGGGACGGCAGCATAGACGCAGCAATATGCCTTATGCCGCGCGGCGCGAACGCCGCATACGCCTACTCCCGCGCTTATTATGACGACCCGTGCTACATACTGGTTAAGCCCGGCAACGAGAACGCGGACATGAGCAAGCTGAAGGTGGGCTGCATACAGTCTGCAAGCAGTTCAAACCTATATGTGCCGTCCGGCGCGACGAGAAACCTGCTTTTCAGCTATTACAGCGATTATAAGGATTCCGGCTACAACACGGCAAGCATAACCGGCTATGCATCGTATACAGACCTTTTTGACGCGCTGGACAAGGGCCAAGTGGACGCGATTGCCATAAACGAGCTGATGCTGAACAAATACGGCGAGGGCCGCGCATATGCAAAGCACACAGCCGACATAGGCACGCTGCATTACGCCGTGGCCACGTTGAGCGCGAACAGCGCAATAGCCACCGTTGCGGACATGATGCTTTCCGAAATGGGATACTGAGCAAACAACTAAAAGCCCGCCTGTGTCAAGGCGGGCTTTTTATATGCTTAGTTTCTATTTAACATCCTTGCTGTATGCGGCGTTCTGCGCATCGCGCGGGAAAACCACGCTGTTGTCCATTATGGCGCGGCAGATATAGGCAAGATCTGCCACGGTGAGCCGCCCATCAGCATCAACATCCATGCTGAGCATGTCGTTCGCGCCCGCGCCGCCATCCGCAATGGCCCGGCACAAAAGCACGGCGTCCTTCACGCCTATTGCGCCGTCCCCATCAACATCGCCGGTCAGGGCAAGCGACGCTGCGCACGCGGCTATTACGGCAAGCGCAACAAGCGCCGCAATGGTTCTTTTAAGCTTCATCATTCATTTCCTTCCGATATCATTTGGCAAAGGAGCACCGCATCCGCCACGCCCACGCTGCCATCCGAATTTATATCCGCCGCTGCCAATGCCGCGCCGCTGAGCTGCGCTTGACCCATTATGTGGCGGCAGATGAGCGTAACGTCCGCTATTGTGAGTACACCGTCCAAATCAACATCGCCTGCCGCCGTTTCGCTCGGCACTATTGTATAAAGCTGCGAATTCATATCCGCATATACAACCGTGCCGCGCGGATATATACTATTGCCAATATTCAGCCTGCCTGCACCTATTTCGGTCACAATAGTTCCTTCGGCCAGATCGACTATCTTTGCCGCCGTGCCGCTTGCGGTATAATAACGCATGAGCGCATCGGTATTTCTGCTTTCATTGAAGCGGGCGTATATAAGGCTGCCGTCAACAGGGGCAAAGAATGTCGCGTCCGGGGCTATAACGTTTGCCGTGCGCTCCGTGCCGTAGAGCGTTTTGCATATGTTTCCGCAGGTATAGATGCGAGGTTTGCCGGTGGATTCGTCGTTTTTTGCATTGAACGTTCCGTCGTTATAATACCATTGGCCGTTGCAATAAACCATGCCGCTGCAAATGCCGCTCCAGAATTTGCTGTTCGGATGCGCCGAAGCCGCCGCAGCGGGCGACGAGCCGGATACGACACTGAACATCGCATCGTATACCTTGCCGTTAAAATGATTTTCTTTGAGCTGAGCCTCTGTATTCATGAAATAACCATGCATACATATGCCCATAAAATCGCCGTCGTTCGTATAATCTCCCAGATTATGGCGCGGATCGTCCCACGTTACGTCCGAATAATACCAGCCGTTTTCGGTATTCACTATGTTCCAGCCATGGTTAATGTTATTTGAACTTACAAAATAGCTGTCCACACCCATTTCCCTAAGCAGATCCATATACGCCAGCGCATAGCCCTGGCATACTGCCGAGCCGTTAACCAAAGCGCCGTAGGCATTATACATATTAGGATTATCATTTGTTTTGTTTTCAACGGAAGCATAATCATATCGCGTATGTAGGGCGATGTAATCATGTATTGCTAAGGCGATCTCCGTTTTTGTCATGTCGGCAGCGCCGTTGGGGAAAAGCGAGCTTAGCGCAGCCTTCTTTTCATTATTATAATCGCTGAGCATCGCAGCGGCATTTGTTTTCAATCCAAGACTGAGCTGCACAAGGTTTCCGTCGGGATAATAAGTGTACACGCTTCCGCCCGCAGTACACACAAACGATTCCGCAACGCTGTTCAGTACGGCATTATATCTGCGTTTAAGAATTCCGATACTATTTTCGGTATATTTTATGTTTAGATCCTCAAGATTAACACTTGCTTCAAGATTCTTTATTGCGCTGCACAGGCGATTTGTAAATTCCGCAAGTTTTGCCGCGGTAAGGCTGCCGTCATCGGCTTCGTCCGCAAATACGGCGGCGCAAAGCGCGGGCATAGCTTCTTCAAAGTCCACGCTGAGCTGTTCTCCGTAAAGATCGCCGAATTGAAATACTCCTTCCGGTTCTATTGGCACTTCAATTATTTCGCTTTCGTTTGCCCCCGGCGATGCGTCCACGTCTATCATCGGCGGCTGTTCCTGCTCCGTTTCGGGCTGCGGTGCTGGCGTTGATTCTGCCTGCGGAGCCGTTTCCGCTTCCGCAGCGGGTTCGGCTGCCGGCGGAGTCGGCTGTTCTATCTCGCCTTCCGCAAATGCGCACACGCTTGTGAGCATAAGCGCGGCAAGCATAAGGCAAAGCAGTTTCTTTTTCATATGTGTTTCCCCCTCCTGATCCGAATATTATTCGGGGCCAAGTTTGTTACGCTTGGCCCCAAGGTTCGGGTATGTTCAGTTAATATCAGTTGCCGCGCTTGCGCATGGTCACATATGCCGCGCCGAGCAGCGCCAGCAGGCCAAGGCCGATAAGCATTCCGCCGCCTATGACCGCGCCGTCGTTGCGCTGCGCGCCATCCAGCACGCTTACGCCGTCCGCATTGTCTATCACGGGGCGGGCATTGGCCGCGCTCTCAAGGCCGGGGATAATGCCCGCGGTGGCAGGAGTCATGGTATAGGGATGCTCAACCACGGTTGCGTCGCCCGTTGTAGGCATAAGCACTCCCACGGTAATGCCCGTTGTGCCGCTGCCGCTTATAACGCTGCTGCCCTTGAGCATTTCCTTCAGATAGCTGATGGGATAATAGAAGCGGTACATGCCCAGCTTTTCAAGCGCACCGGGGTTCACAACAACCTGCACACCGAATGCGGAGTTGATTATAAGCGTATTGCCGCTTATGTCCACCGCGCGGAGTACGCCCTGCGGCACCCTGTCGTAATAGCCGGCATTGGCGGTTATAACGCTGCCCTGTCCGCTGCGAAGGAGCGTCCAGTAAACCTCGTTCCAGAAGTTATCCTCAGGATCCCTTTCAGGCTCGGTAGGCAGTACGGGTGAAGGCGCGGGAGTGTACCAGCCTATGGCAAATGTCACGTTGCTGTTTTCTATTTCGAACTGCAAGCCGCCCGCGGTCTTTTGCGGCACTATGGCTTTCATCTTGCCCTCGCCGTCGGGTATCAGCATCACAAATTCGTCGCCCTTATTGGAATCGGCGGGATACGGCACGGTCACCTGCATCTTGCCGTTTGCAAACGTTACAGGGTTGCCATTTTCATCCTTAAAGCTGATGTTTTCATACACAACATCGCCGTCGCCGACATTATTGAACGCGGGGTTATTCTTCACTTCCCCTTCAAGCGCGCCCGGTGCGGCATCGGCAAGCTTGCCCTGCACATCTTCCGGCTTCACCTCGTTCCCTGCGTCGTCCTTATATTCCATTTCCTTGCCCGCATCGGGTATCGGCGTAACCGCGAAGCCCTCGGCATTGGGCTTACCATCCGGCTTAACGGGGGCTGCTGTTACGGAAACGGTTATATCAACGCTTTGCTTATCGGTTGTACCATCGAAATACTTTTCGGTATAGGTAAGCGTTATGGTAGCGGTGCCAAGGGTGTTCAGCAGGCGCGCTTCCTTTGCGCTGTCAACTGCCGTGCCGTCGCTCATGGAGAGTACAACATCGGCATGATTCAGCGCCTTCTTCGCGCCGGACTTATACACGGCGTGTATCTTACCGTCGAAGCCGATGGTGGTCGCTTCCTTCAGCTTATAGTTGTACTCTATCTGGTCAGCTGCAAGCTTAACGCCTTCAAGCACGTCCACAACGGTGAAGGTGTGGGTATAGGTTATGCCGCCGTTCGCCTTATCGGTGAATGTTACGGTCTTGACGCCGAGAGCGGTTTCACCGGTTGCGGCGGGGGCGTAAGTGGTGGTCACTTCAACCTTGGTGGAATCGTTAACGTCAAGCGTCTGGTCCGGTGCGCCGCTGCCGAACTTGGTAACGAGCTGCACGCCGGTGAAATCAAGCGCGTCGCCCAGCTTCACCTGAGTGGGCAGGGTGCCAACGATGCTGTTGGTGTAAGTATCCTGCGCAAGCTTTACGGTGACCTTGGCAGTTACGGCATTATAGTTCTTATCGGGCGTGAAGGTTAGCGTAAGTTCGGCAGATTTGCCGACACTGTCCACTGTAAGGCCGGACTTGACGGTGAACACGAGGTTCGCGCCGTCTATCTTGGCATCGCCGTCAAGAATTTCGTTCGATCCGGTTACAACGCTCCACTTACCGCTTACGTTGGCGGGAGCAAGCTGCAAATCGCTCAGCGGGCGGGTCTGCGCACCGGCAAGCATGAAGGCAACGCTGTATTCCTTATCGGTCGCGCTCATGCCGGCCTTGTCTATCACCACATTAACGGGTTCGACCTTTAGGTTATAGTTCTTGCTGCCCTCGTCGGTCAGCTTGGCGGTCACGCTGTAAGTATCCGCGTCAACGGGAAGCGCATCCTTATTATTATAGGTAAGGGTATAGAGCGTTTTGCCGTTATCAGCCGCAACGCGGTCGTCGGTAACGCTGCTTACTTCATGCGTCTTGCCGTCATATGTAACGGCTGCGGGCGCGGTGAGTGTGACGTTCAGATCGGCCTTATTTACCTTGCCGTAAGTCTTTTCTTCAGCTTTGGTAATATTGTAATTGCCCTGATCCGCACCGGAAATAGCGTAATTCACCTCGACCTCCACGGCGTCGCCCGCGTCGGCGGTAACGTATGTACCCGTTACCTTGTCGAACTGCACGTCATCACCCGCTATCAATTCAGGTGCGCTCAGGGTAACAGCTGCGTTATTTGTAAGGCCATCGTAGGTCTTTTCGGCAACGGCAGCCGTTACGGTCACGGGCTTGCGTGTAATGTCGGCCGTAAGCTCAACGGTGGGGTTAAGATTGTAGTTGTCCTTGTCCGTACCGATGAGGGTTATGGGCGTGGTATTCTTAACGGTCTTGTTCGTGCCGACCTTCTTATTATCGAACGTGAATTTGAGGCCGGAATTATCGAAGCCAACATCCGTACCTTCTATCATACCGTCAAGCTTGGCGTTGGTGCTATTAACCACGGCATCGGCTTTGCCGTCATACACCTTGGACTGTGCCTCGAAGCCTGTTACGGTAACGTCCTGCTTATTTATTATAAGCTTCGCGGTTGTGCTGCCGATGTAGTCCGCATCCTCGTACTTAATGGTAGCGGTATAGGTTCCAACGTTTCTGGTTTCCGCCGCATCGTAGGTAACGGTCAGTTTACTCGCTTCAAGCGCCTTACCGCCGCCGGTAACCACAGCTTTGCTCAGGTCAATGCCCTGCGTTTTGCCGTTGAAGGTCACGGTGGTATCGGTTATGCCGGAAATCTCAGCAGTCTCCTTCTCCGTAACCTTTATGGTGAACTTAACGGTTATGTCGTTGACACCATTTGCCTTAACGGTAACGGCAGCCGTGTATGTGCCTTCCTTGTTGGTTGGTATGTCCTTAGGCTTTACGGTTATATTCAAACTGCCGTTGCTTGCAAGCGTGCCGGGTACGGCTTCAAGCGTAAAGTTAGTGTCACTGTCAATGGTAGCGGTTATGTCCGTAAGCTCGCCCGTGCCTATATTCTTTATTGTACCTGTCAGGGGTTCAGGCAACGTTCCGCCAACGCGAACAGTCTTGATAACCTCGGCAGAGCCTTCAACTTCCCACGCATAGGTATGCGCAGTCGTTACCGTTGCGTAGACTGCCGGAGAGGGGTTATAGTTGTTATTGCCCTTAACGCGGGTGAACACATAATATGTAGTCGCGGGTTCAAGGCCGGTAACGGGGCTGGTCAGTTCAGTGCCCTGCTTCCACTCGCTTTCAGCGGGGGTAGCCTGAGTAGTGCTGATTACATATTCCTGTTTGGCAACAATGTCCAGCTCAAAGCTATTGGAAGTTGCGTTCGTGGGGGTAGGCGCGGCAGGCGCAGTTTGCTCAGCCCTTGCTATGGTGAACGTTGCGTCCGCCCAGGTCGTGCGGTATTCAGAAGCTTCGCTGGAGGTAAACGTTACCTTAACTTTATATGTACCTGCTTCGGTAGGAGCAGATTTAAGCTTGTTATTCAAGCTGTCGAAATATTCAATAGTCCGATCCATGCCTACAACTTCTTCAGGGCCGATTTCAGGCGTCTTTGGTGTGCCGTCATAGGTGAAGTTGAGGACGTTGAAGTTTATAATAACGGCTTCCTTCTTCTCAAACACAGCCTTTATCGTCACGTCCTTGCTGCCCATGGTGAAGGTTATCGGGTTAGCCTTCGCTGCTTCTTCCGTCAGGGTTATACCGGTAACTTCCCACTTGACGAACTTGTGGTCAAAGTCACCGGGGTTAGCGGTAAGTTTGACCTTGTCGCCTTCGCGCACGGTGCCTTCGGGAATACCATCAATCTTGCCGTTGCCTTCTGTGGTAACGGTCAGCTTGCGCGGGGCCTTGTCAATAGTAACAGGATCGCTTTGAGCTTCCTCACTCTCTTTATGGGTAGCGGTCTCGGGATAGCGAGCAGCAACATAATAGGTCTTGCCGTACTGCACGGTGAACTCGGTTTCCTTGCCGAAATTCTGACTGGCGCCATCACCAACAAGAAGATATTCCGCATCGTGGTCAACATTTTTAACGGTTATAACGTTCTCTTTGGCTTCGATTATGGGCTTGGCGGGGGCATCCTGCGTGGCTTTTTCGACATTTATCTTCGCAGATTCAATCTTGCCATTAAACTTGTCAGAGGTTACAACAACATATATTTCCTTCCCTACGTCGTCCGCAGTAGGGGTATACTGGTTACCTGTTTTGATAACATTTTCGCCACGATACCATGTTATGCGTATAATATCTCCCGGCTCACTTACCGCGTTGCCGCTATAACTTGCCTCTATCATCTGGCCGTATACCGCCTTGGCGGGTACGTTGACCTTGCCGGTCAGGGTAGCCTTTTTAACGGTTATTTCCTTGGTAGCGGTTTGGCCTTCATAGGTTGCGGTTATGGTTGCAGTACCTTCGCCAACGGCGGCTACACGGCCGTTTTCAACGGTAGCAACTTTATTGTCGCTTGTACTCCAAGTAACGTTGCTCATGTCGGCTTCGGGCTGAGTAGCGTTGGTAGGCTGCGCCGCAACGGTAAGCTGAGTGGTGTTGCCGATTCCGGTTATGCTATCAGCGCCGCTGATGATTATTTCGGTTACGGGGATGGAGATGGTAACGGAGGTGTTGGTAAGCGATGCTACCTCAAATCCAGTTTCCACATCATCTACTATTACCACATATTTCGT
>OHGA01000180.1_pt1 | contig 18661 bp, 18 predicted proteins | sample 1567621 | NCBI WGS metagenome assembly OHGA01 (sample SAMEA3879607, study PRJEB24766) | human gut metagenome | biome: human-associated habitat; feature: feces | place: USA | collected 1985/1987
CTTAATCAGGGTGTCCAGGGTTCGAGCCCCTGAGGGTGTACCATTTAGAAAGAACAAGCACGAAATGCTTGTTCTTTTTTTGCAGAGAATACAGCGCTGAATTGGCAACGCCAAGGAGCCGCGTCAAAGGCGGGGACTTGCCTGACAAGATAGCCCGCGACCCCTGCGCGCTTTGGATCGGCAAACGGCGTATGAAGTCCCCAATGTATATAGACAGCTCCCCGTCGTATACCCAGTTCCCGCGCACACGGTAAGCCGCGATGTAATCTGCCTCATCGATGTAATCCGCCGGGCTTGTGCGGATCGTGGCCGTGATGGACTGTCCGCCGGAATAGCTCTTGCACTTGACGGTTACGCCCTTGATCCCTGCCGCCTTGATGTCTGCTCGAATGGCCGCCGAGAGTTCTGCGCCGTATAGGCTCTTGTTGCTCTTGCTGCCGTACACCGCGCCGCCTCCGAGGTATCCGTCCGTGTAGACGGTCGCAGGCTGTTCCTCCGGGGCATTCTCCAGAATGGCGGCCACAAGCGCGGATTCGCTCGCGTATCCGTACCAACATTTATCCCTGCCCCGCTATACCATGTGGAACCAGAGGCTCCCGTATAGCCTTGTGGAATCACAAAATCCAATATGGCACTCTCCGCTGTTCCGACGTTTGTAACGCTTGCATCAGTCCCCGGAGCGCCAGTCTCAACAGTTCCAATCGCGATTTCCCCTGCCGCGCCTTGCGCGCCTTGAATCTGCCCGTTATCGACCCACACGCTGTTTTTTGCGTCCCAAATGTACACGGAGTACGGTGCGGACGTTCCGATGCTGTACGCATCTCCTGCGGCTGGATTCGGAACCGCCTGTTGTAACGCTTGCAGGGTGTCATAGTGGCCGAGAATTTTAAGCCCGTCCCCCGTGTCACCCTTTTCTCCGCGACTTGCGCACAGCATCCAATACTGCTCCCAATTCGCAGATACGCCCGGTTCAATGCCATATGCGGTTTGCAAGGAAATGTAGAGCGAGCCGTCATTCTCCACAAATGTAAGAGCTGCATAGGTTTGTCCCGCGCTATATGCCCCGCCCATTGTCGGCGATACTTTCCCGTTGACACTCCCCACGGCTAAAGCCGGGGGGAGTGTCAAATGCCCGTTCGGGTTCTATTCCCTCGGCGGCACAAAGTTCCAGATAGTCATCCACTGCACCGTGGAAGTCTGAAACCAGCTCGCGTGCGCTCTGCCCCTCGTAAGAGATCAGCGCTCGTATTCCTATAACCTTGCCAAAGAAAATACTATTTTCTTCGGAAAATTCGACAGTTCCGACGTATCCTTTGTATTCCATCGTATTGCTCACATTAACCCCTCCTGCTCCAAGCTATCTATTAGCTGCTTCACCTGATACTCAATCAGCTCTTTTCTGGGGTGCGGCTTGTGCATGATGATCGGCGGATGTTTATCGGACACAAACATGATCCGTGATCCGCTTGTTTTGCCCTTGTTCGATCTTCGTTGACACTCCCCACGGCTAAAGCCGGGGGATTCTCGGTTCGCTGACCGTTGCCTGCACCGTGTGAGGTCTTACATGGTCTCCCCGAGCGTATCGGTTCGGGCGTGTCCCGCCCTACCAAGTGTTTTTGGCTACGCCATTAGCCGCAGCCCTTCGTTTAGAATGTTTCTTGCGGCGTTCATGTCCCTGTCGTGGATAGCGCCGCACACGGGGCAAGTCCATTGCCGCACAGACAGATCCTTTGTCCCAGACCATTGAGCACCGCAGTTTGAGCAAAGCTGGCTGGACGGAAAGAAGCGGCCTACTGTGACAACCTTTTTCCCATGCCATTCTGCCTTGTACTTCAACTGCCGCTGGAACTCGCCCCAGCTTGCGTCGGAGATTGCTTTCGCCAGCATATGGTTTTTGACCATGTTGGACGGAGCCAAATCCTCAATTGCTATCAGGTCGTAGTTCCGTACAAGGTCGGTGGACAGCTTATGAAGCATATCCTGCCGCTGATTGGCAACGTGTTCATGGAGGCGGGCTACTTGGATTCTCGCCTTCTCCCTGCGCTTGCTCCCCTTTGATTTTCGGGAGAGCTGCCGCTGGAGCTTGGCAAGTTTCTTCTGGCTCTTGGTCAGGTATTTATGGTTCGGATACTCCACGCCATCGGAGGTGATCGCAAATGCTTTCAGGCCCATGTCGATACCGGCTACCGCCCCGGTAGAGGTCAGCGGTTCCAACTCCACATCGGTACAGCAGATGGCAACAAAATATTTCCCGCTGGGATTCTGGCTGATGGTGGCGGACAGGATACGACCCTTGACCTCTTTTGAGATACGGCACTTTACAAGGCCGAGCTTCGGAAGCTGCACCGCTTTGTCCAGCACCTTGATATTCGTCCCCACGCACTTGCTCTTATAGCTTTTCTTGCTATGATGCTTGCTCTTGAATTTGGGATACCCGGGTTTCTCGCCCTTTTTGACCCGCCGAAAGAAGTTCTGATAGGCTGTATCCAAATCCCGTAGAGAGGATTGTAGAGCGGTGGCATCCACCTCTCTCAGCCATAGCAGAGTTTTCTTGAGCTGCGTCATGTCCCCGGAGCAAGCATTATAGTTCATTGTCTTTCCGTCTTGCTCATAGAGGTCTTTCCGCAACGCGAGATAGTGATTCCAGACGAACCGACAGCAGCCAAATGTCCTTTGTATCTGCTCCGCTTGCGCCGCGGTGGGGTAGACGCGGAATTTATAGCTGTATTCCATCTCGACACCTCAAACATTCTTCTGGTTCTCTATGTACTTCTTGATGACCGACAAAGGCGCTCCGCCAACGGTAGAAACAAAATATGAATTTGTCCACAAAGACGGGAGCCTTGAGCGGAGCCATCCATACTCTTGCCTCAAAACACGGGACGTTCGCCCTTTTATTAGTTTTACCGCTTTGTGTATGCCGAATTGCGGGTCTACCTCCATGAGCAAATGGATGTGGTCGGGCATGATTTCCATCTCTATGATGTCGATGTGGTATTCGCCGCAGATTTCCTCTATGAGTTTCTTTAAGCGTATATCGACACCGTTGACCAAGACCTTGCGGCGGTATTTTGGACACCAGACTACATGATACTTGCAGGAGTACACCACATTGTGATTACTTTTATATTCCACGGATTTATTGTACCACTCAACGGCATCTAACACAATCCCCGGAAGTCTTTTTACGAGGGAACAAGGTGTGGCTTATATCCCCATGCCTAAAGGAAGGGGTATTACGCCACACGCGATAAACGGTCGTTCATCATGGTTAAGGTCGTTTAACTTCCGCATGCGAACAGTCTGCGCGACACGTCCGTGAATGCTTTCGCGCTCTGTTCCGCGATAGTTTTAGTGTATTCATTGTGCCTATTAATGAACACGCTAACGGCAAGGCTCCAACGCCTTGCTGCCCGACATGCGGGGAACCGGCACGGGAATGCAGATACAAACTGTGCGCCGGACATAGCCGGCGCACAGTGTTTTCATATGTGGTTGTTCGGCTTATTATTCCACGCCGACGGCTTCCATGATACTGCTGAGCGTCTCCGGTGAAAGCGTGGTCCACGGATATGCGGCGCTGGGATATCCCGCTTCGCTCATCAGATCCGCGCCCTTATCGGTGCGGAGGGACGAACAGGCCGCGTTTACAAGCGCGAGCTTTTCTGCAAAGGCGATCTGCGCATCGTTGCCAAGGTTGACCATCCAGGCAAGCGTTGCAGCCCGTACGTCGTCCGCGCTGAGTTTTGTGGCGGCGCACCAATCGAGCAGTTGACCGGCGGCATAGGTGGCCTTGAGGGAACTTCCGGCCGTTCCGACCTCGACGCGCGCGTTGATGTTATCCAACAGTGCCGCGAGCCCTTCCGCACTGTCTGCAAATAGGCTGAGGGAGATTTCGTTGACCGCCGTTTCGCCGATGGCGGCAATGGCGGACTCCGTCAGCTCTGTGTAAGGTACAAGGATCGCAGCGCCCGAGGGATGCGACATGAGCCAGCTTTCGTAGTCGCTTTTGCTGAGTGTGTTCGTGCTGCCGTTTTCCGTGACAAGATATACGATACCCGCGCCTTCGCGGTCGATATCATTCGGGTACGGGTTGCCGTCAAAGTCCGTATCGGAAACCGCGCGGCTCCATGCGTCCACGGTCGCTTCCAGGGTATAGCTCTGCGCAGCCGCATCAAAGACATAGCGGTGGTACGGCCAGAAATCGCCGCCGCTCAGTCCCTGGTTGTGCGAGAACAACGCGGTCACGGAGCCGTTTGCACCGTAGGAGAGAGAGGGGTATTCCGACAACTCGGAAACAAGCGCTCCGCTTGCCGTGTCATAGCGATACACGATTTCAAGCTGTCCCGCCACCGGCGCCGTGACAAATTGAAGAATCAGTTCATCCGCACCGTCTCCGTCCACATCGCAGATCGCAAAGCGGTTGCCCGTTATTTCGCCGAAGTCGGCGGAATAGCCGGAGTCCGTACCGTCCGGGAAACGTCCGGTCGAATAAAAGCTGGAGAGCGCCTCTCGATACGCGGCAAGCCGCTGCGCATCGTCGTCCGGCGTATCGGTCGATTCGCCCTGCACGGGAGCTGCAGTATCGGGCAGATAGACCATCGTGGGGTCCTGCGTATCCTCTGCGGGCGTTGCTGCCGTACCGGCGGAGGGGAGCGTCCCAAACTGACAGGCGGTAAGGCTCAGAACGAGCAAAAGCACTGCTGCAAGCAGGGAAACAGTTTTTGTAAGTTTCATCGGACTAGATTCCTTTCTGTTGATCGTTTTTCATGTGGTGGAACGGTATGCGGTCCTTCATGGAACGGTGCGTTCCAGCCGGTACTCCGTGACGGATCCGAAGGGTACGAAACCGATCTTCTGATACGCACGGTTGGAAGCGGGATTGTGTGCGTCCGCATAGAGCATGGGCAGCGTCCGCGCCCGGAGCAGCGGAGCGCACATGGCGGAAACGAGCATTCCGGCATAGCCGCTGCCGCGATGGCTGCGGTCTGTGACGACCGTATTGATGCGCGCCATGCCGCCGCCCTGATGCGCGAGCATCGCCATGGAGACGATCTCGCCGCTTTCGGCAGCCCAGAGAAAGAGCTTTGACGAACCGACCATGGCTTCGGCAAAGCTGCGGGCGGCCTGCGCGGGGATCGCGCTGTGCTCGCCGTCCTCCGCAAGCTGCGAGAGGAGCGCAGCGATCGTGTCCTGATGTTCGTCGGCAGGGGACAGCAGCCGTCCGCGCGAAATGGCCGGATGCAGCGTCGGACAGGCGTATGCGTTCATCGGCATGACGACTTCTGCACACAGCCCATAGCGGTCGCGCAGCAGCTCAAGCGCGGGCTGTACGGCGTCCGGTTCAGCGTTGAAGTGTAATCCGGGGTTCGCCAGGGCACGTTCATACAGAAGCTTCGCAGCTTCATCGAACGCGTCTGCGGGAGCATTTTTCCGCAGCCAGAGCCAGAGCGGCGCATGGTCGTTCGATTGCCCGAACAGGATGGATGCACCGTCCGTTCCAAGCAGCGGAGCGTCCCCGCCTTCGATCAGTTCAAACAGGTTCATGCGGACGCGATCCCGTTCGGAAAACAGACGGGATCGGATTTCATTAAATGTTCGCCGATCGACCTGCCGCAGCATTACGAAACGCCTCCCTGCAACCGAATTTGTACGTTTTAAACACCGCACACTTATAGAATACGTTTCACGACGGAGATCCCTTGCAAACGACGCAATAGTTTTTTCCAAACCGCCGCAATGGTTTCGTTAATCACATAGTATAGCACGGCCGGTCAAAAATACTTGTAAACAATTTGGAATGTTTTTCGGAACCAACGGAGGGCATGGGGCGCAAATGCGCCGCGTCGATACGTTGTTATGATAATAAGACCCCCCTATGAAAATATGACGATCTCTGATATAATAGTGCAACACAAGATGGGGGGCGTGTGCAACCCCACATTTGTAACGAACGAAGGAGAACGTGACAAGTATGCGGATCGTCATCGTAGGACTGGGCAAAGTGGGAAAATCTCTCGCGGAACAGCTTGCCGCCGAACATCATGATGTGATCGTGATCGACAAAAACGCGGAGCTCGTTTCGCGGATCGTCGATGTGTACGACGTGATGGGCGTTTGCGGCAACGGCGCAAGCTACGACATGCAGGCGGAGGCGGGTGTTGATGAAGCGGATCTGCTGATCGCTACGACATCGAGCGACGAGGTGAATATCGTTGCCTGCCTGGTCGCCAAAAAGCTCGGCGTACAGCATACGATCGCCCGCATTCGCAATCCGGAGTATGAAAAACAGCTGCGTTTCATGCGCTCAGAGCTGGGACTGTCGCTCGTGATCAACCCGGAGAAAGCGGTCGCCCGCGAGATCTCGCGTGTTTTGCGTTTTCCGAATGCGATGAAGGTCGAATCCTTTTCCAAACGCCGCATAGAACTTGTCAAGTACAAGATCGGCGAGAAAAACCCGCTCACAGGGATGCAGCTTTCCTCGCTGTACGGAAGCATGCGCGTCAAAGTGCTGGTCTGCGCCGTGGCAAGAGGCCGGCAGACGATCATTCCGACCGGCGATTTCGTGTTTGAAGAAGGGGATAGGGTGTTCCTTACAGCCTCTCCCAAGGAACTGGAAAACTTTTTCCGGCATCTTGGCCTGTTCAAGGCCAAAGCATCGAGCGTGATGATCGTCGGCGCAAGCAAAATGAGCTATTATCTGGCCGCGGAGCTCACAGAAATGGGAATGCGCCTGAAGATCATCGATATCAACGAGGAACGGTGTCAGGAGATGAGCGAACGGCTTCCCAAGGCGCTCATGATCGTCGGCGACGGTACGGACAGCGATCTGCTGAACGAAGAAGGAATCGATGAGATGGACGCCTTTGTCGCGCTCACCGGTCTGGACGAGACGAACATCATGCTTTCCATGTACGCGAACAGGCAAAACGTCGGCAAGGTCGTTGCAAAGATCAACCGGCAGTCCTTTGCGGACTTTGTCGCCTCCGAGGGGATGGTCGATACGGTGGTATCCGCGGGGACGGTCACAGCGGAGATGATCCTTCAGTATATTCGCGCCATGCAGAACGTGCAGGGCTCGAAGATCAAAACGCTGCACCGCATCGTAGAAGGACGCGTGGAAGCGCTCGAATTCGGCGTGCCGGAGAACCTTGCCTTTCTCGGGAAGCCGTTTCGCGAACTGCGCCTGCGGGACAATCTTTTGATCGCGGGGATCGTCCGCCAGAACGGGAAGATCGTCATTCCGGGCGGCAGCGACGCGCTTCAGGCGGGCGACGACGTCATCGTGGTGACGACGGATACATCGCTGCGGGATCTCAATGATATTATGAAATAAGGGCGGCGCGAGACATGAACTATCGAATGATCGGCTTTGTGCTCGGACGTATCCTGCTGGTAGAGGCGGGGCTCATGGCAGCGCCGCTTATCGTAACGCTGCTTTACGGAGAAAGCGCGGTCGCAGCCTTCTTGATCCCGATCGGGCTGCTGCTCGTTTTGGGGCTGGCGCTCGGCCTGCGTGTGCCGAAGGACACCACGATCTACGCCAGAGAGGGACTTGCCGTCGTGGCGCTCTCATGGGTGACCATGTCTCTGTTCGGCGCGCTGCCGTTTTGTCTGTCACAGGCCATCCCGAGCTACATTGACAGCTTTTTTGAAACAGTGTCCGGCTTTACGACGACGGGCGCAAGCATCCTCAGCGAAGTGGAGTCCATGGAGCACGGATTGCTGTTCTGGCGCAGCTTTACGCATTGGGTCGGCGGTATGGGCGTGCTTGTATTCGTGATGGCTGTGCTTCCCATGGCGGACGGCCGCGGGATGCACCTGATGCGTGCGGAGGTGCCGGGACCGTCGGTCGGCAAGCTGTCAAGCAAGCTGAGCGACACGGCAAAAACACTGTACGCCATGTATCTTGTTCTGACTGCGCTCGAAGTGGTATTCCTGATCGCCGGCGGCATGCCGTTGTTTGATGCGCTCGTGAATGCGTTCGGAACTGCCGGAACGGGCGGATTCAGCCATTTGAACCGCAGCATCGGGCAGTACGGCAATCCCTATTACGAGATCGTGATCGGCATTTTTCTGCTTCTGTTCGGCATCAACTTCAATCTGTATTATTTTCTCCTGATGCGCAGATTCCGCGAAGTGTTCCGCTCCGAGGAACTGTTGACCTATCTGTCGATCGTCGCGCTCGCAACGGTTGGGATCGCGTTCAATATTCGATCGATCTGTGCGTCGCTGCCGGAAGCGTTTCGTCAATCCTTTTTCCAAGTCGCTACGATCATCACGACTGCAGGCTTTTCCTCTGCAGACTTTGACCTGTGGCCGTCCTTTTCAAAAACGGTTTTGGTCATGTTGATGTTCTTTGGCGCATGCGCGGGATCTACGGCGGGCGGCATCAAGATCGCGCGCATCGTGATCCTGTTCAAGTCCGCTGCGCGAGACGTCCAGCGCATGATCCACCCGCATGCGGTAGCAACGGTTCGATTTGAGGGAAAAACGCTTGACGACAAGACCATACGCGACACCCACCTCTATCTCTCGGCCTATCTTATGCTGTTCGTGCTGTCCGTGCTTCTGATATCGCTCGAAGGGAATGACCTTGTAACGAGTTTTACCTCTGTGGCAGCCTGTTTGAATAACATCGGACCGGGACTCGGGAAGGTCGGACCGATGGGCAATTTCGGCTTCTATTCCGTTCCAGCAAAGCTGCTGCTCAGTTTTGACATGCTTGCGGGAAGACTGGACATTTTCCCGATGCTCGTACTGTGTGCGCCGGCCGTCTGGCTGAAGAAACTGCGCAGAGAGGCTCGGTAAGATACAGCGACGGCGATAGAACGAAAGCCGGCATTGGCTGATCGCAAAAGACCGCACATACCGTAGAACACAAAGACAGCCACGGCAGGGTGACCCGCTGTGGCTGTTGGTCGGGTTACACAGAGTTTTTTATTTCAGCAGATTTCCGAGGATGCCGCCGATTAGTTCCGCAGCGGCGTCTTTTTTGTCCTCTTTCTCGTCCTTACCGTCATCGCCGCCGAGCAGTGCGCCGACAAGCCCCGTGCCGTTGCCGGAGGAAGAGCCGGAACCACCGCCCAAGATCGCGCCGAGCAGAGAACCGGTCAGCTCCGTGCCGGAGGAGGCGCTTTCTGAGGAGGAATCGCCGAGCAGGGTGTTCAGCAGCACGCCGCCGAGACCGGAACCGCTGTCTGCGCTGCTGCCGGAACCGCCGAGCAGGAGACTCAGCAGTGACGTGATGCCGGAAGCGTTTTCATTGTCGTTCGTCTTGCCGAGAAGCGACAGCAGAAGCGGCGCCGCAAGCGCAAGGATCGTGCCGGTCTTGCTCTTGGAAACGCCGGTTTTCTTTGCGACAGCTTTCTGGATCTCGTCGTTTTCGCCGCCGAGAACGTGCGCAAGGATCTTCTTGCCGTCCTCTGCGTCCGCCTTTTGAAAGAAAGCGGCAATGTCGCTCGTATCGTCCGCGGCATGGTCGCTGATCGCCTTGGTCAGCGAAGCCTCGCCGGATTTTGTTCCTGCATTGTTCTGCATACCCTGCAGCAGCACCGGGACTGCGGCGGTCAGAACGCTTTTGACCTCGCTCTTGCTTGCGCCGCTGGCCTTTCCAAGTTCGCTCAGGGTATCCGCGCTGATAATCTGCGACAACAGCTCTGCCGTATTGCTCATATTCCAAATTCCTCCCTGAATAACAAGATGATCTGCATTCAATATATAATCATACGCGTCTGAAAAAGTCAAGGAATTCGCCCGCATGGCCATATGTTTCGGAAACGCAGCGGGAAGCATTCCGAGGTACTACCAAAGAAGTCGGTTTTGTGCTATGATAATATGTATTTTTTAAGTGAAAGGACGCAAAGCACCGTTGAAATCCCCGAACTGGAAGCGCATGGCGCAGTATCTTCACGGCTATCGCCGCGAGTCCGTGATCGCGCCATTGTTTAAAATGCTGGAAGCGTTGTTCGATCTGTTCGTACCGATCGTCATGGCGGATATCATCAATCATGGCGTTGCGAACGGCGATTCCCGCTACATTTTTTCTCGCTGCGGACTGCTTGTTCTCCTTGGGGCGATCGGATTCGGCTGTTCGATCGTTGCACAGTATTTTGCGGCAAAGGCGGCGGTGGGCTATGCTGCGGGGCTGCGGCACGCGCTGTTTTCCCATATCGGATCGCTTTCCTATTCTTCGCTCGATACCCTCGGCGTCAGCACGCTGATCACACGCATGACGAGCGATGTCAACCAGGTGCAGAGCGGACTGAACCTGTTTCTGCGGCTGTTTCTGCGCAGTCCGTTCATCGTGTTCGGCAGCCTTGTCATGGCCTGCACGATCGACGGCCGCGCCGCGCTGATCTTTGCGCTTGTGATCCCGCTGCTTGCGATCGTCGTATTCGGGATCATCCTCTCGACGATGCCGCGGTACCAGAAGGTGCAGTCGCGCCTTGACCGCGTGCTTTCGCTCACGAGAGAAAATCTTGCGGGCGTTCGCGTCGTACGCGCATTCCACAAAGAGGCGGAGGAAACGACGCGCTTTGAGGAGGCGAACGGCGCGCTCACAAAGCTTCAGCTCCGAGTCGGACGGCTGTCTGCGCTCATGAACCCGCTCACCTATGTGATCATCAATCTTGCAGTGGTCGCCGTTCTCCGCACGGGCGCCGTGCGCATCGAAGCCGGAAGCCTTCTGCCGGGCGACGTGATCGCGCTCATCAATTACCTGAGCCAGATGCTCGTCGAACTTGTCAAGCTCGCAAACCTCATCATTCAGGTGACGAGGGCGCTTGCATCGGCAAAGCGCGTGAATGCGGTCCTTGAAACGCCCGCGGGCATGGAGTTCCCCGCAAGCGCGGCGGCGACGCCGAATACAGACGGATTTGCCGTGCGGTTCTCGCACGTCGGATTGCAATACGCGGGCGCGGGCGCGGAGAGCCTTTCCGACATCACCTTTGCGGTTCGTGCGGGCGAGACCGTCGGTGTGATTGGCGGTACCGGCAGCGGAAAAACGAGTCTTGTCAACCTCATCCCGCGATTCTACGACGCAACGAGCGGCACGGTCGAGGTGTTCGGCGTACCTGTCAAAGACCATCCCGCAGGCGATTTGCGTGCGCGCATCGGAATCGTACCGCAGCGCGCGCAGCTTTTTTCCGGCACGATCCGGTCCAATCTGCTCTACGGCAATCCGGACGCGGACGATGCGGCGCTGTGGGAAGCGCTGCAGGTGGCGCAGGCGGCAGAGTTTGTGAAAGCAAAACCTATGCAGCTCGACGAGCCGGTCGAACAGGGCGGACGCAATTTATCGGGCGGACAACGACAGCGTTTGACCATTGCACGCGCGCTTGTGCGCAAACCGGAGATCCTGATCCTCGACGACAGCGCGAGCGCGCTCGACTACGCAACGGATGCCGCGCTTCGGCAGGCAATACGGCGGCTTCCCGGCGGCGTCACGGTATTTCTTGTGAGCCAGCGCGCAGCGAGCCTTCAAAACGCCGATCAGATCCTTGTGCTGGATGACGGCGAGCTTGTCGGCGCAGGTACGCATGATACGCTTTTGCAAAGCTGCGCCGTCTATCGCGAGATCTACGAAAGTCAGTTCCGGAAAGGGGGCGAGGACTGATGCGCAAACAGGATACGCTTCGCCGTGTGCTCTCGGCGCTCCGTCCCTATCGTCTGTATTTGCTGCTGTCGCTGCTTGCGGCTGCGCTCTCGGTTGCTGCGCAGCTGTACGTCCCCATCCTGACGGGCGATGCGATCGACTGTATGCTCGGCGCTGGCCGGGTGGACTTTGCGGGGCTTGCCGAACGGATCGCGCTGATCCTTGCCGCGACCGGCGTTGCCGCTTTGGTACAGTGGCTGCTGTCCGTGTGCAATAACCATATCGCGTATTGCGTATCACGGGATTTTCGGAACGCGGCGATCAAAAAGATCCAAGCGCTTCCCCTGTCGTATTTGGATTCCCATGCGTCCGGCGACCTTGTGAGCCGCGTCATCGCGGATGTGGACACGTTTTCGGACGGCCTGCTCATGGGCGCAACACAGCTCTTTTCCGGCGTGTTGACCATTCTGGGAACGCTCCTGTTTATGCTGTCCGTGAATCTGCCGATTACGCTTGTTGTCGTGGTCGTGACGCCGCTCAGTCTCATCGTCGCAAGCTTTATCGCAAAACGCAGCTACCGTCATTTCCAAGCACAGAACGCCGTGCGTGGTGAACAGACCGCCTTTATCAACGAAATGGTCGAGGGGCAGAAGGTCGTGCAGGCGTTCGGACAGGAACGGACGGCGCTCGAACGCTTCGACAAGCTGAATGCGCGGCTGCAAAAGACGAGCCTGCGCGCCATATTTTTCAGCAGCCTGACGAATCCTTCTACGCGATTTGTCAACGGCATCGTGTATGCGGGCGTCGGACTGGTCGGCGCGCTGTATGCGGTCGCGGGCGGCATCACGGTCGGACAGCTCAGCATTTTTTTGAGCTATGCGAACCAGTATACCAAGCCGTTCAACGAGATCTCCGGCGTCGTGACGGAGCTGCAAAACGCGCTGTCCTGTGCGGCGCGCCTGTTTGAATTGCTGGACGCGCCGGACGAAAGCCAGGACGCGCCGGACGCTGCAACGCTTGTGCCGGACGGACATGTGACGCTGGAAAACGTCGCATTCCGCTACGTGCCGGATCGACCGCTGATCGAGGGGTTCGACCTGGACGTCGCGCCGGGACAGCGCATCGCGATCGTCGGCCCCACGGGCTGTGGCAAGACCACGCTCATCAACCTGCTCATGCGCTTTTACGATGTAGACGGCGGCGCGATCCGCGTTGCGGGAAAGGACATTCGAAACGTGACGCGCGGTTCGCTCAGGACGAGTTACGGCATGGTTTTGCAGGATACGTTCCTGCGCGCGGGGACCATTCGCGAGAATATCGCTTACGGAAAACCCGACGCGTCGGACGAGGAGATCGTTGCAGCGGCAAAGGCCGCCCACGCCCATGGGTTTATCCGCCGTCTGCCGGAGGACTATGACACCATGATCGCAGAGGACGGCGGCAACCTGAGTCAGGGGCAGAAACAGCTGCTGTGCATTGCGCGCGTCATGCTGTGTCTGCCGCCGATGCTCATTCTCGATGAAGCGACGAGCAGCATCGATACGCGGACGGAGATCCAGATCCAGTCGGCGTTTTCGCGTATGATGCGGGGACGCACAAGCTTCATCGTCGCACACCGGCTTTCGACGATACGCGAAGCTGACTTGATCCTTGTCATGCGCGACGGACATATCGTCGAGCAGGGCAGCCATGAAGCGCTGCTCGAACGGAACGGCTTTTACGCGGCGCTGTACAACAGTCAGTTTGCCGGAGCGCAGGACGGCTGACGGATGGCTGCGGGGAATGGGATCCCTTGCAGGAGAAGCGTCTGCTTTTGATGGGAAGAAGGAATACCGCGTGCGGGTATTCCTTTTTCATTTCTGCACTGTGTTCCGCACCCGCTCCGGCCGCGCGCCTGCCCGGTGTTACAGGCCGATATACCATCAGCGTGCGGCTTTTCGGAAAATGCGCGGCGCTTCACCAAAAAGACTTGCTATTGTTCCCGGATTCCCGCATAATAGAGGTATCATATCATCGCACGAGTACCACTCCACTACATGGACTCGTGACGTCTAAAAAAGGAGGCAGTTCTACCGCGGACTTGCGGTGCGGCAGTGTGGAGACCTGTCGTAATGCGGCTGCCATGCATACGGGGAGCCGCGAGTCGGGCAGTTGATGAAGTTCGTGCCCGTCAAAGTCAAATGGTATGGCAAACGTAACTCTGAAGAACATCAAAAAGGTTTACCCCTTCTCCGGCAGCGACGGGAAACAGGCCAAGAAGAAAAAGGGCGAAGCGCCCGCAGAGGGCAAGGCCAACCTCCTCGTTACCGACAAGGGCGTGGTCGCCGTGCAGGATTTCAATCTTGAGATCGCGGACAAGGAATTCATCGTGCTCGTTGGGCCTTCCGGCTGCGGAAAGTCCACAACGCTGCGCATGATCGCGGGTCTCGAGGAGATCTCCGAGGGTGAGCTCTATATCGGCGACCGCCTCGTCAACGATGTTGCGCCGAAGGATCGCGACATTGCAATGGTGTTCCAGAACTACGCGCTTTACCCGCACATGACCGTGTACGAGAACATGGCCTTTGCGCTGAAGCTCCGCAAGATGCCGAAAAAAGAGATCGATAAGCGCGTTCGCGAGGCGGCGGAGATTCTCGACATCACCGAGTACCTCGGCAGAAAGCCCAAGGCGCTTTCCGGCGGACAGCGTCAGCGCGTTGCCATCGGCCGTGCCATTGTCCGCGAGCCGAAGGTTTTCCTCATGGACGAACCGCTCTCCAACCTGGACGCAAAGCTCAGAAACCAGATGCGCGCGGAGATCATCAAGCTCCGTCAGCGCATCGATACCACGTTTGTGTATGTAACGCATGACCAGACCGAAGCGATGACGCTCGGCGACCGCATTGTCATTATGAAGGACGGCCTCATCCAGCAGATCGGCACGCCGCAGCAGGTGTTCGACTGCCCGTCCAATCTCTTTGTCGCAGGCTTCATCGGTACGCCGCAGATGAATTTCTTTGATGCAAAGCTGCAAAAGAGCAACGATGAATACTATGTGACCGTTTGCGGCGTGGATTTCGGCATTTCGCAGGGAAAGCAGCAGCTTCTCCGCGAAAAGGGCGTGGAGCCGCAGGACATCACTCTGGGCGTGCGTCCCGAGCATATCATGCTGTGCAGCGAGACGGCGCTGGAGAGCCACATCAAAGCGACTGTCGATGTTTCCGAGATGATGGGCAGTTCCATCCATCTGCACGTCAACGCGGAAGGCAAGGACGTCGTTATCGTGCTGGCCACGGTCGATCTGCCGGCCGAGCATCGCAACGGCTTCCACTATGGCGACACGGTCAATTTCACCTTTGGCGCGAACGTCGTACACCTCTTCGGCAAGGATGGCAAGAGCCTGCTCTATTGAACCGGACAAACGGCATCAGGCCTACGGTCTCCGCGATACCGCGGAGACCTTTTTTATATCGGCGCTGCTTGCGTCGAATGCGGAAAACGGCAGGCAAAGCAAAAAAAATCCGCCCGTCCGTGTCAGATTTCCGGCCAGCGCCGCGCTTTATTGGACGAGTACTCAATCCGTTCGGCGGCAAGCCGGACGCCATTTCAAACCGGAGGTGAACGACCATGGAGGAATTGTCCGAAAAGCTCCGCGAACACCCGGAAGCCGCGCTGCAAGCCATGATTCGGGACTATGGCGCGCTTGTGCTGTTCGTTGTGCGAGGAATTCTTTCCGGCTGTCCGGCCGAGGACGTCGAAGAATGCGTGAGCGATACCTTCCTCTACATCTATGAGAACCGTCAGCGGCTGGATTTCCGAAGGGGATCCGTGAAGGCGTATCTTTGCACGGTCGCAAGGAGCAAAGCGCTCGACCGCGTCCGCAGACTGCGGCGCGAGAGGATCGAGCCCAAAGAGCCGGAGCAGCTCAGAAACCTGTCCGCATATCCGTCCGCAGAGGAAATCGCGCTTTCAAACGTGGAACGCGAAACGCTGATCGATGGCATCCTTGCCCTTGGCGAACCGGACTCCCGCATTCTGCTCTGCCGATACTATCTCAACATGCGCACGGCTGAGATTGCGACGCTGCTCGGCATGCGCGAGAACAGCGTCGATCAGCGGGCGCGAAGAGCGCTCAAAAAGCTTGCAATTCAAATGAAAGGAGCCGACAGCAATGCTGAATCCCTTGAATCCGCTTTCTAAACATCTTCTTGACGGCACGCTCGAGGAAACGGAGCGCCTGACCGAAGCCCTTCCGAAGCTCCCGCTCGATGAGGGAACCGCGCTGCGCCTTCGCCGCCGCGTTCTGGACGCCGCGGAGCGCAACAAGGCCGCCGGGGATCGCGCCGTGCGTGCGACCCGCACCGCCCCGCGAAAAAAGGCGGAAACGCGCCGCAAGACGCAGGGACGCGCCCTGCCCTGGCTCGCTGCAGCCGCCTGCCTGCTGCTTGTTATCGGGGGTGTCTTGAGCGTTCCCGGCGTTGCAAAGGCGCTGCGCGATTTGATCTATCCGGAGTACCGCGGCGCAAGCAGGTACCTGACCGAACAGCCCGAGAACCGCACGCCCGTAGCCGACATTGCGGAAACGCTGTCCGCCTCTGCGCCGCAGGACGTTTCCTACAAGATCGAGCTGCTCGGAGAATATGAGGGCAATCTCACGCCTTACGACGAGGAATACAATGCGAACATCGGCAAGCTGCGCGCGGACATGGGGTTTCCCGCCTTTGATAAGGAGGCGTTCGCGTTCCTGCGCGACATCCGCCCCGAGGTGCGCGAGGTGCTCTATGACGGCGAACAGCTACTCGTCAACACCTTCCTCTACACGGATCATGCGGCGGATTTTGCCACGGGATGGGGCGTGAACGTGGACGCGAAATATCGCCTTGACATTTCCTGCTTCGACTACAGGCTGTCCGTGGACGGCGCGGATCTGACGGAACGGTATACCATGGGCTTTTCCTCGGGCACAGCGATGACCGTGGCCGGACAGAGCCCCGCGCAGATTGAAAACGCGGAGGGCGTTTGGCACACGGTAGACTGCGACCGCCTGCCGGAGCCGCTGCCGGACGGCGTCTGCACGCTGACGCTGCTCTACTACATCTATGACGGCGCGATCGACGACATGGGCGCCGTCGGCAACATTGGACGCATCATCCATACCATCTCGTTTGACACGCGCCCCGGCAACCACATTGAGACAGCCAAAGTCTCCGCCCCGCTTTCCGGCGGCGCCCGGATCACCGTCAGCGACTGGTCGTCGAACCCGGTCATTTACAACGTCGAAAAGCATCTTGACGGCGTCACGCTGCACGGCGAGGCCAAGTATACGGGAACGGGCATCAAGCTGCGCGTCACGGCGGACGGGTTTGCGGCGGACTGGACGGAATGGGAGAAAAAAGCGCTGCTGACCATGGGGGAACGCGAGGGGCGGGAAGGGCTCTGCTTTGACCTCTATGTGGACGGCGCGCTCGTAAAAACGGTCCAATCCATCGCAGGCCCTGAAAATGAGCTGCGGCTGGAGCTTCCCGTCTTTCCGGCGGACTATGCCGCAATCCGTGAAATCCGGCTTGTTCCGGGCATTGTCACGCTTGAAAGCGTAATGGCGTTCGCGGCGCGGGGACAGGGCGAAAGCACGGGGGGAGGCGAACCGTTCACCGTTCCGAACGGGCGGGAAAACGCCAAGTCCTGCCCGGCGTACATCGATCCTGTTTTCAGCTATCAGGAGCTCACGGGCTGCGGCTTCGTGATCCCTCTGCCGAAAAGCTGAGACTGGGACCGAGGCGGCGCCAGCCTGGGAAAGACGGCGTAAGGCGCATGAGCGCAAAAAGAACGGGGGCGCGTCCCCCGTTTTTTTTGCTGCGCAGCGGGGAAACGGCGCTTCGCAGGGCCTTTCCAGCCTATGCGAAACGCTGCCGGCTGTGGTATAATATAAAATAATGGTGTGCCGGCGGAGCGCAGCACACAGAGGACGAAAGGGAGGATGGCGCATCATGATTTCCGTAGCCGTATTTGCCGCCATGGCGGTCACAGTCCTGCTTTGTTATCTGGTCCCGGTGATGCTGTGCTGGGCCGCGGGCAGGCGGGAGAAGAAGATCATCGTATGCATACTGCTCGGCGCGTTCGGATTTGCTGCTCCGCAGCTGCTGATCCGGATCCCGGCCTTGCAGCTGCTCGGCATGGCCGCCGCCGTACAGCGCTTTCAGAGACTGCATACGGCGCTCTATTGCCTGCTGCTTGCGTTCAGCGCGGCGCTGCTTGAGACGGCGGGGCGCGTGCTCGTCTTCGGCGTCCTGCTGAAAAAACGGCGCTCCTACTGGTCGGGCTTTGCCGCGGGCGTCGGACATGGCGGCGTTGAGGCGATCGCGCTTGTCGGAAGGACGTATGTGATCCAACTCATCCTCGCGCTGCTGCTGATAGCCGGCGTTTCCCTTCCGGAGGAGCTGATACGGGCGTTCGCGCCGCTGCTGGAAGCGCCTGCGGCGGCTTTCCTGCTCGCGGGCGCGGAGCGGGTCTTCGCAATGCTGTTCCAAATCGCGCTTTCGCTCATCGTCTGCCGCTATGCCATGCTCCGCCGCATGTGGGTCGGCGCCCTGATCGCGCTGCTTTTGCATACGGCGCTGGATTTTACGGCTGCGTGGCTCGGCGCGACGGGCTGTTCGGTGCTTCTCATCGAGGGGATGCTTGCGGCTGCGGCGCTGCTTGCCCTCGTCTATATCCGCCGCATCCGGCGGCATTTCCCGATCGAGGCGCATCCGGATTATGCAAAGAAGCCGCAAGCGGACCGCGCAGCTTCGGCTTGACAGGGGGGGGAGGAAAACGGACATAACGGCCGTCCATGCTATGCGCAACAAAGGCGTCCTGTACGATATTACCCGCGTGAACACCTTTGAGGGCGACAAAGAGGACTGAACCCTATATTGCAGCAGGCGAGTATCAGCACAAGCATTCTTGCAAAAATGGGCAAGGACGAACCCGTTGCAATGGATACGTTAGCAAAAATCTGTGTCGTGCTTGATTGTACGCTTGACGACATAGTAGAGTTAGGCAGCAACACAGAGAAAGGCGGCGAGAAATAATGGCAAATGAAAG
>OHGA01000190.1_pt1 | contig 18089 bp, 10 predicted proteins | sample 1567621 | NCBI WGS metagenome assembly OHGA01 (sample SAMEA3879607, study PRJEB24766) | human gut metagenome | biome: human-associated habitat; feature: feces | place: USA | collected 1985/1987
TCTCCGTCTTCCTTCTTGTAGACCACCATCTCAAGGCCGAGATCCTTGCCCAGACCGTTGGTATCGATGATGGCGCGGGTTGCAAAGTCGTTGCCGGTTGTGGAGTTGGTGATGTCGGAAGCCTGGATGTCGAACACCTTGATGCCATCCCATGCGGCGGCTACCTTTTCCTTCCATGCCACGATTTCTTTGGCAAGAGCGCAGTCGTTGGCCTGAAGTTTCTTCGAGCGTGCTGCCTCTTTGTCGTAGAAACGGTGGATGTAGTCCTCGATCATGCGTTTCATGGTGAAGTGAGGAGCAATGTCGCCAATGGAGCGCTTGATATACTGCACCCACTCGGGCGAGTAGCCCTTCGAGTTCTTGGCGAAGTAGAGCGGAATAATCTCGTTCTCAAGCATCGAGTAGATAGTGGCGGCATCGAGCTTGTCCTGCTGAGCCTGGTCGGTGTAGGTGCGCTTGTCGGTGAGGGCCCATCCGGCCTTCTCGTTGAAGCGGTAGCCTTCGTACCACCAGCCGTCGAGCACCGAGAAGTTGAGCACACCGTTCATCTCGGCCTTCTCGCCCGATGTACCGGATGCCTCGAGAGGACGCGTCGGGGTGTTGAGCCAGATGTCGACGCCGGTGACGAGGCGCTTGGCTACAATCATGTTGTAGTCCTCAAGGAAGATAATCTTGCCGAGGAACTCGGGCATGCGCGAAATCTCCATGATGCGCTTGATCAGACCCTGACCTGCGCCGTCGGCAGGATGGGCCTTGCCGGAGAATACGAATTGAACGGGGAAATTCTCGTTGTTGACAATCTTCGAGAGGCGCTCAAGGTCGGTGAAAAGCAGGTGGGCACGCTTGTAGGTGGCGAAGCGACGGGCAAAGCCGATGATGAGGGCGTTGGGGTTGATTTTGTCGACAATTTTCATCACGGCCGAGGGATCACCCTGGTTGGCGAGCCATTTTTGCTTGAAATCGCGCTTCACGAAGTTGATGAACTTGTTCTTCATCGTGCTGCGCATGTTCCAGATTTCCTCGTCCTTTACCTTGAAGATACCTTTCCAGTTTTCGGGGTCGTCGGCGTGCTCGAACACAGCCGGACCGAGTTTCTGCCAATAGAACTCCTTCCACTCCGAGGCGGCCCAGGTGGGCATGTGAACGCCGTTGGTAACGTAGCCCACGTGGCTTTCCTGCCAGTTGTAGCCCTTCCAGATACCGGCGAACATCTTCTTCGACACCTCGCCGTGGAGCCAGCTTACGCCGTTGGCTTCCTGGCAGGTGTTGAGAGCGAACACGCTCATCGAGAAGCGCTCGTTGGTGTTGGGGTTCTCGCGGCCCATGTTCATCAGGTCGTTCCAGGAGATGCCGAGTTTCTGGGGGTATTCACCCATATATTTGCCGAAGAGACCTTCGTCGAAATAGTCGTGGCCGGCAGGCACGGGGGTATGGACGGTATAGAGGCTTGATGCGCGCACCAGTTCGAGAGCCACGTTGAAGTCGAGATGCTTGTCCTGAACATAGTCGACGAGGCGCTGCAGGTTGAGCAGTGCGGCATGGCCTTCATTGCAGTGGTAAAGCTGGCTGTTGATGCCGAGTTTCTTAAGCATCAGCACGCCGCCGATGCCGAGCAGATATTCCTGCTTGATGCGGTTTTCCCAATCGCCGCCATAGAGCTGATGGGTGATTACGCGGTCGAACTCCGAGTTCATATCGAAGTCGGTATCCATCAGGTAGAGTTTCATGCGGCCTACATTCACGCGCCATACATGGCTGTAGATTGTACGGCCGGGATAAGGCACCTCAAGAATCATGGGGCGGCCGTTCTCTTCCATCACCTGCTCGATGGGGAGCTGGTTGAAGTTCTGGGGCTCGTAGTTGGCGATCTGCTGACCGTCGACACTCAGGCTCTGGGTAAAATATCCGAAGCGGTAGAGGAAACCGACGGCGGTCATGGGCACACAGCTGTCGGAAGCCTCCTTGATGTAGTCGCCGGCAAGCACGCCCAGACCGCCCGAATAGATTTTAAGGGCGTTGCAGAGGCCGTATTCCATCGAGAAATACGAAACGGAGGGGATATCCTTGCGCATGGGCTTGGCCATGTATTCCTTGAATTTGCCATACACCTGCTCGATGCGGGCCATAAGGTCGGCGTCGGCGATCATCTCGTCGAGACGCTCCGACGAGAGTTGCTGGAGCAGCATCACAGGATTTTCGCCCGTGGAACGCCACAGGTCGGGATTCAGGTCGCGGAAGAGCGACTTTGCGTCGCTGTTCCATACCCACCAGAGGTTTTTAGCCAGAGTCTCGAGGTGTTTCAGCTTCGAGGGAAGGTCGGATTTGATTGTAAGATCACGCCATGCGGGAGCATTGGTGTTGCTGACTTGAAATTTCATTTTTTAGCTTATATGATACGTTTTTACTATTTCGGAATGATTAAGCCGGGAAAGCGGCCTCAGTTGCGGCGCTTGTCGGCCGCGCCGAGAGCCCGGCGGAATGCGTCGATGTAATAGGTTATGAAATAATTCCACTCGGCATGCTCGGCGGTATCGCGGGCGGCCTTGGAGGCTTTCTCGCGGTAGTCGTCGGAAGCGTCGGCCAGACGGCGGAGGTCGGCCGCTATATCTGCTACGACCTCACCGTAGTTGGAATCATTGCGCTGAACCACCTCCACTCCGCTTACTGCGAAATCGCTCTTCGAGGAGGAGAGAATCCACTGGCCGAAGCCGGAAAGCGACGTGGTGATGGTGGGGATTCCGAAAGCGACGCTTTCGAGAGGAGTGTAGCCCCACGGCTCGTAGTACGACGGGAAAGCCGTGGCGTCGAGTCCGCAGAGAATTTCGTAGTAGTCCATATTGAATATACCGTCGTAGCCGTTGAGGTAGCTCGGCACGTAGACCACCTGCACCTTGGCGGGGTCGGCCGAAGCGAACCCGAGCTGACGGATACGTCCGAGAATGGCGTCGGAATCGGTGTTGTGCAGTTCGTGGGTAACGGTGGGTTCGCCGATTGCCGAAGATTCGGCGGTGCCTGCGGCAAGGCGCGCCTGCAGGTCGGCACGCGGGGCCTTCATCCATGCGGGCACAAGCACGAAGGCGAGAACCGGCCTGGAAGCCGGAGAACTCTCCAGCGTCTTTATGGAATCGAGGAAAACGTCGATTCCCTTGTTGCGGTATTCGCATCGGCCGGAAGTGGCCACGATGAAAGTATCGTCGGCAGGAGTATGGCCGGTCAAAGCCTTCGCCACATTGAGAAGAGCCTCGCGGGCGGTGAGGCGTGCGCGGCGGGCTTTTACTCTCACGGGAGCCAGATCGCCCTGAAAACCGTTGGGCGTCACGATGTCGGGACGTCGGTCGAGCAGTTGCTCACATTCGGCGGCGGTAATGTCGCTCACGGTTGTGAAGCAGTCGGCCGTATGGGCGGCGGCCTTTTCGAGAGAGTGTTTCGACTCCATATTCAGTTCACGTGCCATCTGGTCGCCGTTGTAGGCGGGTAGATAGTCGTAAAGCGGTTTGCCGTTGCCGCAGATGCTACGCCCTATCGAAGTAGCGTGGGTGGTGAAGATTGTTCCGACATAAGGCACTTTCCATCGGGTATAGAGAAGACCCATTCCCGTGGTCCATTCGTCGAAATGCGCGAGCACATTCTTATGGCGCAGGCGCTTGTGGTTGCATATGCTCTCTATCACCATTCCGGCGGCGAGGGCGAAGCAGCATGCCTCGTCGTAGTCGCCGTAGCCGTGGAGCGAGTCGACACCGAAACGCTCCCACATCTCGCCGTAATAGTAATCCTTGTCGGCATACATGCCGTCGAATTTCACAAGAATCACAATAGGCTTGCCGGGGATATTCCAGCGGCCCACACGCACGCTTATTCCATGAGGAAGCACTGCCTTGTCCTTCCACGGACGCAGCAGCGAGGGGACTTCAGTAAAATAAGGCGATGGATTGTCGTCGGTCCATACATCAGGGCCGATAAAGATTGTTTTGTCCTTGTAGAGGGTCTGGAGGGTAAGGGCTTTGGTCGACAGCACCGTATAGATGCCTCCGACTTTGTTGCACACTTCCCAACTGGTTTCAAATACCAGATCGAGATTCACAGGTTCCAGTTTCATAACTGCAATTCGATATGCGGAGCCCCGGAGGACTTCCGAATTTCGGGTTAAACTGTCGGTTACTGTTCAGTCACAAATCAAGCGCTTGGCTGCTACGGCTTCCGACGCCGGTCAGCGCCATCGGCTTGCAGGAGAATCGCAGATGCCGTTGCCGCCACAGCGGTAAGTAACGAATCTTCAATTCTTTTCCGTTTTAGAGTGCAAAGATAGCGATAATTTTGCTTTTAGGCATAAAAAAATTCAACTATTTTCGTTTTTGGCGCTAATCTATAGTTGCGCATGCAGGTCGTCAGACTTATAATTTTTATCTTTTAACCTCGCGTTTGATTCCATGTTTTGGGCATTGCAAGTTTTTTGGCTATATTTGCCAATGCGATTAATTGAAATAGCTTAATTGTGGCAAATTACGCTACAGGCGATTTTCTTACTTACATTGTCCACTTATAATCTAACCCTGATGAAACAATTTTCCATGGCAATCCTCGCCTGCTCACTATTTGCATCCAACCATGCGGTAGCCGAAGATGCATCGGCCGCCACATCGCCCGACGCCATCTACGACTCGTTTCCCACTTACAGCGGCACCGACCTCGGTCTGACACTTGCCGACGGCCAGGCACGTTTCCGTCTATGGTCGCCCAAGGCCTCAGCCGTACGCCTGTATATCTACGACAACGCCAACACCGCCACCCCGTCGGAGACCATAGAGATGCAGCCGGCCGACGGCGGCACATGGACGGCATCGCTCTCGCCGGTGCCCTACGGCAAGTTCTACACCTTCAGCATTCAGCAGGACGGCAAATGGCTCGCCGAAACCCCCGGCATCTGGGCCAAGGCCGTCGGCGTGAACGGCCACCGCGGGGCCATCATCGACTTCGCCGCCACCGACCCCGAGGGGTGGAAGGCTGACAAAGGTCCGGCCACGAAGGCCATCACCGACGCCGTGCTCTACGAGATGCACCACCGCGACTTCTCCGTTCATCCCTCCTCCGGAATCACCAACAAAGGCAAGTTCCTCGCCCTCACCGAGCAGGCAACTCGCTCGATTCTCGGCGACAAGACCGGCATCGACCACCTGAAGGAACTCGGAGTGACCCACGTACACATCCTCCCCTCCTACGACTACAACAGCGTAGACGAGACCCAGGCGCCGCTCAACCAGTACAACTGGGGCTACGACCCGCAGAACTACAATGCTCCAGAAGGCTCCTATTCCTCGCGGCCAGCCGATCCGTCGGCCCGCATCGCCGAGATGAAGCAGATGGTGAAGGCGCTCCACGACGCCGGCATCGGCGTGGTAATGGACGTGGTATACAACCACACCGCGCAGAACGACGACTCGAATTTCTCGCTCACCACTCCCGGATATTTCTACCGCCACAACCCCGACGGCACTTACAGCGACGCTTCCGGCTGCGGCAACGAGACTGCCTCCGACCGCCGGATGATGCAGGATTTCATCGTAAACTCCGTAAAATATTGGGCGCGTGAATTCCATATCGACGGCTTCCGCTTCGACCTTATGGCAATCCATGACATAGAGACGATGAACCGCGTGGCCGCCGAGCTCAAGGAAATCAATCCCGACATCTTCGTCTACGGCGAAGGTTGGACGGCCGGTGCCTCTCCCCTCCCCGCCGAGCGACGTGCCCTCAAGGAAAACGTAGCCAAAATGAACGGTGTGGCCGTATTCTCCGACGATATCCGCGACGCCATCAAGGGCCATTACTCCGATGCGGTCGACCGCGGTTTCGCCACCGGCAAACCGGGTCTTGAAGAGACGGTAAAAATCGGCATCGTGGCCGCAACGCCCCATCCTCAGGTCGACTACTCGAAAGGCAACAACTCCAAGTTCCCCTATGCCTCCTCCCCCACGCAGATTGTGAACTACGTATCCTGCCACGACGACCTCACGCTCACCGACAAACTCGCCAAATCGATGCCCGACGCCTCCGAGGCCGAACGCATGCGCGCCGCGCGCCTCGCCCAGACCATAGTGTTCACCTCGCAGGGCACTCCCTTCATGTTTGCCGGCGAAGAGGTGTTCCGCGACAAAAAAGGAGTGCACAACTCCTACAAGTCGCCCGACTCCATCAACGCCATCGACTGGACACTCAAGCATGCCAACGCCGACCAGTTCAACTACTACAAGGAACTGATTGCCCTGCGCAAGGCCCATCCGGCGTTCCGCATGACTTCGGCAGCCGACGTAGCCCGCAACATCCGCTTCGACAAGACGACCGCACCCGGACTCATCTCCTACTCGATTCTCAATAACGCCAACGGCGACTCGTGGAAGGAAATCAAACTGATTTTCAACGGCTCCGACAAAGATATGGAAGTCAAGGTGTCCGGCGCCGACTGGCTTGTCGTGGCCCGCGACGGCGAAATCGCCCACGAAGGTCTCCGCGATGCCGACGGCAATGTCGTGCGCTCGAAGGGCGGCAAACTCACCGTTCCTTACCGCTCGGCACTCATCCTCGCCCGCGAGAAATAATCTACGGTGGCCGGAAGCGTTAAACCAACTTTCCTCAATAATGGCGATGTGTCAAAATTCCATAATTTGACACATCGCCATATTTTTCCTCCGGATGGTGAGGGTGCTGTCAGCCATTGATCTTTGGTCGCTTTGCTATGCAAAGTTACCTTATTTTATGCTGGCCCGGCAAGTTTCTTGCGGAGCAGGTCTGCTACAACCACGGCGTTGTTGTGCAGCTCGTCGTGCGAGGAATATAGCAACGTTACAGCCGGTTTCCCTGCTACGGTCTTCAGAAGTTCGCCGAATGCTGAGCCGGATTTCAGCTCTGCCGCGTAGCGGGCTTCGAATTCATCCCAACGGTCGGCGCTGTCGGCGTGAAACCACTCGCGCAGTTCGGTAGAAGGCGCGATATCCTTGTTCCACCAGTCGTAATGGAAAGTTTCGTGCGAGAGCCCGCGCGGCCACAGACGGTCGATATATACTCGGTAGCCGTCGGAGACATCCGCCGGAGCGTATGCCCTCTTGATTCTGATTTCTGTAGTCATAGCGCGTGTTTTTATAAAAAGATGCTTACCCGACGTAGGGATTGTGCAGCTTCTCCTCACCTATTGTTGTGGCGGGCCCGTGGCCGGGATATACCTTCGTATCGTCGGGTAGCAGGAAAAGCCGCTCGCGTATGCTCCTCACAAGCTGATACATGCTCCCGCCGGGAAGGTCGGTACGCCCGATGCTTCCGCGAAACAGGGTGTCGCCGGTGAGCACCATGCGGCTTTCGGGGATGTAGTAACAGACGCCCCCGGGAGAGTGTCCGGGCGTCTCGATTACCTCAATACGCTCGTGGCCGAGGTTAAGCGAACTGCGGCGGTCAACGAACCGGTCGATTTCCATCGGGCCGGGCTTAACGGGGAGGTGGAACCTTCGCGCCTGGTCGTCGCGCATTTGTGCCAACGGTGCGTCGTCCTTATGGCCGAGTACAGGCGCCCCATAGAATTCACGCAGATGGTCGATTCCGAACGTGTGGTCGAGGTGGGCATGGGTCAGCAATATGTATTTCAGCGTCAGGGCGTGGCCGGAGATGAAGTCCTCAATCAGGGCGGTTTCCTCGGCGTCGGCCATGCCTGGGTCCACGATAGCGGCCTCGTGGCTGCCTTCGTTCCATATTATATATGTGTTCTCGCCAAAGAGGTTGAATTCAAATCGCTGGAGTTCCATAAGCGTGTGTGTCTTGCTGTTTAATTGTCTCTTATCAACACATTGCCACGTAGACAAGTTTTTTCGTTGCGAAATATTCTTCGTCGAAGTAGTTGCATAGCTCATCGACAAGTTCGTCGGCACGGGCGGCGCGCAGTTCGTCGGAGATGTCGCCGCCCTTGAGGCATATCAGTCCGTTGGGCACCCCGTTGCGCTGCTTGCCTCCGACGTTTTTCTTAATCAGCGGCAGCAGCTCGTCGAGACGCATCACAGCGCGCGACACCACATAGTCGAATTTCTGGCGGCATTCGCCTATGTCGCCGTGCTGGAAGGTCACGTTGGTCAGACCGATAGCCTCGGCTATGGCCTGCGCCACCCTGATTTTCTTGCCAATGCGGTCGATGAGATGGAACCGGCACTCGGGGTACATGATAGCCAGCGGAATGCCCGGGAAGCCGCCGCCGGTCCCCATGTCGAGGAAAGTAGTGCCGGGAGCGGGCTGAAGGAACTTCGCTATGGCGAGCGAATGGAGTATGTGGTTGGTATACAGGTTGTCGATATCCTTGCGGGAGATCACGTTGATTTTGCTGTTCCAGTCGGCATACAGCGGGCCAAGCTTCTCAAACTGCTCGTGTTGCTTCCCGCTCAGGCCGGAAAAGTATTTCTCTATTACACTTACGCTGTCCATTCGATTTCAGGTGTTGTTTGGGTTGCTGCAGGCCGCAGGCGCAGACCTTCCACCCACGTTTTTCGGTGTGTAAAGTTAGCTATTCCGGGGGAATGTTTTGATGTTTTCAGGCATTTTTTCTTATCTTTGCATCTTCAATGCATGGAGGCAACGGCTTTGCCGTGTAGTAACCCCATTGACTATTCTGAAACAACAGTTACTTATCATATTTCCCTTTGCATTATGGCCGAAGTGAAAGAAAACGAACTCAACGAAACCGCATCGCGCGGTCTGAATTTTGTAGAGCAGATTGTGGCCGACGACCTTAACGCCGGCAAAAACGGCGGACGCCTCAACACGCGTTTCCCGCCCGAGCCCAACGGCTACCTCCATATCGGCCACGCCAAGGCCATCTGCATGGATTTCGGTGTTGCTGAAAAATTCGGCGGCACCTGCAATCTCCGTTTCGACGATACCAACCCCATTAAGGAAGATACCGAATATGTGGATGCCATCCGCGAGGACATCCACTGGCTCGGCTTCGACTGGGGCGACCGCGAATATTACGCCTCCGACTATTTCCCCCAGCTTTTCGACCTTGCCGTGAGGATGATCAAGGAGGGGAAGGCTTATGTCGACGACCAGACCTCGGAAGAAATTGCCGCCCAGAAGGGCACGCCCACCACGCCCGGCACCGAGAGCCCCTACCGCTCGCGTTCGGTAGAGGAAAATCTCGACCTGTTCATGCGTATGAACGCGGGCGAATTCCCCGAAGGAGCGCGAGTGCTCCGCGCCAAAATCGACATGGCGTCGTCCAACATGCACTTCCGCGACCCCATAATGTATCGCATCATCAAGCACCCCCACCACCGCACAGGCACGAAATGGAACGTCTACCCCATGTACGACTTCGCCCACGGCCAGAGCGACTATTTCGAGGGAGTCACCCATTCAATCTGCACGCTTGAATTCGTACCCCACCGCCCGCTCTACGAATATTTCGTGGCCGAACTTGCCGACGAGTCCTACTGCCCCCGCCAGATTGAGTTCAACCGCCTCAACCTCACCTATACGGTAATGAGCAAGCGCAAGCTTCTGCAGCTCGTCAAGGAAGGCCTGGTTGCCGGATGGGACGACCCGCGCATGCCGACCATCTCGGGCATGCGCCGCCGAGGCTTCACGGCCCGCGCCATCCGCAACTTCATCGACCGCATCGGCTACACCAAAATCGAGGAAGCCATGATTAGCGTTTCGCTGCTCGAGCATGCCGTGCGCGAAGACCTCAACGCCATCGCCACCCGCGCCATGGCGGTTATCATTCCGGTCAAGGTGGTTATAACCAATTATCCCGAGGGGCAGACCGAGACCGTAGAGATGGAAAATAATCCGGAGGATCCGCAGGCCGGTACGCACTCCATGCCCTTCTCGCGCGAAATATACATCGAGCGCGACGACTTCATGGAGAATCCTCCCAAAAAGTTCTTCCGTCTGTCTCCCGGTTCGGAAGTGCGCCTCAAGGGTGCATATATCATCAAATGCGAGGACGTAAAGAAGGATGCCGACGGCAACATCACCGAGATTTTCTGCACCTACGACCCCGAATCCCGCAGCGGACTGCCAGGGGCCTCGCGCAAGGTGAAAGGCACGCTCCACTGGGTATCGGCAGCTCACGCCAAGGACGCCACGGTGCGACTCTACGACCGCCTCTTCTCCGTGGAGAATCCCTCGGCCGAGACCGACAAGGATTTCCGCGAACTGCTTAATCCCGGTTCGCTCGTCGAGGTAAAAGGCGTGAAAGTGGAGCCTTTCATCGCCGAAAATGCCGAAAAGGGCCGCAAGTTCCAGTTCCAGCGCGTGGGCTATTTCACCCCCGACTACGATTCCACCCCCGGCAATCTGATTTTCAACCGCACCATCGCCTTGAAAGACAGCTGGGAAAAGGCCCAGGCAAAGGGGTAATACCGCTCCCTGCACCCGCGAATACCTTTAATATCATCTATGCTCGACGGCCAGCAATCTGACGAACAATACATGAAAGAGCTCTACGAGCGCTTTCGCAAAGGGGTTCTCGCCAACGACTCCTCGGAGTTTTACGACGAGGACGAACTCCTCGACATATACGACTACGCCCAGGACGAGGGCGACGAGATGACGCAGCTCTACGTGCTGCTCACAGGCGCTCGTCTTTATCCGGGCAGCGATTTCCTCGACGAGCGGAAGGCGTTCTTTCTCTCCGCCGTCAACGAGGATGCCGCCCGCCAGATGTTTCTACGCAAAGGGCGTCGCGACTCTGCGCTCTGGCAGGTGCTGGGCCTCTCGCTCGACTCTTACCCCGACGGCAATCCTGAGGAAGGCCTTTCGCGCATTCTCTCCACGGATTTCGCCCTCCCCTGCGAGGGAGTAATCCGCATCGTCGACATGCTGCGCGACCTCGACCGTCTCGACTTGCTAGCCCAGAATCTCAATATTATCGCCGAAAAGGCCGAGGACCCCAATGCCCTGTTCTACGAGGCGGCAGAAGCTTTCTATTCCGACGACCGGTTTCATTCTCTCGCCCGCGACATCGCCGAGGACCTCACCACACGCGAACCGTTCATGGCCGACAACTGGGTACTTCTCTCTAAATCGGAAATGGCACTCGGTCACCGCGACGAAGCTCTGGCGGCCGTGGACTACGCTCTGGCACTCGACCCGCTTTCGGAGCGTGCCCGGCTAATGAAAGCTATTTGCCTAATCCCTGCGCCCGACTCCAGAGAGGAGCGCGTAGACATCAAGGCAATCGACAGCGCAATCGTAATTCTGCGCGACGTGCTCACCGACAACCCGGTCAACTCCATCGCAGTAAAGGGTCTGGCCGACGCCTATGCCCGCAAGGGAAATAACGCGGCGGCCCTCGAAGTGCTTGAAGCGTTTATGAAGGCCGACAAGGCGAACGCCTACACGCTTCTCGACGTAATGCGGCTGCACCCGGCCGATACGGAAAGGTTTTTCCTGCTGTTCGACCAGGCCAACGGCGCATCGGAGCGCGCGTGGATCGATATGGCCGGACAGATTGACTCCGACGGGTATCATCTCGGTGCGTCGCAGTTGCTCGGATGGTACAACGCGCGTCACGGCCTGCGCGAGGGGATGGAGTTCTTCCTCCTTACGCTCTACCGCTCGCGGCAGTTCGAGCGCTATATCGACGTGTTCACCGACTGCTGCACTCCGGGCAAACTCGCTCCGGGGGAATCGTTCGACCTCTCCACAATGGCTTATCTACTGCTGGCCGCCTCATATCTAATGACCCGTGAATACGACTCGGCCGAACGCATCTGCTCGCTGCTGCTCGCCCAGCCTCCTACGCCTGAATCAATCGACGACCACATCCGATGGAAAGGAATTCAGGTAACGCTCTCGTTCATCCGCAAGCTCGCCTCCGAAAAGTCTCCGGTAGTCGGCCAGCCGGATTTCGACCCTGTCTGCTTCCAGATTGGGGTAAGCTGACGACTACCTGCCCGTTTACTTAATCTCTTTCGTACCACGCCATGAAGTTCTCCGACATACCCGGCCATGAGTCGGTCAAAGAGCGCCTCCGCTCGATGGTCGACAACAACCGCCTGCCCCACGCCCTCGTGCTCGAAGGGCCTCAGGGAGTGGGTAAGTTCGCTTTGGCCAGGGCGCTGGCGCAGTATATCCATTGCGAGAACCGCAGCGGGGGCGATTCGTGCGGCGTCTGCCCGGCCTGCCGCCAGCATGCCACGTTCAACCACGCCGATACTTATTTCTCCTTCCCGGTGCTGAAGGGTGGCTCTGGGTCGGATACGGTAAGCGACGACTATATCGCAGAATGGCACCGCCTGCTCGAAGAGAATCCATACATGAATTTCGAGCGCTGGCTCCAGTTGCTCGACAATTCCAACGGGCAGCCGGTGATTTACTCGGCCGAGGGATTGGCGGTAATAAGAAAATTCTCACGCACGAGCTATTCCACGCGATTCAAAATTCTCCTGCAGTGGCTCCCCGAACGCATGCAGCCCGACTGCGCCAACAAGCTTCTGAAACTCATCGAGGAACCCTTCCCCGACTCTCTGCTCATCTTTACTTCCGACAACCCGGGCGCAATTCTCCCGACGGTATATTCACGCATGCAGCGCGTGGAGATAAAGCGACTCCCCGACGATGTCGTGGCCGATTATCTGGTGCGGAATCATGACGTCGCACCCGCCGACTCGCTGGCCATTGCCCACCTCGCCGAGGGACGCATCACCCGCGCCGTGGCGCAGATTTCCGTCTCGGGCGAATCGGCGCAGTTCCTCGAACTGTTCACCCGGCTGATGCGCTCGGCCTATCAGCGTCGTGTGTCCGACCTGCGCAAATGGTCGGTCGATGTGGCCGGACTCGGCCGTGAGGCCGAAATTCGCTTCCTCGCCTACTGCGAGCGCATGATGCGCGAGAATTTCATCAACAACATGCGCGTGCCCCAGCTGGTCTACCTCAACGCGGCCGAGGCGCAGTTCAGCAGCCGCTTCTCCCCTTTCATCAACGAGCGCAACGTGGAGTCTCTGCTGGGCCAGTTCGCCTCAGCGCGCACCGACGTCGCCGCCAACGGCAACGCCAAAATCATCCTCTTCGACCTCGCCGTCAAAGTAATCCTTCTCCTCAAGCGCTAACTCCCATCGGTAATTGCGTCTACCGGTCCATCTACTTCCACTTATTTCTATTGCCCTCAAGTCCAACATCCCCTGACATGACAACGCAATCTTAAATGAAAGAGCCGTGGATATATACCAATTTTTCTTATGGATTTGAAGGCTATTCCACAAGTTTTTCGTAAATTCGCCATCGCATGAGGGCGTATGTCCGCATTTTTCCACCGGCCCACGGCATTATTACATATCAATACCATAAAAAACGTAAAACCCAAACACATATTCCTTTAAAAACATGGCAGACAATAAAGAAAAACTGTTCACGCAGTTTCCGCCTGTAAGCTACGACACGTGGCGTGCCAAGGTGGATGCCGACCTGAAAGGTGTGCCCTTCGAGAAGAAACTCGTATGGCGCACCAACGAAGGTTTCAATGTGCAACCGATGTATCGTCGCGACGATATCGCCGACCTCAAAACTACCGACTCGCTCCCCGGCGAATTCCCCTACATTCGCGGCACCCGCGACAACAACAATTGGCTCACGCGTCAGGACATCCTGGCCGCCGACCCGGCCGAAGCAAACAAAGCGGCTCTCGACGTGCTCCAGAAGGGTGTAAACTCGCTCGGCTTCAAAGTTAAGGAACCATCATCCGAGACTATCGCCACTCTGCTCAAGGGTATCGACCTGAAGGCCGTGGAAGTGAACTTCACCTGCTGCCCCTCGAAGGCTTCGGCTCTCGCCCGACTGCTGGTCGACTATCTGAAAGCAAACAATGCCGAGGACTCGTTCCACGGCTCAATCGACTTCAATCCCTATAAGCGCGCGTTCCGCCACGGTGCCGAAATCGACAAGGACCAGGTGGTTGCCGACGCCAAACTGATGCTTTCGATCTGCGCTCCCGTAAAGTGTCTCCGTTGTCTTGCCGTCGATTCCGTAATATTCTGCAACTCCGGAGCGTATATCTTCCAGGAACTGGGCTTCGCCCTGGCCTGGGGAGCCGAATGGCTTACGCTTCTCACCGATGCCGGCGTAAGCGCTACGGAAGTCGCCGACCGCATAAAGTTCAACATGGGCATCTCCAGCAACTACTTCATGGAGCTGGCCAAATTCCGCGCAGCCCGTATGCTGTGGGCTCAGATTGTGGAGAAATACGACGGTTCGAAGGAGTCGGCCCGCATGATGGCTCACGCACTCACGTCGACATTCAACCAGACCATCTACGACGCCCATGTAAATCTGCTCCGCAGCCAGACGGAGGCTATGTCGGCTGCTATCGCAGGCGTGGACTCCATCACCGTGACACCGTTCGACACCCCCTATAAGACTCCCGACGAATTCTCTGAGCGCATAGCCCGCAACCAGCAGTTCCTGCTCAAGGAAGAGAGCCATCTCGACAAGGTTGTCGATCCGGCCGGCGGCTCCTACTATGTGGAGACGCTCACCGTATCCATCGCCGCCGAGGCCTGGAAACTCTTCCTCGATATCGACGCCAAAGGAGGTTTCACTGCCTGTGTAAATTCCGGCGAAGTGCAGCAGGCGGTCAACGCTTCATCTGCCAAGCGCCATCAGGATATGGCTCGCCGCAAGGAGATTCTTCTCGGCACCAACCAATATCCTAATTTCAATGAGTTCGCCGCCGAGAAGATCGAACGCACCGAAGGATGCTCTAAAGAAGGCTCCTGCGGATGTGCCAAGGGCGGCGACGCCTCCAAGGCCCTCGCTACAGCCCGTATGGCAAGCGACTTCGAGGCACTGCGTCTGGCCACCGAGGCTGCTGCAAACCGTCCGAAAGTGTTCATGCTTACTATCGGCAATCTAGCCATGCGTCTGGCCCGCGCACAGTTCTCCAGCAACTTCTTCGGTTGCGCCGGCTACGAGATTATCGACAACATCGGCTTCGACACCGTGGAGCAGGGTATCACCGCCGCCATAGAGAAGAAAGCCGACGTGGTTGTGCTCTGCTCGAGCGACGACGAATACGCCACCTATGCCCCCGAAGCCTACAAGCTGCTCGACGGCAAGGCTGAGTTTGTGGTCGCCGGCGCTCCCGCCTGCACCGACGATCTCAAGGCGCTCGGTATAGAGAACTTCATCCACGTGCGCAGCAACGTGCTCGAGACTCTCCAGCAGTTCAATTCACGTCTTCTCAGATAATCAGCTCAGAACATAAGCCATGAAACCCGATTTTAAAAACATCGATATTTTAGCCGACGCATTCAGCGCCCAGGCAACCGCTCCGGCCGCTGCCGGCGAGGCTTGGCTCACCCCCGAGCTGATCCCCGTAAAACCCGTCTACACAAAATCCGATCTTGAGGGGATGGAACACCTCGATTACGTAGCCGGCCTCCCCCCCTTCCTCCGTGGCCCGTATAGCGGCATGTACGCCATCCGTCCCTGGACCATCCGCCAGTATGCCGGATTCTCTACCGCTGCCGAATCCAACGCCTTCTACCGCCGCAACCTCGCGTCGGGCCAGAAAGGCCTCTCGGTAGCCTTCGATCTGGCCACCCACCGCGGCTACGATGCCGACCATCCGCGCGTAGTGGGCGACGTAGGCAAAGCCGGCGTGAGCATTTGCTCGGTAGAGGATATGAAGGTGCTCTTCGACGGTATCCCCCTTAACAAAATGTCCGTGTCGATGACAATGAACGGCGCCGTGCTTCCCGTACTCGCCTTCTACATCAACGCCGGCCTTGAGCAGGGCGCCAAACTCGAAGAGATGGCCGGTACCATCCAGAACGACATCCTCAAGGAGTTTATGGTGCGCAACACCTACATCTACCCGCCTGAATTCTCGATGCGCATCATCGCCGACATATTCGAGTACACCTCGCAGAATATGCCGAAGTTCAACTCCATCTCCATCTCCGGCTACCACATGCAGGAGGCCGGCGCCACCTGCGACATCGAGCTCGCCTATACCCTCGCCGACGGCCTGGAATACCTCCGTGCCGGCGTCAACGCGGGCATGGATATCGACTCCTTCGCTCCGCGCCTCAGCTTCTTCTGGGCAATCGGCATGAACTTTTTCATGGAGATTGCCAAGATGCGCGCCGCCCGCATGCTCTGGGCCAAGATTGTAAGTCAGTTCAACCCGAAGAACCCCAAGTCGCTGGCTCTTCGCACCCACTCGCAGACTTCCGGATGGTCGCTCACCGAGCAGGATCCATTCAACAACGTTGGCCGTACCTGCATCGAGGCCATGGGCGCCGCCCTCGGCCATACCCAGAGCCTCCACACCAACGCCCTCGACGAGGCCATCGCGCTTCCCACCGATTTCTCGGCACGTATTGCCCGCAACACGCAGATCTACATTCAGGAAGAGACTTACGTCTGCAAGGAAATCGATCCCTGGGCGGGTTCGTACTATGTTGAGTCGCTTACCAACGAGATTGCACACCGCGCGTGGGCCCATATCCAGGAAATCGAGAAACTCGGGGGCATGGCCAAGGCCATCGAGACCGGTCTGCCCAAACTGCGTATCGAGGAAGCAGCCGCACGCACCCAGGCCCGCATCGACTCCGGCCGTCAGACCATCGTGGGCATCAACAAATACCGCCTCGACCACGAGGATCCCATCGACATCCTCGAAATCGACAATACCGAAGTGCGCAACGAGCAGTGTGCGCGTCTCGAGCAGCTACGCGAAGGCCGCGACGAAGAGGCCGTACGCAAGGCTCTGGCCGACATCACCGAATGCGTGCGCACCAAGAAAGGCAATCTGCTCGACCTCGCAGTGAAGGCCGCAGGCCTGCGTGCTTCGCTGGGCGAAATTTCCGACGCCTGCGAGGAGGTTGTCGGCCGTTACAAAGCAATAATCAGAACAATCTCAGGAGTGTATTCTTCAGAAACCAAAAATGATCCCGACTTCATCCGCGCACAGCAGATGACCGAGGAATTCGCCAAGCGCGAAGGGCGTCAGCCCCGTATCATGGTGGCTAAAATGGGTCAGGACGGTCACGACCGCGGCGCCAAAGTTGTCGCAACCGGCTATGCCGACTGCGGTTTCGACGTCGACATGGGCCCGCTCTTCCAGACTCCCGCCGAGGCAGCCCGCCAGGCCGTCGAAAACGACGTCCACATCCTCGGAGTATCCTCACTTGCCGCAGGCCACAAGACTCTCGTGCCCCAGGTAATCGAAGAGCTCAAGAAACTCGGCCGCGAGGACATCATCGTGGTAGCCGGCGGTGTGATTCCCGCACAGGACTACGATTTCCTCTATCGCGCAGGCGTAGCGGCCATTTTCGGACCCGGCACACGCATTCCCGTCTCAGCAATCCGGATGCTTGAAATCCTCAACGTCCAGACCGAGGAAGCCTGAATCTTCTGAAATCCCAACAGAAAAGGCGGTGTGCCGAGTTCGGTACACCGCCTTTCCTATGTATTATTGAAAGAGAAATTCGTTGCGGAACGGAGTTACTTTACGGGTTTCATGTCGTAGCTCATCATTGCTACTGTAAAGCCCCAGTAGATGAATGCAAGAGCGGTAAGGAAGCTTACCATCATCATGTTCTGAACGTAACCGGCCTCAAGGAAGAAGAAACCGATAATCAGAAGCAGAATACCATTGATGAGATAAAGCCACCAGTAGCGGTTGGCTCGCGTGCTTACCGAAGCGATAATCGATGCGATGCCCCAGAAAATGAACACGATGGCAAGGAAATACGGAAATACGATTTCAGAAAGAATCACACTTCTCACGAGCAGGAAGCCTACGAAAAGGTCGATAACACCACCGGCAAGCCACCATCCCCAGCCGCGGGGCCGGTTCTCACCTGCCGAAACACAAAGCTGAACGATACCGGCCATAACCAGCAGCCAGCCGAAAATCTGCGATGCAACAGCAAACCCTGCAGCGGGCCAAAACCAGTAGGCAAAGCCACCGAGCACCAACAAAATCCCTACTAACAGAACGATCCACCAATACTTGGACTGTCCCCAAAAGTTTAACGATAAGGTCTTCATAATGTAAAATATTTTGAAACATGAATTTCGAAACGTGCCGACATTGAAGGCGGTAAACC
>OHGA01000191.1_pt1 | contig 18040 bp, 7 predicted proteins | sample 1567621 | NCBI WGS metagenome assembly OHGA01 (sample SAMEA3879607, study PRJEB24766) | human gut metagenome | biome: human-associated habitat; feature: feces | place: USA | collected 1985/1987
ATTTTCCAAACCTTGCCTGAGAACAAAATCTCTCGCTCCCAGCTCTTGCCGATTTCATCAGAGCTTCCCAAACACATTCCGAAGAAACGTAACCGAAAGGGGGCAGCCGGAATGGCAAAAAAAAATAACCGCTTTTCCGGCATGTCCCGGGCGGAACTGGAAAAGGAAGCCAGAAAGCAGATTGTCCACAGCGGACTGCTTGCCCTGGCGGCGCTGATCGTCATTGCCGTGGCCTGTTACGCCTGGTTTTGCAGCGCGGGGGCGGTAACGGCTCAGGGCATGGCGGTTCGGCTGAGCGGCTATGGCTTTGATCTGGCCAGCGCCGGAGACCTGCCCAATCTGGAGGTGGGTATGCCGGAGGATTATACCGACCCCACCGGCGAGGCCTACGGCTCCCAGGATATCCCCAAGGTCAAATGGAAGTGGACCGCCGGTCGGCATCAGGTGATCCAGTGGCAGATGACGGACGAAAGCAATTTTGACAACATGTCCGGCACCGCCGAATCCGAGGGTCTGCGGCCAGGAGCCTCCGGGAAGCTCCAATTCTATGTGATTCCCCGAGAGCCGGGCTCTCTGAAAATCGCCTTTACCCTGGAGGTCAATCCCTACGACTATGACGCAAAGCGCGACAGAATGGTAAAGATGGACATGGGGGACGACAAAGCCCGGAAGGCCCGGGATTTGCTCCACGGCCACCTGCTCTTCGCCTTCTCTTATAACGGTACCGAGACCCTGGTAAATCTGATTCAGGCGGAGCCTTGCACCCTGGACTTCGGCGAGATCGGAGCCGAACAGATGGATGTGCCCATCCCGGTCACCGTGCACTGGTTCTGGCCTCTGACCTGGGAGAAAGCCGCCCAGAACGCGTCGATTCTGGCTCTGGCCCAGGCCAATCCGGGCTGCTTCTTCGAGACGGTGCCCGAGGCCGGACTGAACGCGGATTTACAGACCCTGAACGAGCAGTACAACAGCGCGGATGAATACATCGGAAAATATGTATTTGCGGTATCCCTGAAAATGATTGGAAAACGAGCCTAAGGAGGTGTGCGCATGGATCACGGAGAGGGCGAGGAAAAGAGCGTCCGCTGGCAGAAGCGGCAGCTGGTGCTGGCACTGGTGATGGCAACCGTCGTGGCTGTGATTATGGGCACCCTGGCCTGGCTGAATTATGAGCGGGGTCTGATCACCATGGCCAGAATGCAGATGCCCATCCTCTATCTGCGGGATGAGGCGGGCAGCGACATTTCCCGGATCGATCTGGGAAGCCTGGATATGGGCTCCACCGCCCCCACCTTGCGGGTGTTCGGCGTGTACGCCACTGCCGATACGGAGTATATGCTCCAGCTTTCTCACACCACCAATCTGCCCCTGAGCTACAAGATCTACCATGCCAGTCAGAGCGTTCTGGACGGCCTGACCGGAAAGGTGGATAAATTCTACTATGACGACCAAAACCCCATTTCGGGCAGAGAGCTGACGGATACCCACGCCATTACCTTCGGCAGCTATGATCGGGTTCAGTACAACGCCGAGCCGGTTTACTGGCAGGCGGACGATGCCCGGGAAATCAAGCGGGGGCAGACCCAGTACTATGTGCTGGAGGTCAACTGGGAGCAGTCTGCCCTGTCGGACGCGGTGAAGCGGAGCCTCTATAAGGAGACGGAAATGATCTACGTTACGGTTGCGACGATTCTGGAGGCCGGTACCGAAACCACGGGAGGCGGCGCGTAAATGAAGGGGAAGAAGAAATATCTCTGGGCACTTTGGCTGGTAATTTTATGTGCCCTGCTGATGATTACGGGAACCTACGCCGCCTATATCAGCATCCGCAACGCCAAAAGCGTCGCCGTGGCGAAAACCGCCACCTCGGAAATCCGCTTTTCCTCCAACTATCTGTATCTGCGGGAGCGCAGCGACAGCCTGATGCCGCTGAAGATGATTTCCGTCAGCGGCCAGGGCGACGTGTCCGCCGCTGTGACCGTGTGCAACTACCCCCAGAGCGACCTGAAAAAGGTTCACGAAGAGGACATCACCTATACCCTCTATGCCCAGCTGCGGGATACCGCCGGAGAAGCGCTCACCGGCGATGCTCTGACCCAGGCGGTGGCGGCATTGCAGATCAACGGCCAGACCTTCGCCGCGGACGGCAGTCTGTCCCTGACCGGCCAGATCCTGCCCGGCGGCAAAGCCTCCCAGAATGTCTACGCCGTGACCTGCGCCAAGGAGAATCTCGCCTTGCTCAGCACCCTGACCGTGGAGATGCGGGCGGAGCCGGACAGCTGCCCGAACTGTGCCATAGGCAGCCATTTGCTGAAGGCCAGACTGTGGCTTTCCGCCTCCGGAAATGAGGACGGAAGCTGGAGCGGCCAGTTCCAGGACGACCGGAAGGGCAATCCCGATTCCAAGAAGCTGGACGGCTTTAACTATGAGATTTACGGTACTGCCCAGGCCACCATGGTTCTGTCCTGGAATCCGGAGAAGGTGAGCCTGAGCGCCTGGTCTCGGGACGAGCTGCCGGTGGCAAGTGCCACTGATTCCAGCCTGACCCTGAGCCTGGGCGGCGAGGGAAACCCCACCAGCTACCGGCTCCAATTTTACCGTGTGAACGGAATCCCGGAGAACGAAACCTGGGAGGACGTTCTGAAATACGTCACTTTCCGGCCTGCCTGATACTATTTCCTGATTAAAATCTTTTCTAAAGATTTTAATTGGAGTTCAGTATGAGGCAGCGCTGTTCCAAAACGCATTTTCCAGAAAGGAACGCAAGACAATGGACAGAAGAATCAGACTGACTGCGCTGATGTTGGCGGCAAGTCTGCTTTTGAATATGGTTGTGCTGCCGGTTCACGGGCAGGAGGATACTGCGCCTTCTTCTGCCCAGGTGAGCCAGGAAAATGAGCCTACGGAAGTACCCACCGAAACGGTTCCGGCTCCTCCCCAGACCACGGTGCCTTCGACCACTATGGAGACGCAGGCATCGACGGTTCCGGAAGAAACCACCCAGGCGGCGGAGACGACCGAAACCACAGCCCAGACAGAGCCTACCCAGGCCACCACCGAGCCTGAGGAAACGGAGCCTGACCTGTCGCTGTTTGCGGAGCCGGAGATTCCCGAAAAAAACGGCAACACCTATCGAATCAACTCCCTTGCCCAGTTGGTGGGTCTTTCTACGCTGCCCGCTTCCGACTACGCAGACAGCAATATTGAGATTGTATTCAAGTCCGGCGACGTGTCCTCCGTAGCGGATCAGTTTCTGGGTCTGGGCAGCAGCAGTGCCCCCTTTGCCGGGAACCTGATTTTCAACGGCGACGCGGAAGCCAGCCTTACCCTGGCCCGGCCTCTTTTCAACTATCTTTCTTCCCAGGCTACCTGCACGGTGAATAACTCCGCAAACGGCGGCTATTTGCAGCTGACCGACAACAACGCGGAGGGGGCTCTCCTTGCCAAGGTGTTGACGGGTGGGGGAACGGGCTCGGAGTGGAAGATTTCCGTTTACAATTCCCGGGCAGAGGATGTTCAGCCCTACAGCGTTCCCATTATCGGCGCCATGGAAGCCGGAAGCGCCATGACGCTGTCCGTGAAGGACGGCTACTGGTATCCGGTGCAGGCCGAAAACGCAGGTCTGCTCTGCGGCAGCATGGGGGAAAACGCGCAGCTGACTTTAGAGCACTACGAGCAAATCACGGCGAAGGAAACGGAGTATTTTGTCATGGCCACCTCCGGCGCGGCCGGCGGCCTGGTAGGCAAAATGGGCAAGGGCGCGGCTCTGACCGTAAAGCCCGACCTGAGTTTCCCGGAGAAAACCATCCAGGCCGCCGGGGGAGCCGGTGACCTGGTAGGCGAAATGGGCGACAATGCCACCCTGACGGTTTTTGGCAGCCTGACCAGCGCCGGCAAAATCGATGCCGGCGGCACCGGCGGCAGTCTGGTAGGTCAGATGGGGAAAAATGCCCAGGTGACGGTGACAGGCAACCTGGCTCTGAATGTCACCGAGGTAACAGCCGGCGGCAGCGCAGGCGGCCTGGTGGGCCGGATGGCAGAGGGCTCTGCCCTTTCCCTGCCCGAAACCGAAGAGCTCACCGTCCAAACGAATCTGAGCGGCAGCAACGCAGGCGGCCTGGTGGGCGAAATGAAGGACGGAGCCCGGCTTTCCGGCCTGTCCGGAACCGCCAAGGTCACGGTTAGCGGTACCGTTACGGCCACCCAGAACGCGGGCGGCCTGGTCGGCCTCGGGGAAAACCTGGTTCTGGACGGCGGTATGCCGGAGGTGACTGCCACGAAAATTACCGGCAGCTCCACGGCGGGCGGCCTGATTGGCAGCTATACCTACTCCAAAACCGGGGACTACTACAACGGCAGCACCGACTACCCCAGCGTAAACGTGAACCTGTCCGACAGCAACGGAAATGTGGGCGGTCTGTACGGCTATGTGAAAAACACCGTCGGGGATTTCTTCCTGAAGGGGGAGAAGACCGTCACCGTCACCGCCGCCAAGGGCAGCAGCCTGGGCGGCCTGATGGGCAGATACGAGGCAAATTCCCTGACGGCGCAGTCTCTGACTGTGAATACCGGGGAAGTTTCCCTCTCCGGAAACGGAAATGATTCCTACGGCGGCCTCATCGGCAGCGTACATGGCAACAACGGTGCCTACATGGAAGTTCAGAAGGCCGCACCCACCTGCACCGCAAACAACAATGCGGCGAACAACGTAGGCGGCCTCATCGGCAAGCTGGACGGCGGCGGCCATATGCTGCGGCTGTCAGGCGTGAGGGCCTCCGGCCTTCCCGGAAACAGTGCCAGCGGTGGCCTGGTGGGCTACATGCAAAAGGGTGTGCTGTACCTGGGCGAGAACATTACCATTACTCAGCCCGGCTCCGGCGGCAAAAACGGTTGGGTGCTGGGCGACCGGGACAACACCCTGGTTTACACCGACCAGAGCTGGAACCCCAAGAAGGGCACCACCAACGACATCGGCGGCTGGGGTCAGGTGGTTCGCTCCGACAATCTGCCCGGCGTGCTGACCTATGACCATGCCCTGCACACCGTCACGGTGGCAGCTCCCAACGGCTCTGAGGGCACCTACACGGTGGGCAGAGCCGCCGAATTTGCGGCGCTTGCCCTGCGCTATCAGCTGAATGAAACCAACTCCCTGAAATTGGATGGGGGCGACATCCAGAACGGTGCGGCCCAGACCGTTAACCTGACCGCGGATGTGAATGATCTGGAGAATATCGGCATTACCGGCTTCCAGCGGGATGTGAATCATGCCGAGAAAATCAGCGTCACGCTGAACGGCAACGGTCACACCGTCACCCTGCCGGATATCCCGGTCTACACCGGCGGCACGAACCACGACCGCCAGGGCCTCTTTACAAAGACCACGAATCTCACCGCCTCCAATCTTACCCTGAAGGGCAGTATCACTGCCCATGCGGACGCTGCCCTGTACATCGGCGCATTGTGCGCCGAAACCGAGGGCAGGGCTGCCCTGACCCAGGTCACCGGCGGTGCGACTACGCTGCTGGACGCAACGGAGGCGCAGACCAACAACCTTTGGGGATGCAGGGTTTCGGGACTGCTCGCCACCGCCAAGGAGGCAGACTTCACCGACTGCCGGTGGACGGGGAAAATAATCGATTCCACCAAATCCCAGTGTTATCTGGGCGGCTTCTGCGCAAGATGCGAAGGCGAAGCCAAAATCACGGCAACAAACTGCACCCTTTCCGGCACCATCGACAAGGCGGACGCAGGCTGGTCGGACGCCGCGGTGGGCGGCCTGGTTGCTTCCATGGGAGGCTATAACCAGACCATGACCATCAACGGCCTTACCGTAGACGGCCTGAAAATCACCACCGGCTCCAACTCCGCCAGCGGCGGCTTGCTGGGCTACGAATGGCCCAACACCACGGCCACCATCACCGGGGTTTCCGTGAAAAACAGCGCTCTGAACGCGGGAACCAACGCCCGGTTCGGCGGTCTGGTCTATACCGGCTCCGGCTATTGGCGGGTGGAGAAGGGCACGGCGGCGGAGCCCTACGGCATTCACTTTGTCAGCGGCAATGCCTTCACCGGCAAATCCGAGCAGAGCGCCCCCAGCGGTCTGATTGTGGCCAAGGGCGAAAAGAACGGAAACACCGCTCTGTACCTGGAAATCCGGGAGGACGCTTACAAGGCCGAGGGCACTGCCGTGGATATTGGCGGCTCCCAGTATTTTGACGAAATTGTGGGCAGCAACCAGTCCGCAAACAACAACGGCATTGTGTCCATTGCCCTTCCCGGCCATGCCCTCATCGATAGAACCGGCTGCAATACCTATCAGTCTCAGCTGGGGAGAACCTGGGTCAACGGAAAGACCCGGTACTACTATAATCTGGATGCCTACCGGGACGCGCTGGGTGTCAACGCCGAAACCGGGGTCATCGGCGACAGCCCCAATCTGGGTACCGTGGACACCGCGCCTAAGCTGATGCTTTGGAATGCCTACCACGACAGCGAAAACGGCCTGCGCAAGTATTTTTCCGCACAGACCGGGGGCTTTGTGATTTCCAAGGAGATCGACCTGGGCGGCTATTCCTTCTACCCCACTCCGTTTATCAACGATACCACCATCCAAAACGCGTCCATTACCTTCGATTATGATACCATGAACAACCTCGAAACGGGCGCAAAGAATAAGCCGTTGGGGCAATCCAACAGCCAGCACTATCAGATGCACACCGGTATTTTTAGTGGCGGCAAGGCGACGGATAAAGACCAGAATCTGAACGTAGACGGACTGAAACTGTCCGGCACTGTGGGACGCAGTGCCACCGGCACGGGAGCTCTGTGCTGCGGGCCATTCTCTGGAAGTTCCATCTATGCCCGGATGAATCTGACAATCCAGAATGTGGATCTGGCGGGAATCCGGGTCAGCTCCGGTTCGGCGGAAAAGCCCCTGCTGATTTACAGCCTGGGCAGCTACAGTACCCTGGACATGAACGGCGTGGAAACCTCCACCGGCTACGAGGATCTGAACACCGACAAATATGCCGCCAGCAGTCTCATCGGCAGGGTGGGCGGCAATACCGGCAAGGAAATCCGGCTGACCTTCAAGAAGATGTGCCTGGATGGCCGCCCCGGACGGGACAACGCCGTGCAGTATGGCACGACCGGCTGCATTTTCAGCCGGGCTCTGTTCCTGGAGTCCTTTGACTATGTGGAGGCCTCCAGCGGCGTCTATCATTTTACCGAGGCGGAGAAGAATGCCTGCACATTGGGGCGGGAGCTTTCCAATGCGAAGAGCGGCCCGGTCTCCGGCCGGAACAACGATGAGCAGCGTTGGTACTACGGCGGAAAGCTGGAAGACAAACTGGTCAGCGGCAGTGCCGACGGCTGGAACAGCTTCTATGAGAATTACACACGTTATGTCAACCAGCCGGAAAATCTGACCGTTGGCAGCACCCAGCACGAGCTGGATGTGAACCTGAACACCGCCGGACTGGAGATTGGCTGCGGAACCCGGACGGATCCTTATATCCTCACCGAGTTCAGCCAGCTGAAAACTCTGAATCTGGTGCTCCGGGACGGCGCCGCCGAGAACTGGCCGGTGAATCTGGACCCCGAGGTGCTGGCAAACGTCCAAAAGAAGCAGTCCTTCGCGGATACGGACGAGCACACCCGGAACAATGTGAACGGCGGACATGTAAGCTATACCTATTCGCCGGATTCCGGCAAATGGGTAGGCGAGAACGGAACCAGCGTGGAACCGGCAGTTATGCGGCTCTATCTGCAAAATGCCCACTACCAGCTGGAAAAGGACATTACCGCCGACAACAGCTGGGACGGCCTGGGTCATGCGGACTCCACCGGCCAGACCGGCAGTCAGATCATCGCCTTCGGCGGCGAGATTGACGGCGGAGGTCACACCTTCACCATCCCGGGCAGCACAGCCAGCCAGTTTGGCGGCCTGGTCAAGTACAGCATGGGCTGCGTGGTTCGCAACATCAAGATCGAATATACCGGAAGTATTTCCCTGAGCTGCAACGAGCCGCCCAGCAGCGAAATCAGCCCTGCCTTCTTTGGCGGCGTAGTGGGCTATGCCTTTGGCGGCGACACCATTTTGGACAGCGTTTCGGTTTCCATTGCGAACCAGCCGGAGACCAAGGGCAGCCATTCCTATCTGGCGGCGGTGGGCGGCTATGTGGGACTTGTGGGCGGCGCTTTCAGCGGAACCAGCCACGGCGGCAAGAACAAGTATGGCGGCGGCGTGGTGTTCCGGGGACAAATCGGCTCCGGCCTGAGCGGCGGGAAGGCCGAAGAAACCAGTGGTCAGTTCTACTACAATCCCTATGTGGGACGGGTGCTGGACGGCTATGTGCTGGGAGACGGCGTTTCCCTGGAAAATACGAATAAGAATTACGAAATTCCCAATATTTCCTCCGCAGCTGCCGTGGATTCCCACCTGGCGATTTCTCGGTCGGGCAACAATGTCATCGCTACGGTGAAGGACGCACAGGGGTTGTGGCTGCTTTCTGCCATTGCCAACAGCGGTGCCGCGGCGATGAACGGCTACGAGGCCTACAGCTTCAGCCGCCCCAGAATCGGAAGCTATGCCATGACTGGCACCGCCGCCCGGAAGGACGACACCTGCCTTGGCGGGGTCAGCCTGACAGCGAAGACTGCATCTCAGTGCTATCTGAGCAAATATGTGTCCGGGGATTTCAGCACGCTGGCTACCCTGGGACGTCTGCTTACCGTCCGGTTCACGGCGGACTGTGACATGACGGGTTACGGCAACGGCTTCCGGGGAATCGGCGGCAGCTATGTGTGCATCAGCGTCGGCACACCGGCCGACTATACCCGCCAGCTGCATCTTCAGGGAGCGGACGGAAAAAAATCCGACGGCAATCGGGCGGTCATTACCCTGAACCAGCAGCGCAACGAGTATGTGACGGAGAAGAACAAATGGACGGTCAGCGGCTCCGGCCTGTTCCTGGCGGTGCGCAATGCCGCCCAATCCACCTTCTCCAACCTGATTCTCTCCGGAAAGACCGGAATCACCTACTTTGACGGCAATGGCAACCCCTGCCAGGCAGGCAATATCCTGGATAACAGCGGCACCCTGTGGGATCAGCCGAAACGGGCCAATATGGCGGCGGCGGGTATGCTCATCAGCAGCTTCTGCGCCTACCGAACCAACGCCGTTATCCTCAATGGGGTTACGCTGCAAAATGCCAGCGTCAACGCTGACTCCCTGGGCTGCACCACCGCGGGAGGCTTCATTGGCATGATCGGGTTTAATACCCAGTTCAAAAACGAAGCCAGGTTTATCGACTGCACCTATGAGAATCTGACCGTTCGTGCGCTGATTATGGCCGGCGGCTTCGCGGGCTACTCCGCGGCGACAAAGGTAACTGTCAGCAATACCCAGGCTGTGGAGCTGACAGACGGCGATATCCGGGCGACAGCCCCCTTCTGCATGATCGTGGAGAACACCAGACGTCAGGATGTGGGAGGACTCTTCGGCCATATCCATCGCTATGACGACAGCACCGGCACGTTGGAAATCAACCCGGCGGAAAGCGATGCCGTTATGACCATCCGGAATCTGAAGGTAACGGGCACCGTCACCGGGACGAATGACACCACCGTAGGCGGTCTGGTGGGCTACGAGAACGTTGCCAAGCGTCAGACCGTAACCGTCAAGGGCGTCCACCTGGAAGGAAAGGTGGAGCTGATCGGCGCGGAAAACACAAACGCGAGGGCCGACGTAGGCGGCCTGTTTGGTTTCCTCAGCGATGCCAAAACCACCGCTTGGCGGGGAACCAGTGACGCGGTCTACCACCTTTCCGTTTCGGATGTGACCATCGGCGGGGAATCGGGCTCCGCTGTCCGGATGGCAAATGGCAGACAGCTGGGCGGCCTGATCGGCGTGATGAAGAACCCGGGAGGACAGATGACCATCGATCGGGTCAGCGTCGGCTCCGAGAGCGGCACCGCTCAGATTCTTGCGGGCGGCGGCAGTGGCGACTGTATTACCGGCGGCTTGCTGGGTGTGGTCTGCCTGTATCCCAGCATGACCCTTAGCAATATCCGTCTGAACCATACGGCAATCATCGGAAAGAGAGCCTCCGGCGGCGCGGTGGGTCAGGTGGAAAACCAGAGCAACAACAAGAACTATGCGCCGAAGGTTCAGATGAACAATCTGGCCATTGAAAACTCCGATATTGCCGCCTGCAATTCCCGAAGCAGCGTAGGCGGCCTGTATGGCTACCTGAGCGGATGCACTGCCAACCTGACGGGTACGAATATTCTGCTGAAGGACAACCGGATCGGCTATCTGCTGAACGACAGACAAAACGGCTATCGGGGGAATGTGCCCAACGAATGGACGGGGACGCTTCCCATCGGCCTGGTCAATGGAAAGAGCGAAAACACCGGTATCTTCGGCGGACAGAGAAGCCCTAATGGCGGCTACAGCTATACGCTGAAATTCACCGGCGTCAGCCTGGTGCAAGCGAAAAACACCGTGCCCACCCAGGACTTTGGAACGGCTCTGAGCACCGGGGATTACCTGGTTCGTTCGGATTATACCGGCGTCCAGGAGGAAACCACCCTGAGCGCATACCCCCATGTGACCACCAATCCGATTAGCCCTCTGACGGCGCTTCTGGGTCAAAACGTCACCGGCGACGGCGCCTGCTTTGACGGCGCGACCCCCATCGGCGAGAAAATCCGTTTTGACAGCAGCGGCACGGAAAACCGGAACCTGACCCACACGGCGGTGGAGGAGGCCCGGGAATACCTGACGGATACCGAAACCAATCGGCCTTCGGATATGGCCTATTTCGGCAGCTTCACCGGCGACGGCGACAACGGCGATTACACCGGCAGCAATTTCCCGGTGTTCGTCATCAGCACCACCAGTACGGACGAGGCCAACCGGGCGCTCTACAGTGCCCTGTCGCTACTGACCAACCGGGTAATGTACGGCAAGACCATCACCAATGATCTGGATCCGGCACCTCCGGCGGACATGAAACTGTCCCTGACCAATTACGTCTACAGCGGCGGCCAGTGGCAGGAGACCCAGGAGGACGGCAGCTTTACCCTGAATGAAACCACCAAACGGATTCGGCTCAACGGCCAGTACGACAACCAGAGAGCCAGGTTTACCCTGCTGAGGGCGGATTTCGCCAACCCGGCGGATGCAAACGAGACGGTATACACCCTGTATCTGCCAATTCTAGTGAAAAAGGTCTTCAACTTCCGGTTCTGGGCTTCGGCGCTGACCGGCACCAGCTACATTCAGAGCAATTATGACGATCTGAACCGGCTGGCCATTGCCTCGGACAACGAGAAGGTCACGGCTCTTCTGGGCTTCGACTACACCCGCACCCGGGAGGAATGGCAGAAGGCGGTGAACGACGGCGAGAACCTGCTGTGGAACTTCCTGAAGCAGCTCCGGCTGAACGTCAGACTGCCGGATAATACTCGGCTGGTGCTGGTTGACCGGAACAATCAGGATAAAGCCTGGTACGCAACCGCTTCCCAGGCACTTCAGCAGGTAGACAGCTACTACGAGCTGAAATTTACTTCCTTCCAGGATCAGGCGGGGACCAATTGGACTCCAGTGACGCTGAGCCAGCTTTTGACCCTGACGGCCAGGACACTGACGGAGGCCGAAAAGGCGGACGAAACCCTGACGGACAAGTTCGTGATAACGGCGGACAAAACCCAGGCAACGGTTCAGATCGGCGAAACCTACTACCGGAAGGCCGCCGACGAGGACAAGAATCAGACCCAGTACGCCATCACCGTTGGAGAACTGAGTGGAGAGCTGTCCGAGCGGTACTACCTGACCCTCCAGACCCCGGCGAACAGCCAGCAGCTGCTGAACATTCTGCTCACCTGTGACGACCGGCTGACGAACCCTGTCGGCAACGGCCTGCCTACCAAGCGGCTTCCCGCCAGCGAAACGAACCCCAACAACGGCTTTGCCCGGAACGCTGACGAGAACCGGATTGTCATCGCTTCCTGCTTCAGCCAGGAGGTGAGCCTGACCACGGCGGAAAGCCAGCTGGAGAGAATCTCCGACAGCAACACCCAGGTGAAGGCTGGCATGACCGCGACCATCCGGTTCAAGGACGCGGAAAGTGCCAAGCAGTTCCAGAACTACGCCGGTGACCAGAGCCTGTCCCAGTGCTTCAATCTGGTGTTCTACCGCTATGAGGGCAACACCAGAACCCAGGTCAACCTGACCCCGGGCACCCAGATCACGGCGGTGTACCGCTACGGCGAGAAAACCTGGACGGAGCACTACATTGTGGACACGGCCACTCGCTCCTACCGGCTGACCTTCCCGGCGCAGATCCCCTGCGGCGACATTCAGGCCCACGCCGTGGAGTTGACGGCGGAGCTGACTCTGGATTTTGCTTCCTCCTATGTGGATCAGTTCCCCACCCGGGAGAGCGAGAATGACGGCATTTTGATGGCGGTTACTTCGACGCTGTCCTACACGTCCCAGACCTTGACCAGCTCCACCCTCAGCACCCAGCCGCCCTCCGAGGACACCCTGCATCGGCACTTCTACCGAGGTGAGGTCAGTGTGGCCTCCCTGAACTACGATGCCGTGGGCGACACCGAGATGGACAGCATCAACCAGCTGGGCATCAACGGCTTCGAGGGCGATTCGGAGGAGCTGCTGTCCGCAGCCAGCTACAACGTCAGCGCGGTGAGCCGGGCGGAAAATGCCAGATATCTGCGGTGCACCCTGACCCTGTCTCCCAGGAACAACACCGGCACTCAGCCCTTCGTCAGCTACGGGGCGGCAGTTCCCTGGGGCAAGTGTCTGACCAAGGAAAAGATGAAGCTGAGTCTGCGCTACACGGACGCCCAAAAAGAGGTCATCGAGGCGGCCAATCCCACCAACACCGAGGACAATGTGAACGCCACCTACACGGCGACCTTCCGGCTGGACAATGTCCTTGACAAGAACGTGCCCCTGGAAATTTCCGCGGATATGTTCCTGCTGGCGGGTGCGGCCCTGGAAGCCAATGGCATGACCTACGCCAACTACAAGATCCGTCTGGAGGCAGAGCTGCTGGATGAGAACCAGAATGCCATCAGCGGCAGCAACGCCAGTGATTATCTGGTCTATACCAACTCCCGGATCTACAAGAACATTATCCCCAGAACCTGACAAAACCGCCCTCCGGAAACCCGGAGGGCGGTGTGACTGTAAAAAAGAATGCGGTACAATTTCCAATTTTTCTGAGAAACATCGATAAACGCACTGGTGCGGGAGCACCCAACGGCTCCCTTGTGCAAAGGGAGCTGGCAAAAATCTTTGATTTTTGTCTGAGGGATTGTAAAACTGCGTCAATGAGAGCACACAAAAAGATGGGAGTTCTGATCCCCTCAGCCCCAGTGTGCGCACTGGGGCAGCTCCCCTTGGTCAGCAAGGGGAGCCTTTGCGCTCATCCGTCACGGCAAAGCCCACCCCGCTTTACACAAGGGGGGCTTTGCGCCTCGCCGGAAGCTTCCTTAAAGAGAATTTCCACACCACTTAATTCGGAATGACACCGTATCTTTCGGACTTTTTTGACACGCTGATCGCCCTCCGGAAACCCGGAGGGCGATTCTTCGTTGGTTTATTTCATCCGCAGGATTCTGACGGAGTTCAGCAGGCACAGCATGGAAACGCCGGTATCGGCGAACACCGCGACCCACATATTGGCGTAACCGCACAGACCCATAATCATGACAATCAGCTTGACGGCCAGGGCAAAGTACACATTCTGCCAGGAGATTCGCCGGGTGGCTCTGGCAATTCGCAGAGCCTCGGGAATGGCGGACATTTCGGAGGTCATGAACACCACGTCGGCAGCCTCAATGGCTGCGTCCGCGCCGCTGCCCATAGCCGCGCCCACATCCGCGCCGGCCAGCACCGGGGCGTCGTTGATGCCGTCGCCGACAAACATTACGCTGCCGTGGGCTTCCCGGATGGCGTGGAGGGTTTCCAGCTTGTTTTCCGGCAGAAGCTTGGCGTGGACTTCGTCAATGCCCGTCTCCTTGGCAACAAATTCCGCGCTGTCCTGGGCATCGCCGCTGAGCATGGCGGTGACAATGCCCTGTTTCCGGATTTTCCCGATGGCTTCCACCGCATCCTCTTTCAGGGTGTCGGAAATGACGATGTTGCCGACGAATTTGCCGTTTCGGGCAATCAGCACTTGCGTGCCGAAGCTGGCCTCCTGCCACTGGGACAGGTCAACCCCATGGGCTTCCAGCAGCTTCCGGTTGCCGCAGAGGAGCTTGCCCAGGGAGGTGTCCGCCGCAATTCCCTGACCGGCAATTTCCTGAAGATTGGCGGGCTTTTCGATGGAAATGCCCTTTCCCTGGGCGGCGGTGACGATGCTCACGGCGATGGGGTGGGTGGAGAACAGCTCACAGCTGGCGGCCATGGCCAGAAGCTCGGCTTCGCTGACGCCTTCCCCGGCGGGAAGCGCGGACTGGACTACGAAGTTGCCCTTGGTGATGGTGCCGGTTTTGTCCATGACCACGGCCTTGACGCCGCTCAGCGCCTCAATGGCATTGCCGCCCTTGAAGAGAATGTTCTTCTTGGAAGCGGCGCCGATGCCGGAGAAGAAGGCCAGAGGCACGCTGAGAACCAATGCGCAGGGACAGGAGATGACCAGGAAGGTCAGGGCGGTGAAGACGGAGGCGGTGCCGGTGGCACTGCGCAGGACGGTTTCCGCACCGGTATAGGCCGGGTCAACGAAGAAGTGCCAGCCGGGAATCAGGAAGGGCAGCACCAGCGCCACCACCAGAGCGCTGATGACCACGGCGGGGGTGTACACCCGGGCAAACCGGGTGATGAATTTGTCGATATTGGGTTTGTTGGCGGCGGCGTTTTCCACGGAGTCCAGAATCCGGGTGACCATGGATTCTTCCAGCAGCTTTTCTGCCCGGATTTTCAGAGTGCCGGAGGTGTTGACGCAGCCGGAGATCACGCTGTCGCCGACGGCGGCCTTCACGGGCACCGGCTCACCGGTGACGGGAGAGGTGTCAATCCGGCTCTCGCCCTCGATGATCACGCCGTCCAGGGGAATCCGGTCGCCGGGGCGCACCAGCAGAATGTCGCCCACGTTGGCTTCCTCCGCGTCAATGACCCGGATGTCTTCGCCAACCACCAGGTTGACTACCTCAGGCCGCAGATCCACCGCGTCCATGATCTGCTTGCGGCTCTGGCTGACGGCACGATCCTCAAAATACTCGCCGATGCGATAGAAGAGCATAACGCCCACGGCCTCGGGGAAGTCACCGATGGCAAAAGCGCCCAATGTGGCAATGGACATCAGGAAATTCTCGTCAAAAATCTGACCCTTTTTGATGTTCCGGAAGGAGGCCATCAGAACCTCGCCGCCCAGAATCAGGTAGGCCAGGGCCAGCACGCCCAGAAGCACCGGGGTGGGAGCGCCTAAGTGCTCCAGAATTTCACCGGCCACGAACAAAACAGCGCCGACAATCAGGCTCCGAAGCTCTTTCTTTTCCTCGGCCTCGTCGTCCTTGGGAGCCGGGGCGGGCGCAGATTCCTTGGGCACTACGGTGACCCCGTCCTCCATGGCGTTGATGGTCTGCTGAATCTGAGGAATCAGAGCGTCCGGATCCTTGGCGGACAGGCGCATCTGCTTCGTGGCGAAGGTGATGGTCACCTCCTCCACCCCAGGCAGAGTTTGGAGCTTCTTCTCGATTTTCGCGGCGCAGTTGGCGCAGTCCAGCCCCTCCAGAATGTAGACCCTGGTGGGAGCCATGCCGGAGACCCGACGCTTTCTGGGCACCAGAGTCACCCCGTCCTCAATGGAATCCACCACCGCCTGCATTTTGGGCAGCAGCGCATCCTGATTGTCGGCGGCGACCCGAAGCTGCTTGGTGGCGAAGGACACGGTGGCGAAGGCCACCTCGGGCATGGAACGGATTTTGGCCTCAATTTTGGCGGCGCAGTTGGCGCAGTCGATGCCTTCCAGAATGTAGACCCGCTTTTCCAAGTCCTCGTCGGGCATTTTGCAGGTGCACTTGGCAAGGCTTTCGCCGCAGATGTCGCAGTACTCCGCATGGTGGTTGCACAGGGGGCACTGGCAGTCGGCGGGGTGTCCCGGGGTCTGGACGTGCTCTACCACAAAGTGGGTGTGGGAGCGGGTGGGCACATCCTCCTGGGCTTCCGCTTCGTGGTCATGGTCGTGGCCACAGCAGCAGCCGTCATGGTGATGGTGCTCGTGATGATGACCGCAGCAGCAATCGTCATCATGGTGATGATGGTGCTCCTGCTCATGGTCATGGCCGCAGCAGCAATCATCGTCATCGTGGTGATGGCGGTGCTCCTGTTCCTGGTCGTGACCGCAGCAGCAGTCATCGTCATCGTGGTGATGGTGGTGCTCCTGTTCCTGGTCGTGACCGCAGCAGCAATCGTCATCATGGTGATGATGGTGCTCCTGTTCCTGGTCGTGACCGCAGCAGCAGTCATCATGATTGTGGTGGTGTTCATGCCCATGGTCGTGTTCGTGCATAATCCAACACTCCTTTTCGCCTTAATCTTTTTACGATTAAGTAATTGCTTAATTGTTATGATTGTAGTATAATGGGGAAAAGCGGAAAAGTCAATGCGAAAAGTACATACCCTTCCAAACAGGCGAAAAGAATTTCCAAATCAGCGAAAAGGAGTCTTTGATATGAATCAGTCTGTTCTTCCCCACGCCCACGATATCCCCAGCCACATGGACAACATCGGCGCCGCCCTGACCCACACCGAACGATTTGAAATTGCGGCGGATATTTTCAAGCAGCTCAGCGACACCACCCGGCTTCGGATTTTCTGGATGCTCTGCCATACGGAGCAGTGCGTCACGAACATTTCCGCCCTGATGGACATGTCCAGTCCGGCGGTTTCCCACCATCTGCGGGTGCTGCGCAGCTGCGGCCTGATCGTCAGCCGCCGGGAGGGCAAGGAGGTCTACTACCGGGCATCGGAGGAGGACGTGGCCCAGCTGCTCCACAAGACCATTGAGCAGGTGATGGATATCGCCTGCCCGGATTAAGGAGGCATTACCGTGAAGCGAACCGACACCGTCCTCTATCCGGGCATTACCCTGTCCTGGCTTCAGGCTCAGGCTGAGGAAGCGCCGAATCTTGACCAGCCTGGGGAGGGAATCGTCCTGCATTACTGCCAGTCCGGCCGGATTGGATGGAAGCTGCCGCCCTCCGTTTTTCTTGGCCCCGGAGATTTCCTGCTGACCAATCCCAAGAACCTGGGGGAAGTCTGCCTTCCCAACAGGGACTATACGGGGCTGCTGCTCAGCATTGCTCCGGCGGCACTGGGGGAAAATGCTCCGGAACCGCTCTCTGGCAGCGGCATTACCGGGGAAGCCCTGCTGACAAGTTACAGCCTTGGGGGAAAGCCAGTCCCCTTTTCCGCCGAGCCGGCCCTGCGGCAGGTGTTCGAGAGCTTCTCGGCCGGTTCGGAGGCTTACCGGCTGGTTTTTTGGAAAATCAAGGTGCTGGAGCTGCTGGTGCTTCTGGCCGCCGGGGAGGGCTGCCGGGAAAAGCGACTGACCGAGTACCCGGCAGAGCAGGTGGAAATCATCCGGCAGATTCACGACCGGCTCATCGGCAATCTTTCAGAGCGGTGCTCCATCGAGGAGCTGTCCCGGCAGTACCTGATGAACCCCACCACCTTAAAGCAGATGTTCAAAACCATCTACGGCACCTCCATCGCCGCCCACATCCGGGAGCACCGGATGGAGGCCGCCGCCCGGCTGCTGGCTCAGACGGATATGTCCATTGCGGACGTGGCCCGGCAGGTGGGCTACGACAGCCAGAGCCGGTTTTCCGCCGCCTTTAAGGCGTATTACGGGATGCTTCCCAAGGAATACCGGCGCAAATGCGCCAGCCAGGAAATCTTCCCGGATGCCAGTACCCTGGATATATGAGGACGCCGCGGCGCAATGTTTAATACTATTTCCTGATTAAAATCTTAATTTTAATCAGGAAGGCATCGCCTGAAGGC
>OHGA01000229.1_pt1 | contig 16444 bp, 15 predicted proteins | sample 1567621 | NCBI WGS metagenome assembly OHGA01 (sample SAMEA3879607, study PRJEB24766) | human gut metagenome | biome: human-associated habitat; feature: feces | place: USA | collected 1985/1987
GAGCGATGCGGGCATCGTGACCGACAACGCCGGGAAAAAGCACTCGAAAGACGAGTAAATAACCATTGAGTCCGAAAGTCACCGAATACATTAAATAATTTCATTAAGTCACTTACAAAGATGAAACGAATATTTTGCTTTTTCTGGCGGCTGAATGTTATGCTGCTGGCAGTTGTGGCGTTTGCCGGTTGCAGCGGCCACGGGCGTGCCATCGGCGAGATGGTCGACAGTCTCAATTCCGAGGAGATGCAGCGGGCCGAGCGCCAGACGGGCCTCTTTACCGGTTCGGAGGCTGAGATAGAGGGGGATACGCTCTCGATTACGTTCAACCTTGTAGACGGATTGAGCGTGGCCGGGGTGGCGCCGTCGCAGCTGCCCGCTCTGCGTGAGTCGGCCGTGGATGAATTCCGCTCCAAGCTCGCCGACCGCCGCTTCGCCGACGGCCTGCAGGCTCTCGAAGCCGAGGGAATGGTGATGAAACTGCTCTGGAAGGATACTGCCGGCCATTCGGTGGCGCTCACCGTAAATCCTTCGGAGGTACTGGATAAGAAGGGGAGATAACTTCGCACTCAGACGTTTGGATCGACCGGAAGTACGGTCTCCGGCTCGGTACGCAGTCCGTGTTTCAGCCATGTGCCTTTAATCAGACGCCATAGGAAGATAAGTCCTCGGAAGCTTAGTTCCACGGCCATAGCGGTCCATACGCCGTTCAGACCCCATGTAGGAGCGAGTAGCGCGGCTATTGGTATACGCACCAGCCAGATGCTCGAGAAATTCATTATTGCCGGCACTATCGTGTCGCCGACGCCTACCATAACGCCGTAGGCTACAATCGACGCGGCGAACATCGGTTCGGCCCATGCCTCGATGCGCAGGGCCGAGGCGCCGAGTTGCTGGATCTCCTCCACGGGGGTGAAAAGTTCCATTACTGCCGGGGCGCACACCCAGAGGATTGCCCCCATGAGAGTCATCACGGCCATGCCGAGCCCTACGGTGAGATAGCCGAACTGGCGTGCGAGCGCCTTGTTGCGGGCACCGTAGCTCTGGCCTACGAGTGTGGTTGCGGCGTCGCCGATGCCGTATCCCGGCATGTAGCAGAGCGCCTCAGCCGTCACTGCGAAAGCGTTGGCCGCGATGGCCATCACTCCGAGCGGCGCCACAATAATTGTAATCATAATCTGCGCACCGCAGATCACTCCATGTTCCAGCGTCATCGGCGCCGACACTTTCAGCGCGTTTCTCAGTACGCGCCCGGTGGGGAGGAACGCCCTGCGGGCGGAATTCTCGCCGCTGCCGAGGCGGTTTGTTTTCCCGCGGCGGCCGAATATGGCGAGCTCGCGCTGGCGGAAGCATGCTACCCACATCACGGCGGCCGCCGTGGTCACCTCGGCGCATACCGTGCCGAGTGCCGCGCCAAGCACGCCCAGACCGGCGCCGGGGAGCGTCAGCTCCATGCCTCCTATCTCCACGCTGCGCGTCGGAAAGATGAAAAAGAAGTTGAAAATCACGTCGAGCACGCACATCATCACGTTGAGTGCTCCGGCGGTCTTCATATTGCCCGAGGCGCGCAGCATGGCGCTCCCCAGGTAGTTGAGTGTGAGAACCGGCAGCGCGGCCACAAACACGAGGAAATATACCGATGCCTTGCCGTTTACGGCTTCCGTGCCTCCCAGCCATCCCGGCAGGGGCGAGGCGATGGCTACGCCGATAAGGGCCATTATCACGCCGAAGGCTACCGACGCCGTGATTCCCTGGCGAAGAACGCCGCGCGCCCCGGCTGGGTCGTTGGCGCCGATGCGGTGGGCCACCTGCACGGAAAATCCCACTATGGCCGCCGAGCATAGGCCCCAGAAGAGCCACAGACTGGTCGAAACCAGTCCGACGGCAGCGCTGTCGTCGGCGCCGAGACGCCCGACCATCGCCGCGTCGATATATTGCATCAGGATGCTCGACAGCTGGGCCATGATGGCTGGCCACGAGAGCTGCACCGTCAGCCATAGGCGCTGACGGAAGCTCAGCGGCTGTCCGGTCCTGATAAGTTCAATCATTTGTGATTCAGGCTGTTCGGCAGTTTCGGTTTATCCAGTCGGTCATGCGCCGCAACCCTTCGGCGAGCATATGGCGCGGGCAGGCTATGTTGATGCGTAGGTAGCCTCCTGTGCCATACATATCGCCGCAGTTCACCCACACTTTCGCCTCGTTCACAAGCCTCTGCTCCAGCGTCTCGGAGTCGATGCCGAGGCCCTTGATGTCGACCCAGGGAAGGTAGGTGGCCTCCAGGCGTGCCATGGGGCATTGCGGCAGTTGGGAGCGCAGATAGTCGCGTGTAAAGGCGTAGTTTTCGGCGATGTAGCCGCGGAGCTGGTCGAGCCATGCGGCTCCCTCGGGCGTATACGAGGCTTTCAGGGCCTCCACGCCGAAGGGATTCACGTCGCACACCTCGTTGATATTGATGGCGCGGTCGATGGCGGCGCGGGTATCCGCGTCGGGGCATACGATGTTGGCAATCTGCAGTCCGGCGGTATTGAAGGCTTTGGAGGGGGAGAGGCATATGGTGGCGGTCGGACGGCCGTTCACCTGCTCGTCTATAGGTCCGTATGGAGTGTAATCGAGTCCCGGCATGGTCAGCTCGCAGTGGATTTCGTCGCTGACCACGCTAACGCCATGGCGCGCGCAGATTTCGGCCATGCGTGCCAGCTCGTCGTTGCGCCATGCGCGTCCGGCGGGGTTATGGGGGTTGCAGAGCAGCAGCATGGTGTTGCTCTCGTTGGCGGCGAGGGTTTCAAGAAGCCCGAAATCCATCTCATAGGTGAATTCGTGGGCGTCGAGGTCGATGCGCCGCAGGGGATTCTCTACGATGCGGCATCCGTTGTTGCGTATCGACGAGAAGAAGCAGTTGTAGACCGGCGTCTGAACAATCACGCCCTCGCCGGGCTTTGCCAGCGCCTTGATAATCGCCGAGATGGCGGGAACGACCCCCGAGGTATAGATTACCCTCGAGGCGTCGAAGCGGTAGTTGTGGCGCGAGGCCATCCATCCGGTCAGAGCCTCGTAGTAGTCCGGCCCTACGAGGGTGTAGCCGAAGATGCCGTGGTCCACGCGGCGCCGCAGCGCCTCGATTACCGGCGGCGCCGTGCGGAAATCCATATCGGCCACCCAGAGAGGAATCACGTCGGGGTCTGCCGAGGAGTCCCATTTGTACGACCCGCTTCCCCTGCGGTTTACAATATCGTCGAATGTGCTCATGGCTTGGTGTGGTTCAGAGCTTTGTCTCTATCTTGCAGTCGGCGGGAGCAAGGATATTGGCGTCCTTGATGGTCTCCCCGATGGCAAGAGCCTTGATTGTGCCGGAGCGCGGATTCTTCACGCTTACGATGGCAGTGCTGACGGTAGCCTCTACGTCGGAGTCCTCGAATGCCAGGTCGCATTCCGGGCCGAACTCGCAGTCCTCCACCTTGAGGTTGCGGCAGTAGCACAGCGGCTGGGTGCCGTTGATTTTGCAGCGCACCAGGCGCAGGTTTTTCGAGTGCCACCCAAGGTATTCGCCCGTCAGTTCGGAATCGTAGATGGTCACGTTGTCCGTCTCCCAGAAGGCATCCTTCGAGTCGATTACTGCGTTGCGGATCACGACGTTGTTGCAGTACTGGAATGAGTAGTTGCCCTGCTGACGGTAGCGGTCGATGTCGATGTCGGCGCTGTGCTGCAGCAGGTAGTCGGCGTTTTTCACCTCCACATCGCGCAGCTTCACGCCGCGACAGCTCCAGAGCGTCTCCTGCGCGTCGGGAATCGTCACGCCGGTGAGCTCCACGCCGTCCATCTCGCGGAACATTTTAGGCGCGTCCACGCGGGTGTCGCTCATTTTCAGATTGCGCGAATACCAGAGCGCTGCACGTGCTCCCGGAGTGAACTCGCACTCCTTCACCGTGAACCCGTCCGTATGCCAGAAGGGGTATTTCCCCTCGAAGCGGCAGCGGACCGCCTCAATATTGGCCGTGCGCTTCAGCGCCGACTCTCCGGCGTGGAAAATGCAGTCGGTAAGCCGAACGTTTTCAACGGCAAACAGCGCGCGCTCGCCCCCGAATTCCCCGTTGGCCACCTCTTTCATCTCCTTCCTCGCCTCGCGGGGCGCAAACAGATAATCCTTATCCATTGTCGTCATCTTTGTTTTTTATTATCTAATTGGCAATTCTGTCGTAACAACGCCCTCTTATATTGTTATCATTAATCCACTGCAAAGTTAGCAACAAAATCCGCAATCCTCCCCACCATCCTCCCCTATTTTCCTACCTTTTTCTCATGGATATATACTCCGGAATTTTCCATCGACGCCCCGCTGTGAAAGCATGTTCAGGATCCAAGCTTTCATAGCGGGGCGTCGTGTTTTCATAATGGTGAGTTGCAGTAAGAAACCATAGGATGGGTGGAAATCGGATTTATTTGGCTAAATTTGTGTTTTGAAACGAATTTAAGCATTCTGCCGATGCCTGTAATTGCTATTGCCACAAGCACAAGGGCCGACTGGGGGCTGCTCCGGCCGATTGCCCGCGCTCTCAGTCTCCGGGAGGGGGTGGATGTGCGCGTCGTGGCCACAAATATGCACCTTAATCCGCGTTTCGGAATGACAGTCGGCGAAATCGAGGCCGACGGCTTCGAGGTGGCGGCGCGTGTGCCTATGCCTTCGGCCGAGGGGGCGTCGGCGGCCGATACTGTGCGCGCCGCCGCGGAGTGTATGGCGGGGATGGCCGACGCTTTCGAGGCTATCAGGCCCGATATGGTCGTGATTCTCGGCGACCGTTACGAGATGCTCGCCGTGGCGCAGGCGGCAACGGTGATGCGCATACCTATTGTCCATATCGCCGGGGGAGAAATCTCCGAAGGGGCGTTCGACGACAGCATACGCCATGCCATCACCAAACTTTCGTCGCTCCATCTTACGGCCACTGAGCCTTACCGCCGGCGTGTCGTCCAGATGGGGGAGGACCCCACGTTGGTGGTAAATACCGGAGCCATAGGTGTCTACAACCTCACCCACGAGACTCCCATACCGCGCGAAGAGCTCGAGGCCGGCCTTGGCATAACCATCGACCGGCGCACACTACTGGTGACGCTCCATCCGGCCACGATGGACGACACTCCCGCGGCCGAAACCTGCGCCAACATGCTTCGCGCGCTTGATTCCTTCCCGGAGTCGACGCTGATTTTCACATATCCCAACAACGACCCTGAGGGGGAGTCGATCATCCGCATCATCGAAGGCTATGTGGCCGTCCGGAAGGGGAGGGCCGTGGCCGTGGCGTCGCTCGGCTGGAAACGCTATCTCTCGGCGCTCCACTATGTCGGCGCCGTAGTCGGCAACTCCTCGAGCGGTATCGTTGAAGTGCCCTCGATGGGGATCCCGACGGTCGACATCGGCATACGTCAGCGCGGGCGCCTATGCGCTCCATCCGTAATCCATTGCGCCACAGACACCTCTTCCATCGCCTCGGCCATAGCTCGCGCGCTATCGCCGGAATTCCGCGAGACTGCCGCTGCGGTCGTGAACCCCTACGGCGGTCCCGACACGCTCCGCGCCATGGTCGACGCGATTCTAAGCGCTGACTCCAAAGCGCTGCGTACCAAATGTTTCCACGATATCAACACCGACAAAATATGAAACCTCTCTTCATAATCCCGGCACGCGGCGGGAGCAAGGGGATTCCGCATAAGAACATAAAACCGCTGGGAGGCCGCCCTCTCATCGCCCATTCCATAGCCCTGGCCCTCGATGTGAGCCGGCGAATGGGGCTCGACCGGAGCAATGTGCTCGTATCCACCGACTCGGCCGAGATAGCCGCCGTAGCCGCCGAAGCCGGAGCTCCGACTACCTATCTGCGTCCAGCCGAACTGGCTACAGACAAGGCCGGCTCGCGCGAGGTGATGCTCCACGCAGCCGACTGGGCTCGCAGTCAGGGCATTGACTTTGACTGCATCCTGCTGCTCCAGCCCACGTCGCCCTTCCGCACCGCCGCCGACGTGGAAGGTGTGCTCGCGCTCTACCAGGCGCGCAAGCCCGACATGGCCGTTTCGGTAAAGGCCGCTTCGGCCAATCCTTACTATAACTGCTTCGAGACCGGCGCCGACGGCTCGCTCCATGTATCGAAGGGCGACGGACTCCTCACGCGCCGCCAGGACGCCCCTCAAGCCTGGGAGTTCAACGGTGCCGTATACGCCATAAATCCCGAATCGCTGCGCGCCATGCCTATGGGCGATTTTCCCGTCAGACTCCCCTACGAGATGCCGGCAGAGCGCTCGGTCGACCTCGATACACCGCTCGACTGGACCATTGCAGAGGCGCTGCTTGCCGCAGGGATTGTCTCGCTCCCTCCGGCCGTGAAATAAAAGAACCAAAAGATGAAAACGAACGAATACATCCTACGCTCCGACGCCTCGGTGCTCGACGCCCTCCGGCAGCTCAACGGACTGCCAGGCAGGCTGATGACGCTCCTCGTGGTCGACGCCGACGGTCGACTGACCGGTACCGTGACCGACGGCGACATCCGCCGCGGACTACTGTGCGGAGTGGCCGTTTCAGACCGGGTTGGCGACGTCGCCCACCGCGACTGCACGCTACTCTCAGCCGATGCCTCCGCTGAGGTGCGTATGTCGGTAATGCGCCGTGCCCGCGAACTCGGCCTGCGCCTCCTCCCGGTCGTCGATCCTTCCGGGAAACTCGCCGACGCCGTCGACCTCACCGCCACACGCACCATCCTTCCGCTTTCGGCCGTGCTGATGGCCGGCGGTCTGGGCGAACGCCTGCGTCCGTTGACGCTCACCACCCCCAAACCACTTCTTGAGGTTGGAGGGCGCCCCATCATCGACTACAATATCGAGAACCTTGCCCGCTGCGGCATCTCCGATGTATATATTATGGTACGCTACATGGCCGGCCGCATGCGCGAGTACTTCTTCGCGCCGCGCCACGGAATCGCTGCCCGGTGTATCGAGGAGGAATCTCCGATGGGCACGATCGGCGCCTGCACGCTCGCTCCGCTCCCCGAAGAGGGGTGCACGCTGGTGATGAATTCCGACCTGCTCACCACCATCGACCTTGAGGAGATGTATCTCCGCCACGTCGAGACCCGCGCCGACGCAACGATAGCCGCCATTCCGTATACCTCGTCGGTGCCCTACGCCATACTCCGTACCGAGGGCGACCTTGTGACCGACATCGCTGAAAAACCGACTACGACCCATTTCGCCAACGCCGGCATCTATATCTTCTCCAACCGTCTGCTCCACACTCTCCCTGTCGGCCGGCGCACCGACGCGCCCGACTTTCTCCTCAAGGCCATTGCCGACGGTCGGCGCGTGGGATATTATCCCATTTCAGGCACATGGATTGACATCGGTTCACCTCAGGAATACGCTCATGCCAACGAACTGATGCGCCATCACCGTCAGCTAACAAATATGGCCTGACAGGCGTTTTAAAGCTAAAAACCACTCAACTATGGCAGATTCAAATTTTATCGACTACGTGAAGATACTTTGCCGCTCGGGAAAGGGAGGCGCCGGCTCGATGCATTTCCATCGCGCCAAATATGTGCCCAAAGGTGGACCGGACGGCGGCGACGGAGGCCGCGGAGGCCACGTGATTCTGCGCGGCAACAAGAACATGTGGACGCTTCTCCCGCTAAAATATTCGCGCCACGTGTTTGCCACCAACGGCCAGAGCGGGGGCGCCGGACGCTCGTTCGGCAAGGACGGCGAAGACAAGATAATTGAAGTGCCCTGCGGCACGGTGGTATTCGACGCAGAGACCGGCGAATACCTCTGTGAGGTGACCGACGACGGCCAGGAAATCAAGCTCCTGCGAGGTGGCCGCGGCGGCCTGGGCAACTGGAATTTCAAATCCGCTACCAATCGGACTCCCCGCTACGCCCAGCCCGGCGAACCCGCTATCGAGAAGGCCGTGATTCTGGAGCTTAAGCTGCTGGCCGATGTGGGTCTGGTCGGTTTTCCCAATGCCGGGAAATCCACGCTGCTCTCGGCCGTGAGCGCAGCACGCCCGAAAATCGCCGATTATCCGTTTACTACCATGGAGCCGCAACTGGGCATCGTGGACTATCGCGGCAACCGCTCGTTTGTAATGGCCGACATTCCCGGCATCATCGAGGGCGCGAGCGAGGGTCGCGGACTCGGTCTGCGCTTCCTGCGCCATATCGAGCGCAACGCGGTGCTGCTCTTCATGGTGCCGGCCGATGCCGACGACATCAAGCAGCAATATGAGATTCTGCTCGACGAGATTCGCAAGTTCAACCCTCAGCTTATGGACAAGCAGCGCGTGCTGGCAGTGTCGAAAAGCGACATGCTCGACGAGGAGCTGAAGGAGGAGATTCGTCCGACACTTCCCACCGACCTTCCCGTGGTGTTCATCTCGGCCGTTACCGGCGAGGGGATAACCGAACTCAAGGATGCACTCTGGAAAGCCATCACCGACGACGCCAACCGCATCGAGGAGATTCCCATCACCCACCGCCCGCTCGACGGACATCACCGTCTGCGCGAGGAGGACGAATGGATCTTCGAGAACGAGCACGTCGACGGCGAGGATGAAGAGGTGTTCGACGAGGGATTCGACCCCTCGTGGGCTCCCGACGACGAGGATAATTCATGGGCCGGTGACCCCGACGATGAGGACTATGAATCGCCCGACGACCTAGCTTTCCGCTACGGCGACCCCAAGGACTGATTTCCAGACCGGGATTAAAGAGTTGAAACAGTGGTGAGCGAATCGCCTTTCGCCACTACCAGCAGATAACGCAGACCCTCGACCCCCTTCATACGGGCTATCGCCGAGTCTGCTTTCGAAGCCATGCAGGCCGTCGCCCACGCGTCGGCCTGTGCTGTTGTCGGTGCCACGACGGTAGCGCTCACAACGTCGGTTCTCACCGGGCGCCCCGTCTTCGGGTCGATTGTGTGGCCGAAGCGGCCGTAGCGCGCCGACGTATGGAAGTTGCGGTAGTTGCCCGAGGTGGCGATTCCTGCCGGACCTTCGAGCGCAATGGTGCTGAGCCTCTGATGAACCGGCGCTTCCGATTCCACCGGAGCGTCAATCTGTATGCGCCACGGCTCCCCCTGCGGGTTGTGGCCCCCCAGGGCTATCTCTCCACCGATCTCCACCATATGATTTTTCGAGCCGTTGCGGGCGAGCATCGCAGCAATGCGGTCGCAGCCGTAGCCCTTTGTCACGGCGCTGAAATTGAAGGTGGTGCCATCGGATTTGCGGCGCATGCGCCCCCCCGCTATGGCGCAGCTGTCGATGCCCACGGTCCTGAGAGCCTGCGCTATCTGCCCGTCGGTCACTGCGAAGGCCGCCGTGTCGTTCTCGGCCAGGGCGCGGCTCCGCATGTCGGTGCCGAAGCCCCAAAGGTCGACCAGCGGAGCCACCGTCGGGTCGAAACGCCCGTGGCTCAGCCGGTTCACCTGTTGCGCTACGGCGAATACCGCCGCTATGTCGGCGTCGGCACTGTCGGTCTCCCCGCGATTGATGCGCGAAATTCGCGAATCGTGGGCGAACGGCGACAGCGACATCTCCACCTGCCGCAGCACGGCCTGAATCGAGTCGTCGAGTGCTTCGGGAGCATCGTATAAGATGCGATAGGTAGTATGCCATACAGCCCCCTCGGCTACTTTCCATTGCGGAGCCTTGCGGCAACCGCCGGTAAGTAGGGCCAGAGCCGCAAGCAGGATATATATCGGTCGTTTCATGCTGCTGAAATGTTTGCAAAGAATATGCAAAGTTAGCTGTTTCTCTGCCAAATGTCGTCGGAAATTGTTAAATTTGCAAGCCGTCGGCTCTCCGCGCTTGCGGAGCGTCGGTCAATCTATTTAGTTATGATATGCTTGCCGGCTCTTGAATTCAACTAAGTAATTGGCCGTAAACTTGTGGGGATTCACTCTGGTGCATCCCTGCTTCGGGTTGGCTAGCATGTATATCGTTACAATTTATTATAGTCTTTACGAATGAGAAAATGGCGAGTGGAGGACAGTGTCGAGCTCTACAACATCAACGGTTGGGGCCGGCAGTATTTCTCCGTCAATGAAAAAGGTAACATCTGCGTGACTCCGCGTCCCGGCGTGGCCCCGGTTGATCTTCGCGAGGTGCTCGACGAGCTTCAGGTGAAGGATATCACACCTCCGGTGCTTCTCCGTTTCCCCGACATCCTCGACAACCGCGTGGAGAAAATCTCCAATTGTTTCCGCGCGGCTGCCGAGCAGTATGGCTACAATGGCAAGAGTTTCCTTGTCTATCCCATCAAGGTTAACCAGATTCGCCCGGTAGTAGATGAGATAGTGAGCCACGGCAAGAAATTCAACATCGGCCTGGAAGCCGGCTCCAAACCCGAGCTCCACGCCGTGCTCGCCACCAATATCAACGAAAACGCCCTTATAATCTGCAACGGATATAAGGACGAGAACTATGTGGAGCTTGCCCTGCTGGCGCATAATCCTTGTGGTCGAGAAGCTAAACGAGCTCAACATTATATACGATGTGGCACGTCGCCTGAAAATCACACCCTCCATAGGCATCCGCATCAAGCTTGCCAACTCCGGTTCCGGCAAATGGGAGGAAAGCGGGGGCGACACCTCGAAATTCGGCCTCAACTCTTCCGAACTGCTTGAGGCCATCGACTTTCTGCAGCAGCGCGGCATCTCCGGCTGGCTGAAGCTGATCCATTTCCATATCGGCAGCCAGATTACCAAGATACGCCGTATCAAGAACGCTCTGCGAGAGGCCATGCAGTTCTACGTGCAGCTAAGCAAACTCGGTTTTAACATCGACTACGTGGATATAGGCGGCGGCCTCGGAGTGGACTACGACGGTACGCGCTCCTCCGCCTCCGAGAGCTCCATGAACTACTCCATCCAGGAGTATGCCAACGACGCCATTTTCTCCATCGTCGACGTGTGTGAGAAAAACGGCCTGCCGCAGCCCGACATAATTACCGAGAGCGGACGTTCGCTTTCGGCGCATCACTCCGTGCTCGTCACAGAAGTGCTCGAGACCACCTCGCTTCCGCGCTGGAAGGACAATGAGGAGCTTAATGGCGACGAACACGAGCTCGTGAAGGAACTTTACGAAATCTGGGACAAGCTCGACCAGCAGCGAATGTTTGAGAGCTGGCACGATGCCATGCAGATCCGCGAGGAGGTGCTCGACATGTATTCGCTCGGTATCATCGATCTGCGCACACGCGCCCTCGCCGAAAAACTCTTTTGGGAGATTGCCCGCGAGGTCGGTACGCTCGCCTCGCAGATGAAGCATCCGCCCGAGGAGCTTCGCAAGGTATCCAAGATGCTTCCTGACAAGTATTTCTGCAATTTCTCGCTCTTCCAGTCGCTCCCCGATGCGTGGGCAATCGACCAGGTGTTTCCCGTGGCGCCGATTTCGCGCCTCGACGAGAAACCCACCCGCATGGCCACCCTTCAGGACATGACCTGCGATTCCGACGGCAAAATCACCACCTTCATCTCGCCGCAGGGCACCTCGTCGGCGCTTCCGGTTCATCCGTTGCGTACCGGCGAACCTTATTACATAGGCTTCTTCCTGGTCGGCGCATATCAGGAGATTCTCGGCGACATGCACAACCTCTTCGGCGACACCAACGCAGTTCATATCTCCTGTTACAAGGACCATTATGAAATCGACCAGGTAATCGACGGAGAGACCGTGGCCGAAGTGCTCGACTACGTACAGTACAATCCGAAGAAACTCGTTCGCAACGTCGAGACGTGGGTCACCAAGGCCATGAAGGATGGCAGGATAACCCCCGAGGAGGGCCGCGAGTTCCTGAGCAACTACCGCTCGGGCCTCTACGGCTATACGTATCTGGAAAAAGACTGACCGGAATATTTCTGATTTCCAAAAGCATACAGACTTTGCCGTGGAAACTCCCACCCGACATTTCATCAACCTGTCGTATCTCGGCACGCGGTTCCACGGCTGGCAGATTCAGCCGGGTGATATAAGCGTGCAGCAACGCATGGAGGAGGCTCTTTCCACAGTGCTCCGTACGCCTGTGGCCGTGGTTGGGGCCGGGCGCACAGATGCAGGCGTCAACGCCTCGATGATGATGGCCCATGCCGACCTTCCGCTTCGTGTCGACGACGATACGCGCCTTGTGCGCGCCCTCAACTCTATTCTCGGGCCGGACATAGCCATACGCTGGATTCATCCCGTACATCCCGACGCCCACGCGCGGTTTGACGCCGTGGAGCGCACATATCATTACTACGTCCACCGCGGGCGTACTCCCTTCGCATCCGGTTTGTCGTGGGCGGCTCCCCCCGCGCTCGATTTCGACCGCATGAACGTTGCGGCGGCACAATTGCTTGAGGTTGATGATTTCACGTCGTTCGCCAAGCTCCATACCGACGCCAAAACCAACATATGCCATGTCGGCCGGGCGCGCTGGATGCCGGTTGTCAACACGTTCGACCCCACTGTCGACCAGTGGGTATTCGAAATTTCTGCCGACCGATTCCTGCGTAATATGGTGCGCGCCGTGGTGGGAACGCTCGTCGACGTGGGCCGGGGAAAACTTTCGCCCGAGGCATTCGCCGACATCATCGCCGCGTGCGACCGCTGCGCCGCAGGCACCTCCATGCCCCCCGGTCCGCTTTTCCTCCACGACGTCCGATACCCGTATCCCGTCTGAGCCGATTGCCTCACGAATCGTGGCTGATATGTTTTATAACATAAAAAATCGCCTAAAAATCGCCCCTACACAGCGTTGTGAGGCTAATTATGGAAAAAATTCGGTAATATGTGCCAATTATTTGAAATGTTTTAGTAACTTTGCGCCGTGAATTGTGGGAAAGCACCTTTTTTATGTGTCTGCAATCCACTCCCTAACACGAATATTCATAACAATAAAACTTATTATCATGTCTGACATCGCATCTCGTGTAAAAGCAATCATCGTTGACAAACTGGGCGTAGATGAGGCTCAAGTAACTCCCGCCGCCGCATTCACCACCGACCTTGGTGCTGACAGCCTCGACACCGTAGAGCTCATCATGGAGTTCGAAAAGGAATTCGGCATCACAATTCCCGACGACAAGGCTGAAGGTATCGCTACTGTTGGCGACGCTATCGCTTACATCGAAGAAGCTTCGAAATAATCGGATTCCGCACATCGAAACCGATCACCCCGAATAGGCCCCGGTGCATTGCTTCCGGGGCTATTTTCGGAAAATAAGGGTGCGCTTCCACAGACTGCGCCGCCCTCCCTTTCCCCAACCGCAGAGCAATCTGCACAGCCGCTATTTTTTGGTTAATATGGAACTTAAAAGAGTAGTAATCACAGGCCTCGGCGCCATCACTCCGCTCGGCAACGATGTGGAGACCACCTGGAAAAACGCCATCGACGGCGTGAGCGGTGCCGGCCCTATCACCCATTTCGACGCATCGCTGTTCAAAACCCAATTCGCCTGCGAGGTCAAGGGTTTCGACGGCAACGAGCATTTCGACCGCAAAAAGCTGCGTCAGCTCGACCTTTATGCCCAATATGCCATGGTGGCTGCGCGTCAGGCCATAGCTGATTCCGGTCTTGAGAAAGAAGAGGACCTCAACCGCAACCGCGTCGGTGTAATCGTCGCCGCAGGCATCGGCGGTCTTCACACTTTCGAAGAGGAGGCCGGAAATTATGCCATCAACGCCGCCAACGGCCCCAAATACAACCCCTTCTTCATCCCTAAGATGATTGCCGACATCGCTTCGGGACACATCTCGATGGACTATGGTTATCATGGCCCCAACTATGGTGTGGTTTCCGCCTGCGCTTCGTCGAACAACGCCATCATCGACGCATTCAACCTTATCCGTCTTGGCAAGGCCGACGCTATGGTGACCGGCGGTGCCGAGGCAGCCATCTTCCCTGCAGGAGTAGGCGGCTTCAATTCCATGCACGCCCTCTCCACCCGCAACGACTCGCCTGCAACGGCTTCCCGCCCCTTCAGCAAGAGCCGCGACGGCTTCGTGATTGGAGAAGGCTCCGTTGTTCTCATCCTTGAGGAGCTCGAGCACGCTCTCGCCCGCGGTGCGAAAATCTACGCTGAGGTAGCAGGCGGCGGCATGAGCGCCGACGCATACCACCTCACCGCTACTCATCCCGAAGGTCTGGGCGCCATCCTCTCGATGCAGAACGCCCTCGAAGATGCCGGAATGAAGCCCGAGGATATCGACTACATCAACGTACACGGCACATCGACTCCCGTAGGCGACATCTCCGAAATCAAGGCTATCGTGGAAGTGTTCGGCGATGCAGCACATAAGCTTAACATCAGCTCGACCAAATCGATGACGGGCCACCTGCTCGGTGCCACCGGCGCCCTCGAGGCAATGTTCTGCACCATGGCGCTCGTCGACGACATCGTTCCCCCCACCATCAACCACGAGGAGGGCGACGAGGACGAGGAAATCGACTATACCCTCAACTTCACTTTCAATAAAGCCGAGAAACGCCCCGTGCGTGCCGCTCTGAGCAACTCCTTCGGCTTCGGCGGCCACAATGCCACCGTGATTCTCAAGAAGTACGAAAAGTAATCAGACCGGCAGGACTGTTCGGCGGATTTCCGCCTGCCCGCTCCGACCGAAATGATGATAAAAAGGCGATGCCTCGCAGGAGGCATCGCCTTTTTTGTAGTATGTGACTTAATTTAATAAAGTGAAGAGGTGCTTCAGAATGATTCTACCGACCATCAACAATTCAAGTACATCTCTTTGCGATGTACCGGTAGTCTGTCAGGGTATTCGGTGGATCTGCACCCGGCTCTAGCATTTCGGTGATTCTGCGTGCTACACCTTACATTTGGGTGGGAGCCACACACCCCTCCCTACATTGTCGGGGATAATATCAGGAATGCCTGTTTGTCGCGGATTATTTGGGGCGGCAGAGGGTAAAGATGAATTCCAGACCGCCTCCACGACGGTTGCGCACGCTTACGCTCCCGCCCATGTTGTTGATGCTACTTTTCACGATAGGCAGTCCGAGTCCGGCTCCGCCGACTTTGCGCGAGCGCCCCGTATCCACGCGGTAGAAACGGTCGAACAGATGCGGGATGTGTTCTTTCCCCACGCCCACACCGTTGTCGTAGAAGGAGAAAGTGTAGTAGCCTTCTGTCTTGTCCAGCAGAGAAATCCCTATTTCCGTGCCCTGTGAATAGGCTATAGAGTTCTTTGTAAGATTCTGCAGCACGGATGTAAGCAGGCCCTCGTTGCCGAGCACCATGATGTCGGGCGGCAGGTCGGTTTTAAGGTTAAATCCGTTGAGTATTCCCGATTGCTCCATCTCGTCGGCTATGGAGTAGACGAGCAGGCTGAAATCCACCTCCTTGATAGGAATTTTGCCTCCCGATTCCTCAAGACGCGTCATCGTGGAAAGGTCGTTGAGCATGGCCACGAGCCGCTCCACGTTGGCCTGAGTCTTTTCCAGGAAGCGTTTGCGGTCGGCTGCGGGCATATCTTCTTCCGTGAGCATCATCTCCACGTAGGCGCGTATGATTCCGATGGGAGTCTTGAGCTCGTGGGAGATATTGTCGGTAAGAACGTGCTTCATTTTATTCTTTTCCTCCGTCACCTTGAGGGCGATTTCGTGCTCGTGCTCGCGGCGCATGTTGGCTTGCATGCGCGAATTGTAAATGGCCACGATCTGACGCGAAATCTCTCCTATTTCATCGGAGGGGAAATCTCCCATGGGAATGAAATCGCGGTCGGAGGCAGCACGCTTTGCAAAATCGTTAAGGAGGCTGACGTTCTTGGCCTGATGGGAGGTGGTGATGAAGGCAAGCACGGAGCCCAGCAGCCCGATACCGATGAGAATCACCCAGAACATCGGCCCGATGGTAAGCTCCTCGGTGATGGCGCGCGATGGTGGCACGTAGGTGCGGATGTTTATGCGTCCGTCGGGCGACAGTCGGCTTGAGAAGAAAAACATTTTCCGCCCGTTGTCGCCCACCGATGTGTTGAGCACGCGGATTACCCGCGAGCTGTCGCCCAACACCACGCGGTCGTCTTCCGAAATATCCGACGGAATCCCCTCGCGGAGGTCTCCGGTGGCGTAAAGCAGCTGCTGGGTGCGGGTGTCGAATATCTGGATACTCATGTCGTTGAGATAAGTATCGGCCAGATAGCGGTGGATGAAGTTCAGGGCCGACTGGACGTCGCCATTGGTCTCATGGACGTCGACCACATAACCGTTGGCCAGGTCGATGCGTTCGATGATGCTCTCGGCGCGCAGTTCCTTTTCCTGATGGTATACGAACCACGCAAACGAAAGAATTGCAGCCCATATGCAGAGCACGGCGGTTATGAACAGCCGGAACTGATAGCGGAATTTATGTTTCTGAGCCATGACGCATCAATTTGTTTAAGTAACTGGTCGAAATTATTTTGATATTT
>OHGA01000238.1_pt1 | contig 15858 bp, 12 predicted proteins | sample 1567621 | NCBI WGS metagenome assembly OHGA01 (sample SAMEA3879607, study PRJEB24766) | human gut metagenome | biome: human-associated habitat; feature: feces | place: USA | collected 1985/1987
CCGCTTCCCGGAGGGAACGACAACTTTCCTTACAGATTATCATACCCCTATGAAAGGCTGGATGCGCACGCAGCCCAGCTATGAGGAGTATTACGAGGCTGACGCCGCACTCGACCGCGTCTCAAAATATGGTCTCGGCTACACTTATCCGGCTCTTTTTCATCGTGGCGACGACGGCTGGGTGCTCATCGGCGAAACCGGAGTGACCGGCCGCAGCAACGCCTCACACCTTGCCGATCCGGCCGAGGGAAATCTCTTCACCGTTGCCTATGCCGACCCGCGCGAGAACAACGGTTTCGGCTCGACCGGAATGCAGCTCGGTCTTCCTATGACCACACCCTGGCGTACCATCACCGTCGGTGAGACTCTCAATCCGATTGTGGAGACCACTGTCTACACCGACCTGGTCGACCAGCAGTACGAACCCTCTGAGGAGTACAAGGGGCGCCGCTCCACATGGTCGTGGATTGTCTGGCAGGACGGTTCAATCGTGTTCGACGACCAGAAAACATTCATCGATCTTGCTGCCGAACTTGGTTGGGAATCCTGCCTCATCGACGGCCTCTGGTCGCAGCAGATTGGCCGCGAGAAGATGGAGGAACTCTTCGCCTACGCAAAGGAAAAGGGCGTCGAACCGCTTGTTTGGTACAATTCCAACGGAGCTTGGAACGATGCTCCCCAGGGCCTCCGCATGGCCATGGACAACCCCGTAAGCCGCAAGAAGGAGATGAAATGGCTAAAGGATCATGGCGTTAAGGGTATCAAGGTCGATTTCTTCGCCGGCGACAAGCAGGAGACAATGAAGCTCTACGAGCAGATTCTCTCCGATGCCAACGACTATGGCATATCCGTGATTTTCCACGGCTGCACTATGCCCCGCGGCTGGGAGCGCATGTATCCTAACTATATCTCGTCGGAGGCTGTGCGCGCGAGCGAAAACCTCGTATTCAACCAGAGCGACTGCGACATCGAAGCTTTCAATGCCGCTCTTCATCCGTTTATCCGCAACTCTCTCGGCGCCATGGAGTTCGGCGGCACATTCCTCCAGCACCGCCTCAACCGCAATCCCGAGAAGGGCAACACGCGACGCACCGGCGACATCTTCCAGCTTGCCACGGCCATCCTCTTCCAGAGTGCAATCCAGAATTTCGCGCTTACACCGGCCAGTCTCACCGAGGCTCCGCAATTTGAGATCGATTTCATGAAGGCTGTGCCCACAACCTGGGATGAGACCGTGCTTATCGACGGCTATCCGGGCCGCTATGTTGTGCTCGCCCGCCGGAGCGGCGACCGCTGGTATGTGGCCGCAATCAATGCCGATTCTGAGACCAAAAAGATTAAGTTGAATCTCCCGATGCTCGCCGGAAAGACGGTCGATGCCTATACCGAGCGTATGCCGCGCAAGAAGGAAGGCCTGTATATGGTTGGCTCAGTGGCTGAAAAGACCATTCCGACCGACGGTATGTATGAATTCGTGCTTCCCACCGGCGGTGGCGCGGTGCTTGTAGAGAAATAATATTTAGAATCGAATAGCAACCAATGAATAATAAGATAATCACATTGATGGCGGCCACGGCTCTCGCCGTGGCGCCGCTCGGTGCAAAAACCACCGTGTACCTCCAGCCCAAGGAGGACGCTCCCGTAATCAATAAGGAGATTTACGGCCAGTTTGCCGAACATCTCGGCACCTGCATCTATGGAGGCCTCTGGGTAGGCGAGGACTCGAAGATTCCCAACACCAACGGTTACCGTACCGACGTGCTCAATGCGCTCAAGGAACTGAAAGTTCCCGTGCTCCGCTGGCCCGGCGGCTGTTTCGCTGACGAGTACCACTGGACCGACGGCATCGGTCCGCGCAGTGAGCGCCCGCGCATGGTCAACAACAACTGGGGTGGCACTGTAGAGGATAACAGCTTCGGTACACACGAATTTTTCAATCTTTGCGAACTGCTTGAATGTGAACCGTATCTGAGCGGCAACGTCGGCAGCGGCACTGTAGAGGAGCTGGCCAAGTGGGTGGAATATATCACCGCTGAAGACGGGCCACAGGCCAAAATCCGCAAGCAGAACAGCCGCGAAAAGCCCTGGCATCTCAAGTATCTTGGCGTTGGCAATGAAAGCTGGGGATGCGGCGGCAGCTTCACCCCGGAGCATTATGCCAACGAATACCGGCGCTACCAGACTTATTGCCGCAATTTCAATGGCAACAAGCTCTACAAGATCGCCTCCGGAGCAAGCGACTACGACTACAACTGGACGGATGTGCTGATGCGCAAGGCAAAGAACCAGATGGACGGTATCTCGCTCCATTACTATACCGTTGCCGGATGGAGTGGCTCCAAAGGTTCCGCCACGAAGTACTCCGACGATGATTATTATTGGACAATAGGCAAATGTCTGGAAATCGGCGATGTGGTAAAGCACCACATGGACATAATGGACAAACACGACCCCAAGAAGCGTGTAGGTCTGCTCGTCGACGAGTGGGGCACATGGTGGGACGAGGAACCCGGTACAATCTCCGGTCACCTCTATCAGCAGAATACTATGCGCGACGCTATGGTGACAGCCCTCAGCCAATACCTTCCACCCGCTCGACCGCGTGAAGATGACCAATATCGCACAGATAGTCAACGTGCTCCAGTCGATGATTCTTACCGACAGCCTCGGCGGGATGGCTCTGACCCCGACCTATTACGTGTTCAAGATGTATCAGCCCCATCAGGACGCCAAGTTCGTGCCCCTGAGCATTGACACCGATTATATGCGCGTGCGCGACAACCGGTTCATACCCGCCGTGAGTGTAACTGCCTCGCAGCGCGACGGCAGGCTGACGCTCTCGCTTGTTAATACCGGACTTTCCAAGGAGCAGGAAATAGAAATTCCGCTCGAACCCGTTGCCAAGGAGATGGGATGGAAGAATCTCAAGAGTCTGAAGATTGAAGGCGAGATCCTTACCTCCTCCGATATCCACGACTGCAACGAAATCGGGCAGCCTGAAAAGGTATCGTTGAAGCAATTCTCCGACGCGCGCATCTCTAAGGACAAACTTATTGTCAGACTTCCCGCTAAATCGATAGTAACCCTCACAATCTGAGACTTATTACGATAATTTTAGCCTAAAAAACGGCGGTGTGTCAAAATTCCGTAATTTGACACATCGCCATACTTTTTTACCCGAATGGTGAGGGCGCTGTCAGAATGGTCCAGATGGTAGGAGCTTGAGGGTGAGGGCGAAGGGAGTTGACTAAGGTCAATGACCGAACCCGAACCCCTCAGGCGACGCCCCAGATGGGCTATTATGACACGCCCTCTATATGTTATGTAGCTGAAATGCCCGGCTACCGGCCGATAACGCTGAGCAACTGGGCAACTGCTTGTTTCGTGTCTACTTTACTGATGATGTGAGTTACCACGTGGTCGGCGTCGGTAATGAAGGTTGTGCGGACGATACCCATGTATTCCCGCCCGGCCATCTTCTTTTTCTGCCATACGCCGAATTCCTGAAGGACCTCGGTCGACTCATCGGAGAGCAGAATGAAATTGAGGTCATATTTAGCTATGAACTTCAGATGGCTCGCCGGAGAATCCTTGCTGATTCCGATTACGGTATAACCCATATCGGTAAGTTGCTGATACCCGTCGCGAAACGAGCATGCCTCAGCCGTGCAGCCGGGAGTATTGTCTTTCGGATAGAAATAGACGATGAGTGGACGTCCGGCGAAATCCGAGCTTCGCATGGTTTCGCCTTTAGTGTTTGTGCCCAGAATTTCGGGCAGCTTTTCGCCAATGTTCATAATGAAATATTGTTTGAGAATTAGGAGATTACGTTTAATAGTCTGCCGCAATCGAAAGCCTTGAGGTTGGCTATGGCGATTTCGACAAGGCGCCGCAGGGCTTCGGTCGATTGCCAGGCCACGTGGGGAGTAATCACGCAGTTGCGGGCGCCAATCAGAGGCGAACCGTTGCGCGGCGGCTCCTGATTGAGAACGTCGATTCCGGCGCCTGCTAGCCGGCCGCTGTTGAGAGCGTCGGCGAGAGCCTGCTCGTCGACGAATCCTCCGCGTGCCGTATTTATCAGATAGGCAGTCGGTTTCATCATGGCGAGCGTACGGGCGTTTACAAACCCGGCCTGCTCGGGGGTAAATGCGGCGTTGATTGAAATTACGTCGGCACGTCTCCAGAACTCCTCCGGCTCCACGTGTTCAACACCTTCGGGGAGCGTCTTGTTCGATGGAGTGATTACTTTCATACCGAAAGCGCGGGAGATTTCGGATACGCGGCGCCCGATTGTTCCGAAGCCGTAGATTCCCATTGTCAGTCCGGCGAGTTCCACGATAGGGGAGATACGGAACGAGAAGAGCGGCGAACGCTCCCAGCGGCCGGCGTGTATTTCTTGAGAGTAGTTCCCTGTATGGTTGGTCAGTTCAAGAAGAAGAGCGAATACAAGCTGAGCCACCGAATCGGTGCTGTAGCCGGGAATATTCGTTACGGTTATTCCGAGCCGATGGGCAGCGTCGATGTCGACGATATTATAGCCCGTGGCGAGCACGCCTATGTATTTCAGCGAAGGTGTATGCCCCATGGCATGGGTCGATACCGGTACTTTATTGGTCAGCACCGCCCATGCGTCGCCGATGCGTGCGGCCGTCTCCTCCGGCCTGGTGTTGCCGTAGGCTTCTATTTTACCGAGGCTTTCGAGCGGGCTCCATATCGAGCGGTCGGCATCGATGGTGTCGGCATCGAGTATTACGATTTTCTTTTCGCTCATTTTGGGTTTGGTTAGTGTTGGTTGTCCGGCTTTTAAGGAAAGAATCCCTGCCTTTGTTGAGTTCAAGGCAAGGATTCCAATAGCCAAAGTATATGAAAAACTTTTTTTAGTGTGGTGCGCAGGGGGGGACTCGAACCCCCACGACCGAAGTCACCAGATCCTAAGTCTGGCGCGGCTACCAATTACGCCACTTGCGCGTTTTCCGCCTTGTGCAGCGGTATGTCGTCCGACATCTGCAAAGGTACGAAAAAAAACTGTAACCGCGAAATAATTTGCGGATGACTACCCGGAAGTCAGAGCACTGCCTGGCGCCCTACGAAATGGCGAAGTCTGTCGAATAATCCCGGATTTAACTCCCGGAGGTGCACGTGGGCTTTGCCGTCGGTTTTAGAGATGAAGATTATTGAACTGTGGAGCACTATTGCGATGGCTTCGTCGAACTCCACAATGGCGTGGATATGCCCGACGGGAATCATATGAAACGGCGAATCCGTATTCACATTGTTAAGGACAATGTTGTCACCGTCGATTTCCACTCCGGCCTGTTCCGGCAGTTTCTCGAATAATAATGGTATATTTAATTCGTCGGGCGAAGCGGGACGATTCTTGAATTTACGGTAGATGGCGTCTATTACTTTCTTTTGAATCATGTCTGGGGTAGGTTTTACGCGGGTTTTGCGGAGTTATTATTGAATTCTGATAATATAACAGAGTGACCTATAAAATGTTTTATAAAATATTATGGGAATTGGCGAAAAAAGCGTATGAATGCTAAATGTAAACGATTTGTAACTACATTGTATAACTCGTGTTGCTTTTTGAGTATCTTCAACTACTGCCAATCTCTTTTTGATGTAGGTCAATGGAGAGAAATAGTCGGAAAATATGTACCTTTGCACCGCCCGGAGCCAGACTCCCGGCTCCATTTCTGCAATCGGTTTGAATTTGAAGCTTTTATTTCTGAAAATCAGGATTCGTTATACGGCATTTGCCGCTCTGCTCGGGGCTGCCGGTAGTGCTATGGCTTCGAATGTGTCGCAGGAAGTTGAATCGCCTGGCACCGAAAGCGTTGACACTCTTTTATCTCTTCCGCAGGTGTCTGTCACCGCCATAAAAGGTGGAGCCCTCGCCAACCATGACGAGGCTGTCACTACACTCGGACATTCCGAGCTCGAGCGTCTCAACGTTGTCAACATAAAGCAGGTCAGCGAAATCGCTCCGAACTTCTATATGCCGGCCTATGGGTCGAGAATGACGTCGTCGGTTTATGTGCGCGGTCTCGGAACGCGTATCGACCAGCCTGTAGTGGGGCTTAATATCGACAATGTCCCCGTAATAAACAAAGATAATTTCGATTTCGATGTGGCCGATATTGCCCGCGTGGAGATTCTCCGCGGACCGCAGAATATACTTTACGGTAGGAATACGATGGGCGGTCTGGTGAACATCTTCACTCTGTCGCCATTTAATTTCGAGGGGGTGAAACTGACGGCCGAGTATGGCTCATACAATACATATAAGGCGTCTGTCGGAGTCTACAAACTTATGAACGCCCGACACGGCACTTCTCTTAATCTCTATGCCTCCGGTACCGACGGGTGTTTCCGCAACGAGTTCAACAATTCGCGTACCGGACGCGAGCGCCTTTATTCAGCACGCTGGAAAACCATATGGCGCACTTCGCAGAATTCTATTGTGGAGAATACTTTTGCCGCTTCCCATACCACTCAGAACGGCTATCCATACGAGAGTGTGGCTACCGGCCGCATAGCCTACAACGATACATGTTTCTACCGCCGTCTTTCCATTACCGACGGACTGGTTGCAAAGATGCATTTCGGGTCGGTGGATCTCTCGGCCATCGGAAGTTTTCAGTATATCAACGACAACATGACGCTTGACCAGGATTTCCTGCCGGTGGACTATTTTACGCTGACCCAGAAGCGGCATGAATGGGCTGTGACGGCCGATGTCGTAGCGCGTGGACGTGCCGGAGCGGCATACCGCTGGCTCGCGGGGGTATTCGGTTTCGGCCGGCGCGGCAATATGGGTGCTCCCGTCACGTTTCATGATTATGGTCTGACGCAGCTTATTGAAAATAACGCCAATAAACTCAGTCCGGAATATCCCATCCGCTGGGATGAACGCAGCCTTCTGCTCGACAGCGATTTCATTACTCCATCCGGAGGGATTTCCGTGTATCATGAGAGTCAGCTCACTCTTGGCGCATTCGACTTTACGCTCGGGCTGCGGTGGGACTGGGAACGAACTTCATTGATTTACCGCAGCAGTTCTGCCTCGACTTACACGATTTATCATCTGCTGCCCGGTGGGGGAGAGGAGATATACGCTCCCAGAATCCCGGTGGATATCGACGACCGAGGCCATCTTCAGCAGTCGTTCAGCCAGTTCCTTCCAAAACTGTCGGTCAGCTACAGGCTCCCGGGCGACTGGGGCAATCTGTTCGCGTCCGTTACCAAAGGATATAAGGCCGGCGGCTACAATACCCAGATGTTCTCCGACGTACTTCAGCAGCGAATCATGGGTTTCCTTGGTCTCAAGGAGCTTTATGACGTGGATGATATTGTGAGCTACCGGCCGGAGAAAACGTGGAACTATGAGATTGGCGCACATCTGGCGTCGCCCGACAGAAGATTCTCGCTCGATGTCGCCGCCTTCTGGATTGAATGCAGCGACCAGCAGCTTACGATGTTTCCGGAAGGAGCTGTAACCGGCCGTATAATGGCAAATGCCGGGCGGGCGCGTTCGCTGGGCACGGAAACCAGTCTTTCAGCTACACTTGGCGCCGGTTTCTCCGCGCGGATTTCGCATGGATTTACAAATGCGACCTTCCGCCGCTTCTATAACGGCCGTATTGACTACTCCGGCCGTCGGGTGCCGTATGCCCCGGAGAATACTTTCTATGCCGGCCTCACTTACGGACATTGGTTTTCATCAGGGTTTGTCGACAGGCTTTCCGCCAATGTCGGTGTGCGCGGAGTTGGACGCATATATTGGGATGAGGGGAATACCGTAAGCCAGCCCTTTTATGCCATAGTGGATGCTTCCGTACGGGCGGAGCATGGCCCTTTCTCGGCCGATGTGTGGGTCGACAATCTCACTTCTACGCGCTATTCATCATTCTATTTCGTAAGTATCGGCAATGCCTTCCTGCAACGTGGAAATCCTCTGACGGCCGGCCTCACACTGCGTTATTCATTTTCTTTCGTAGGCAGTGAGAGGTGAAATTCAATCCGAAACATCCAGAAAATATTAAAACAACAATACTCTACAATGAAATTCAATATCAAGTCGGCTGTATGCCGTATCGGTCTTGCATGTGCGATTGCTCTTTGCACACCTTACCTTTCGTCGTGTGGCGACGATGGTGAAGACGGCCCCGTGCCGGAAAACGAAAAAATGAGCCAGACTTTCATGGGTGAAACCAGAACGTGGCCGGAGACCTCGCCCGCCGATATATATGTCGGGCAACGTCCGTCGGCTTATACCGTCAGTGTGGATCCGGAAACCAAGGTGGCTACATTGGTAATTTCCGATGCCGATTTCCTGGCCGGAATGCCCGCTCTGGGAGATATGACTTTCCCCGGAATCAAGTATGCAGTAACCGACAATGTCGTAAAGCTTACATGCGACGCTCTGACACCTCTTATCGGCGAGCGTCCTTTTTCAGGCTTCCCGATTTCGAATTTTCAGGCAAGATGGGTTCCTGACCGTACGCTCGACCTGCAGTTTATATGTAATTATCGCGGGACTCCCTATGTGGTGTATTTCCGCGGCACGAAAGTCGATGCAAAGCCTTGACTTGTCAATATCATTTATCCGGCGTGTCAACCTGCAATGAAATATATATGCGGCGGGCATTGGAACTTGCCGCCAACGGAGCGGCTTATGCCTCGCCTAATCCTATGGTGGGAGCGATAATCGTAGCCCCCGACGGACGTATAATAGGGGAGGGGTGGCACCGCCGCTGCGGCGAGGGCCATGCCGAAGTTAATGCCGTTGCGTCGGTAGCCGAAGCAGACATTCCTCTGCTCGGAAAATCGACAATGTTTGTCACTCTTGAGCCCTGTTCCCATTTTGGGAAGACACCCCCATGTGCCCGGATGATAGTGGAGCGGGGCATCCCGCGTGTCGTTGTTGCTATGGCCGACCCCAATCCGAAGGTAAGTGGTCGCGGTATCGGCATTTTGCGTGACGCGGGCGTAGAGGTCGAGGTGGGACTGCTTTCCGACGAGGCATACGAATTGAACCGCAGGTTTCTGAAATCCGTCACACTCCGTCGTCCGTTCATCACTCTTAAATGGGCCTGCAGCAAGGATGGTTATATGGACTGGATTCGTTCCGACGAGCATCCGGAGCCATGCCGGTTCTCCACTCCGCTTACTTCCCTGTCCACAATGCGTCTGCGGGCTCTTCATGATGCCGTGCTTACTACAGCCGCGACGGTCCAAGCCGACAATCCGCGCCTTACGCTGAGGAATTTCGACGGCAGGCAGCCTGTTGCTGTCGTCCTCACTCATTCAAAAAAACTGCCGGAAGATTCTTTCCTCGCCAAAAAACTGTTGGCCGGAGCATCCGATGCACCTCTTGTCTATAAGTTTGAGGACTCCGCTGCACTTCAGGATATTTTTCATGACCTTTATACGCGTCACGGCATATCTTCCGTGCTTGTGGAGGCGGGTCCGACCATGCTCAGTACCTTGATCGACATGCGGCTGTGGGATGATGCCCGCGAGGAGATTGCCCCGTTTGCCCTCTATGGCGAGGGGTGCCACAGAGCGCCGGTTCTTCCTGCGGGATGTATCCACCGCGAAGAGAGCGTGGGTGATTCAATACTGCGTCATTATCGTTCGGACGGTGCTGTCTGTACACTCCTTTCTGATTCGGAATCGACTGAAAAGGTCTGTGAAAAGTATAAAAAAAATATTTAAAATGGCAACAGCGGATGTGGCGTAACCCTTTATGGATTACGCCATTGCTGTGAAAATGCCTCTGAAAGTGGCCGTTTTTCCATCGGTTATAGCGGAAAGTTGCCAAATTCTTTATACCTTTGTAAGTTGAAAGCAAGCAGTTTTGCCTGTATAAGGCCTGTCGGCCGCTCCGACGGGCACATCTGGTTATGAACCTGTGTTCCGCTTCAACTAGTGCTATAATATTCTAACTAAAAGGGCCGATAAGCCTATATGAGCAATCTTGTTAAACTGTCGTCTGCCGTCGTGGCCGCAGCATCTTTGATGCTGTCGGCTTGCAACAGTTCCGACGATACGACGGTAATCAACGATCCCACCGACAATTCCAGTACAGCCATCACAGCATTTTCGCTGAAAACCAATAAGGATGTACTTAATAATCTTGATTCCGTATATTTCTCCATCGATCTCAATGCGGCCATTATTTTTAACGCCGACTCGCTGCCTTATGGCACCGATGTGAGCGCTCTTTCCGTCAATCTCACTACCGCAGGCGGTGGAGTCAAGGCTTTTTCGCCAAACGCCGACGGCACGGAGACGGCCGAAATAGACCTTGCGGCCGAACCGTCGACAAAGCTGAATTTCAGCCAAGGGCCGGTGCGCGTGCTGATCACTTCTCTCGATGGTGAGCATCAGCGTGAATACCATGTGGGGGTAAACGTCCATAAAGTCGTGCCCGATTCCCTGTTTTGGAGTCAGATGGCACGAACATCTCTTCCCACTGTGTTTTCCGACCCCACGGCGCAGAAGTCCGTAAAACTGAATGAAAAGGCATATTGCCTTACTACCGACGGTTCCGGCTATGCCATGGCCGTTTCTTCCGATCCGTATGCCAACGCATGGCAGACTACCCGGCTTGCAATCTCGTCGGCTCTTGATGTTAAGACATTCTCTGCAACCGACGACGCATTATATATTCTGGCAGCCGACGGCTCGCTGCTCACCAGCGCCGACGGGCTGAGTTGGACATCCACCGGAACCGTCTGGAAAAATATTATCGGAGGATTCGGCAGTAAGCTGCTCGGCATCGCTGCTTCCGGCTCTGCAGATACGTTTGTAAGCTATCCGGCGTCGGTTTCCGGCTCTGTGCCGGCGGATTTCCCTGTCAGCGGATTCTCGGATCCTGTATCGTTTAGCACAAAATGGGCTCAGGATGGTCAGATTATGATATTCGGCGGCCTTAAGTCCGACGGCGCTCCTACCGGCGCGACCTGGGCCTACGATGGAACTCAGTGGGCCCGCATTGCCGAGAGTCTGCCAGCCGCTTCGGGATATGCGGTGACCGCCTGCACAATATGCGAGACCGACACCGTTTCGTGGCGTCTGAAAGAGACTGATGTTCTTCTGGCATTCGGTGGCACTCTTGCCGACGGCCAGTGCAACGGCAATGTATATCTTTCGCGCGATATGGGCATTACATGGAAGAAGGGTGATTCGTATCTCCAGCTTCCCAAATACATGCCTGCTACCTCAGGCGCCGACATCCTCGTATTCTACACGACGGCCTATAACGGCTTCTTCAGCCAAGGGAACTCCGCGCGTTCCGGCGGACGCCGATGGATTGAAATGCCAGTGGCTCAGCTTCCGTCGATATATCTGCCGGGCGCCGCGCCACTCTCGCGCGCTGTCGCTCCCGTCACCACGTGGGATTGCCCTTTCCTCTATATGTTTGGCGGTACGGATGCCCACGGCACTCTTCAGAACGTTGTATGGCGAGGAGTTGTAAATCACTTTACGTTCCAGCCGCTTCAATAGTGGCTGTGCTCAGATGTGACACGCCGCTACTCTGTTGATAGTAATATGAAAAAATATCTGGCATTGCTTATTCTGCTTTTCGCCTCCTCGTTCGGGCATATATCCGCTCAGGAGGAGTCCTACCGGTTTGACATCGGCGGGCAGATTGGCATGGCCGGTTATCTTGGCGATGCATCGTCGAGCATTTTCTCCAAGCCGGGGATTTCATTCGGCGCGTCGTTCCGCTATCTGCCCGATGTGCGGTGGTCTGTAAGAGCTCAACTCAATGTGTTGAGTCTCAGCGGTGATACCTCGACTATGGACGATGTGCTCCCGTCGATGGCCCAGTATTCGTTCAAGTCGACGGTCTACGACCTCGGCGGCCGCATCGAGTTCAACTTCTTTCCCTATGGAATAGGGGAGACGTATAAACGACTACAACGCTGGACCCCCTATCTCACTCTCGGCGTAGGCCTTACAATGGCCACTTGTGAAGGACAGAACCACGCCGGATTCAATATCCCCATGGGAGCCGGCCTTAAATATAAGATGCGCGAGCGCTGGAATCTCGGATTGGAATTTACGATGACGAAAGTGTTTTCCGATCATGTCGACGGACCGCTTTCGGATCTGTATGGCATAAAGAGCTCGTTTCTTAAAAATACCGACTGGTATTCCAATATAGCAATCTCCATCACCTATGAGTTCGGCAAGCGATGTGCCACGTGCCATTACGTGGACTGACTCCTCTATTACCGAATATTTAGACCTCTGACGATGACCGACTATACCGCCCACATAGATCCCGCACGTGTTCCCGCCCATGTGGCCATCATTATGGATGGCAACGGCCGTTGGGCCCTGCAGCGTGGCCTCGACCGTTCCCACGGCCATGTGGAAGGTGTGAAGACTGTGCGGCGAATCACTGAGCTCGCCTCCAATATCGGGATAAAATATCTCACACTCTACGCTTTCTCGACCGAAAACTGGAATCGCCCTACGGCTGAGGTCGATGCTCTGATGCATCTGATTGGAATCGCCATTGAGCGCGAGACGCCCGACCTTATCCGCAACGACGTAAGGCTGAATCTTATCGGCGACATCCAGCGTATGCCCCACGAGGCGCTTGCCCGGTTGCAGGAGTCGGTTGCCGCAACTTCCGCGTGCCGGGGCCTCACGCTCAATCTTGCCCTCAGTTATTCTGCCCGTTGGGAGTTGGCAGCCGCGGCGCGGACAATAGCTGCCGAAGCGGCCGCCGGGCGGATTGCTCCGACGGAGATTGATGAGACCGCATTTTCTTCGTATCTCACCACTTCCTCGATTCCCGATCCCGACCTGCTGATACGTACCGGAGGCGATGTGCGCGTAAGCAATTTCCTGCTGTGGCAGATCGCCTATACCGAGTTGATTTTCTCAACGACATTCTGGCCCGACTATGGCGCCGAGCAGTTCCTGGCAGATATCGCGGAGTTTCAGAGGCGCGAGCGACGCTTCGGCAAGACAAGCTCCCAGATAGCCGGTGAGTCCAGTTGACGGTCAGTTTCCATCTTCTCTCCACGTTTCACGAATATATCACAAAAACCACTCAAAAAGATATTCTCTCGCTCCGCTCCTTACATTATGCGATATAATCTAATTCTTGCATTGATTGCGCTTCTCGGAATCTCCGGAGCCTCCCGCGCTCAGGAGAGGGTCGACACAATATACAATCCTCCCATCGTATATTCCGGGCTGCCTGCTGAATACGAGATTGCCGACATACGTGTGCAGGGTGCCGACAATTATGAGGACTACATCGTAATCGGCTATTCAGGGCTCAAGAAGGGCGACAAGATCGAGATTCCTGGCAACGACGTGACAACTGCCGTGAAACGCCTGATGCGTCAGGGCCTCTTTGCTCAGGCTCAGCTTGTCGTTGAGAAAATCGCCGGCAACAAGGTTTGGCTTCTGCTCAATCTGCGCACTCAGCCGCGTATTTCCGAAGTAGTCTACACCGGAATGAAGAAAGGTGAGCGCGAAGACCTGCAGAAACGCCTTAACCTCATGAAGGGCAATCAGATTACGCAGAATATCGTGAACCGTGCCGAAATGATTGTCAAGAAATATTTCGATGAAAAAGGTTTCGGCAAGGCCGACGTCAGGATTTCCCTTCAGGAAGACCTCTCGAACAAAAACGAGATGATTGTGAACATCGATGTCGACAAGCATGCAAAAGTGAAGGTCCACAAAATCTATATCACCGGCAACGAGGTGCTGTCCGACCGCAAGCTGAAGCGCGTGATCAAAAAGACCAATGAGAGCGGCAACCTTCTCAAACTGTTCAGCCAGAAGAAGTTCGTTGAGTCTGATTATCAGGATGACCTCAACCGTATCCTTGAGAAATACAATGAACTCGGCTATCGCGATGCAAAAATTCTCAGCGACAGCGTCGTGCCATACGACGACAAGAAGGTCGACGTTTACATCAACCTTGAGGAAGGTCATAAATATTACATTAGTGATATTACATGGGTCGGCAACACCATATACAATACCGACCAGCTCAACTATTTCCTGGGAATGAAGCCCGGCGACGTTTACAATCAGAAGGAACTTGAGAAACGTCTCACCACCGACGACGACGCCGTGTCGAATGCCTATATGGACCAGGGATACCTTTTCTATCAGTTGGTGCCGATTGAGAAAAATGTGCACAACGACAGTATCGACCTCGAACTGCGCATGTTCGAAGGTCCGCAGGCTCGCGTAAACCGCGTCGTCATCAACGGCAACGACCGTCTGTATGAAAAGGTGGTCCGCCGTGAGCTCCGCGTAAAGCCTGGAGAACTCTTCAGCAAGAGCGACCTTATCCGTTCGGCGCGCGAAATCGCCCAGACCGGCCATTTCGACCCTGAGAACATGGACCCGCGCGTGGAGCCCAACGAAGAAAACGGAACGGTCGATGTAATCTTCAATCTTACCTCGAAGGCCAACGACCAGATCGAGTTCTCGCTCGGCTGGGGGCAGACAGGTATCATCGGAAAGGTGGCGCTCAAGTTTACAAACTTCTCGATGAAGAATCTCTTCAATCCGAGCTCGTACAAAGGCTTTATCCCCCAGGGCGAAGGCCAGACCTTCACCATCAGTGCCCAGACCAACGCCCGGTATTACCAGATGTATTCCGTATCGTTCCTCGACCCGTGGTTCGGAGGGAAGCGCCCCAATTCGCTTCAGCTATCGGCTTACTACAGCCGTCAGACGGGTGTGAACTCCTCATATTATAACTCCAACTGGTCTAACCCCTACCTTTACGGCGGCTACGGCTATGGCTATGGGTACGGCTCAAGCTACAACGACTACTACACCAACTCCATCCAGAACGCCTACGACCCCAACAAGGTGCTCCAGATGGCCGGTGTTACCGTCGGTTTCGGTAAGCGCCTCAACTGGCCCGATGATTTCTTTACCCTCACCACAGAGCTATCCTACAACTTCTATTATCTGAAGAACTGGGAATACCTATATTATATGAACAACGGTACGTCGAACGCACTCGTGCTTGGTCTTACCCTCGCACGCAACTCAATCGACAACCCGCTCTACACCCGCCGTGGTTCGCAGATTTCGCTCAACTTCTCCTTTACGCCTCCCGCCTCGCTTTTCGGCGGCAAGAAGGACTGGGAGAAACTCTATAATGAGAATACCACCGCATCGAAGAAGGAGTTGTATAAGTGGATTGAATACTGGAAACTCAAATTCAAGTCGCGCACCTATACTCCGCTCACCGATCCCGACGGCAAATGGACTCTCGTGCTCATGACCCGCGCCGATATCGGCCTGCTCGGCAGCTACAACAAATGGCTGAAATCGCCCTTCGAGACCTTCTACGTGGGCGGCGACGGCATGAGCGGTTCCTATACATACGCCACAGAGACCATCGCCCTGCGCGGTTATGAAAACGGTTCGCTCACCCCGTGGGGACGTGAAGGCTACGCCTACACCCGTTTCGGCCTGGAGCTCCACTTCCCCTTCATGCTCCAGCCGTCGACCACAATCTATGGTCTCGTGTTTGCTGAAGGAGGTAACGCCTGGACGGCCGTGAAAGATTTCTCGCCGTTCGATCTCAAACGAAGCGCCGGTGCGGGCGTCCGCATCTTCCTCCCCATGGTCGGGATGATGGGTATCGACTGGGCCTACGGCTTCGACAAAGTGTTCGGAACCAAGGGCGGCTCTCACTTCCACTTTATTCTCGGTCAGGAGTTCTGATCGGTTTGCATCACGTAAAGCTCTTTTGTTAAACCTTTTCGCCGTTCAAACGTCTTTAATTATATAGCCGCAGGCTGAGATTTGACAAATTAGTATAATCCTATAATACCGGAAATC
>OHGA01000239.1_pt1 | contig 15844 bp, 10 predicted proteins | sample 1567621 | NCBI WGS metagenome assembly OHGA01 (sample SAMEA3879607, study PRJEB24766) | human gut metagenome | biome: human-associated habitat; feature: feces | place: USA | collected 1985/1987
TGCCTCCGGAGGAACCAGCACCGAAAGCTTTAGTGAGTGTTAGAGTATATGGTCAACACTTTGTTTTAGATTAGATTCGACCTCATCCGCCCTCCGGGCACCTTCCCCTCCCAGGGGAAGGCCTGATGAATGAATTGCCACACCAGTCTATACATTGGTTTGTAGTGACATAGCATTTTGAAAAAGTACCTTGATATAAGCAATAGTGCCCTGGACTTTCGTCCAGGGCACTATTACGCAATTTTTTAATCGTTAATCGTAGCAATCCCCAGTGTGATCTCTTCCAGCACGTCCAGGAGCACCCGGACGGTGTCCAGAGAGGTGAGGATGGTCACGCCGTTTTCTACGGCGCACCGGCGAATCTGACTGGAACCGGTGTGGGCATCCTCGCTGCGCACATCCATGGTGTTGATGACGTAGGACACAAAGCCGGAACGGATGTCGTCCAGAATCTCCGTGGAGCCGTCGTCCACCTTGATCCGGCTGCGGGTCTTGATGCCCGCCTCCCGAAGATACAAAGCCGTGCCCGGAGTGGCTTCGATGTTAAAGCCCAGCTGATAGAACCGGCGAATCAGCGGCAGTGCCTCCGGCTTGTCCTCATCGGAAATGGTGGCAAAGACGGTACCGTAATTCAGCAGCTTCACGCCGGAGGCCTGAAGCGCCTTGTACAGTGCCCGGGTAATGGAATTGTCGTAGCCGATGGCCTCGCCGGTGGACTTCATCTCCGGGGACAGATAAGCGTCCAGACCACGGAGCTTGGAGAAGGAGAAGGCAGGTGCCTTGGCGTAGTAACGTTTCTTCTCATCCGGATACAGCAGGTCAATGCCCTGATCGTGGAGGCTGTGCCCCAGGGCAACCAGGGTGGCAATATCCGCCAGAGGGTAGCCTGTGGCCTTACTCAGGAAGGGCACCGTCCGGGAGGAACGGGGGTTGACCTCAATGATATACACATTTTCCTGGGGGTCAACGATAAACTGGATGTTGAACAGTCCCTTGATTCCGATGGCCGGGCCCAGCTTTCTGGCATATTGCAGGATAATGCCCTTGACCTTATTGGAAATGGAGAAGGGGGGATAGACGGAAATGGAGTCGCCGGAATGAACGCCGGTGCGCTCCACCAGCTCCATAATGCCGGGAACAAAGACCTGCTCCCCGTCGCAGATGGCGTCAATTTCCACTTCCTTGCCCCGGATATACTTATCCACCAGCACCGGCTTGTCCGCGTCGATTTCCACTGCGGTTTGCAGATAGTGGCGCAGCTGCGCCTCACCGGAGACAATCTGCATGGCCCGACCGCCCAGAACGAAGCTGGGGCGCACCAGCACGGGATAGCCGATGGCCTTGGCCGCGGCGACCCCGTCTTCAATCCGGGTGACGGCTTTGCCCGTAGGCTGGGGAATATCCAGTTCCAGCAGCAGCTTTTCAAAGGCATCCCGATTTTCCGCCTTCTCAATGGCGGCGCAGTCGGTGCCGATGATGTTCACGCCCAGGTCGGTCAGGGGCTGAGCCAGATTCACGGCGGTCTGACCGCCCAGGGAGGCAATTACGCCGTCGGGCTGCTCCAATGCCACGATATTCATCACATCCTCGGCGGTCAGGGGCTCAAAATAGAGCTTATCCGCGGTGGTGTAGTCCGTGGAGACGGTTTCCGGGTTGTTGTTGATGATGATGGCCTCGTAGCCTGCTTCCCGGATGGTCTTCACCGCGTGGACGGTGGAGTAGTCGAATTCCACACCCTGGCCGATGCGGATGGGGCCGGAGCCCAGAACGATGACCTTCTTCCGGGGAGCCACGATGGATTCGTTTTCCGACTCGTAGGTGGAGTAGAAATAGGGAATATAGCTGTCAAACTCAGCGGCGCAGGAGTCGATCATCCGGTAACCCGGGAAAATGTTCTTCTCCTTGCGAATTTCGTAGATTTTCCGGGGAGAAACGCCCCAGAGCTTGGCAACGGCGGCATCGGAAAAGCCCATTTTCTTCGCCGCAAAGAGAGCGGCGGAATCGGAAACGTGGTCTTTCAGGAAGGCTTCCATCTGAATGATGTTCCGCAGCTTCCTTAGGAAGAACCGGTCAATGCCGGTAGCCTGCGCCATTTCGTCCACCCCGGCTCCCAGCCGGAGCAGCTGAGCGATGGCGTAGATCCGGTCGTCGGTGCCGATGGGAATGTAGGCCATGAGAGCGTCTTTGTCCCAGTCGTCGAACTTCTTCATATGCAGGTGCATAATGCCGATTTCCAGGGAGCGGATGCCCTTGAGAAGGCTCTCTTCAAAGGTGCGGCCCACGCTCATGGTCTCGCCGGTGGCCTTCATCTGGGTGCCCAGACGGTTGTTGGCGTCGGAGAACTTGTCGAAGGGGAACCGGGGCATTTTAGTGACCACATAGTCAAGAGCCGGCTCAAAGGCGGCGCAGGTGTTGGCAAGACGAATCTCGTCCAAGGTCATGCCCACGCAGATCTTCGCGGAGACCCGGGCGATTGGGTAGCCGGAGGCCTTGGAAGCCAGAGCGGAACTCCGGGAAACCCGGGGGTTTACCTCGATGAGGTAATACTGGAAGGAATTGGGATCCAACGCAAACTGGACGTTGCAGCCGCCCTGAATGCCAAGAGCCCGGATGAGCTTCAGGGCAGAATCCCGGAGCATGTGGTATTCCTTGTTGGTCAGGGTCTGGGAAGGGCAGACCACGATGGAGTCGCCGGTGTGAATGCCCACAGGATCCAGGTTCTCCATGTTGCAGATGGCGATGGCGGTGTCATTGGCATCCCGCATGACCTCGTACTCGATTTCCTTGTAGCCCTTGATGCTCTTCTCCACCAGCACCTGGTGGACAGGGGAGAGCACCAGGGCATTTTTCATGATCTCCCGGAACTCTTCCTCATTGTCGGCAAAGCCGCCGCCGGTACCGCCCAGGGTAAAGGCAGGGCGCAAAACCACGGGATAGCCGATTTCCTGGGCAGCCTTCAGGCCTTCGTCCATGGAGCAGGCAATCTGAGAGGGGAGCACCGGCTCGCCCAGGCGCTCACACAGCTCCTTGAACAGCTCCCGATCCTCGGCCTGCTCGATGCTTCGGCTGGGAGTACCCAGCAGCTCCGTCCGGCATTCCCGGAGAATGCCCTTCTTTTCCAGCTGCATGGCAAGGTTCAGACCGGTCTGACCGCCGATGCCGGGAATGATGGCATCCGGCCGTTCGTACCGGACAATTCTCGCGATATATTCCAGGGTCAGAGGCTCCATATAGACCTTGTCCGCAATGGCCGGGTCGGTCATAATGGTGGCAGGGTTGGAGTTGCACAGAACCACCTCGTAGCCCTCTTCTTTCAGTGCCAGGCAGGCCTGAGTGCCTGCGTAGTCAAATTCCGCGGCCTGGCCGATGACAATGGGGCCGGAGCCGATGACCAGAATTTTATGAATGTCTGTCCGCTTAGGCATGTCTGGTTTCCTCCATCATCCGGATGAATTCTCCGAAGAGATAGTCGCTGTCCTGGGGGCCCGGGGCGCTTTCCGGGTGGTACTGAACGCTGAAAGCGTGATCGGCCTCACAGCGAAGACCTTCTACCGTGCCGTCCAGCAGATTCACATGGGTGGCTTCCAAGGGCGTTTGGGAAAGGCTTTCCAAATCCACTGCATAGGAGTGATTCTGGGAGGTGATTTCTACCTTGCCGCTGAGCAGATTTTTGACCGGATGGTTGCCGCCCCGATGGCCGAATTTCAGCTTATAGGTGCGGGCGCCGTAGGAAAGTGCCAGAATCTGATGACCCAGGCAGATGCCGAAAATGGGGTATTTCCCCCGAAGCTGACGGACAAGCTGAGCCACACAGGGCACATCCTCCGGGTTTCCGGGGCCGTTGGAGAGGAATACTCCATCCGGGGACAAGGCTTCCACCTGCTGGGCAGTGGTGTTCCAGGGCAGGACAGTTACGTCACAGCCCCAGTCGTTGAGCTTGCGGACAATGTTCCGCTTCATGCCGCAGTCAATGGCGGCAACGTGATATTTCGGCGCCTTTGCCGGAGAAAACCAGGCCTTGGGGGTGCTGACCCGGCTGACCTGGTCGGTGGGCAGACTCACCGTCTGCAAATGGGCGGTGGCCGCAATGGTGGAGGTGTCGGCACTGGTAATCAGAACCCGGCAGGTGCCCTGATCCCGGATGTGCATGGCAAGCTTCCGGGTATCCACACCGGCAATGCCGATGATGCCGAACCGGGTCATGACCTGCCCCAGGGTCTCCACACAGCGGAAATTGGAGGGCTCGTCGTTATATTCCCGGACAATCATGGCACTGGCGGTGGGACGGCAGGACTCATAGTCCGCCTCGCACATGCCATAGTTGCCGATGAGGGGATAGGTCATGACAATGGCCTGACCGGTATAGGAGGGATCGGAGAGAATTTCCTGATAACCCACCATGGAGGTGTTGAAAACGATCTCCGCGGTGCAGTCTCCGGCGGCTCCAAAGCCGTAGCCATAGAATTCCGTGCCGTCCTGCAATACAATTTTTTTGTCACACTGACGAATCATACTTTTTTGTTTCCTTTCCCGCCTGAAAGCTTTTGCTCAAACTGATCCTTTCGGGTATCCTCCGGAATATGGGTGGGATACTGGCCTGAGAAGCAGGCACTGCAATAGCCCTGGCCGCCGCACAGCTCCGGAAGGCTCTCCAGAGGCAGGTATCCCAGGGAGTCCACGCCAATCATCTTGGTAATTTCCGGGATGGTGTACTGGCAGGCAATCAGATTTTCACAGGAATCGATGTCCGTTCCGTAGTAGCAGGGATGCAGGAAAGGAGGGGCGGAAATGCGCATGTGGATTTCTTTTGCGCCCGCGCTTCGCAGCAGAGACACAATCCGGGCGCAGGTAGTGCCCCGGACAATGGAGTCGTCCACCAGAACCACCCGCTTGCCCCGAAGCTCGCTTTCGATGGGACTGAGCTTGATTTTTACCTGATCTACCCGGTGATCCTGACCGGGAGAAATGAAGGTGCGTCCGATATACTTGTTCTTTATCAGACCGATGCCGTAGGGAATCCCGGACTCCCGGGCGTAGCCGATGGCAGCATCCAGGCCGGAGTCCGGCACGCCGATGACCAGGTCAGCCTCCACAGGATAGGCCTTCGCCAGAATCCGTCCGGCATTGACCCGGGCGGCGTGGACGTTGACCCCGTCGATGGTGGAATCCGGACGGGCAAAGTAAATATACTCGAAAATGCAGGTTTTCTGGGGAGCCGTGCCGCAGCACCGCCGGTCGCAGGTGAGGCCGTCTTTATCGATGGTGACGATCTCGCCGGGGAGCAGATCCCGCTCAAAGCTGGCGCCCACCGCAGCCAGCGCGCAGCTTTCCGAGGCCACCACATAGGTGCCATCCGGAGTTCTGCCGTAGCACAGCGGCCGGAAGCCGTGGGGATCCCGGACGGCGATAAGCTTGGTGGAGGACATCATCACGAGAGAATAGGCTCCCTCCAGTTTGGCCATGGCCCGATAAACCGCCTCCTGGATGGAGGGAGCGGCTATCCGCTCCCGGGTAATCACATAGGCGATGGTCTCCGTGTCCGAGGTGGAGTGGAAAATGGCTCCTGACAGTTCAAGAGAATTTCTCAGAGTCAGAGCGTTGCTCAAATTGCCGTTGTGGGCGATGGCCAGCTTGCCCTTCAGGTGATTGACCTGGATAGGCTGGCAGTTGCGCATGGTTACACCGCCGGTGGTGCCGTAGCGCACATGGCCTACGGCGATCTGTCCCTTTGGGAAGCTTTCCAGCTCCCGGTGGGAGAAGACCTCATTGACAAGGCCAATGCCATGGTGGGCGGTGAAAAGCCCATCGTCATTGACCACAATGCCGCAGCTTTCCTGACCCCGGTGCTGTAGGGCGTACAGACCGTAGTAGGTCAGGCTTGCCAGATCTGCCGGCTGCTGGCTGAACACGCCGAAAACGCCGCATTCCTCATGAATACTCATTTCCGACCTCCCAGAGAAGCGGCAATAAACCCGCGGAACAGGGGATGGGGCTTGTTGGGACGGCTCTTGAATTCCGGATGGTACTGAACGCCCACATGGAAGGGTCGGTCGGTCAGCTCCACGGTCTCGATGAGGCGGCCATCGGGAGAAGTACCGCTCAAGGTCAGACCGGCCTTGGTCAGGAAATCCCGGTAGTCGTTGTTGAACTCGTAGCGATGGCGATGCCGCTCGGAGATTTCGGAGGCACCGTAGCACCGCTCCATGGTGGTGCCCGGAGCAATCTCGCAGGGATAGGCACCCAGGCGAAGGGTGCCGCCCTTGGCCACCTCGTCGCTCTGTCCGGGCATAAAGTCGATGACTTTATTGGGCGTGGCAGCGTCGAATTCGCCGGAATTGGCGTCCCGCAGACCTGCCTGACGGGCATATTCGATGACCATGATCTGCATACCCAGGCAAATGCCGAAGTAGGGAACTTTGTGTTCCCGTGCGTACTTTGCCGCCAGGATCATGCCCTCGATGCCCCGGGAGCCGAAGCCGCCGGGGACCAGGATGCCGTCCAGGTCGGATAGAATTACTTCGTAGGTTTCCGGGGTCAGGGTCTCGGAGTCAATCCAGCGGATGGTGACCTCGGAGTCCAGGGCATAGCCCGCGTGACGCAGAGCCTCCGCCACGGACAGGTAGGCATCATGCAGCTGCACATATTTGCCTACCAGTCCAATGGTGACTCTGCGGTTCAGATGATAAATCTGCCGCACCAGCTCCTGCCACTCAGCAAGCTCCGGCTCCCGGGTCTTCAGACCCAGCTCCCGGCAGACAATGCCGGAGAAATTCTGCTTTTCCAGCATCAGGGGCGCTTCATAAAGGTTCGGAAGGGTAATATTCTCGATGACGCAGTCAGGCTTGACGTTGCAGAACAGGCTGATTTTCTGGAAGATGCTGTCCTCCAGGGGCTCATCGCAGCGCAGAACCACAATGTCGGGCTTCACACCCATGCCCTGAAGCTCCCGGACGGAGTGCTGGGTGGGCTTACTCTTGTGCTCATCGGAGCCGCGCAGGAAGGGAACCAGGGTGACGTGGATAAACATACAGTTCTCCTTGCCCACCTCCAGGGAGATCTGGCGCACCGCCTCAATGAAGGGCTGGGACTCGATATCGCCGATGGTGCCGCCGATTTCGGTGATGACCACGTCGGCATCGGTTTTCTTGCCAACCCGATAGACGAATTCCTTGATCTCGTTGGTAATGTGGGGGATGACCTGGACGGTCGAACCCAGGTATTCGCCCCGGCGTTCTTTGTTCAGAACATTCCAGTAGACCTTACCAGTGGTAAGATTGGAATACTGGTTCAGATTTTCGTCGATGAAGCGCTCATAGTGCCCCAGATCCAGATCGGTTTCCGCACCGTCCTCGGTGACGTAAACCTCTCCGTGCTGATAAGGGCTCATGGTACCCGGATCCACATTGATATAGGGATCCAACTTCTGAGCGGCCACCTTCAGCCCTCTGGCCTTGAGCAGCCGACCCAGGGAAGCGGCGGTAATGCCCTTGCCCAGACCGGAGACCACGCCTCCTGTGACAAAAATATACTTGGTCATCCTGTATCTCTCCTTCCTGAATGCAGCGAACGTTTGGTGGATTGACGGGGTTATTCCCACTCCACCGTTGCCGGGGGCTTGCTGGTCACATCGTAAACCACCCGGTTGATGTGCTTGACCTCGTTGGTGATCCGGTTGGACACGGTGGCGAGGATATCATAGGGAATTCTTGCCCAGTCGGCGGTCATGAAATCGTCGGTGGTGACGGCTCGAATGGCAAGCAGATGGTCGTAAGTTCGGTGGTCACCCATAACGCCTACGGTGCTGACACCGGGCAGAACGCAGAAGAACTGAGCCATCTGATGCTCGTAGCCGTTCTTGGCCATTTCGTCCCGGAGCACCCAGTCGGCCTCCTGAAGGATTTTCACCTTCTCGGCGGTGACTTCACCGATGATCCGCACGCCCAGACCGGGGCCGGGGAAGGGCTGCCGCCAGACAAGCTCCTTGGGGATGCCCAGCTGCTCACCAACCCGGCGAACCTCGTCCTTAAACAGGCTGCTCAGCGGCTCGATGATGTCCAGGAACTTTACGTCCTCGGGCATTTTTACCTTGTTGTGATGGGTCTTGATCTTGTCGGCGTTGCCCTTGCCGGACTCGATGCAGTCGGGATAAATGGTGCCCTGGGCAAAGAAGGCATCCTGGCCGCCCTGGCGGCGAACCTCGTCCCAGAAAACCTTGTAGAACTCGGTGCCGATGATCTTCCGCTTCTGCTCGGGCTCGGTAACACCCTTCAGGCATTCCAGGAAGTGTTCCTGACAGTTGACCCGGACAAAGTGCATATCAAACAGGCTGGTGAAGGTTTTCTCCACGAAGTCGCCCTCATCCTTGCGCATGAGACCCTGGTCAACGAACACGCAGGTCAGCTGATTGCCAACGGCACGGCTGATGAGGCCCGCGGCCACGGAGGAATCCACGCCGCCGGACAGACCCAGAATAACCTTCTTGTCGCCGATGCGCTCTTTCAGAGCCTTTACGGTGTCCTCGATGAAGGAATCCATCTGCCAGTCGCCGGTGCAGCCGCAGACGCGGTAGAGGAAGTTTTTCAGCATCAAGTTGCCGTACTGGCTGTGGGTCACCTCAGGGTGTGCCTGAATGGCGTAGATTTTCTTGGCGGCGTTTTCCATGGCCGCCACCGGGCACTTGTCCGTCCGGGCGGAAATCGTAAAGCCCTGGGGCACCTGATCGATTCGATCGGTGTGGCTCATCCAGACGACGCTCTCGGCGGGCACATCCGCAAAAAGCAGGGAATCCTTCTTGGTGACGGTCATGTCAATCTTGCCATACTCGGAGATTTCGGCGGTAATGACGGAGCCACCTGCCATCCAGGCGGTGAGCTGGCAGCCGTAGCAGATGCCGAGAATCGGAATTCCCAGTTCCAGCACCGCAGGGTCATAGTGAGGGGAGGACATATCGAAGACGCTGTTGGGGCCGCCGGTGAAAATAATGCCCCGATAGCCCCGTGCCTTAATTTCCTCCGGGGTAATGGCGTTGTACTGCTCAATCTCCGCATAGACGTGGAGATCCCGAACTCTTCGGGCAATCAGCTGATTATACTGACCGCCGAAGTCTAAAACCAGAATTTTTTCCAATGGATGGTACCTCCGTTACAGGTTGATTTCAGCGGTGGTCCGCTTTACATCTGCCAGCAGAGGATTGACCTCCGCCAGGAACCGGGTGACCTGCTCCGGGCAGCGACCCACATAGAGCTTGGGATCCAGCAGCGCTTCTATTTCCTCCGGGGTCATGCCGAATTCCTTCCTGGCAGACAGCAGCTCCAGCAGGTTGCAGCTTTCGCCGTTCTTCATTCGAGCGGTGGCTTCCATGGAGCAGGAGCGGATGATCTCGTGGAGCTCCTGCCGGTTGCCGCCCCGCTTAACGGCCTCCATCATCAGATTTTCGGAGGTCATGAAGGGCAGATACTCCCGGACGGTGCGCTCCACGATTTTTTCATTGACGTGGAGGCCGTCGGTAACGTTCTGAGCCAGCCGCAGCACGGCATCGGCGCAGAGGAAGCCCTCGGGAAGGGAAATGCGCCGGTTGGCGGAATCGTCCAGGGTTCGTTCCAGCCACTGGGTGGAGGCGGTCATGGGGGCGTTCAGCGCATCCGCCATCAGGTACCGGGACAGGGAGCAGATTCGCTCACAGCGCATGGGGTTGCGCTTGTAGGGCATGGCAGAGGAGCCGATCTGGTTTTTCTCGAAGGGCTCTTCCACCTGCCGGTCGTGCTGCAACAGCCGAATGTCGTTTGCCATCCGGTAACAGCTCTGGGCAATGGAGGACAGCACGTTCAGAATCCGGCTGTCCAGCTTCCGGGGGTAGGTCTGACCGCAGACGGCGAAGCACTTGGTAAAGCCGAAATCCCCGCTGATTTTGGCGTTCATGGCGTCGATTTTGGCAGTGTCTCCGTCAAACAAGTCCAAAAAGCTTGCCTCGGTGCCGGTGGTGCCACGGCAGCCCAGGAATCTCATGTTGTCGATGACAAAATCCAGCTCTTCCAGGTCGGCTACCAAGTCCTGCATCCACAGGGTGGCGCGCTTGCCAACTGTGACCAGCTGCGCCGGCTGATAGTGAGTGTAGCCCAGGGTGGGCATGGCTTTATAGGTGTCGGCAAATTCGGAAAGATTTGCCAGCACCTTCAGAAGCTCTCCCCGGAGATATTTCAGACCGTCCCGATAGAGGACAATGTCCGCGTTGTCCGTGACATAGCAGCTGGTTGCGCCCAGGTGGATGATGCCCGCGGCATCGGGAGCTACCTTGCCGTAGGTGTAGACGTGAGCCATTACGTCATGGCGCACCTCTTTTTCCCGGGCAGCGGCGCAGTCATAGTCGATGTCGGCAACATGGGCTTCCAGCTGAGCCACCTGCTCAGGGGTAATGGGCAGTCCCAGCTCCATTTCTGCCTTGGCAAGAGAAATCCACAGCTTGCGCCAGGTCTGAATGCGCATGTCCATGGAGAACAGCTTTAGCATGTAGTCCGAAGCGTAGCGGGAGCTCAGGGGGGATTCATATTTATCTGTCATGACATCCTCCCTCAGCGCAGAATGATGCTGTCCCGCTCAGGGCCTACAGAAACATAACCGATGTGGCAGCCGATGGCCTGCTCCAGATACAGCACATACTTCTGAGCCTGAACAGGCAGATCCTCCCAGGTGCGCACACCGGAAATGTCGCACTTCCAGCCGTCCAAATACTCCACGACAGGCTCGGCGTCATTCAGCAGGGAAGGGAAGGGGAACTCATCGGTGATCTTTCCGTCCAGACGGTAGTGGGCGCAGACAGGAATCTTATCCATGTAGCTGAGCACATCCAGCTTGGTCAGCGCAATGTTGGTAGCTCCCTGGCACTGAACGCCGTAGCGGGTAGCCACAATGTCCACCGGGCCTACCCGACGGGGACGGCCGGTTTTCGCGCCGTACTCGAAGCCGGCCTTGCGCAGCTCCTCGGCCTCGTCGCCGAACATTTCGCACACGAAGGGGCCTTCGCCTACACAGCTGGAATAGGCCTTTACAACGCCGACTACCTCGTCAATTTTCACACAGGGCAGACCGGAGCCCACGGGTGCATAGGCCGCAATGGGATTGGAGGAGGTGGTGTAGGGGTGGATGCCGTAGTCCAAATCCCGCAGAGCGCCCAGCTGAGCCTCAAAGAGGATTTTCTTTCCATCCTGCTGCGCCTGGCGCAGATAGGCGCCGGTGTCCCGGATGAAGGGCTTGATCTTATTGCAGAAGGCGTTGATCCAGACCTCCAGCTCCTCCATGGTCACGGGCTTGGCACCGTAGACCCGGGTCAGAGTCAGATTCTTCCACTCCATCAGATCCTGCAGGTGCTCCCGCAGATGCTTGGAATACAGCAGCTCACCGGCAAGAATGGTTTTCTTGGCAAACTTATCCGCGTAGAAGGGGGCAATGCCTTGCTTGGTGGAGCCGAACTTCTTGTCGGCCAGTCTTGCCTCTTCCAGGCCGTCCAGCTCCCGATGCCAGGGCAGCAGCAGGGAGGCCCGGTCACTGATCATCAGATTCTCCGGGGTGATGGCCACGCCCTGGGAGGTGATCTGCTCGATTTCCTTCCAGAGATTTTCCGGGTCCAGGGCAACGCCGTTGCCCAGAACGTTCATGACACCCTCCCGGAAGATACCGGAGGGCAGCAGGTGCAGGGCAAACTTGCCGTGCTCATTGACAACGGTGTGACCGGCGTTGCCGCCGCCCTGATAACGGACGACAACGTCATAGCTGTTGGTCAGAAGATCTACCATCCGACCCTTGCCTTCGTCACCCCAGTTGATTCCTACGATTGCAGCATTTCCCATGTTCAGAGCCCTCCTTACAGATGGGCTTCCAGGCGGCGCATAATCTCAGCGTAAGCCTCTTCCACGCCGCCCATGTCTCTGCGGAAGCGATCCTTGTCCAGCTTCTCGTGGGTCTTGGCATCCCACAGCCGGCAGGTATCCGGGCTGATCTCGTCAGCCAGGACGATGGTGCCGTCGGAAAGGCGGCCGAACTCCAGCTTGAAGTCCACCAGGGTCACGCCGCAGCTGAGCCAGAAGGCTTTCAGCAGCTCGTTGATTTTCAGCGCGTAGGTGCGGATGGTCTCAATCTCCTGGGCGGTAGCCAGCTTCAGAGCCAGGGCATGACTGGTATTCAGCAGGGGATCGCCCAAAGCGTCATTCTTGTAAGAGAATTCGAAGGTGGGCTGATCGAACACAATGCCCTCTTCCACGCCGTAGTGCTTGGCAAAGGAGCCGGCGGAAATGTTGCGGACAATGACCTCCAGGGGCACGATCTGCACCTTCTTGACCAGGGTCTCCCGGTCGCTGAGCTCCTTGACAAAGTGGGTGGGGATGCCGTTCTTCTCCAGCATCGCCATGAGCCGGTTGCTCATTTTGTTGTTGATGACACCCTTGCCGGCGATGGTGCCTTTCTTCAGTCCGTTGAATGCGGTGGCATCATCCTTATATGCCACGATCAGAAGTTCGGGGTCGTCGGTGGTAAACACCTTCTTGGCTTTTCCTTCGTACAGCTGCTCTTTCGGTTCCATGTTTGTTTCCTCCTGTTTATTTTCCGCTGTCACCGTAGTTGGACAGAACCCGGGCGGAGGGGTCTGTGACATTGCAGCCCTCCCAGTCCTTATTCGGCATCCAGAAATCCACGATCATATTGCCTTGACCGGGGTAATACTTCTCGAAGATTTCACGGTAAAGCAGAGATTCCTTGGTGAACGGTTGCGCATGGGTATACTTCTGACGCTTCTGCTCAAATTCCGCCTGGGTATAATAGTCTTCCGCATAGGCCTTCAGGTAGTCCACCATGGAGTGGCCCACCGCATCGGAGAAGGCCGCCTTTTCCCGCCACAGAATGTCCTGGGGAAGATAGGAGCCGTCATCGAAGGCGTGACGCAGCAGATATTTACCCTTGTGGTATTTGTTGAGCTTCAGCTCCGGGTTCACCGCCATCACATACTTCACAAAATCCAGGTCACCGAAGGGTACCCGGGCTTCCAGGGAGTTAACGCTGATGCACCGGTCTGCCCGGAGTACATCGTACATGTGGAGTTCCCGAATCCGCTTCTGGGCTTCCTTCTGGAAGGCCTCGGCGGAAGGGGCGAAATCCGTGTACTTATAACCGAAGAGCTCGTCAGAAATCTCGCCGGTCAGAAGCACCCGAATGTCCGTGTTCTCATGGATGTACTTGCACACCAGATACATACCGATGCTGGCGCGGATGGTGGTGATATCAAAAGTCCCCAGTAATTCTATCACATTTTCCAGCGCTTGCAAGACATTTTCTTTAGAAATTATAACTTCCGTATGATCTGAGTGAATAAAATCCGCCACCTGCTTGGCATACTTCAGATCAATGGCATCTCCGGACATGCCAATTGCGAAGGTTTTGATGGGTTTTTCGCTTTCCCGGGCGGCAATTGCGCACACCAGAGAAGAATCCAGTCCGCCGCTGAGAAGGAAGCCAACCTTGGCATCCGCCACCAGACGCTTGCAAACGCCTGCCACCAACTTGTCGTGAATATTCCGGCAAACGGTCTCTAAGTCGTCGTCAAGGTACTTGTCCACGGCGGCAATATCCCGGTAGCAGACAAATTTTCCGTCCGCATAGTAATGTCCGGGAGGGAAGGGGAGAATCTGCCCCACCAGCCCCAGCAGGTTTTTCGGCTCACTGGCGAACACAATGGTACCAGCGGCATCATAGCCGTAGTACAGAGGCCGGATGCCGATGGGATCCCGGGCGGCGATGAATTGCTTTTTTTCTCCGTCATAGAGGATGCAGGCGTATTCCGCGTCCAGCATATCAAACATTTTCACACCGTACTTCCGGTAAAGGGGCAGCAGCACCTCGCAGTCGCTGTCGCTCTGGAAAGCGTAGGTATCCTTCAGCTCCTGACGGAATTTTTCAAATCCATAGATTTCGCCGTTGCACACCACGGCACTGGAACCCAGGGTAAATGGCTGCATTCCTTCCGGGTGCAGACCCATAATGGCCAGCCGGTGGAAGCCCAGAACACCTTCCCCAACCTCTAAAATCCGGGAATCATCCGGGCCCCGGGAGATGGTGCGGTCAAAGCCACGCCGGAACGCTGCCATGTCCAGAGGCTTTCCGCAATAACCGATAATCGAACACATATCTCTATTTTCCTCCTGAAAACAGACCCATGGGAGAGCTGAAAGAATTCAGCTCTCCCGCAGGCTTCTTTTTATACGTTTTGCAATCTCGTTTTTTCTCTGTACATAATGGGTAGATAGTAACTATAAGCCGCTTTCCGGGAGGGGATGGTCAATCCCCTCCCACGGGCCGTCCAAGACGACATTTGGCAGCTATAGAAGGTAGCATCTTATACGAGTTTTTATAATAACAACTCTGATTATCTCCAAAAAGCCCGGAAATACGGGCATTTCACGGGATATAAGAACTGAATTTACTACCGATTTACTACTTTCGGATTGAGCTTTGACACGCTTCTACTTTCCCGTGAAGCCCACCGCCCAAATAGTGACACATCGAAAATCAAATACGACACCGCAGACGGCGGCGTTCTCTTTTCCCCTTTGGGGAGATCAGGACGCCGCTTTTTTTGCGCCCAAAACCAGAAAGGAGGCGACCGCCTATGTACTTTACTTCCGGCAGCGACCGGGCCTTTGAACAGCTCATGCAGACGAGGCCGGGCGCAGATCATTTTGACAACGGCGAGGCCGGATCGCCGGAGGACTGCGGCACCTGCCGGTTCTACCGCCCGCACTGGAAGTACCAGTTTTGTGTGTATGAGGAATGTCCCTACCAGCCGGGCAAGCTCACCGCCCTTGACGGTGTGGTGAAATTTCAAGTGAAAGGAGTGGACGACGAGATGGCAGTTTTTCGAGTGGAGAAAAACCGTGGCTACACGGTGATGTCCAACCACCACCTGCGGAACAAGGACTTGTCCCTGAAAGCCAAGGGCCTGCTGTCGCAAATGCTGTCCTTGCCGGAGGATTGGGACTTTACGCTGAAAGGCTTGTCCCTTATCAACCGGGAGCAGATCGACGCGATCCGGGCGGCTGTCCGGGAGCTGGAAAAGGCGGGCTATATCGTGCGTTCCCGTGAGCGTGACAGCCAAGGCCGCCTGCGCGGGGCGGATTACATCATTTACGAACAGCCCCAGCCTGTGCCGGATTCACCTACATTGGAAAATCCAACATTGGATAATCCAACGCAGGAAACCCCTACGCAGGAAAAACCAACGCAATTAAATAAAGATAGATCAAGTAAAGAGAAATCAATGACAGATGGATCAAATACCGATTCCATTCCTATCCTTTCCCCTCCCTCTCCTTTGGGGGAAGAAGCGGCTGCGCCGCCGGAACGGAAAGGAACGGGAGCGAAATCACAGAGCGCCGTAGAGATTTATCGGGAGATCATCAAGGACAACATCGAGTATGAACACCTTTGCCAGTACGCCAAGGGGATTGACCGGGATATGCTGGACGAGATTGTGGACTTGCTGGTGGAAACCGTATGCAGCGCCCGAAAGACTATCCGCATTGCCGGGGACGATTACCCCGCCGAGCTGGTGAAATCCAAGCTGATGAAACTGGACAGTTCTCACATTGAGTTTGTCTTTGACTGTATCAGCAAAAACACCACGGAAATACGGAACATCAAAAAATACCTGCTGGCGGTTCTGTTCAACGCCCCAAGCACCATCAACGGCTATTACACGGCGCTGGTGGCCCACGACATGAACACAGGCAAAATCTGAAAGGAGGACGACCCTATGAAACAGGGTGCTTTGATTTTTGACGAGCAGACAGACCGCTACGACATC